>Ga0265296_1000116_pt1 | contig 157092 bp, 165 predicted proteins | sample MunlanPumphouse1_FD_189073 | JGI IMG/M metagenome (GOLD analysis project Ga0265296, IMG submission 189073) | Groundwater microbial communities from a municipal landfill in Southern Ontario, Canada - Pumphouse #1 | ecosystem: Environmental > Aquatic > Deep subsurface > Groundwater | place...
AATGCCTGTGCCTGAACACCGATTACGACCCGGCCACGGGCGTGGTGCGGGTGTCCTTCGTCAGCGAAACTGACGCCAAATATCCTTTCGCCCTGGGCCAAGACCCGACACCGCCGACGCCGCAGGTCCTGACGCCGGTCGATCCCACATTCGTCTCCCCGCCGGGCGCCGGCGACTGGACCATCACCCCCCGCCCGCCCGCGCCCGGCGGCGGCCAGCTCCCCGGCTTCGACCTGGGCGGCGGCGTTTCCAACGACACGGCGACCGCGATCATCGTTGAGACCGGCCCGACCGCGACAGGCCCCTGGACGCAGGCGTATCAGGGCCCGCCGACCGTCACGAACATTCCGATCGACGGCCTGCAATCCGGCGCGACCTACTACGTCGCGATCCAGTATCAGCGGAACCAGAACTACTCCGAGCGGGAGATTTTCGGTCCATACACGGCGCCAATGCTGGACCCCGGCCCAACCGCGCCCTCGATCGTAAACCTTCAGGACCAGATCGGCGCGGCCTTCGGTGACATTTTCGATGTGTCCGGGCTGCTGAGCGATGCCCGCTTGGACCTCGATACGCTGGGAACCGAGATCGCCGGCGCGCGTGGCGGCCAAGCGAACCTGGGCGCCCGCGTCGCTCAACTGGCGCAGGCCACTTCTGACGGCGACCAAGCGAACGCGCTGCTGATCTCGGGGCTGACGGCGCGCACAGACGGCACCGAGGCGGACATCATCGACCTGGACAATGCGGTCGCGGCGGAGGCGATCTCTCGGGCAGAGTCCATTCGCGAGGTTGTGGCGCGCTCTGCCCATCGCGCCAATCTGATCGACAATCCGACCGGCGCGGCGGGATTTCGCAGTTGGAACAAGGAGGGCGGACCAAATACGGACGCCATCAACGACCCCGAGGTCGGACGAATTTTCGTTGTCGGTGCTTATATGGCGTCGCGGGTTTATCCGGCGTCGCCCGGTCAGAAGCATAGCCTCAGCTACAACGCGTCGCCAGTCGGCGGCGGCCATGTCCGCCTGCAATACATCACGGCGTCAGGGGCGACCGAAGGTGTTCGTGCGGATAACACGCTCGATGAAAAAGCGGCGCGGCGTGGATCTGCTGCGCCGTCGATCGCACCGGTTGGCACGACAGGGTTCCGCCTCCTGGTCGTTCCGCCGCCGGGCGGCGTGCTTCCGGTCTGGGCGATCAAGGTCAACTTCGGCGATGTCGCGACGGACTTCAGCGACGACTACTCTTCGGCGGTGCTGGAGGCCTCCGTCACGGAACAGACCTTGGCGATCATCGATCTGGAGAACAACCAGGCGCTTGCCGGTTTTCGCAAGATTGCGGAGGCCTCGGGTGGGGCGCCTGCCTACTATGAGTTCGTGTCGTCCAGCAGCGGCGGCTATGCCGCCATTGCTGGTCCGGTCGTTGCGTTGGTCAATACAGCGGCAGGCGGCGGAGCGCCCCTGGTCGCATTGGAGGCGGTCAACGGCGAGGTGCGGGTGGCTCGTCGGCTTTACGTCGGCAGCGGATCTGGTCAGTTCCTGATCGACGCGCCGAACCAGATACAGACGCTGCGCGACGCCTCCGGGAATCTGCGGCTTGAACTTGGTCTGTTGCCCTGATGGCCGGTTACGGACTCAGGGTCTGGGACGCCTCGGGCCGCAAGATTTTCGACACGACGACGCGAACGGGTCGGGCTTTCGGCTCTGTCGTCCTCTCGCCCGGTCAAAGCGCGACGCGAGATTTGCCGGTGACACCCGGAAAAACGCCTTGGGTCATCGCCTACGCCTCGGGCGGGATCGTCGCCCTGTATGAGTTTCCAACCGCTTCGACGGTTTCATTCTCGACCGGGGGAAGCACGGGGCAGGTGATCTTCTTTTATGGAGAGCGCTAGTTGACGTATGGCCTCCGTGTGTTCGGCGGCGATGGCCGCGAACAGATCGACAGTCGCAAGTCGGCGTTCGCGCTGGGTGTCGTGCGGCGAGAGACAGTAGCGGCGACTGGCGTCTTCCCCTTCGTCGATCCTCAAGCGGCGCGGTATTTCGACATCGCCTATGATGGCGAGTGTCCCGTGGTCGCGCTGATCATCCCGCCCCCACTTTCCGGCGGCGTTCTGACGGCGACGCGATCAGGAACCCTCTGGACGATCCGCGTGATGATCTGTGCGGACACGGCGAGCGCCAATCCCGGCGCGCCGACGACGCCGTTCACCTACATCCTTCTGGATCGGGTCAAGCCGGTGCGCGGCGGATACGGGATGAACGTCTTCGATGCGCTGGGAAAGCTGGTGTTTTCGACGCTGACGAAAACGCTGGAGGTGATCGGCGGTCCGGGAGCGACAATGCCGACCACGAACCTGGCATCCATCTACACCGCCGCGCTGCGGGTGGAATCCGAGACCGTGACCGATGAAGGCGCGGGGCTGATCTACACCGACTGGCGGCTTTACTTCGCGGGAGCGACGCGGAACGGCAATCGGATCGATTTTCGAGAGAACATTGTCGGCGCTGATCGTGTCGAGGGCGGTTCTGGCGCGCCAGCAGCCGGGTCTGGACTGAACGGGTGGGGCGCGTTCTCCGACCTGCTGGTCATCGACCCCTCCAATTATTGAGCAAAGGCTACATCCTGTGACTGACAAGACTGATGCTGAAAAACTGGCGGAAGCCGAAGCCATGATGGCGGAGGCCGCCGCCCTGGCGAAGGCGGCCCGCCTTCCGTCGGCGCAAGCCGCCGTGGACCTGTTGACCGGCACGAAGGGGCAGGCGTTCCTGGCGCTGCTGAAAACCGCTGTCGAGGCCAGCGCTGATGACCTGGCGCGCCCTGTAGGGCAACCGGGCGCCGAAGGCACGAAACAGATGCTCCAGCGCATCGTCACCTCTTGGGAAAGCGGCCTGACCGCCGCCCAAGCCCGCGTCCAAGTTCTCCAGCCTGCTACGCCGCCTTCAGAGACCGTTGCCGCCGGCGACGGCTTGGCGGCCTCGCAAGCCTGACCACGACCCAAGCCGCCCACACGGCTGTTCCACTACGGCCTGACTATTGGAGGGGCGGATGTTTGACCCGCGTGAACTGCCTTGGTTCTGGGGCCTTTGCAGCGGCCTGATCGCGGGCGCGCTCGGCATGATCCCGGCCTATGGCACCAAGGGCGCGACCCGCGAGGCGAGGGTGAGGGCGTGGATGGCGCTGTTCATCGGCGTCTTCGCCGGCCCCGTGGCGGCCGAAGCCGCGACCTCGACCATCGTGGAGATGGTGAAGGTGCTGGATATGCGGATGGTCGCTTTCACGATCGGCTGGCTGTGCGCCAACGACCCTCGGGGCTTCTTCAATCTGGCGGGGCGCATCATCAAGGCGGGCTTGCGCGCCGCCATTGAAAGCAAGGAGGCGTCGTCATGACGCATCAGGCATGGGTGGTTCTGACGGGGATGCTGTTCCTGTCGGCAGGTGGTGTGATGACCGTGGTGTTCCGGCTGCTCGGACCCACCTATCACACGCGGATCAGCGGCAGCTGGTTCCTGCGCCTGGTCGTCTTCCTGATCGCCACCTTCCTGATGGTCAGGGGGGCGACGACGGTCTTTCCGGGGCGGCTGGTCCGGGTCGAGCATATGTCGCCCCTGTTGCCGCTAGGCGCGCTCTGTTCGCTGGCCTTCGCGCTGATCGTCCTGCATTTCGTCCAGCAGGATCGAAGCCCCCCGCCTTGGAGCGTCCACGTTCTGCGAGCCTTGGCTCTGCTCAAGCGCGATGAACTGGTGATGGATCTGGCGATGAAGCTTCCGCCGGCGGGCCTGATCGATCAGCCGGTGTCCGACCAGCCTCACAACGGGCTTCGGCTCACCATCGTATGCAGCGCCATGGTGCTGATCGCCGCCGCCGCCCTGACCATCTGGTTCAACGGCCTGTTCGGCTGACGAACCCGGTTCGCGTAGCCGGGTGTGCCATTCCGGCACTTGCCAAGCTTCAATCGCTAAGACCCGCGTTGCGCGAACGGCGTGCGCACCCTAGAGCCGAATGGTTAACCCGCGTTAGCCAAGTCGTTGATTCGTGCCCTTTCGGGACGGCACGGCTTTTGGAAAGCTCAGGGTGTCGGGACGGGTTCAGCCCTTTCCGGAAAATGACCGGGGGAGCTGGGAAACCAAGCGACCGCTTATTCAAGAACAGCGATCTATTCGCTTGGAGAGATGACTATGAAACTTGCTTCCTTGATGGCCGGCGTCGCGGCACTGGCGCTCGTTGCCGCCCCGGCCATGGCCGACACCATCAACCAAGGATCCGCCATCGGTGGGTTCAACAAGGGTCTGTATGGCGCATACGCTCCGGACGGCACGACCGATATGAACTTCATCGGCTTCGTGAAGACCAATGGTCTTGGCGGCCAAGACAGCGGCATCTCGGTCTTCACCGCGACCGGCAGCTCGGCCGCGAACAACGGCACGGCGTCGAACGCTGACGGCGCGACCTTCACCCTGAAGGGCGCTGTGTCGACGGACTGCGCCTACTACACCGGCAACGCCTCGACCACGATCGACTTCGGCACCATCGGCATCTACGCCTCGGACGACACCGGCCCGGCCAACGCCTTTGACATGACCGCTCCGGCCAACGTCACCATCGACACCAACCTGGCCGGCTGCAACACCTCGAACACCGTCACCGTGTCCAAGAACGACATCCGCGGCTTGGTGAACAACTCGGGCGCCGGTTACGACTCCAACGTCTTCCAGGCCAACCTGCCTTACTCGGTCACCGGCACCTACACCGCCGGCGCCGTCGGCTCCACGGCCGCCGCGACCAACGGCAACTACATCAACCTGGCCGCCAACGCCAACTCCACCAGCGCCAGCCACGGTGCCTGGAAGTCGGCCATGGCCCTGAACGTGAACATCGCCGTTCCGTCCAAGTCGCTGCTCGCCGGCGCCTATGAAGGCCAGCTCACCGTCAACATCCAAGCCTTCTGATCTTCAGAACGACTTGAATGCGATAGGGGGCCTTCGGGCCCCCTATTTGCGTCGGGAGGACGACCGCAAGCAGACGTCCCGAATGTCAGCTAAGGGTGGGAAGCGGACGTGCCATGGACAATCGCGACATGGTCTGATTAGCTCGGTCATCACAACTGCTGATGGTTCAGACGATGATCCGCGACCCGCTCTATGTTGCAGCCAACGCAGCCCTTGCGGTTTGGACGTTAGCCACGGTCATCGTCGGCCTCCTCTATCATTTTGGAGCCAACGGGGATCAGTATCAGCCTTGGGTCTTTCCGATGTGCATGGGCACCGCTGGCGGAGCCATACTTCTTGATCGCCTGAAAAAGTCCCGTCGCCAGCACTGACCGTCGCGGCCTTGTGGTGAGTGGGTGTCTGCTTAGGGGTCGATTCCGGCCATAGGCTTCGGCGCTTAAAGAGGACGTTGGCCTCCGTGCCGGAAAACGGTCGCGGGCACCGTCAGCTAAGGGTGGTTTGCGGACACTTCTTGGGGGCTTCCGTTTAGGGGCGTCAGCCTACCTCTCCAGCCAGTCCGCCACGATCAACGGCAGGTATGCAAAGGAGGGCGCAAGCTCTTCGAGCGCTGCTCGGCAGCCGCGCTCCAACGAAACCAAACCTTGAAACCCAATGACCACTCCCAAGTGCGTTGGCTCAGACCCTCCGTTACATCTCAGGGTCAACTGGCCACTGGGGGTCGGCGCCAGTGGGGTGTCACAGATCAACAGCAGAGGCACGTCATCGACAGTCCACATCGCTTGGATCCGTAAGCTGGATTTGTCAGGCGACGGCGGCGGTGGCAGATCGTCGACGCATTGCTGCGTGTCCAACCATAGATCGACATCGGGAAGTTCGGTCAGGCCACGTTCCGACCGAACCCATCCGTCCGGAACGGTGACCGAAGCTGGAGCTGGAGCCGGAAGCGCGGCCGGCCCACGCGGACGATTGAAGTCGACCGTGGCAAGCACTCGGTTTCGCGGCGGGTACAAATCCCCCGGCTGTTGGACGGCCATTGTCACGGTTCTCAGCATAACCGCCGCGCTCTTATACGCAGTGGGTGTCCCATGGCCGAACTCCGCCAAATCGATATAGGGCACACGCGGAATCGAGTACCGACGATTCCCGACTTGAACTTTCCCAGCGGCTTCCGTGGCTGTTAAGTTCTGCAGTTGATGGATTTCGCGGCCCGTGAGTAACGAGGTGCTTGGGTCCGACGGCACTGACGTCTCGGCCTCGCATCCCGAAGACACTAGCAGAACGAGAATCGCGCTGGTTACCCGGCTCACATTCCCCAGGCGGCGTCGCCACGCATCGCGCTCGTCGCGAAGCGTCGCATCCTTGGAACTCAGACACCTAGCTTGGGGCATTGCTTTACTCTCAAGGCCGGTCTGCGCTGCGGATGGCGCAAAGGGGGTCCATAGACTGCCAATACAGAAGTTCCGCAATGGGTCGGACTCAGCCATAGGCGTCGGCGGCAAAAGCGGACGCTACAGGCCGGAAAGCGGTCACGGTCGACGTAAACTAGGGGTGGAAAACAGGCCCTGCCAGTTAGGTGCCTAACAACCTATGCTGTGCATTCCGCTCATTAGGACCGCCCCGCGATGTCTGGTCGACTGCTAAAGACCCGCGAAAAGATTATGGTTGCCGTCTTCGGTGAGCGGCTAACTGGTGATGAACTGCTTATCCACCAGGCGGCCCGCCCTTCGAAGAAGGTCCACTATGCCTTGCAACTGATCCGATTGACCTTGGTTGTCGGCTTTCTTGCGGCGCTTCTCAACATCGAAAGCAAAGTGCCCTTGATCGGGCCTTGGCTGGCTCAATTCTCTTGGGGAATGTACGCGATATGGGGAGGGTGCTGGGCCGTCCTGATATTCGCGGATTCGTATTACGAACGGCGGCTGAAAGCGCTTCGACGTTCGTCGTTGGAGGCGGCCCGGACTTCAGAACAATCGTCGAGCTAGAGATGTCCGCAATGGGTCGGTTTCCGAATTGGGCTTTCGCGCCGAAAGCGGACGCTGGCTGTCGGACCAGAAAGCGGTCGTCGCAGTCGTCCGATTGGGGTGGTTAGCTGACCTCGTAAACCGGCACCATACGGTCTATGTTTTGCGAAACGGAACTACGTGGTGCGATATGAAAGTGGCTTTGATTGGCGTGGCGGCCTTTCTTCTCACCATCATCGTCGCCGTATCGCTTGCAGGCGGCCCGACGTTTGCTCCCTTCGGCGCAGCTTGGTTTAACCTAGCTCTCGGGGCGCTGGTGGTCAGCGTTTTCTCAATGATCGCTGTCGCCGTAGTTGATGCAGCAGCTCGCTCTTACCGCAGGTCTCAGCCGAAGAGTTCTGACGAGTAGTAATCTAGACGACAGGTAATGCGGCGTGCCGTCAATGTCCGCAATGGGTCGATTTCAGTCGTGGTTTCTAGGCTGAAAGCGGACGTTGGGCGCTGGTTCTGGTCATAGCGGTCGCCCTTACGGTCTGGGCCAACGCCTCGTTCAACTGACAAACCGGGTTCGTCCAAATCGCGTGGTCTAGTCTTTCGGATCGTTCTACATCGGGGGCCGCCATCCACCGAAATACTTCTTTCCGGACTTCACTGGAGCATCAGGCCCGCGCCTGCCGTCTTTGCTTTGACTGGCCATCCCGGCGCGATAGTCCGGATGTCGTATCATCTCCAACTGAGCGGCGGTGGGGTTTTCGATGAACTCGCTGTTCGAAATATTGATCGGACTGTCGGACTCGATATCGGGTCCGCGATTGCCGGCGAAAACTGCGCCGTCGAGATTTACGTCGCCACAGTTCTTAAAGACCACGCCGGCACCGCAGTTGATAGCTTTAAACCCCATGCCGCCCTCTATTATCGATCACTGATCGTGTTGTCGGTTATCCGCACACTACCATCTCTGTCTGATTCCAAGAACGGCGACGACCCGGTGTAAATATTGCCCGATATTGTGGCGTCACCTTTGCCTTTCAAGACGATGCTCGGCCGTTTGGGAGGTGCCGTCTCCTGAGTGACGACGTCAGCCATTCTTCGCGGTGACTTGAAGAGCTGGCTTGCGACAATAGCGACCAGACAACTGACCGCGCCTAATACGCTTCCCCAAAATAGAAGCGATGCCAGCCAGTCGGGGATCTTAGGAAAGAGCAGGGGCGCGCTCATCGTGGCCAACGAAACGAAAAGGCCGAAAAATCCCCAACGCATTTCGGACGCCATGTCAGTGATCACCAAGACTGAATATCGGTTTTGCTATTCGCCTCCGCAAGGTGACGCCGTTTACGGGACGATGATCGCTTTGACCGGCTCGGGCAAGGCAGAAGGCCTGGGTCGGCGCACGCCGCTCGCATCAGTGCCAGACCGCACGAGCTAAGCCCCAGACCGCAGCCGCGACGTTGGCGAGCAACACGATGACAAAGGCGGCAATGAATAGCCGCCCTGGCTCACGATTTCGGTTGCCCCTCATGGCGGCCAGCTAATCTCAAAAACTGGAGACTGACCATGGCCTCGAAAGAGCCTGCCTGGCTGGCGTTCGCCCGCCAGCAAATCGGCGTGCGTGAAATCGTCGGACCCAAACACAGCCCGGTCATCATGGGCTGGGTCCAGAAGCTCGGCGCCAAGGTGCTGGGCATTAAGGTCGTAGACGACGAGACGGCATGGTGCGGCACCTTTGCCGCCATGTGCATGATGATCGCCGGGCTGGCGTCGCCGGCGATCGCCGTGCGCGCGTCGTCCTGGGCGACGTGGGGCCGTGAGCTGCTCGGGCCGCGCCTCGGCTGCGTTCTGGTATTCACACGGACCGGAGGCGGACACGTCGGCTTTTACATCGGCGAGGACGCGACCCACTTCCACGTCCTGGGCGGCAATCAGGGCAACGCCGTCTCGATCACCCGCATCGCCAAGGATCGTCTGGCCAAGGGCGGGATGCGCTGGCCGGCCGGGGTCGTCCTGCCGGCGGTTCAGGTCATTCGTCTCAACGCCGCCGGCGTGCCCGTGACGGTGAATGAGGCATGAGCCGCACCCTCACGCCGCTCGGGTGGCTGATCGCCGGCATCGCCCTGCTGATGGCCATCGCCCTGATTGCCTGGGGCTGGAACAATCTCTGGGCCTGGCTGCCTTGGTCGGCCGAGGCGCGCCTGGACCGGGCAGAGGCCCGCGCCGATCGCGCGACCAGCGACGCCTCGGCGCGTGGTCTGGAAGCCCAGGGCAATGCCGATCAGGTCCGCCGCACGGAAGCCTATGGCGACATCCGCGTGCGCGTCGAAGCCGCCACCGCTGAATCCATCACCCAAGCCCGGAGCGCCCCTGATGCGACCGATCCTCTCGCGGCTGATCGCGCCGCTCGCCTTCGCGATCATGACCGCCGCCTGTGTGACATCGCCCCGGCCGGTTGCCCCGCCGCGTCTGGTGCTCCCTGATGCGACGACCCGGCCCTGCGCGCTGGCTGTGCTGCCGGATCATCCGACGGCCGCAGATCTCGACGCGGCCTATATGCAGCGGGGCGCCCAGGTGGTCAGCTGCGACGCCGCCCGCGCGCTCGCCGTCGAGACGCTTATCGAGGAGCGGCGGCTAATCGATCAATGGTTGAAGCTAGAGGGCCGGCGGCGACAGGGCTGGTTGGGTCGCTTCCTGCCGAACTAAAGAATGCGCTTGCGCCGCGTCAGGAGCTTCAGAAAGCTGTCTGCACTGATCAGGAGAGTGGCAAAAAGACCCATTAAGCGAAGATGGTGTCACACGACAGCTGGGTCACCATAACATTTAGTAATCCTGAGGCTTGGCAGCCGAAGCTGTCGTGGAATGCCGGAACGCGAGGGACTTGGATAGGATAGGATTGCTGGTCCCCATGGCGAAGCTCGCGCTAGTCACACAGCATCCCAGTCGAAATCTACAAATGACGGGGAAAACTTTTGGATCCATCCGTCCGGATCATCAGCCTTAGCAGTTCGCGCCCTGGCAAGATCCTCGTCGGTCAAAATTCTTCTATGCATCTCAGCGTATTCGGTATCGTCGCCACACATTGAAATGCGACGAGCGGCCCGCTCCCTCCAAAAATAATGGTGGGCCAGGCTGGATTCCATCCACGCTACAACATTTGCCGCGCCGGAACATCGCTGTGCTAGGTCGGCGATGTCGTCAACGCTATAGGTGAACTGCTGGCGGGGGGTGGGGGGCGGTCCCGCTTTCGTTACAGCGCCAAGGCTGTGAACTTTTTTGAACCAAGCGGTTTGAGCAGCTTCGAAATTTTTTGCATCGACCCAGCCGTGTACTCGGCTCGGCCACCCGGGACTCTCAGGTATTCCGGTAACGTTGTGTGCGCAGTTGTTGCGCCATTCGCAGCACGTCCGCAAAGTGTCCGCTATGTAGTTTCCTAAATTATCATTTGGGGCTGCATATTTGCTACGCCAGTTCTCGATCCGTTTGAAGTTGCTCCCGGGGTCAACCCAGGTGCTGACGTTGCTCGGATCGAGAAGATTATGCACCTTGTTCCAATAAGTGCATGCGCTGACGAGAGCATTTTCAGCTCTCGTCCAAGCGAACATCAACCGCCCCACTTCTGCTTCAGCGATGTAAGTTAGCTCTCGGTAAGGCGGCGTGAAGAAGTTCTCCATCACCTTGTCTTCGTGATCGATGGCGACACGAAACGCTTTGGGTCTCTTCGGATCCTGCATGTGCCTAATGCTCACGCTCGTCAGCCGAGCATTATTAAAGCGCCATTAGTCAGCGGTCGCTGAAGTTCCTTCGCGATGTCCCACGGCGCCGACATCCAGGCCTCGATCTCGTCATGCTCCGTCAGGATCACCGGCATGGCCTTGGGGTGAACCGCGCCGACCTCAGCATTCGGCTCGGTCGTCAGGAAGGCAAAAACGTCTATCGTCTCCATGCCGGTCTTGATCTTGCGCACGCTGGTGTGGGCCTGGAGGTGGATGCCGGCGAAGAAGGCGAGTGGTTCGGGATCGTCGCCCGTGAGCTGGAACCAGATCGGGCGGTATTTGCCGGCGGGGTCCCGGCCCGGTTCGCTGAAGGCCGTGAACGGGACCAGGCAGCGCGACGCGGGCGACAGGTGCGGCCGCCAATGGCTTGAGCTGGTGTTGCGGACATTGGTCGTGCCGCTGTCGGGTTCGAACTCCAGGATCTTTTGGAAGTCGACCTCGCCGCCCTTGGCGCGCAGCTTGTCGGCCCGCTTCGTCGCGTTGTCGAAGATCATCTTCTTGGACGACGGCATACCCCAGCGGGCCAGAGCCAGTTCGCGCACGCCGTTCGCGTCATTGCGGACGATCGGAGCGGGGTAGTCTGGATAGATGTCGCCGGGCGCCAGATTGCCGACGGTCGAGCGCATGGTCTTCGCCATGTCCATGATGGCCTGTGGGCCGGAGCGTTGGCGGTAGAGGTTGCACATCGAGGCCAGCCTTCAGTGAAAGATTCCGACGGCGCCCTCGATCCAAACCAAGACCACTCCGGCGAGGATGCCGAGACATCCGAGCAGTCGCATCCATGGCGTCCACATTCTGGAAAGAAGCAGTTCAACTGCGAGGCCGGCGACGGCGAGCAACACGGCCATCACCGCAAAGTCAAATGCAGTCCACGAAACCTCAGATGTGAACTGCATAGCGATCAGCGGCGCGGAAAGAAGCGCGCCCAGGCTCAGCCAGAGCAGCAAACGCCAGCGCGCAGTTTGAGGTCGGGAGAACGATGCGGCTTTCATAATGGCTCTCATGTCTGTGTTCGGGAACATGTCGCAAGCTGACCTCTATCCGAGCGCTAATCCAGCAGCCCGCGCCGCTGCATGTCGATGATGATGGGATCGGTCAACGAAGCTATGACCTCCATGTCAAAGGCGTCTTCAGCTTCAGTCTCGTCCGCGAAGGTGCGTGGCTGGTTCTGGCGCATGGTCGATAGCCGCCAAGACGACTGGATGACCTGCTGTCGGGCCAGATGCTCGATCCGCTGTAGGCGGACGCCCGCGCGGGATTTGATGAGGGTCTTCCGTGTCGCCATGGTTTCAATCCTCCCGGATCGGAACCTGACACGCTGTTACGCGATTGTGGAGTCGGAGCGATTGCGAAGTCGCGTCCTTAGTGTTGCGCGAACCCTGCCGCCGTCCTTTCGAGGGCGGCGGCTTTGTCGTTTTTTGGACTACAGGAACGCGAAGGCGTAGGTTTGAGTTTGTTCTGCGGAGCCGGCCTCAGAGGGTGGCGGCCCGGCCACATGCGCCACCCCATGCGACGGGCCGCTTTACTCCCCCAAGCTGTAAAGTGCCCGCCGTGATTCACGAAGCGGTCAGCTTTGCTTTGTTGGACATTCGGCCATCGAGAGTCCGGCACCTCTCAGATTTAGCTTGTCGTTTGGCCGTGGTCCGGCGCGATTGGCTTGCCTCGAATGAACTTGACGTCCGGATCAGCTTTCATGGCCATCAGATTCCAGTAAACAGCCTTCCCCAACAGCCGAGCCCTTAAGAAGAGGTTTTTCTCCGCGAGAGCTTCGCGGATGAAACCATCCACTTTCGACTGATGCGCCTGCTTGTGCTTCTGTTGTGAACTTACCATGGAGCTGCTCCTTTAGCGCGGGCGAGCAGTAGGTCCAGTGTCTAGGCCTATGCACGCGAACTTAGGAGATCCAGGAACGGCTGCCGAAGTGTGCGGTTCCGAACTTGCTTTAAGGTTGCTCGGGCTGCAGTGGAGGCTCGGCGTTGAGAAGCGACGCCACAGCGTGGACGATCTGCACCGCAACGAACGGCTTTTCGATCAGGATGCTGTCGGGGACGCCCTGTGCGCGCCATTCGTGGCTGCTGTCGCCAGTGACATAGACGACAGGCAGATTCGGGTTCATCTGGCGGGCGGACCTCGCGACGTCCCACCCCCTCGCTCCACTGCCGAGGTTGACGTCGGTGATCAACGCGCGGCACTCGTCGCCGAATTCGGCGAAAAGGTCGGCGGCTTCCGCTGCTGAGGACGCCGACTTGTAGGCGAACCCGCCTTCTTCGAGCGCATGTTCGATCGTAAGCATGACAAGCGCGTCGTCATCGACGACAAACACACATACCGCCTTGGTCAACTCGCTCTCCAGGTGCTCTAGCCTAACGCAACACGGATTTACGCGCGGCGTTCCGGCGCGGATCACCGCCGGAATGATAGCCAAGTTTGCACTAACTCACGCGCCCGACGAGTGTCACAGCGGCAGGATGTGGGCGCGCTCATAATGTCCCTCTGTCGTTCCTGGGACAAGCGTCGCGAAAACCACAAACGGCGCGTTAGGGCAGTTGATTGCTTCGCGGACCAGCAATGAGAAATCGGCAAGGCAATCAGGCTTTGCTATAATGTTGAACCCGGTCTCCGTCTCGTCCACCGAGTGGACTTCTGACGGAGTGCGTAGGCGGGACAGCAAATCAGACATGTCGACTGGTTCTCTCGGAAACTGTCGGCTAACCGATCAGGAACAGCTACGCTGCTTGAGTAGCCTGATCGCAGTTGCGGATGCAACGTCGAGCCATCGTCTTTGACGGAACTGGTTCAGGTGAAGGTCGTTTCAGCTTGGGAACCGGCCCAAGGGGATAGTGGCCCGGCAGTTGCGCCACCTCGTGCGAGGACAGCCTTTCGGGTCCTGGGTTCGGGTTGTCCGTCGCTTCAGCACTCGGAGAGGAACTTGGCCTCCGTCCGCGACCCTATCCGCGTCCGATCGCTGATCCAGACATCAAGGCCGCGATAGTTCAGTCCGCCGTTGTTGCGGGTCTTCAGGTGCCGGCCGGCCGCCTGGACCATGAACCAGGTCCAATGTGCGACGATTAGGATCCGGGACTCGGGCGCCGCATCGATCAGCGCGTCGATCTCGTCCAGCGTCAGGTCGGGTTCGCCGGCGGCCATCGCCAGAACTCCTTCAGATGCCCGCCCGTCCCCTGGTGGCCCGATATGACGATCACCGGGCAGCGGTTGCCGCATCGCTTGCAGACCATCTTCGCGCGCATGTCCCGCAAGGGTGTGAAGCGTTGGCTTAGGGTCAGATTCGCCCAGGCCGGGATGACGCGACTGCCGCACTGGCAGACCAGGGCGCACTGATCGCCGCGCCGAATGTCGTCGGGCGTCGTGTCGTCGCGGTAGTGGGTCATCGCCGCGATAGGCGGGCCTTTAACCTATGGGTTTCGTCCGCCGTCATCTTAGCGAACTGACCCGTGCCCCGCCAGGTGGGCGCTGACCAGGCGGTCGTTCTCTTCCTTCGAAACATAGGCGACGTTCGATCCCGGCCCCGGTGTCGCCGGCAGGCTGGGATGTGGCGGCGGATTGCGAACGACGCGCGCGGCCAGCTCGGCCTCCAATCGCATCAACTCCGACAGCGGCATCGGTCGTGACGAACCCGGTTTGTCGATCGGCATGTCCTTCCTCCTCCTTCATTTCGCCCCCGTCCGGGGCGGGATCGGCGCGCGCCAACGCGTCGATCTGCGGGCCTTACCCCGCACGACCAGGACCGATCGGCCGTCCGGCTGATCGCCGCCCCCGCTCACGCGAGCCGGGGACTCCTACTCGTGCAAAAGGCGACTCCGCAAATGAATTGTTCTCGAAATGTTCTCATCGTTAATCAGCGCCCCGTCGCGCCCTGTGAGCCGCCGACGGCGTGGCTGGGCGGCAAACGGCATCTGGCCCGTCGGATCTGCGGCGTACTGGCTGCAACGCCCCATGACGCCTATTGCGAGCCGTTCATCGGCATGGGCGGCGTCTTCCTGCGGCGGCGAGTTCGGCCGGCCGTCGAAGTGATCAATGACCTGAGCGGCGACGTCGTGACCCTGTTCCGCGTCGCCCAGCGCTTCCCCGACGCCCTCATCCGCGAACTGGCGTGGCGGCCGGCGGCGCGGGCAGAGTTCGAGCGGATCCGCGAGACGCCCGACGGGGATCTGCTGGACATCGAGCGGGCGGCCCGCTTCCTCTACCTCCAGACGCTGGGCTTTGGCGGCAAGGTCGCCGGGCGGTCGTATGGCGTCAGTCCGACCAGCCCCCACAACTTCGACCTGACGAAGATCGAGCCGCGCCTGCGCCAGCTGCACGATCGCATGGCTGGGGTCGTGATCGAGAACCTGGACTGGCTGGCCTTCATCACGCGCTATGACCGCGCCGGCAGCCTGTTCTATCTCGACCCGCCCTATTGGGGCGGCGAGGGCGACTACGGCGCCGGCATGTTCTCGCGCGCCGACTTCCAGCGGATGGCGGACAAGCTGCGGTCGATCGAGGGGCGCTTCCTGCTGTCGATCAACGACCGGCCGGAGATCCGCGAGATGTTCGCCTGGGCCGACGTCGAGGCCGTAAAGACGGTCTATTCGATCCAGGGCGGGAATGCGCCTGGCGCGGCCGAGCTGCTGATCGCCAAGGGTGTTGAGCTTGCCCCGGCCGCGCCACAGGCCATGCTCATCTGAGCAGGTCGGCGTGCACAATAGCCCCCTCCCCTGCCGCCGTTTGGGTTTGACACCAACCGCTGTCGTCCAGCGGCGGCAGGCTTTCCCAAACAGGGGTTTGACAGCCTAAGTCATTGCTATGGCTCGGAAGCGCACGCCCTCCGGGCCTACCACACTGGAATGTCCACTACCGTCTGCTCGTTACAGGTGATTTTGCGTCGTCCCCTTACCTGACGTCACGAGTGTCTGCTCAGGGTGGGAAGCGGACCCTAGCGGACCGGCGTTTCGGCGATGACGGCGGCCAAATCTTCCTCCACATGCGCTTCAAGGTACTCGCGTACTGGAAGGGCGAAGCAAGCCTGCCAGGGCTGCGTCTGCACGTAGTGATCCCAGAACCGTCGACCGGCGGGGCTTCGGGTGAACTGCCGTAGAGCCTCCAAATCCGGCACGTAAAGACTCTGCGCTAAAGGCTCTGCGACACACTGGATTGCCTCATCGATCAGCGGAGCTGGCGCTGCCCTCACGCGTGCGATGAAGCGATCGGAGAGAAGACTGTCGCGATCATAAGCGTTGGCGCTGCGCTCGCTCAGGACATCTCCGGCAAACATGCTCGCAGCAATCTGGAGTCCCCAACTATTCTCAGACGTGTTCGGATCGGGATCGAAAAGCGCCGAAGCGGCAGATCTCCGCTCAGGCCCCGGATCCTGAGGCAGGGCGGGCGGGATTGAAGGAACCTGAAGGGCCAGGGTCGAGACGAGCGCTGCGATCATGGACTGACCGTATCGGCAGCCCAGGATGTCATCAACTGGTCTCCAGCCGTCATTGGCCCGGCCGAACTAGACATCACTGCCCTTGGCAGAAAGCCTACCTTCCGCATGTCCGCAACGGGGCGAAAGCCGAAGCAGCCATCACGGCGTAGACGGACCTCCGCCTAGATTTCGCGATGCGCTGACAAGAGCGCCCTCATCGCACTGTGTTTTGTCCGCTCAGATCAGGGCGATGGGGATCAGGATGGCCAGGAGGTAGATCAGCGCCCGGATCAGGGCCAGCACGGCGATGACGGCGCCGCGCCTCTTTGACACGTTCAGTCGTCGGGCGAACCAGCGGGACTGCACGACGACGAACCAGGCCGTGCCGCCGGTCATGATCGCCGCGCCGACCGCATTGGGCAGTTCGGGCCGCTGAAAGATGGTCCCGCCCGCCGAGACGAAGGCGGCGCAGACTGCGGCGAGATAGCATTGCGCATAGAAGGGTGCGCGCAGGGTCTCGCGGCTGATGCGTTTCTTCTCGTGGCGCAGCAGGGTGACGGCGGCGACCAGCGGGATCAGGCTGAAGGCCAGCGAGCGGAACAGGACCAGGTTCTGCTGAGACGCATAGACCACCCGGCTAAGGTCGGTCGCCTCGGGCGGCGGCGGCACATGCAGCGCCATCGACAGCAGATTGGTCAGGACGATGGTGGCCAAGAGGAACAGCGGCGGGCTGAGCGCGTCGTCGTAGCGACGCTCCTCGCTGTCGCTCTGCTCGCGGTCCGAATAGTCCATCGCCGCCAACGGTCCGCGCAGGATGCGCCACAGGGTCAGGGGATAAAAGACCAGCCAACTGACCGCCTCGAAGAGAAACTCCTCGAAACTGCGCAGGATCTTCAGCAGGTCCATTCGCGCCCCCGGTTACGACCCCGCGATCGTGGGTCGACGGGCCGGCGGTTGCAACCCCCGACTACTGAACCGCCAGCGCCGCCTCGCGGATGCGGCCGACCATGCTGTTCAGGCCGTTGGCGCGCTGGCGCGTCAGGGCCGAGGGCAGGCCCAGCCGGTCGAGCGCCGCGCGGGCGTCGAAGGCGACGATCTCCTGCGGCGTGCGGCCGGAATAGAGTTTCAGCAGCAGGGCGATATTGCCCTTGGACAGGGCGCTGTCGCTGTCGGCGGCGAACCACAGCCGCCCGTCGTCCTGCGTCGTCGCCAGCCAGACCTGGGCCGCACAGCCCGGCACCTTGTTGGCCTCGATGCGGTCGGCCTCGTCCAGCGGAGCCAGCCCCTTGCCCAGTTCGATGACGTATTCGATCCGCTGCTCCCAATCGCCCAGCAGGTCGAAATCCTCGGCCAGTTCGGCCAGGGTCTGGTCCAGGGTGTCGGTCGGCGGCGTGCGGTCGGTCATGCGCCGCCAGATAGGCCGCGCGGCCGTTAACGACAACCGGCCGTTTTGTCCCCCGATATTCATGGTGAACGCCGCAATGGGGTTCGCCTCAGGGGGGAGCGGCCTCGCACCGACTCAGCCGCAGCCCTAGTCTGGGCGCAGACGAAACCCATGGCCCGCCCTTCTTGAAACCCGACACCCACGCCAGATACGAGGACGACCCGACGCACGACGCGGCGTTGGGCGCTCCGCTGGTCGCCTTATGGCATGCCATCTGGGCGGTGGCGGTGGCCCTGACGGCGCTCGCGGCCCAGATGATGGACGGGCTGAAGGACGCGCCGCTGGCCGCCCTGCTGCTGATGGCCTTTCCCGGCGTGTTCGGCGTCGTGCTGATGGTGCGCGACAGCGTGGGGCTGAGGCTGGCGGTCATGGGCGGGTGGATTTTGGCCGCCACCGCCTCGGCCGGCCTGACCGGCGGCGTGACCGGCGCCCTGCCCGGTCTGATCCTGACGCCGCTGGCGGCGGGGATCGCCTTAGATCACGGCGTGCATCATGCCCGCGTCGGCGCCGATCGTCTGACCCGGATGGGCGCCTTCGCGGTTATCCTCCCGCTGCTGTCGGGCCTGATCTCGACCTGGCTGAACGGGCCGGAGGCGCAAGGCCCGCTGCTGGCCGCCGTGTCTGGCCTGCTGGCCATGGGCGCCGTCATCGCCGCCATGCGCCTGACCTGGAGCGAGCGCCAGCGGCGTCTGGCCGACGCCGAAGACGAGGCCGCCCGCATCGCCGCCCTGCTGGAAGACCAGCCGGCCCTGACCCTGTTGCTCGATCCTTCCGGGCGGGCCGTCGCGACCTGGGGCACGCCGCCGCCCGCCCTGTCGGTGCTGGCGCTGACCGAACAGGGCCTGATCTCGGCCGTGCATGCGCCAGACCGCCCGGCCGTGTCCGCGGCCCTGGCCCGCGCCCTGTCGGGCCAGTCGGTCGAGGTCCAGTTCACCCCGCGCATCGCCCTGGACCGCCGGGTCGTGATGATCCTGGGCCCGTTCCAGCACGAGACCGACCGCCCGCGCCTGATCGCCCAGGCGTTCGACGGCACGGCCCAGTTCGCCCGCGAGCTGGGGCTGGAGACGGCCCGCGTTGAGGCCGAGGCCCAGTCGGCCGGCAAGACCCGCTTCCTGGCCAATATGAGCCACGAGCTGCGCACCCCCCTGAACGCCGTGATCGGTTTCGCGGACATCATGCGTCAGAAGCTGTTCGGCCCCCTGCCCGAACGCTACGCCGGCTACGCCGACGCCATCCATCAGGCGGGCGGCCACCTGCTGGACCTGATCAACGACGTCCTGGACCTGTCCAAGATCGAGGCCGAGCGCTACCAGCTGGCGATGGAGACATTCGACGCCCGCGACGCCGTGTCCGCCGCCGTCGCCCTGGTCCGGCTTCAGGCGGACGACAAGGGGGTCGAGCTGGCCGCCGTCCTGCCGTCCGAGCCGATCAAGGTCCGCGCCGACGCCCGCGCCCTGAAGCAGATGGCGCTGAACCTGCTGTCCAATGCGGTCAAGTTCACCCCGGCCGGCGGCTCGGTCACCATCACCCTGGACGCCGACGGACCGGATCTGGATCTGGCCGTGTCCGACACCGGCGTCGGCATCGCGCCGCAGGACCTGCAACGCCTGGGCCGCCCCTTCGAACAGGCCGGCGGCGCCGATCAGAAGGCGCAAGGCACGGGCTTGGGCCTATCCCTGGTCCGCAGCCTGACCGAACTGCACGGCGGCCGCATGACCATCGACAGCACCCTGGGCGAAGGCGCGGCGGTGATGATCCGGCTGCCGGTTATGGTGGTTGGCGAAGCGAGCGAGACGGCTGTCGATGCGACGCCGGTCACGGTCGAAGCTTGATATGATCGGCGAGGTGGCCGGCGAACGGGGGGAAGTGCTCGTTGACCCGCTCCATTATCCGTCAGATCATGGAACATGGTTCGAATTTCGCCCCTGCTCGCGCTGCTGTGCATCGGTTGTGTGGCTGACCAGCCCGAAAGCTTAAAGACAGTCGCCGCCTTCGAAGTCCCGCTGCCAACAGCGACCGACAAGTCCGACTTTCTGGCGTTAATGCGTCAAGAAGCCGTAGCGCAGGGTTATCACTTGGATGCGGCATCCGACGACCAACTGCGAGCCTTGTCGCGCGTGTCCCCGTTGACCCTTAACGCCTCGATCTGGAGGGGAAACGACGAGGAAAACATGGTCTCGGCAATGGACGGAGCCGACCATGTCGGACGCATTTGGATCACCTTTTCGAAGGGTGAGAACCCTGAGCGGTCCGTAAAATTACAAAATTCCTTTATATCGAAGATAAAGCAGCGCTGGCCCGATACGGCTGCGCTACCCATAATGCCTAGTGGAGCCATACCATTGGCTAGAGACCTCGTTCGGACGCCGCTTGGCTACGAAGTGAGGGCTTCGGAAGAGTCGAAATATCAGGCTGAACGTCAATGACGATCGACCGTTATGGGAGATGACCGCCCGCCCTAAACCTGCCCCATCGCCAGGAAGGCGCGGCCCGCCGCGAAGTCGCCGGCTTCGAAGGTGGAGCGGGCGATGCTGCCGTCGCGGAACAGGAATTCGACGGTGAAGACCTCGCGCGGGTCCAGCGCCGCCAGCGCATCGGCGGCGGCGGCGGGGAACAGCCAAGCCTGACCGGCGGGGCGGCCCTCGGGCAGCAGCATCGTATCAGCGCTGGTCACCCCCGCGGCCCAGAAGGCGCGGCGTTGCGCCACCGGCGGCAGGTCATGCGCCAGCCACGGACGCGGCGCCACCGTGTGGTCGCGCATCACCACCCGCACCCCGGTCGGCCGCGAGCGCCCCTGCCAGGACACGACGGCGGCCAGTTGATCGGGCCGGTCCATGCCGCCCACTACGCCGAACCGCACGGGCGAGGCGCCGGTCACGGTCGCCTGCATCAACCGCCAGGTCGGGCGCGCATAGGCGGCGCGATCCGCGCTCCACTTTCGGCGATCGCCGGGAAACTCCATCCGCGTCGTGCGCGACCAGCCGGAAAAGGCGGTCTGGACCCGGCCCTGAACCGTCTTCAGATCCGTCGAGCCGCACGGCGTCGTGTTCGCCCGCGCCCTCGCCCGCTGCGCCGTCTCGGCCAGCTGCCGGTCGTTGGATCCCGCCCGCAGGGCCGCGCCCCGCGCCTGATAGGCCGCAGCCGTCAGGGCGGCGGTCAACTGCGGCTCGAACAGGGCGCAGCGGTCGTTGGCAGCCAGCACGAAGCTGCGCTCATAGAAGCGGTCCTGCGGCGCGGCGAAGGCCACGACGGGCGCCGCGGCGATCAGCGCGGCCGACACGAAACCTCTGGCTTGCCGGGGGGAAAGGCCTATCCTCATGCCCCGACCCTAGCGCGCCAGGGTTGGGGTTCCGTGTTCGAGCAGGGTTAGCGAATTGCTTCTTTCCAGCGACCTGTGGGTCAGCGCCCTGATCCGACGCGCCCAGATCGATGGCGCCTATGCGACCGTCGTTAAGAAGGGCGACGCGCGCGCCGGCTCGGTCATCGTCAAGGCCTACGACACCTCCACCCGCACCGCCCGCCTGTTCACCGAAGCCTTCGGAACCGACGGCGACCGCCTGTGGATCCAGCCGGTTACGTCCGACAGCGAAACCGAACTGGACGCCTATATCGCCCGGCAGAGGGGGTATGACCCGGACCTGTGGGTGGTCGAGATCGAGGATCGGCAAGGCCGGCATTTCATCACGGAGACGGTGCAGGGGTAGGGCGACGTTCATCGTCACCGCCTGAACATCAGCAAAGCGTCCTGATGTCGTAGATGAACTGATCCAGCGTGATCAGCTTCGGTTGAATGCTATCAGGGAAGGCGCTGACCAGACTGGAGGGGATCACAAGCTGAAGGTTGGCGGCCTGCATTTCGGCGAACTGGTTCTCCGACAGGCCTTCCTGAAGGGTGAGAAGGTGTTTGGTGGTCACGCGATCCGCCTCGTTCAGCACCTGCCTCCAGCGATCCCGCGCAGTCGTTTTCGCGGCAAGCATCCGCAGGCGATCCGTCGGAAAATTCTCGTCGGCATAGGCTTGCGCCGACGGAAAAAGGAAATCGGGCTTCTTGTCGCCTTCCGACGTAGCCCCGTGGCTGAACTGATGATTTTCGACCAGACCTTCTTCGAGAAAGATTTCGCGCGTCTGTAGCTCGAGCGATCGTCCCGATCGCGACTTGCGGCGTTGAAGGACGGTCTGCGCAAGGGTCAGGAAGTCGTCCAGCGAGCCAAAGCCTTTGGCGACCTTGGGCCCCTCAAGCGCTTCCTCGACAGACTTGAAGATTTCGAATTCGCATTTGCGGCGGCGGATCAGCCGGTCGTCCGGAGTCTGGCTTTGAAGCGCCTGCTTCTAGACGGAGCGCTTCACGATCTCGGCAGCGCTGGGAAATTTTTCGAGCCAGTGCGGCGGCATTTCCGACGGCGACAACGCGCAGAATGTGCGCACGAAGCATGTTGTCGCCCGTAGCGCTATCAGCTTGAGCAAACACGTCGATTACGCCAAGATTTGTCATGGCCAAGGGCGTGTTCACCACCAAACTGAGTCCGGGTTACGACGACCTGCCCGAGGAAAGATATCATTTTCCTCGAACCTATCTTCGACAGGTAGAGCAAACCATTGGTGATACCATTGTGTATTATGAGCCGCGACGCGGCTCAGTCGAATTGAGCAGCCGAGGAGGACGTCAGGCCTATTTCGCCGTAGCACGACCCTACGCGATCTCTGAAGATCCAAAGAGTCCTGACCATTTCTATTGTCACGTTGCCGAATATCTAGATTTCGAGCGGGCTGTGCCGTTTCGCCAAGGCGAAAACTATTTCGAGACCATGCTTCAGCGCGACGACGGTGGGACGAACAAGGGAGCATTCGGGCGCTCCGTTCGCATCGTGCCTGATGAAGAATTCGAGGATATTCTCGCCGCTGGCTTCAGCAAATCGCCCATCGATTTCGCCGTCCAGAATGACACGCCAATAGTGCCATTCTCTGGATTCAATGAACCCACGGTGCCTTTTGAACGTCCGATGATCGAACTCACGATTATCAAACCGTTCAGGGATGTGGCCTTTAGGCGATCTGTTCGCGCTGCATACGACAATCGTTGTGCCGTCACAGGTCTTCGGTTGATCAACGGTGGCGGTCGGCCGGAGGTGCAAGCCGCTCATATTCAAGCGGTAGAAGACAAGGGACCAGATTCCATTCGAAACGGGCTGGCGCTGTCCGGAACGATCCATTGGATGTTCGACCGGGGTTTGGTCTCAGTCGCAGATGACATGTCCATCTTGAAAGCGAAAGGCCATCTGCCGGACGAAGTCGAGCGACTCATCAATGTAAGCGGGCGTCTAAATCTTCCCAAAGACCCAGCACAGTGGCCTCATCCAGCCTATCTGGCTTATCACCGCGAGCACAGATTTAAAGGCTGACGGTTTTGAAGTGGCCTAAAGGCTCGCGTTCGAAACGGATCAAGTCGTACTTCTCGGCAAACCACGCGACAAAGTCGCAAGCCGAAACGCCAGTGGCCCAATGGTGCTTCAGGTCGTCTTTAGACAAGCCCGCATCCGCGGCGCTCACGCACCATTCGCGACGAAGCTTTAGATCGACTTCCGCAATCCAACGATACCCCGCCCCTGAACTTGACACTTCTTCCCCCTCCCCAAACTGCACACAATAGAGTGCCAGAGCAGCAGTAGGGATCAAGCGGCATCTGGACGACGCGAGCCAATATCCCGGCTGTTACCCCTCAATCCTCGTCCATCTTCAGGGCGGCGATGAAGGCTTCCTGCGGGATTTCGACCTTGCCGAACTGGCGCATGCGCTTCTTGCCGGCCTTCTGCTTTTCCAGGAGCTTCTTCTTGCGGGTGGCGTCGCCGCCGTAGCATTTCGAGGTCACGTCCTTGCGCAGGGCGCGGACGGTCTCGCGGGCGATGATCTTGCCGCCGATGGCCGCCTGGATCGGGATCTGGAACAGGTGGGGCGGGATCAGTTCCTTCATCTTCTCGACCATGCCCCGGCCGCGCGTCTCGGCGCGGGCGCGGTGGACCAGCATGGACAGGGCGTCGACCGGCTCGGCGTTGACCAGGATGGACATCTTCACCAGGTCGCCGACCTTGTATTCGGTGATCTCGTAGTCGAACGAGGCGTAACCCTTCGAGATCGACTTCAGCCGGTCGTAGAAGTCGAACACCACCTCGTTCAGCGGCAGCTCATAGACCACCATGGCGCGGTTGCCGACGTAGGACAGTTCGATCTGCTGGCCGCGACGGTCCTGGCACAGCTTGATGACGCCGCCCAGGTATTCGTCCGGGGTCAGGATGGTGGCCTTGATCCAAGGCTCGGCGATCGTCTCGATCTGCATCACGTCGGGCAGGTCGGCCGGGTTGTGCAGGTCCATTTCGGAGCCGTCGCGCAGGCCGATCTTGTAGACGACGGACGGCGCCGTGGCGATCAGGTCGAGGTTGAACTCGCGGCTCAGGCGCTCCTGGATGATTTCCAGGTGCAGCAAACCCAGGAAGCCGCAGCGGAAGCCAAAGCCCAGCGCCGCCGAGCTTTCCATCTCATAGGTGAAGGAGGCGTCGTTCAGACGCAGTTTGCCGATCGCGGCGCGCAGGTCCTCGAAGTCGGCGGCGTCCACCGGGAACAGGCCGCAGAAGACCACCGACTGGACTTCCTTGAACCCCTTCAGCGGCTCGGCGGTCGGCTTCTTCTCGTCGGTGATGGTGTCGCCGACGGCGGCGTGGGCGACTTCCTTGATCTGGGCGGTGATGAAGCCGACCTCGCCGGGACCAAGCTGGTCCACGGGCGTGTTCTTGGGCAGGAAGACGCCGACCCGGTCGATCAGGTGGGTCGAGCCGTTGCGCATCATCTTGACCCGCATGCCGGTCTTCAGCACGCCGTCGAAGACCCGCACCAGCACGACGACGCCGAGGTATGGGTCGTACCAGGCGTCGACCAGCATGGCCTTCAGCGGGGCATTCACATCGCCCTTGGGCGCCGGCAGCTTGGTGACGATGGCCTCCAGCACCTCCTCGATGCCGATCCCGGACTTGGCGCTGGCCAGGACCGCTTCGGAGGCGTCAATGCCGATCACGTCCTCGATCTGGGCGCGCACGCGGTCCGGCTCGGCGGCCGGCAGATCGACCTTGTTCAGGACCGGGACGATCTCGTGGTTGTTGTCGATGGCCTGATAGACATTGGCCAGGGTCTGAGCCTCGACCCCTTGCGAGGCGTCCACGACCAGCAGCGAGCCTTCGCAGGCGGCCAGGGACCGGCTGACCTCATAGGCGAAGTCCACGTGGCCCGGCGTGTCCATCAGGTTCAGGATATAGTCCTGCCCGTCCTTGGCCCGATAGGTCAGGCGCACGGTCTGGGCCTTGATGGTGATGCCCCGTTCCTTCTCGATCTCCATATTGTCGAGCACCTGCTCGGACATCTCGCGCGCGGTCAGGCCGCCAGTGTGCTGGATCAGGCGGTCGGACAGGGTCGACTTGCCATGGTCGATGTGCGCGACCACGCTGAAGTTGCGAATGTTCGAGATCGGGGGAGTCGTCATCCGCGCGCCCCTATCACGCGCGGGCGCCGGGGACCAGACGCGGCACGATCCGCCGCCCGTGCGGGCGCGTATTACAGCTTGGCAATGATGGCGTTTGTCTTTGAGCGCGGCCCTTGGACGCTATAAGGGAAACAGCCATCGCCTGATCGCTCTTCAAGGACGTTTTTCCGTGCTCCAGACGACCCGACCCACACTTCTGGCCGGTGCGGCCGTTCTGGCCGTCCTGCTGCTGGCCGGCTGCGGCGGCGGAGACGACAAGAAGGCCGACGGCAAGGAGGCGGCCGGCGCGCGCCAGACCGTGACCGCCGCGACCGTGACCCAGATCAACCTGGCCCGCACCGTCAACGCCTCGGGCTCCGTCTCCGCCTGGGAAGAGGTGCCGGTGGCGGCCGAGACCGGCGGACTGACCGCCGTCGCCGTCTATGTGGACGAAGGCTCCTACGTGCGTCAGGGCCAGCCACTGGTGCAGATGAACGACGTCCTGCTGCGCGCCCAGCTGCGCCAGCAGCAGGCCCAGGTGCAGCTGGCCGAGGCCAATGTGGCGCGCGACAACGCCGCGCTTGATCGCGCGCAGCAGCTGAAGGAACGCGGCTTCCTCAGCCAGGCGTCGCTGGACACGGCCCTGGCGAACCAGCGCAGCTCGAACGCCAATCTGGCCGCCGCCCGCGCGGCCCTCAGCCAGACCCAGACGCAGCTGTCGCAGGCGACCATCCGCGCGCCCGTCAGCGGCCTGATCATCAGCCGCAGCGTCACCAAGGGCCAGATCATCGCCGCCGGGACCGAACTGTTCCGCATGGTGCGCGACGGCCGGCTGGAACTGGACGCCCAGGTGCCGGAAACCGAACTGTCGCTGGTCCGCGCCGGTCAGTCCGCGATCGTGGCCTCCAGCGAGGCCGGCCAGACCACCGGCTCGGTCCGCATCGTCACGCCCGAGGTCAATGCGCAGACCCGCCTGGGCCTGGCCCGCATCTCCCTGGCGCCCGGCGCCCAGCTGCGCCCCGGCATGTTCGCCCGCGCCGAGATCGCCGTCGGCGATCAGCCCGCCCTGGTCGTGCCGTCCTCGGCGGTCGTCTATCGCGAGGCCAAGGCCGGCGTCTATGTCGTGGGTCAGGGCGATGTCGTCCGCTTCGTCCCGGTCACGACCGGGGTTCGCAGCGGTGACCGCGTCGCGGTCACGGGCGTCCAGGCTGGTCAGCGCGTCGTGGTTCAGGGCGCAGGCTTCCTGGGCGAAGGCGACCATGTGACGGTGGCCCCGGCGACCGCGGCGCCCCAGCCGGCGACGCCCGCCGCCCCTGCCCCCGCCGCTGCAGCCGCGCGCTAGGATCGGACCGATGGGCTTTCAGAACATCTCGTCCTGGTCGATCAGGAACCCGATTCCCATCGTCCTGCTGTTCGTCGTCCTGACGATCGCGGGGACGATGAGCTATTTCAAGCTCAGGACGAACAACTTCCCCGACGTGGACCTGCCGGTCGTCGCCGTGACCGTTGTCCAGGCCGGCGCCGCCCCGACCGAGATGGAGACCCAGGTCACCCGCCTGGTCGAGGATGCGGTGGCGGGGCTGGGGTCGGTCAAGCACATCACCTCTGTCGTCAACGAAGGGGTGTCCACCACCTCCATCGAATTCCAGCTGGGCGTGAACCTGGAGAAGGTCACCAACGACGTGCGCAACGCCGTCAGCGGCATCCGACAGAACCTGCCCGCCGACGTGCAGGAACCGATCGTCCAGCGCATCGAGTTCACCGCCATCCCCTTCGCCAACTATGTGGTGCGGGCGCCGGGCATGAGCCCCGAGGAGCTGAGCTGGTTCGTCGACAACACCGTGGCCAAACGCCTGCTGTCGGTGCGCGGCGTCAGCCAGATCAGCCGTGACGGCGGCGTCAGCCGTGAAATCCGCATCAAGCTGGACCCCGCGCGGCTTGCCGCCTCGGGCGTGACGGCCGCCCAGGTGTCGAACCAGCTGCGCGCCTCCAACATCAACCTGCCGGGCGGCCGCGGCGAGATCGCGGGCGAGGAACAGGCCATCCGCACCGTCGGTTCGGCCAAGTCGGTCGAACAGCTGCGCGAGACCCTGATCCCCATCGGCAGCCGCAGCGTGCGCCTGGGCGACCTGGGCCAGATCACCGACGAATGGTCCGAGCCGCGCGGCCGCGCCCGCTTCAACGGTCAGGAAGTCGTCGGCTTCGGCGTCTCGCGCGCCATCGGCTCGTCCGAGGTGGACGTCTATGACCGCGTCAAGGCCGAGATCGAGAAGCTGGACCAGGAGCGCGGCGACGTCGCCATCGAGGAGGTGGCCAACACCACCGAGGACGTCGTCAACAACTTCCACGCCTCTGTCGAGACCCTGGTGCTGGGCGCCCTGCTGGCGATCGCGGTCGTCTTCATCTTCCTGCGGGATTGGCGCGCGACCCTGATCGCGGCGGTGGCCATGCCGCTGTCGCTGATCCCGACCTTCTGGGTGATGGACCTGACGAACCAGTCGCTGAACGTGGTGACGCTGCTGGCCCTGTCGCTGACCATCGGCATCCTCGTGGACGACGCCATCGTGGAGATCGAGAACATCGTCCGCCACATCCGCGACGGCAAGGCCCCCTACCCCGCCGCCATCGAGGCGGCCGACGAAATCGGCCTGGCGGTCATGGCGACGACGGCGACCCTGATTGCGGTGTTCGCCCCCACCGGCTTCATGCCCGGCGTCGTGGGTCAGTTCTTCAAGAGCTTCGCCATCGCCACCTGCGTCAGCGTTCTGTTCTCGTTGCTCGTGGCGCGAACCCTGACGCCCCTGATGGGCGCCTATCTGCTGAAGCGCGACCAGGGCAAGGAGCACAAGGAGCCCTTCTGGATGGGGCCCTATCTGAAGGCCCTGAACTGGGCGCTGGGCGACGACTGGCGCAAGCGCCGCGCCGACCACCATCCGCGCGCCAGCTGGTTCCGCCGCAAGGTCGCAGACCGGATGTTCGATCACCGGCTGTGGGTGCTGGGGATGGGGATCCTGTTCTTCTTCCTGTCGATCTTCATGGCGACGAAGCTGCCGGGCGAGTTCATTCCGGTCGAAGACATCTCGCGCTCCACCGTGACGGTGCAGTTGCCGCCGGGCGCGACCCTGGCGGAGACGGATTCCGCCGTGCAGCGCATCAACCGCGAACTGATGAAACGGCCCGAGGTGGCGTCGGTCTATTCGTCCGTCGGTTCGGCGACGACCAGCTTCGGCCCCGGCGGCGGCGGTTCGGCCGGCGAGGTGCGCAGCGCCAACCTGACCGTCAATCTGGTCGGGCGCTGGGATCGCAAGCTGAACCAGCAGGAGTTCGAACGCGACATGGGACCGGTGCTGCGCCAGATCCCCGGCGCGCGGATTCAGTTCGGCGCCTCGGGCGGCGGCGGCGGGTCCAGCCTTCTGACCATCGCCCTGGTCGGGGACGAAGCGAACGTGCTTGAGCCCGCGGCCGCCAAGGTCGAGCGCGAGATGCGCAGCATTCCCGGCCTGTCCAATGTGGTGTCCTCGGCCTCGCTCGTACGGCCGGAAATCCTGGTCACGCCGCGCGCCGATGTCGCCGCCCTGCAAGGGGTGTCGACCCAGGACATCAGCCAGGTGGCGCGCGTCGCCACCCTGGGCGACGCCGATCAGCTTTTGCCCAAGTTCAACCTGGGCGACCGTCAGGTGCCGATCCGGGTCATGCTGACGGAACAGGCGCGCTCGGATCTGGGCGTGCTGGAGAACCTTCAGGTGCCCACGGCATCGGGCGCGACGGTGCCCCTGTCGGCGGTGGCGGACATCACCTTCGGCGCAGGCCCCAACCAGATCAATCGTCTAGACCGACTGCGCGTGGCCAACATCACCGCCGAACTGACCGGCCTGACCCTGAGCCAAGGCACGCAGGCGGTGAACGCCCTGCCCGCCATCAAGTCCCTGCCGCAGGGCGTCAGCCAGAAGCCGTCGGGCGACGCCGAAAGCTTCCAGGAACTGGGCATGGGCTTCGCCTTCGCCATCGTGACCGGCATTCTGCTGATGTATGTCGTGCTGGTCCTGCTGTTCAAAAGCTTCTTCCACCCGATCACCATCCTGGCGGCGCTTCCGGTGTCGTTCGGCGGCGCCTTCTTCCTGCTGCTGGTGACGGGCAAGTCGCTGTCCATGCCGGCATTGATCGGCATCATCATGCTGACCGGCATCGCGGCGAAGAACTCCATCCTGCTGGTCGACTACGCCATCATGGCGATGGAGAAGGGGATGGGCCGACACGACGCCCTGATGGACGCCGCCCACAAGCGGGCGCGGCCGATCATCATGACAACCATGGCGATGGGGCTGGGGATGCTGCCGATCGCGGCGGCGTTCGGCGAAGGCACCGCCTTCCGCTCGCCCATGGCCATCGCGGTCATCGGGGGGCTGATTACCTCGACCGCCCTGTCGCTGCTGTTCGTGCCGGTCGTGTTCAGCCTGATCGACGGGGTCAAGCGCCGCCTGGAAGGCCGACTGGACAAGATGTTCCACGGCCAGCACGGGCACGAGGAGCCGGCGGCGGAGGATCGCCCGGCCTGATCCGCCCACGGCTGAAACAACCGAGGCCCGGCGGAGCAATCCGACCGGGCCTTTCTTTTGGCGCTGTGGCGTCTGCGATCTAGGGCGTGACGGGTGCGCCGGGCCAGGACAGGCGCGCGATCGCGCCGGGAGATGAGGGCTGCAGAGACCATTCTCCGCCCAGCTGGCGGGCCAGGGCGATGATGATCCGCAGTCCAAGGCTGGTCGGTTCGGCGCCCGTATCCTCGGCGACGCCCACGCCATCGTCGGCGATGGTCAGGGTGCGAACTGCGCCGTCGTCGCACAGGTCGATCGTGATCCGGCCGGGCCGATCGGGGAAGCCGTGCTCCAGGGCGTTGTTGACGCATTCCAGCATGATGAGCACCACGGGCGTTGCCTCCTCGGCCGACAGGACCACATCGCCGCCGGAGATGGAGACGACCACGTCATCACGCGCGGCCGCCGTCAGGGCATCATCGACGATCGATCGCGCAAGGTCTTGGAAGGCGGTGTTCTGACGGTCGGCGTCAGCCAGACTGCGCTGGATGCGGGCGACCAGACCCGTCCGCGCCGAAGCCTCGACAAGGGCCTTTCGTGCGGCCTGATCGACTGCCGATCGGGCCTCCAGCTTCAGCAGGGCGCTGACCATCTGGATGTTGTTCGACACCCGGTGCTGCACTTCCCGGAGCAGGATGTCGCGGCTTTCCGCCAGGGCGGCGTTGCGCTCGACCTCGCGCGCCAACCTGGCCGACGCCTTGTCCATTCCAACGATGAAGAAGATATCGACAGCGACGACGAAGGCGTAGAATCCGATGGCGACGAGGGTGGCGACGCCCAGGTCGAAGCCCGGCGGGCCGATCCAGAACCACCACGCCGACAGGCCCGACAGGGTCGCCGTCAGAACGGCCGGACGCAGGCCCGCATAGTAGGCGACCAACACCACGGCTGGAAAAAAGGTCAGATAGGGAAAGCCCGGCGGAAACCAGTGGGCCAGGCCATAACGCAGCCCGAAGGCGATCAGCCAGGCGACGACGGCCAAGGCATAGCCACGCCAGGCCGGATGACGAAACGTCTGGTGACGCATTTGCTTCCTCGGTGGACGCAGGGCGTCGATAAAACGCTGTATCGGGCAGTCTAACGTCCGCGTCCAGAACAGTTCGACGACTGAAATCTGTTGATCGGCCGAAACTTAGGCCGGGTCCCCGTCTCGACAGCGCCGGGTCGCGCCCGCCGTCAGGCCTGATTGCAAAGAAAAAGGGCCGACCGGTCGCCCGGTCGGCCCTTCGTCACTCAGCCTTGAGGGCTGGCGATCAGTATTTGACCTTCAGCGTCACGCCGTAGGTGCGCGGGGCGCCGAGATAGGCGTTGTAGGTCGCCGTGTCGGTGGCCTGGTTGTAGTAGGTGCCGTTCGCTTGCGGCGTCGTGGTGTTGGCGAAGGCCGTGCCTTGCAGCGGCGCGGCGAAGCCGACCTGGGTGTATTCTTCTTCCAGCAGGTTCTGGCCCCAGACCTCCAGCGTCCAGCGCTCGTCGGCCGAACCGATCGAGACCCGGCCGTTGACGACGGTGAAGGCGTCCTGGTTCTTGTACGGCAGCAGGTCCGAGCCGGTGTTGTATTCGGTCGAATATTTGGCCGACAGGTTGAAGCCGCCACGCAGGCCGCCGCCCAGTTCGCGGTCGAAAGCCAGGGCGCCGGTCAGCGACCATTCAGGAGCGAAGGATGCACGCGCACCCGGCAGCAGCGACAGCTGCGGGAAGCGGCCGGGGCTGGACAGATCGGCGGCGCCGAACTGGCCATATTTGGCGTCGGTGTAGGTCACGCCGCCCTGGAAGCTCAGGCCCTCGACCGGGGTGAACCAGACCATGTCGGCGTCGACGCCGCGCGAGGTCAGTTCCGGGATCGATTCCACCACGAAGGCGGTGCCCAGGAAGGTGTTCAGCTGGAAGTTCTCGAACTTCTGATCGAAGTAGGTGACGTTCAGCAGCATGGTGCGGTCGAACAGGGTCGTCTTGACGCCCGCCTCATAGCTGTCGACGGTCTCGGCCTTGAAGAACAGCGAGGCGTCCGGCGTCACGCCCGTCTGCACCCGGTCCATATTGTAGCCCGCGCCCTTGTAGCCGCGCGCATACGAACCATAGACCATGATCGACGGGTTGAAGCGGTAGGACGCTTTGATCGTGCCCGAGATGTCGGTGTCGCTGAACTTCTCCTGGATCCGGCGACCGTCGTACTGCGGGTTGGACCAGGGCAGGCACAGCAGACCGAGCGCGGCGGCCGGCGTGGCGACGTTGGCGGTGCCGGGGATCGGCGAGACGGTACGGTTGGCCGGGTTCTGATTGGCCAGGGCGCCGCCGCAGGCCGCTCCGTTGGTGCCCAGGTTGTCCTGGATGCCAAACAGACGCTTGCTGTCGTAGGTGTAGCGCAGACCCAGGTTGATATCGAAGGCCTCGGTCACCCGGTAGGTGTTGTTGGTGAAGACGGCGACCGATTCCGACTTCTGGGAATAGTGGTCCTCATACGCTTTGCCAGCCGCGAAGGTCGGGGCGGCGGCGCTGGGCGGCACCGCGCCGATGACGCACAGCGGCTGGCCTGCAGCGGCGCCGGCGGTGCCGACCAGGAAGCCGTTCGGATTGGTGAAGCAGCCCAGGCGCGAGGGGCTGGGGCCGCCCACGGCCGCCGGTAGCGAGGCCGTCAGCAGCAGGGAGGCGAAGGCGTTGTAGTCCGAGCCATAGACATAGCTGTCGTCGCGATAGACGCCTTCCTTGGTGGCGAACAGACCGACCAGCCAGTCCAGCTTGTCCGACGTACCGGCCAGGCGGAACTCTTGCGTCAGGTTGTCGACGCCGTAGCCGTTCGACCCGTCGTTGGCGCGGTACAGGATGTCGGCGCCGGTGTAGTCCAGGTCCATCCCTTGCTGGAACGACCAGTCGCGCCACGAGGTCTGCGACGTCAGGGTGGCGTTGATGCTGGGGAAGTCGATAGTCGCTTCCGCCGACAGACCCATGTCCTCGATCTCTTGCGGCGTCTCGCGGTTCGAATAGGCCAGGCGAGAGAAGGGCACCGTGCCGAAGGTCGCGTTCGGCGGCGTCTGTCCGGGGCCGTTCGGCGCGGTCAGGGCGGCGATGAAGGCCTGGGTCGGGCCGACGCGCGTCTGCACGGCGACGCAGCAGTATTCCTCGCGCTTGGTGTAGTCGGCGATCAGGCGCACCGAGACGTCGTCGCTGGGCAGGATCAGCAGCTGGCCGCGCGTGGTCCAGTAGTCCTGGGTCTGGTCGTCCTTGCGGGTGTTGGGGCCGTCGCCGTTGTTGACGTCATAGAATCCGTCACGCTCGCGGTGGGCGACGAACAGGCGACCGGCCACCTGGTCGGTCAGGCCGCCGGTGACGGAGACCGAACCGCCGATGGCGCCGAAATTGCCGCCGGTCAGTTCGCCCGAGATCGACGGGTCGAACGAGGGGCGTTCGGTGATGATGTTGATGACGCCGGCCGAGGTGTTCTTGCCGAACAGGGTGCCCTGCGGGCCCTTCAGGACCTCAATGCGGCTCAGTTCGCCCAGGTCGCCGAAGCCGACCGAGTTGCGCGAGCGATAGACGCCGTCGATCACCACGCCGACCGAGCTTTCCAGACCGGGGTTGTCGCCGACGGTGCCGGCGCCGCGGATGCGCACGGTTGTGGAGGCTTCCGACTGGGTCGAGGTGACGGTCATGCCCGGCGTCAGGATCTGCAGATCCTTGATGTCCTGCACGCCCGCGCCGTCCAGGATTTCCTGCGACAGGGTCGTGACCACGATCGGCACGTCCTGCAGGCTCTGCTCACGCTTCTGGGCGGTGACGATGATGTCGTCGACGGTCGCCGGGGCTTCCTGCGCGGCGGCGACGCCGGCAAAGCCGAACACGACAGCGCCAACGACGGCGGCGGACACAGTGGTCCTGAGTTGAAGATTGCGGCGCATAGCGTCCTCCCGGCTGAAGCGGCGATGCTTTGAGCGATCGCAGCGTTTCCTGTTCCCTCGACGTCCCCTACGTGGGGGATCATTCGTTAGGGACAGGCTAAGCGCGGTTCGGGCCGACCGACAAGCGAGCGTTGTTCGCCGCGACGATTTTTCGCCGCGGATTCGCCTTTGTGTGTCAGGGAAGCGACAGAAAACGCTGACGCTAGGTCAGTTTTTGCCCGTCTTTCGGCCCCAGAGGCTCCACTTCAGGGTGCAGGGCGACAGGATCGACCTGACGACCCCGACCGGCGAAACCCAGTACGAGCGCCGCCGCGACCGCCGACAGGATCGAGCCGCCGATGACGCCCAGCTTGACCTCGACCTGCTCGGGCGAATCGACCGCGCCAGGGAAGGCCAGGACGCCGATGAACAGGCTCATGGTGAAACCGACCCCGCACAGCAGGGAGACGCCGTAAACCTGTAGCCAGCTGGCGCCCGTCGGCCGCGCGCCGATCCTCAGCGCCGAGGCCAGCCAGGCGGCGCCCAGGACGCCGATCTGTTTGCCGAAGAACAGGCCGAGCGCGATGGCGATGACCAGGGGCGCGAACGCCTGCTCCATCGACAGGCCGGCGAAGGAGACACCCGCCTTGGCGAAGGCGAACAGCGGCAGGACCAAAAAGGCGTTCCATGGATGCAGGTCGTGCATCGCCTCCTTCAGCGGGCTCTGACCGTCTTCGGCCCGGCCCTTGATCGGCACGATCATGGCGAAGGCCACGGCGGTCAGGGAGGTGCTGAGCCCCGACAGCACGGTCAGATACCAGACCAGGGCGAACCCCAGCACCCAGAAGGGCGCGGGAATGCGGATACGGTGCGCCGCGACCGCGCCGACGGCCAGCGCCCCCAGCGCCCAGAACAGCGGCGTCCAGTTCGCGCCCTCGCTGAACAGCACGGCGATCAGGGCGATGGCCCCAAGGTCGTCGACGATGGCCAGGGTCAGCAGGAAGACCCGCAACGACGACGGCAGCCCCTTGCCCACGAAGCCGAAGATGGCAAGCGCAAAGGCGATGTCGGTGGCCAGCGGAATGGGCCAGCCGGCATGCGGCGCCCCGATGGCGCCGGAGAGCAGCAGATAGACCGCCGCCGGCCCCGCCATGCCGCCCAGCGCCGCCAGCACCGGCGTCGCCAGCTTCTTCGGATCGCTGAGTTCGCCGCGCACGATCTCGTATTTGATCTCCAGCCCCACGACGAGGAAGAAGATCGCCATCAGACCTTCCTTAATCCAGTCGGAGATCGTCTCCTCCAGCCGGATCGGGCCGATCTGCAAGACGTGGTAGCTCTTCAGCCAGGCGAAATAATCGGCCGACCAGGGCGAGTTAGCGATCGCCACGGCGGCGATGGCGGCCAGCGCCAGGGCCGAGCCTGATGCGGCCTCGGTCTTGAGGAAATCAAGTGTCAGTTTGCGCGCCACGGCGGCCTCCAAGCGAACGGAAGTTTCGTCGTGACGCCAGGTTATCGACGGGCGTCGGACCGGATTCGCAAACCAAAATCGGCGCGCCGGCCTGGCCGCGCGGAGCGACCTGATGGCTAGGATCAGAATAGAGGATCAGGGCGACCAAGCCAACCGTTCCCTGCTTTTCGACTTAGCCTACCGTGATCTCCATCGGCCGTTCGACGAACAGGCCGGGGCCGCCCAGGTCCAGCGCAACACGCCGGTTCTCGAACGCGGCCATGCCGACCAGGGCCTTGGGGAAGCCCGGCACGGCGACGTCGTCATAGATGGCGACCGTCGCCTGACGATACAGTTCGTCGCCGATGGTCAGGGTGCGCACGACGACGGTCTCGGCGCGCACCGTGCCGCCCAGGACGATGCTTTGGCCCGGCGTGCGTTCGCGTCCATCCAGCAGGCCGGCGGCCTCGGCCGTCTCGCGCGTGACGGCCAGCACGGCCGAGGCGCCGGTGTCGATCACCGCATTGACCGTCGCTCCTTCCAGGGTGATGCCCGCCTGAAGCGCCCTGCCGGCCCGTGTCACCGGCACGGGCTTCAGCGACGACGACGGCGTCCAGCCCTCGCGCGGTAGGAACCGGACCCGATGCTCCGCTGTGTCCAGCTCCAGCACCAGCTCACGCAATACGTCCTGACCCAGGATCAGCGCCGCACCCAATCCCTGATCGCTGGCCAGCGGCCCCAGGCCGAGGATCGCCGCCCGCAATCCGGTCAGCCGCAAGCCGCCGATCGCCACATCCAGCGTCGTGCCGCGTCCGACCTGGGCGTCGCCGCCGACGCCGTAAGCCACCATCGGGATGTTGAAGACGTTGGTCAGGCCCAGCCGCTCGACCAGCGACCGGTCGATGACCGAATACTGCGCGCCCGAATCGATCAGGGCCCGCACCGGCTGTCCGTTTACGGTCACCTCGACCGTCGGCGTCGGCGCGCGCGGCTCGGCATAGGGCAGCCAGCCGCTGGAGCCGTTCGCCGCGAAGGCGACCGTGGGCCCGCGCCAGACCACATGGTTGCGCAGCCACCAGGCCCCGCCTGCGCCGCCGGCGACCAGCCCCAGCCGGATCAGAAGATCGCGTCGTCTCATGCTCCTGACATGGACCGTCGCAGCGATCCGCGCCAGCGGGGCGATGTCGCAACCCATCTCGCATGGCCGACAACGTTGCTGTCGGCGCGGCAAAAACATGCGCTTCTACCACCGCCTCCACGCCCAGACGTGGATTGTCGGGCCACAACCCGCCAAAACCCGACAAAATCATCTAGAAAGCGGGTGACGCCGCCGCCCCGTCTGGCTACGACCATCGGCATCATGAGCACCTCCAGCGCCCGCTACGTCTCGACCCGAGGCCAATCGCCCGAAACCGATTTCACCGACGCCCTGCTACGCGGCATCGCGCCTGACGGCGGCCTTTATATGCCGACCGCCTGGCCCAGCCTGTCGCCCGACAGCTGGACTGGAAAGGCCGACTACAAGTCCATCGCCCTGCAAGCCATCGCCCCCTTCATCGGCGACGCCCTGCCCGACTGCGCGCTGGAGCGTGCGCTGGATCGACTGACCGCCGGGTTCGACCATCCGCTGGTCACGCCTCTGGTCGAGCTGGAACCCGGCCTGTTCGTGCTGGAGCTGTTCCACGGCCCGACCGCCGCCTTCAAGGATCTGGCGATGCAGCTGGTCGCCAGCCTGACGGACGAGGCGCTGGCCGCGTCAGGCGAGCGTCTGACCATTCTGACCGCCACATCAGGCGACACCGGCGCCGCCGCCGTGCGCGCCTTCGCCGGCGCCAAATCGGTCGATCTGGTCGTGCTGCACCCGCTGGACCGCGTCTCGCCGGTTCAACGCAGACAGATGACGACGGTTGAGGCCGACAATGTCCTGAACCTGGCCATCCGCGGTGATTTCGACGACTGCCAGCGTCTGGTGAAGGGCCTGCTGGCCGACGAAGCCCTTCGCGAACGCGGCCGACTGTCTTCGGTGAATTCGATCAACTGGGCGCGGCTGGCCGGCCAGATCCCCTATTATGTCTCCGCGACGGCTCAGCTGGGCGAGGCCGCGACCTTCGTCGTCCCGACCGGCAACTTCGGCGACGCCTTCGCCGGCATCGCCGCCACGAAAATGGGCCTGCCGTCGAACGGCTTCGTCGCCGCCGTGAACCAGAACGACGCCCTGGCCCGCGCGCTGAACGACGGCCTGTATTCGCGCCGTCCCGCGGTCGAAAGCGGCAGCGTGTCCATGGATGTGCAGGCGCCGTCCAACTTCGAGCGGCTGGTGTTCGAGGCAGCGGGCCGCAACGCCGAGGCGACGCGCGTGGTGTTCGAAACTTTCGCCCGCGACGGCGCCATCGCCTTCGATCCGGACCTGCTGACCGCCCTGCGCGACCAAGTCTCGGCGGTCTCCATCGACGAGGATGAGACGCGCGCCGAGATCGCCCACGCCTATGAGGCATGGCACCGCGTCGTGTGCCCGCACACGGCCGTGGCGCTGGCCGCCGCGCGTCGGCAAGACCGCTCGAAAGGCCCCGTCGTCGCCCTGTCCACCGCCCATCCGTCCAAGTTCGGCGATTTCGTCTCGAACGTCCTGGGCTTCGAACCCGAACCCGCAAACGTCATCGCCGCCCTGGGCGACAAGCCCGAGCGGTTGACGATCGTCGATGGGACGATGGAAGCGGCGCGTGACGCCGTGGCGGCCTTTTCAGGCCGCCACTAAAACGTCTTAGCGACGACCGCCGCCGGCGAGGGCGCGCAGCAGAAGCAGGCCGACGCCGGCGACCGAGAGGGTCGTGACCAGCGGACGCTTGCGCGCCTCGGCGGCGACGGTGCGGGCCTTGTCGCGGTAGTCGACGGGGACCTTTTCGACCAAGCGATCGACCGAATCCATCGCCTTGCCGAAGGTTTCCAGCGAGCGGCCCTTGGCGTCGTTATAGGCGCCCTCGACCTGCAGCTTCTGGTCGCCGACCAGCTTGCCGACGCCTTTTTGGAACTTGCCTTGCGCCTGCGAGGCGGCGCCGTTGATGGTTTCGTCAGTCATGATCTTCGTCCTCGGGGAGCGGCGGACTTCGCCGTTGCACCATCAAAATCCCGGCCAAGCTTTCGGTTCCAGCGACGAAGCCGCGCAGGCGCCTCAGGCCGGTTCGGTCGCGCGCCAGTGGTCCATCCGACGCAGGAAGACCGCCGGATCCTTGGGCGTCACCAGATTGGCGGGATCGTGAAAAATGCGGTCATGCAGCCGCGTCACGGTGAACCGCAGCGCCGCCGCTTCGCCCAGACGCGGCAAGGCCTCGCGCTCGGCGGCGCTGAGCGGCCGCACGGATTCATAGCCGCGCCGGAAGGCCGCCAAGGCGTCCGGCATGGGTCGCCCCTCGGCGTCGAAACCCCAGGCGGAAAGAGCGATGGCCAAGTCATAGGCGAAGGCGCCGCTGCAGCCGAAATAGAAGTCGATCACCGCCGAAACGGCGTCGTCCTCGAACAGCACATTGTCGGGGAAATAGTCCGCATGGATCGCCCCGCCCGGCAGGTCGTCCGTAAAGGGATCGCCCAACCGCGCCAACGAGGCGTTCACCTGATCCAGCAGCCGTCGATCCTCGCCCGAGGCCGCTTGGGCGCAGCGATCGGCCAGCCGACGCCACACGGCCGGTCCGACCGGATTGTCCCGTCTCAGGTCGAAGTCAGCCGCGATCAGATGAAGTCGCGCCAGCACCGCCCCCGCCGCCGCCTGATCGGCCGATGACGGCGTGCGCAGCCAGGCCCCGGTCTTCCATTCGATCACCGCCACCGCCCGGCCGTTCAACCGCCCGAGCCAGCCGCCCGTCCGGTCCTCGATCGGCGTCGGGCAAGGGAAGCCGCGCGCCGCCAGATGGGCCGTCAGCCCTAGGCAGAAGGGCAGCGAGGCCTCGTCCGTCCGCCCCTCGAACAGGGTCAGCACAAACCGGCCCTGCGTCGTGTCCAGTCGATAGTTGGTATTCTCCACCCCCTCGGCGATGGCCGTCAGTTCGACCACCTCGCCGATGTCGTAGCCGGCCAGGAACGCCTTGGCGTCGGCGATGGAAACGGGGGTGAAAACGGCCATGGGCTTAGTTTAGGCCCGCATCGGCGCGCCGTGCACGCACGATCTCGGCCAGGTCCGCCATGATGCTCTCGGTCGTGGCCCAACGCCCGGCGCCCCGGCCCCGGCAGCGCCAGACGCGCCCGTCGGCGCCGTAGACCTTCAACGCATTGCCCTCGCCGCGCAGGGTCGAGAACAGCGGATCGCCATGGTCGGCGTTCAGCGACACCGACGGGCGGATCACCCCGTCCTTCAGATGGGCGGCGCCGATCTGGCGCACGCCGCCTGCGGCCGAGGTCGCCTCGGTCAGGTGGTCGCGCGGCACGTCGCCGTCGGGCGAACGGCCGAAAGCCTCGTGGCACAGCAGCCGCACCTTGGCCGCCGCATCCAGACCTTCCAGATCCGAGGACGGGTCCTCCTCCGCAAAGCCAGCCGCGCGGGCGTCAGCCAGGGCTTCGTTGAAGGCCGCCCCGTCGCCCAGCCGCTCCAGCATGAAGTTGACTGTGCCGTTCAGCACCGCCTCGAAACCGACCACCTCGCCGGCTGCGCGGGCCGCGCGGACCGTCTCGATCATCGGCGATCCGCCGCCGACCGAGGCCGACCAGAAGATGCGCCGTCCGTTGGCTTTCGCCAGTTCTTGCAGCCCGCCCGGATCGCGGCTGACCGCCTGTTTGTTGGCGCTGGCGACATCGCAGCCGGCCTCGAGCGCGGCGCGGATCACCGCATGGCCCGCCTCGCCCTCCGACAGGGCCTCCAGCACGATGTCGGGCTTCTTGGCCCACAGGTCCGCCGGGTTGGAGGTGAACAACGAAGCCGGACAGTCCACGTCGCGGGCCTTTTTCGGGTTGCGCACCAGCACGCCCACGACCTCATAGCGGGGATCGTCGAGCAGTTTGCCCAGCACGCCGCCGCCCACGACGCCGCATCCGGCGACCGCGACCTTCAGCGGCGGCAGGGCGGGCGCGGGACCAGGCGGCGCCGACCGGTCGCCGATAACCGTGCCGTCGGCGCGGTCCAGGGCCGCCACCTCAATCTCGACTCTGCGGCTTTCGCCCAGGTCGATGGCGTCATGCTGGACAAGCGCGCCGCCCAGCTTGCGCGCCACATCCCAGGAGGCGCGGCGATAGCGCAGGGCCGGAGCCGTTTTGTCGTTGGGGTCGTGGTCGTAAAGGCCGTCCACGTCCTTGACCAGCCGCACCTTCTTCAACCCCAGCTCGGCCGCGAGGAAGACCGCCGTCAGGTCCGATCCGCCCCGTCCCAGCAGGGCCACCTTGCCGTCCGGCCGCACCGCGCCGAACCCGGGCACCACCACCACCTCGTGCCGATCCAGCGCCTGTTTCAGATGGTCGGGGCGCAGGCCGCAGGGGCGCGAATGCTCCGGCTCGCCCTCCGCCACGATGCCCAGCTCCCGCACCGACAGGGCGCAGGCGTCCAGCCCGATCCGGTCGCAGGCGATGGCGACCAGGGCCGCCGACTTTTCCTCGCCCAGGGCCACATAGCCCGGCAGCAGGTCGTTGGAATGGGCCAGGCCCAGCGCCCTCGCCTCGCCCAGCAGCCGGTCCGTCGCCCCGCCGAAGGCCGAGACCACCGCCACGACCTTTCGGCCCGCCCGCACATGGCCATAGACGGCCGAGGCGACCAGCGGCGCTTCGGCCGGGCTGCGCAGGATGGACGAGCCGAACTTCAGCACCACCACCTCGGGCCCAACCAAGTCGGGTGAAGGCTGACTGCTGGGGTCGAGGCTTTCGGATTTTTCTACGACGGCGAGTTGCGCGGACATCGGGGTTCTCGGGAAAGGTCGGGATGGGGTGGGGTGACAAGAAAAACCCCGCCTGGCGGACCGGGCGGGGTTCGGGTTCTGCGGTTGCCGGGGTTCGGCGCGCTAAACTCGTCCCGCCCGTTCGGGCATGGTGGTGGTGCCGGTGGTACCGCCGATAATCGTGCCGCCGAGGATCATGCCGAAACGCGTCGCGGCGAGGCCAGCGACGGTCGAAACTTCGGCGATGAGCGAGCGCTGTTGCACAGGGCAAGGTCCGGTTGAAATCTGGGCCTAGGGTGATCGGACGACCCTGACCTTGTCAAGTCGCATTGGATGATTTTTTCACGACAAGGCGCTTATTGTGCGTTTTCACCCCCATCGAGTCGACCCATGCCACCAATGAGGTTGAATTTTTCGCTTGACCGGCGCCGCCTCGATCATCAACGTAAAGTCACTCATCAAGACCAGCCGAGGGATTAGGCCCTTTGACGCTGGGGCAACCATCGGGTCTCACAGCTCGAAACGGTGCCAACTCCTGCGGGGTCCTTCGGGGTCGCGAGAGATGAGTGGAGCATCGACGAGACGACGCTCCACGCTCTGTCACCGCATCGAGACTTGCTGAGCGAGAACGATGCGGAACGACGATGACCCTGGCCGAAACCACACTGCTCGAAGACCCCGACTGTCGCCGCGCGACAGCCCTTACCCCTGTCCGCGAACCGACGCGTGAGCGCGGCGGCGCCCGCGACGTCATCGTTCCCATTCCCGCCGACTTTCGCCTCGCCTCGGGCGAAAAGCTGAACCAGCCCAATATCGTCGGCCGCCTGCACGGGCGGATCGGCGCGCCTGTCGTCGTGGTCGCCGGCGGCATCTCGGCCGGCCGCTTCGTCCACCGCACGGAGACCAACGGCCTGGGCTGGTGGTCCGGCGCCGTATCGGTGCGCGGGCCCATCGACCTGAGCCGGCTTCAGGTCCTGGCCGTCGATTTCGCCCCCGGCGCCGAGTTCCTGGACAAAGCTGTAACCATCACCACCCAGGACCAGGCCCGCCTGCTGGCCCTGGTGCTGAACCATCTGAAGATCGAGCACGTCGCCGCCTTCGTCGGCTGCTCGTACGGCGGCATGGTCGGCCTGGCCTTCGCCGAACTGTTCCCCGACTGGGCCGAGCAGCTGATCATCGTGTCGGCCGCCCACCGCGCCCATCCCCAGGCCACCGCCTGGCGCGGCATCCAGCGCCGCATCCTGCAGTTCGCCGTCGCCGCCGGCCGTCCGGAAGAAGGCGTCGCCCTGGCCCGCGAACTGGCCATGACCACCTATCGCACAGCCGAGGAGTTCCACGACCGGTTCGAGACCACCGCGCCCACGGCCGTCGGCGGCGCCTATCCCGTCTGCGACTATCTGACGGCGCGGGGCCAGGCGTATCGCACCCACACCACCCCGGCCCGCTGGCTGTCGATGTCCGATTCCCTGGACCGCCACAGCGTGACGCCGGAAGCCATCACGACCCCCGTCACCCTGATCGGCTTCACCTCCGACCGGCTGGTGCCGATCGACGACATCCGCGAACTGGCCGCGCGGTTGCCGACCCTATGGCGCTTCGTCGAGGCGCCCTCCCTGTATGGCCACGACGCCTTTCTGAAGGAGGACGCCTTCGTCGGCGACATCCTCCGCGCCGCTTTCAAGGACATCAAAGCATGACTGCCCGCCGCCCCGCCGACCCGCACACCATCGCCGCCCGCACGGGCGTGGATACGGACACGGCCCATGGCGCGGTCATGCCGCCCCTCTATTTGTCGTCCAACTATTCCTTCGCCGGTTTCGAGCAGAAGCGGAAGTACGACTACAGCCGCTCGGGCAACCCGACCCGCGACGTGCTGGCCGAGACCCTGGCCGAGCTGGAAAGCGGCGCCGGCTGCGTCATCACCGCCACCGGCATGGCGGCGGTCGATCTGCCCCTGACCCTGTTGGAGCCGGGCGACCTGCTGATCGCGCCGCACGACTGCTACGGCGGCACTTGTCGCCTGTTGAACGCCCTCGCCCGAAAGGGGCATTTCGAATTGCTGCTGGTCGATCAGGGCGATCCCGTCGCCTTCGAGGCCGCCCTGGCCCTGAAGCCGAAACTGGTGCTGGTCGAAACCCCGTCCAACCCGCTGCTGCGTCTGGTCGACGTCGCGGACATCTGCACCCGCGCCCATGCGGCGGGCGCCAAGGTCGTCTGCGACAACACCTTCCTGTCGCCGGCGCTGCAGAACCCGATCAAGCTGGGCGCCGACTTCGTCGTCCACTCGACCACCAAGTTCATCAACGGCCACTCCGACGTGGTCGGCGGCGCCGTCATCTCGGCCGACGCCGAGGATCACCAGACCCTGGCCTGGTGGGCCAACTGCACCGGCGTGACCGGCTCGCCCTTCGACGCCTATCTGACCCTGCGCGGCGTGCGCACCCTGTTCGCGCGCATCGAGCGACAACAGGCTACGGCCGGCAAGATCGCCGAAAAGCTGGCCGCCCACCCGGCGGTCAAGGCCGTCCACTATCCGGGCCTGAAGTCCCACCCCAACCACGCCCTGGTCGCCGCCCAGCAGGCCGGCCCCGGCGCCATGCTCAGCTTCGAACTGCAAGGCGGCACGGACGCCGTGCGCGATCTGGTCGAGACGTTGGAGATCTTCACCCTGGCGGAATCGCTGGGCGGCGTCGAAAGCCTGATCGCCCACCCGGCCACCATGACCCACGCCGCCATGACGCCGGAACAGCGCGCGACGGCCGGCATTGGCGACGGCCTGGTGCGCCTGTCGGTGGGTCTGGAGCATGTCGAGGATTTGATCGCCGACCTGTTCCCGGCGCTGGACGCCCTCGTCCCGGCGAAGGCGGAAGCGGCGTAACTTTTTGCTTGCAGGAGCGGCCGAACCGGGGCAAATGCGCCGCCCCGGCCGCGGTCCCTTCGTCTATCGGTTAGGACGTCAGGTTTTCAACCTGAAAAGAGGGGTTCGACTCCCCTAGGGACTGCCACCGGCGGCGCTTTTTCAGCGCCTTTCCCCGACATCGTTGAGCGAACGCTCCGCCCCCGGATTAAGATTTTGGTAACCATTTTGTCCGGAAACGGGCAGTAAGTCTTTCGATTCACGGACTTTTTTCGGACGCAGTCAGGAACTATCCACAGGGACTGTGGTTAACCCATCGTTAGCTCGGCGCAGAAGCGCCTCCCCCTCCTGCACCGAGATCCTCATGTTCATCGCCATCGCCCGCCCGGCGGTGGAGCCCAAAGGCCCCGACGCCGTCGCCGTCCCCGGCTCTCCCGCCATCGCCGAACTGTCGCCCCGCGCCCTGCATGCGCGCCTTCTCCAGAACGCCGCCCTGCGCCGCCTGCGCGGGCTTGAGCGCCGCCGGGAGCAGCGTCTCGAAGACGCCGACTACTGGCTGCATGCCGCACCGATCGCCGTCCGGAAAGCCAGCGCCCTGCGCGAAGAACGCAGCTTCTCGCCGATTCCCTGACAGTCGCTGCACACCTCTGAATACCCATGGCGGTGATTTGGGGTTGATTTACCGACCCTCGGTATCCGACAAGTGCGGATGGGCGAAGTCGGATCGGCGCTGACATCTGCGAAGGCGATCCTGGTCACAGGCGGCGCGGGCTATATCGGCGCTCATGTGTGCGAGGCCTTGGCGGCCGCCGGCTATCGGCCCGTCACCTATGACAACCTATCGACCGGCCGGCGCCGGTTTGTGCGCTGGGGGCCGCTGGTCGAGGGCGATGTCTGGGACGCGGACAAGGTGCGCCACACCCTGATCGCCCACGACATCTGCGCCATCATGCATTTCGCCGGCTCGTCCGTGGTCCCTGAATCGGTGCGCGCGCCGCTGGACTACTATCGCAACAATGTCGGCGGTCTGTTCGGCCTGCTGGGCGGGATGCGGGAAGCGGGTGTGAACCGGCTCGTCTTTTCCAGCACCTGCGCCGTCTATGGCGATCCCGGCGAAAATCCGATCACCGAGGCGACGCCGCTGGCCCCCGTCACCCCGTATGGCCGCTCCAAACTAAGCTGCGAGCAGATCCTGTCGGACGCCAGCGCCGCGCATGGGCTGAACATCATCGCGCTGCGTTATTTCAACGCCAGCGGCGCCTCGGCGTCAGGCCTGATCGGCGAAGATCGGCCGGTCGAGACCCATCTGATCCCACGCGCGATGATGGCCTTGCGCGGCCAAATCGACGACTTCGCCGTTCATGGGACCGACTATCCCACGCCCGACGGCACAGCGGTGCGCGACTATGTCCACGTCTGCGACCTAGCTCTGGGCCACCTCGCCGCCCTGACCCAGTTGCTCGGCGACCGCTGCGGCTTCTTCGCCTGTAATCTGGGCGCCGGTCGCGGCCATTCGGTGCGGCAGGTACTTGAGGCCATCATGGCGCACAGCGGCCTTCGACTGCCCGACGCAGCCGGAGCACGTCGCGCGGGCGACCCGCCGCACCTGGTGTCGGACATCACTCTGGCGCGCCAGGCGCTGGGCTTTGAGCCACGCCAGTCGGACCTGCCTTCCATCGTCGCCAGCGCCTGGGCCTGGCACAGCCGGGTCAGCGCAGTTCGGGCATCCGGCGGCGCAGCGAGGCTTTCAGCTTTTCGAACTTCTGCCCCGCCGACTTGGGCCTTACCCGCCGACGCAGTTCCAGCCCGCCACCCCACAGCGCGTGGACAGGCGCTTCAAGATGCGGATGACGATCATGCTGATGGACGATGGGGCTGACGCTGGCGTCGGGATTGACGACCTTGCCGCCTTCGAACCTCAGGGTCTCGCCGGGCGTCAGGCCCAGGGTCGCCACGCGACCATAGTTGGGGCGCACGGTCATCGCCGTCAGACCCTGATGGATCGCCATGTTGAAGGCCGCCTGATCGGCGCCGAACGCCCCGCCGATCTCGGATCGCGGCGTCGCCGCCAGCGACAGGATCAGTCGGGACAGGCGCGACACCTCGGCGCGCGGCCCGACGATGGTCCCGACGCACAGACAGGCCTTGTCAGCCAGCAGCCGCGCCTGCGCCTCGCCGAACAGGGCGCGCAGATACTTCATATTGAAGGCGTGATCGGCCAGCGGCGTCTCGGCCTCGATATAGGCCTCAAGGCCCTTGGGCGCCGGATCGAAAGGCGGCGTCTGAAAGATCACGTCGCGCACGTCGCAGGCCAGGGCCGCGCCGGGCCGCTCGCCTAGAAGACCGGCGAAGGCCACGAACCGCTGCATCACCGGATGCGGCGCCCATCCGCGCCAGACCGGCGCATCGACGGCGGTCACCCGATGCTGGGTTAAAAAGGCGCGCAAAGCCGGTTCGGCGTCAACCACCAGGGCTGCCGGACCGTCGAACACAGCCCGCAACGACAGAACGAAGGGCGCGATGTCGGCCGCGTCATAGCCCGTGGCGTAGCCGACGACGACATCGCCGTCCGGCAAGGGCGTAAACCGGCGAGCGACCTCGAACGCCTCGGCCAGCCAGTCCAGATAGTCCGACCGAACCGCGCCCTGTTTCATGGCGTCAGCGGTCGCCCATCAGATCGGCGAACCGGTCGAACAGATACAGGCTGTCGGTCGGCCCGGGCGAGGCCTCGGGGTGGTGCTGGACGCTGAAGATCGGTTTGTCCTTGACCGCGATGCCGCAGTTGGTGCCGTCGAACAGGCTGACGTGGGTCTCGGTCACGGCGTCCGGCAGGCTGTCGCGATCGACGGTGAAGCCGTGGTTCATCGACACGATCTCGACCTTGCCGGTGGTCAGATCCTTGACCGGATGGTTGGCGCCGTGGTGGCCCTGATCCATCTTCACCGTCTTGGCGCCCAGGGCCAGGGCCAGCATCTGGTGGCCCAGGCAGATGCCCATCAACGGTTTGCCGCTGGCGACCAGCTTCTGGATTTCAGGCACGGCGTATTCGCCCGTGGCGGCCGGATCGCCCGGACCGTTCGACAGGACCACGCCGTCGGGATTGCGGGCCAGAACTTCCTCCGCCGTCGTCGTCGCCGGGACCACCGTGATGCGCGCGCCGGTCGAGGCCAGGGCGCGCAGGATGTTGCGCTTCACACCATAGTCGATGACGACCACGTCCTTGCGGCCTTCGGTCTTGGGGTGACCCTCCGGCCAGTCCCACAGACCCTCGTTCCATTCGAACGCCTGCAGCGTCGATGCCGGCTTGGCCAGGTCCAGACCGACCAGCCCGGTCCAGCCCCTGGCCTGGGCGACCAGGGCCTCCAGGTCGAAGTTTCCATCCGGGTCGTGCGCGATGACGGCGTGGGGCGCGCCCTTGTCGCGGATGATCTTGGTCAGGGCGCGGGTGTCCACCCCGGCCAGACCCACGACGCCGCGCCGCTTCATCCAGTCGTCGAAACTGGCGTCCGAGCGATAGTTGCCCGGATCGGTCGGAACGTCGCGGAAGATGGCGCCGCGCGCCGAGGTGTCGGACCCGCCGCCCATCTGCTCGATGTCTTCGACATTGGTCCCCACATTGCCGACGTGCGGGAAGGTGAAGGCCAGGATCTGGCTCATGTAGGACGGGTCGGTCAGGATTTCCTGATAGCCGGTCATGGCGGTGTTGAAGACCACCTCGCCCAAGGCCGAGCCGACGGCGCCCACGCCGATGCCCTGCAGGATCGTGCCGTCCGCGAGCGCGAGAACGCCGGTGGCGCCCGGAAGAATCTTCGTCGTCATGGGCGCGCTCCTAAAATCGAATCCGGCCGATACGAAGGCCGAAGGCAAACGGCGGCGTCGTTAAGCCCTGCCGCCTGCCCCGTCAACGTGGCGCGCGTCACCGCCCGTCGGTGATGGACGCCGGACCGATCAGCTGGAACGTCGCCTTGGCTCCGCCCTGGGCGTGCGGCGCCAGCCAGACGTCGAACAGACCGGGCTCGATGCGCCAGGTCTCGTCCGCGCCGATGAAGCCCAGTTGGCGGGCGTTCAGGGTGAAGGTCACCTTCGTGCTCTGGCCCGGCTTCACCGACACACGCTTGAAGTCCTTCAGCAATCGGCCCGGCTGGGTCAGGCTGGCGACCCGGTCGTGGATGTAGAGCTGCACCAGCTCCTCGGCCGGATGCGACCCGGTGTTGGTCACAGTCACGGCCAGATCCAGCGTGCCGGCCCAGGCCAGCTTGTCGCTCTCCATCTCGACCGGCCCATAGCTGATCGCGCCATAGGTCAGGCCATAGCCGAAGGGATAAAGCGCCGTATTCGTCGTCTCGCGATAGCGGGCCTTGTATTCCTCGCTCGCCAGATCGGGATTGGCCGGGCGGCCGGTGGTCTTGCGGTCGTAGGAATAGGGCTGCTGGCCCGACTTGTGCGGGAAGCTGACCGGCAGGCGCGCCGACGGGCCGTGATCGCCGAACAGGACGTCGGCGGCGGCATGGCCCATCTGTTCGCCCAGGAACCAGGTCACGACGATGGCCTGGGCGTTCTTCACATTGCCTTCCAGCGCAAGCGCCCGGCCGTTCCTCAGCAGGATGACCATGGGCTTGCCCAGCGCCGCCATGGCGTCGACCAGGGCGACCTGCGGCGCGGGCACCACGATCTCGGTGCGCGACTGGGCCTCGCCCGACATATTGGTCGCCTCGCCGATGGCCAGGACGATGACCTCGGCGTCGCGGGCGGCGGCGATAGCCTGCTCGATCCCGCCGTCCAGCGGCGTCTCGACGCCCGAGCCGCGTGCGAGGGTCAGGTTCTGCGGATCGCTCATGGCCGCGCGGAAGCCCGCCTCCAGCGAAACACGTCGCTCGGGCGCGCCCCAGATGGTCCACGGCCCCCAGACATTGTCCACGTCGTCGGCGAACGGGCCGACCAGGGCGATCTTCTGGCTCTTCTTCAGCGGCAGCAGGCCGTTATCATTCTTCAGCAGCACGACCGACTTGCGGCCCGCCTCGCGCGACAGTTCGACGTGTTCGCGCGACCCGACCACCACCTTTTCACGCACCGGATCGGTGCCGCGGTAGGGGTCGTCGAACAGGCCCAGGGCCGCCTTGGTGTTCAGGACGCGGCGCACAGCCTCGTCCAGCCGCGCCATCGACACTTCGCCCGACGCGACCAGGCTGGGAAGATGTTCCAGATACAGGCCCGACACCATCGACACATCGACCCCGGCGTTGAAGGCCAGGCGGGCGGCGTCGCGGCCGTCCTCGGCGAAGCCGTGGGCCACAAGCTCCTGCTCGGAAGTGTAGTCGGAGACGACGAAGCCCTCGAAGCCCCATTCGCCGCGCAGGATGTCGGTCAGCAGCTTGCGGCTGCCCGACGCCGGCACGCCGTTGACGTCGTTGAACGCGCTCATGATCGACAGGGCGCCGGCGTCCACCGAGGCCTTGAACGGCGGCAGGAAAACCCCGCGCAGCGTCTGCTCGCTCATGTCGGTGGTGTTGTATTCGACCCCGCCCACGGCGGCGGAATAGGCGGCCATGTGTTTGGCGGTGGCCAGGACCGCGTCACGGTCGTCCAGACCCTTTTCGCCCTGGAAGCCGCGCACGCGGGCGGCGGCGAGCAGGTTGTTCAGCAGAACGTCCTCGCCCGCGCCCTCGACGTTGCGGCCCCAACGCTGGTCGCGCGCCACGTCCACCATGGGGGCGTAGGTCTGGTGAACCGCCGACGCCGCCGTCTCGACCGCCGCGGCCCGCGCCGTGCGCCGGGCCAGTTCGGTGTCGAAGGCCGCCGCCTCGGCCAGAGGCACCGGGAAGATTGTCGACAGGCCGTGGATCACGTCCGCCGCGAACAGCAGCGGGATCTTCAGCCGGCTCTCCTCCATCGCCACGCGCTGGATGCGACGGCCCGCCTCGGCGCCGATGCCGTTGAACAGGCTGCCGACCTTGCCTTCGCGGATCAGGGCCGTCACGCGCGCGGGATCGCCCGTGCCGTCCAGCGGGTTCACCGCTGTCGGCATCCAGCGGAACGGATCGGCCAGCAGGTTCAGCTGGCCCGCCTTCTCCTCGACCGTCATGGCCGCGATCAGATCCTCGATCTTCTGGCGGTGACGGGCGACGGTGCGGGACGCTTGGGCGGAAACAGGCATGGGGAACACTCCGGCGCCCATCAGGGCCAAAAGCCCCAGGCCAGACAAGAAATTTCTACGGGAAGCCGCAGGCTTGAGAGGTCGCGTCATTTAGGCTGGCGCTCCTTTCGGGGGACAATCGAGCAGCGAAGCGAGAGGCCTAGCCTCTCGGCCCCGACGGCTTCAACCCCCGCCTGCCATGTAAATCGATGTAACGCCCCGCTGCGCGGTCACGCCGCGTTTCGCCGCCATCATCCCAGGGCGATGTCCAGGAACATCATTCCGACCAGGCCGATCATCAGGCCGATCATGGACCCCTCCCCCTTTGACTTCTCGCGGGTCTCGGGAATGATCTCGGCGGTGACGACATAGATCATGGCTCCGGCCGCCAGGCCCAGCCCCCACGGCAGGGCGCCGGGCAAGAGATCGACCACGCTGGCCCCGATCAGCCCGCCGACCGGCTCGACCAGGCCCGAAGCCAAGGCTGCCGCGAAGGCCGGCCAGCGACCGTATCCCAGGGTCGCCATCGCCGCCGACACGGCCAGCCCCTCGGGCATGTTCTGGATGCCGATGCCGAGCGCCGTGGACAGTCCCTGATGCATGTCGCCGCCGCCGAAGCTGACGCCCACCGCCGCGCCCTCGGGGAAATTGTGCAGGGTGATGGCGATGATGAACAGCCAGATGCGCCGCGACAGGTCGCGCGATCCCGCCGGTCCGATGGCCAGCATGTCCACCGGCGCGAACCGGTTCATCAGGCCGATCACCGTCGCCCCGATCAACACCGCCGCTCCCATGACGCCGGCCGCCGCCGCCTGGCTGGCCCCGCCCGCCTGCAGCACGTCCACGCCCGGAATGATCAGCGAGAAGAAGGAGGCCGCCAGCATGACCCCGGCGGCGAAACCCAGCAGGGCGCTCTGGGTCTGCACCCCCGCCTTGCGGAAGAACAGCAGCGGCACGGCGCCCACCGCCGTCATCATGCCCGCCGCCAGACTGCCCAGACCGCCTGCGGCGATGGGGGAAAGGGATTCCATCATCCGTCTGCATTGCGGCGAGACACGGCAAGAGACAAGCCCGAACCGCCGCGTTAGAGAAAGCTTCATGTCCCAGGCTGTCGCCGTCCCCAAAAGCCCAAGCCCTGGAGCCGACGCTGCTTCGGCCCTGGCGGCCGCCCGCCGCGTCGTGGTCAAGATCGGTTCGTCCCTGCTGATCGACGTCGCAACGCGTCAACCGACGCGCGACTGGCTGGCGGCCGTCGCCTCGGACTTGGCGGCGCTGAAGGCCGAGGGACGCGAGGTCATCGTCGTCTCGTCCGGCTCCATCGCCCTTGGGCGCGGCCGACTGTCGAACCTGGGCGCGCGGCTGGAGGACAAGCAGGCGGCGGCCTCGGTCGGACAGTCGCTGCTGATGGCCGCCTGGTCCGAGGCCCTGGCGCCCCACGGCCTGATCGCGGGCCAGGTGCTGCTGACGCGCGACGACACCGAACGCCGCCGTCGCTGGCTGAACGCCCGCGCGACCATCCAGGCCCTGCTGACCCACGGCGTCATCCCCATCGTCAACGAGAACGACACGGTGGCGACCGAAGAGATCCGTTACGGCGACAACGACCGGCTGGCGGCCCGCACGGCCCAGCTGGCGCGGGCGGACCTGCTGATCCTGCTGTCGGACGTGGACGGCCTCTACACCGCCGACCCGCGCCGCGATCCGAACGCCGCCCACCTGCCCCTTATCGAGACGCTTAGCCCCGACATCCTGGCCATGGGCGGGGGCGCAAACGCCGATGCGGGCGTGGGGACCGGCGGCATGGCGACCAAGCTGGCGGCCGCCCAGATCGCCCGCTCGGCGGGTTGCGCCACCATCATCGCCTCGGGCCAGACCCTGTCGCCGCTCAGCGCCATTCGTGACGGCGCCCGCGCCACCCTGATCGCCGCGCCCGACGGGCCGATGGCCGCCTACAAACAGTGGATCGCCGGCAGCCTGTCGCCTGCCGGCACCCTGACGCTGGACGCCGGCGCCGTCACGGCGCTGAAGGCGGGCAAGAGCCTGTTGCCCGCCGGGGTCACGGGCGTCTCGGGCGGCTTCGAAAAGGGCGACTGCGTGCGTCTGATCGGCCCCGACGGTCAGGCGGTCGGGGTGGGCCTCGCCGCCTACGCCGCCGACGAGGCCGCGCGCATTCGCGGCCGACGCTCGGACGAGATCGAGACCCTGCTGGGCTATCGCGGGGCCTCGGTCCTGATCCACCGCGACGACATGGTGCTGGACGAGCGATGACCGATCTGAAGACCCGAATGCTCGACTTGGGCCGGCGCGCCCGCGCCGCAGCCGCCGCCTTGCGCGAAGCCCCCGCCGACGCCCGCACCCACGCGCTGGAACTCCTGTCTGCAAAGCTGAAGGCCGCCGAGCCCATCATCATGGCCGCCAACGCCCGCGACGTGGACGCCGCCCGCGCCAATGGCATGACCGAGGCCCTGATCGACCGACTGTCGCTGACGCCCGCCCGCGTCGCCGGCATGGCCCAGGCCGTCGCGACCATCGCCGCCGTGCCCGACCCCCTGGGCGTCGAGACCGAACGCTGGACCCCCGCCAACGGCCTGGACATCGCCCGCGTCCGCACCCCCATCGGCGTGCTGGGCGTGATCTACGAAAGCCGCCCCAACGTCACCGCCGACGCCGCCGCCCTATGCATACGCTCGGGCAATGCCGCCATCCTGCGCTGCGGCTCGGACTGTCTCCAGTCGTCGCTGGCTATCGCCGCCCTGATCGCCGAGGCCCTGGCCGAGGCGGACTTGCCGGCCGATGCGATCCAGTTGGTCGACACCCCCGACCGCGAGGCCGTGGGCCTGATGCTGACCGGGCTGAACGGCGCTATCGACGTCATCGTCCCGCGCGGCGGCAAGAGCCTGGTCGCTCGTGTCCAGGCCGATGCGCGAACCGCCGTGCTTAGCCATCTGGAGGGACTGAACCACACTTATCTGCATGAGGCCGCCGATCTTGAGACCGCCCGCGCCATCGTCCTGAACGCCAAGATGCGCCGCGTCTCGGTCTGCGGCGCCACCGAGACCCTGCTGGTGGACCGGGCGGCGGCCCAGCGCCTGCTGCCCCCCGTCGCCGCCGACCTGATCGCCGCCGGCTGCGAACTGCGCGGCGACGCCCACGCCCGCGCCCTGGTCCCCGCCATGACGCCCGCGACCGAGGCCGACTGGACCACCGAATATCTGGCCCCGATTCTCTCCGTCCACGTCGTGGACGATCTGGATGCCGCCACCGATCACATCGCCCGCTACGGCTCGGGCCACACCGAGGCCATCGTCACCACTGACGCAGCGGCCGCCGAACGGTTCGCGTCGAAGGTCGACAGCGCCATCGTCCTGATCAACGCCTCGACCCAGTACGCCGACGGCGGCGAGTTCGGCTTCGGCGGCGAAATCGGCATCTCTACCAACCGCCTCCACGCACGGGGCCCGGTCGGGGCCGAGCAACTGACCACCTACAAATATGTGGTGCGCGGCCAGGGCCAGATCAGGCCCTGACGATGAGCGAAAGGCGGCTCGTTTCCGAACCGCCTCCACACGCTTGTCGGCACGCCTCTCCCGCAAAGAGGAAGATTAGTGCGTTACCTCAACCGCGCTGCGGCAGCGCATAAGCGATTACGTAATCGCCCTCCGGCGTTTCCATGAAGTGATGGCCGGCGGCGACGATCACCAGATACTGGCGGCCCTTCTCTTCGTAGATCATCGGGTTCGCCTGGCCGCCGGCGGGCAGGACGTCGGACCAGATGGTCTTGCCCGTCTCGATATCGACGGCGCGGATCAGGTCGTCGGTCGCTGCGGCGATGAAGATCAGGCCGCCCGCCGTGACCACCGAGCCGCCGTTGTTCGGCGTCCCGATCTCCAGCGGCAGCATCGAGGGGATGCCGAACGGGCCGTTCTTGCGCGCCGTGCCGAACGGACGGTCCCACAGGGTCTTGCCGCTCTGGACATCGATGGCGCGGATGCCGCCGTATGGAGGCTCCTTGCACAGCAGGCCGGTGAACGGCATCCGCCAGCCCGCATTGACGTCGATCGCATAGGGCACGCCCATCTGCGGATCGCCCGCGCCCTCGGCCTTGGCGCCCTCGCCGTTCGTCTCGGCCTGATAGCGAGGGTCGTCGCGGGGGAACCAGCCCAACTTGTTCGCCTCGGCGCGCGGCACCAGACGGTTGTAGTTGGGCATGTCGTTATAGTTGGCGATGATCACGCCGCGACGCGGATCCAGAGCCACGCTACCCCAGTCCGAACCGCCGTTGTAGCCCGGATATTCGATGAAGCGACGGTCGGCGGTCGGGGGCGTGAACTGGCCCTGATACGACGCCTTCTTGAACTGGATGCGGCAGATCATCTGATCGATCGGCGACATGCCCCACATGTCGACTTCGCGCAGGTCAGGCTTGGCCAGGGTGTTGAACAGCGAATAGGGCTGGGTCGCCGCGCGCTGCGCCGGTTCGACGCCGCCGCGCGGCGCCGGACGATCCTGAACGCCGTGCAGGGGCTGGCCCGTGCGGCGATCCAGCACGAAGATTTCGCCGCGCTTGGACGGCAGGATTACCGCAGGCGTCACGCCACCTGCGGTCGGCATGTCGACCAGCGTCACCTGCGAACCCAGGTCATAGTCCCAGACGTCGCGGCGAACGGTCTGACAGCTCCAGCGCGGCTTGCCGGTCATGACGTCCAGCGCGACCAGGGCGCTGGAATACTGGTTCTCCTGGGGCCGGCGCAGCGACGAATAGTAGTCGGCGGCCGAGTTGCCCATCGGCAGATAGACCAGGCCTAGGGCTTCGTCGCCCGTCGCCGTCGTCCACATGTTGGGCGTACCGGGCGTATAGGTCTCACCGGCCGGCGGAGCGGTGGTGATGTCGGGACGCATCATGTCCCAGGCGAAGCGCAGCTGACCCGTGACGACGTCATAGCCCTGGATCACGCCCGAGGCGTTCCAGCGTTTCTGGCCGTCCAGAACTTGATGGCCTGTGACGATGACGCCGCGCACGACGACGGGCGGCGAGGTGATCGACACCATGCCGGGATAGGGATTGCCCATCCCTTCCTTGATGCTGACGGCGCCATTGGTTCCGAAGGCCGGGCAAGGCACACCAGTGCGCGCATCGACCGCGATGATGCGGCCGTCCAGCGTGCCTTCGATGATGCGCGTCGCGCAGGGCTGGGACTGATCGACATTGGGTGTGGCGTAATAGGTCACGCCCCGGCAGGCGGCGGTGTAGGGAATCTGCTCGTCCGCCACCCTGGGATCATAGGCCCACTTCTGCTGGCCGGTGTTGGCGTCCAGGGCGAACATCTTGTTGCGACCCGAGCAGAGATAGACGGTGTCGGCGATCTTCAGCGGCGTGGTCTCGGCGCCGAACCGCTCGCCGGGCAGGTCGCCGGTGCGGAAGGTCCAGGCGCGCTCCAACTGCCCCACGTTGGTCTTGTTGATCTGGTTCAGCGGCGAATAGCGCTGGGCCGCGTCCGATCCGCCATAGGCGGGCCAGTCCATGCCGGCCTTGATCAGGGCGGGGTCGCCGAACGGTCCGCGCGCGCCGGGCACAGGGCTGTCGACGCCGGGCGCGTTGATCTGTCCGACCACCAGGCCGAACACCACGGTCAGCACCGCCAGCCCGAGCGCGCCCAGGCCCGCAGTCTTGCCGCCGCCGCGCGACCGCAGCACCGGCAGCGTCGCCAGCACCAGGAACATCAGCACCAGCGGCCCGACCAGGCGCGGGATCATGGCCCAACCGTTCAGGCCCTTTTCCCACAGCGCCCAGATCACCGTGGCGACGAAAACCGCGCCATAGAGCCAGGCCCCGCGCACGTCGCGGTAGACAAGCAGAAGACCCGACACGATCAGCGCCAAGCCCGCAATCAGATAATACCAGGAGCCGCCCAGCATCGCGAGCTGCACGCCGCCGACCGTCAGCACCAGACCGATCACGGCCAGCAGGACCCCGAGCAGCAACGTCAGCCATCCCCCAAGGCCGGTCGGGGTTGTCCATCGGGGCATGGGCGCACTCTCTGCGGTCTGCTGAAATCAGTCTTTCGAACGCCTCGAGGCCGCGCCGGTTCCTATTGTCGCACCCCTGGAACAAAATCCTGTTGCGGCACAAACGTCCACCATCAGCAACTTTTGACGACGAAACGCGTCCGATTGGATGATTTATTCTTTTTGTTTCGCTGAGAACGCCTCGCGGCAATAATATTTGCCTCCAACGCGTCGTTTGCGGCATATGCGAGACATGCATAAGACCCTGAAGCAAGGCGGGACATTCGTCGTCGAACCCCGCCGCCTGTCCAAGGCCTCGGCCGAACTGCGTGCACGCGGTTTCGGGGAGATCACGATTCCGCCCTCCACCGAGACGGCCGAGAAACAGGCGTCGCGCTGCACGGACTGCGGCGTGCCCTTCTGCCAGAACGCCTGCCCGCTTCAGAACAACATTCCCGACTGGCTGCGCCTGTCGGCCGAGAACGAGCCGCGCGAGGCCTGGCGCGTCGCGTCCCTGACCTCGACCATGCCCGAAATCTGCGGCCGCATCTGCCCGCAGGACCGACTGTGCGAGGCGTCGTGCACATTGAACCAGTCCGGCTGGGACGCTGTGACCATCGGCTCGGTCGAGGCCTGGCTGGGCGACCAGGCCTTCGCCAACGGCTGGGTCGAACCCATTCGCCCGGCGGCCGAACGCGGCGAAACGATCGGCATCGTCGGCGCGGGCCCGGCCGGTCTGGCCGCCGCCGACCGCCTGCGCTGCGAGGGCTATCAGGTCACGATCTATGACCGTCACGACCGCGCCGGCGGGCTGCTGATCTACGGCATCCCCGGCTTCAAGCTGGAAAAGCATGTCGTGCAGCGTCGCGTGGACCGGCTGATCGACGGCGGCGTCCAGTTCGTTCTGGGCTGCGAGGTCGGCAAGGACGTGACCCTGACCGAGCTGCGCGAGCGCCACGACGTCGTCCTGCTGGCTATGGGCGTCTATCAGCCCCGCATCCTTTCCGCGCCGGGTCGCGGGCCGGACTCGACTGTCGCCGCCCTGTCCTATCTGACCCACCAGAACCGCCGCGACCTGGGCGACGCCGAACAGGACGGCTGGCACGAGGCGCGCGGCAAGCGGGTTGTCGTCATCGGCGGCGGCGACACGGCCATGGATTGCGTCCGCACCGCCGTCCGTCAGGGCGCGGCCAGCGTCACCTGCCTCTACCGTCGTGACCGCGAGAATATGCCGGGCTCGGCCCGGGAGGTCGTCAACGCCGAGGAAGAAGGCGTCGTCTTCGAATGGCTGGCCGCACCCAAGGCCCTGCTGTCGCAAGGCGACCAGGTCACGGGCGTGCGCGCCGCCCGCATGCAGCTGACCGAGGCCGCTCCGGGCCAGCGTCGCGACATCGTGCCGGTTCCCGGCGCCGACTTCGACGTGCCGGCCGACATCGTCATAGAGGCCCTGGGCTTCTCGCCCGAGCCGTTCGCGGCGCATGAGGCCAATTTGCGCCTACGCGACGACGGCACCATCAAGGTGGGTTCGGTCAGCTTCGCCACCAGCCTGCCCGGCGTCTTCGCCGCCGGCGACGCCGTGCGCGGCGCCTCGCTCGTCGTCTGGGCCGTCCGCGAAGGCCAGGACGCCGCCGCCGAGATCGACCGCTACTTCAAGACCCGCACCGAGGAGGTCGCGGCATGACCTGGCTGAACAAATACGAACAAACCCGTGACCGGCTGGAAGCCGGCAACGCCTATGACCGCGCCTCGGAGCGCGACGCCTGCGGCGTCGGCCTGGTCTGCTCCATCGACGGCACGCCGCGCCGCGACGTGGTCGAATATGCGATCCGCAGCCTGAAGGCCGTGGCCCACCGCGGCGCGGTCGATCCTGACGGCCTATCGGGCGACGGGGCCGGCATCATGGCCGAACTGCCCCAGGGCTTCTTCGCCGAACAGGTAACCTCGATCGGTCAGTCCCTGCGTCCTGGGCCCATCTGCGTCGGTCAGGTCTTCCTGCCGCGCACCGACCTGGGCGCCCAGGACCGCGCCCGCGCCATCGTCGAGACCGAGGCCCTGCGCGCCGGCTTCTGGATCTATGGCTGGCGTCAGACGCCGATCGACCTGTCGGTCGTCGGGACCAAGGCCGGCGCGACCCGGCCCGAGATCGAGCAGATCATGCTGGCCCCGCCGCTGGACGACGCGGGCCAACCGCTGGACGGCGAGGCGCTGGAGCGCGAACTGTATCTGTGCCGCCGCCGCATCGAAAAGACGGTCAAGACCGAGAACCTGGCCGGCGTCTATATCTGCACCCTGTCCGCGCGCTCCATCGCCTACAAGGGGATGGTGCGGGCCGAGTTGCTGGGCGACCTGTATCCCGACCTGGAAGACCCGCGCTTCGTCTCGGCCTACGCGGTCTTCCACCAGCGCTATTCGACCAACACCTTCCCCGAATGGAAGCTGGCCCAGCCCTTCCGCATGATGGCCCACAACGGCGAGATCAACACGCTGAAGGGCAACCTCAACTGGATGAAGTCGCACGAAATCCGCATGGCCGCACAGGCCTTCGGCGACCGCGACCGCGAGGTGAAGCCGGTGGTTCAGCCGGGCGGGTCGGACTCGGCGGCCCTGGACAATGTCATGGAGGTGCTGGTCCACGCCGGTCGCCCTGCGCCGATGGCCAAGGCCCTGCTGATCCCCGAGGCCTGGGCCAAGGACGACGTGGTCATGCCCGCCGAACACCGGGCCTTCTACGCCTATTGCAACGCGGTGATGGAGCCGTGGGACGGCCCGGCCGCCATCTGCGCCGCCGACGGCCGATGGATCGTGGCGGGCAAGGACCGCAACGGCCTGCGTCCCCTGCGCGCCGTCGAGACGGTCGATGGTCTGCTAATGGCCGGCTCCGAAGCGGGCCTGGTGCCCATCCCCGAAAGCCGGGTGAAGCGCCGCCTGCACATCGGCCCCGGCAAGCTGATCGCCGTCGATATGAAGCACGGCCGCGTCTATGACGAGCATGAGGCCATCGACGCCCTGTCCGCCGCCCACCCCTATACCGAGTGGCTGGACAATATGGTGGATCTGGAGCCGATCATCGGCCCCGGACCCGAGCCGCGCTCGGCCTCGGGCGAGGCCCTGACCCGTCGTCAGATCGCCGCCGGATACAGCCGCGAGGATCTGGACCTGCTGCTGGACGCCTTGGTGCGTGACGGCAAGGAGGCGGTCGGCTCCATGGGCGACGACGCCCCGCCCGCGGTGCTGTCGGCCCTGCCCCGCCCGCTGTCGCATTACTTCCGCCAGAACTTCAGCCAGGTCACCAACCCGCCGATCGACCCGCTGCGCGAAGCGGGCGCCATGAGCCTGAAGACACGGTTCAAGAACCTGGGCAACATCCTGGCCGAGGAAGAGGCCCAGACCGACGTCTTCGTGCTGGACAGTCCCGTCCTGACCAACGGCATGTACGAGCGGATGATCGACACGGTCGGCGCCGGCTCCACCGTGGTCATCGACTGCAGCTATGACGTTCCCTCGGACGAGGCCCGTCCGGGCGCCGGCCTGCGCGCCGCGCTGGACCGGATCATGGACGAGGCCGAGGCCGCCGCCCGCGACGGCGCCGCCTTGATCGTGCTTACCGACCAGGCCGGCTCGGCGGATCGCCTGGCCGCGCCGATGATCCTGGCCACCGCCGGGGTTCACGGCCGCCTGACCAAGGCGGGTCTACGCTCTTACTGCTCGATCGTGGTCCGCACCGCCGAAACGCTGGACCCGCACGGGTTCGCCGTCCTGGTCGGGGTCGGCGCCACCACGGTCAACGCCTGGCTCGCCCAGGACCTCTTCCAGGAGCGTCTTGACCGGGGCCTGTATCCCGGCTTGACGCTGCGCGACGCCTGCTTGAACTACAAGGCCGGCATCGAGGCGGGCCTGCTGAAGACCCTGGCCCGCAAGGGGATCAGCGTCATCTCCGCCTATCGCGGCGGCTGCGAGTTCGAGGTGCTGGGCCTGTCGCGCGCCCTGACCGCCGAGTTCTTCCCCGGCGCCCCGTCGCGCATCTCCGGCATCGGCCTGGCCGGTCTGGAGCAGGCGGCGATGAAGCGGCACCGCATCGCCTGGGGCGAGGCTGTCCCTTCCCCAGCCATCGGCGGCTTCTTCAAGATCCGTTCGGGCGGCGAAGCCCACGCCCACGAGGCCAAGACCATCCACCTGCTGCAGGACGCCTGCAACCGGGGCGACTACCGCCGCTTCAAGCAGTTCTCCGAAGTCGTCCGCGCCCAGGCCGACCTGTCCCTGCGCGACCTCCTGGACTTCCGCGAAGGCACGCCCATCCCGCTGAACCAGGTCGAGAGCGTGTCGGACATCCGTCGTCGCTTCCTGACCCAGGCCATGTCGCTTGGCGCGCTTAGCCCCGAGGCGCACGAGACGCTGAACATCGCCATGAACCGCATCGGCGCCCGCTCGGTCTCGGGCGAGGGCGGCGAGGATCCCGAACGCTATCACCCGCGTGCGAACGGCGACGACGCCAACTCGGCGGTGAAGCAGGTGGCCTCGGGCCGGTTCGGCGTCACGGCCGAATATCTGAACCAGTGCCGCGAGATCGAGATCAAGGTCGCGCAAGGCGCCAAGCCCGGCGAGGGCGGGCAGTTGCCCGGCTTCAAGGTCACCGAGTTCATCGCCCGGATGCGCCACGCCGTGCCCGGCACGACCCTGATCTCGCCGCCCCCGCACCACGACATCTATTCGATCGAGGATCTGGCTCAGCTCATCTACGACCTGAAGGCCATCAACCCCGATGCGCGGGTGACGGTGAAACTGGTGTCCGCCTCGGGCATCGGCGCCATCGCCTCGGGCGTGGCCAAGGCCAACGCCGACGCCATCCTGATCGCCGGCCACAACGGCGGCACCGGCGCCTCGCCCCAGACCTCGATCAAGCACGCCGGCCTGCCGTGGGAAATCGGACTGGCCGAGGCCCATCAGGTGCTGACGCTGAACAATCTGCGCGGCTCGGTCACGCTGAGGACCGACGGCGGGGTCCGCACAGGCCGCGACGTGGTCATCGCCGCCATGCTGGGGGCCGAGGAATACGGCGTCGGCACTGCCGCCCTGATCGCCATGGGCTGTCTGATGGTGCGCCAGTGCCATTCCAACACCTGTCCCGTCGGCGTCTGCTCCCAGGACGAGCGGCTGCGCGACAAGTTCACCGGCACGCCCGACAAGGTGGTGAACCTGTTCACCTTCATCGCCGAGGAGACGCGCGAGATCCTGGCCTCCATCGGCGCGCGCACGATGGACGAGATCATCGGCCGCACCGATCTGCTGCGTCAGGTCCGTCGCGGCGGCTCGCACCTGGACGACCTGGACCTGAACCCGCTGCTGGTTCAGGTGGACGAGGGCGCGGCCGGCAAATGGGCCGACAAGACGACGCGCAAGCCCATCGCCGACAGCCTGGACACCGCCGTGCTGAAGGACGCCGTGCGCTTCCTGGATCGCGGCCAGACGCTGGAGCTGTCCTATCCGCTGAACAACACCCAGCGCACGGTCGGCGCGGCCCTGTCCTCGGCCATCGTGCGCCGCTTCGGCGCGCAAGGTCCGGCGGGCCGTCTGAAGCTGCGTCTGGAAGGCATCGCAGGTCAGAGCTTCGGCGCCTTTGCGGCCAAGGGTCTGGAACTGCACCTGACGGGCGAGGCCAACGACTACGTCGGCAAAGGGCTGTCGGGCGCCGAAATCTCAATCCGCACGCCCGAATGGCGCGAGGATCAGTTGATCTGCGGCAACACCACCCTGTATGGCGCGACCTCCGGCCGTCTGTTCGTCGCCGGCGCGGCGGGCGAGCGGTTTGCGGTCAGAAACTCCGGCGCCGAGGCCGTGGTCGAGGGTCTGGGCGCGCACGGCTGCGAATATATGACCGGCGGGCGCGTGGTCGTCCTGGGCTCGGTCGGCTGGAACCTGGCGGCGGGCATGAGCGGCGGCGAGCTGTTCGTGCTGGACAAGCCGGGCCATGCCGAGCGCGCCCTGAACGGCGACCTGGCGGGCGTGACCGACATCGACGCACAGGCGGCCGATCGACTGAAGGGCCTGATCGAGGCCCATCTGGCCGCGACGGCCTCGCCTCTGGCGCGGCGTCTGCTGGCGGATTGGGACAACAGCCTGAAACGCTTCGTCCGCATCGTGCCCCTGACCGACATCGTCGCCCGCACGGAACGCCTGAAGACCTCCGCCTGACACCGAACCGCCTGCCTTAGAAAGCCACCATGACCCGATCCGCCGCCCTCGCCGTCACGCTCGTCGCCGGGGCGGCGGCCTTCGCCTCACCGGCCCTGGCGGCCCCGGCGCTGCTGGCGCATCAGTCGCCGCTGGTCATCAATACGGCGGCGACCGCCTGGATCCTGACCTCGACGGCGCTGGTGCTGCTGATGACCCTGCCCGGCCTGGCCCTGTTCTACGGCGGCATGGTCAGGAAGAAGAACATCATCAGCGTCGTCGCCCAGTCGACGGCCGCCTTCGCCATCGTCTCGGTCCTGTGGTTCCTGGTCGGCTACAGCCTGTCGTTCGGCAAGGGACCGGACGCGATCAACGGCTTCATCGGCGGCGTGCAGGCCGCCTTCCTGAACGGCGTCACGGCCCAGACGGCCCACAGCCTGCTGCCGGGCCTGCCCGAACTGCTGTTCGTCGCCTTCCAGATGACCTTCGCCATCATCACCCCGGCCCTCATCGCCGGCGCCTTCGCCGAGCGGATGAAGTTCTCGGCCAGCCTGCTGTTCTTTGGCCTGTGGCACCTGATCGTCTATGCGCCGATCTGTCATCAGGTCTGGGGCGGCGGCTATCTGGGCGGGCTGGGCGTCCTCGACTTTGCGGGCGGGGCGGTCGTCCACGTCAACGCCGGGATCGCCGGTCTGGTCTGCGCCCTGGTGCTCGGGCCGCGTCACGGCTTCGGGCGCGACAACATGGCCCCCGCCAACCTGGTCTACAGCGCCATCGGCACCGGCCTGCTGCTGGTTGGCTGGCTGGGCTTCAACGCCGGTTCGGCGGGCGCTGCGGATGCCTTGGCCGCCACCGCCGCCTTCAACACCATTCTGGCCGCCGGAGCCGCAGCGCTCGGCTGGATGACCATCGAATGGTTCGATCGCAAGCGCCCGACCTTGCTGGGCCTGTTGTCCGGCGTCGTCGGGGGCTTGGTCGCCATCACCCCCGCTGCCGGCTTCGTCGATCCCAAGGGCGCCTTCTTCATCGGCCTGATCGGCGGTCCGGCCTGCTATGCGGGCGCGGTCTGGTTGAAGCACGCGCTGAAATACGATGACAGCCTGGATGCGTTTGGCGTGCACGGTGTGGGCGGCATCGTCGGCGCCCTGCTGACCGGCGTCTTCGCCACCACGACCGTCAACGCCCTGTCGGAGGGGGCGACCGTGTGGAAACAGGCCGTCGGCCTGGTCGGCGTCATCGTCTGGAGCGCGGCCGGCACCTTCGTCGTCCTGATGATCTGCAAGTTCACCACGGGCCTGCGCGTCACCAAGGACGAAGAGGTCGAGGGGCTGGACTATACCCAGCACGGCGAGGCCATCCACTGACCCCACAGGGGCTGCCGGTTGATCCCGCCCTCGCCAGCCCCCATCTTCATCTGTGACGGACGGTCTTGCCGATTGCGGGAGACCGACCGCTCGGTCGCTGACGCAAGGACCCCAGATGACGACGACGCGCACCATCCTGTTCGACAGCCCGTTCCTGCTGGGCTTCGACCACACCCGCGCCCTGATCGACCGCGCCGCCAAGGCCGCGGCCGAAAGCTATCCGCCCTACAATGTCGAACAGATCGGCGATGCGGGCGTCCGCATCAGCCTGGCCGTCGCTGGGTTCGCGCCCGAAGAACTGGCCATAACTTTGGACGGCCGCCAACTGACCATCGCCGGCAAACGCGACGACGCCGGCAGGGGTGAACAGGCCTTTCTGCACCGCGGCATCGCGGCGCGTGGCTTCGTTCGCAACTTCGTCCTGGCCGACGGGCTGGAAGTCGAGGGCGCCCGGCTGGAGCACGGCCTGCTCCACGTCGATCTGATCCGGCCCGAGGCCGAGCGCCAGGTGCGACGCATTCCCATTACGTCTGGGCCCATCACGGCCGGCTGAAAGCCACAGCCATTCGAACCGCCCGGCGATCCGGGCGTTGTCAAATATGAAGGAGGCGGTCCTAATGACGCCGATGACGATGACCAAGGAAGACTTTGCCGGACTGGGCGCCCCCGACCTCGTGTATGTGCGCGAGATCAAGGCCTCGGACCTGCTTGAAGAGGCGGTCGAGATCAAGGACGTGGATCTGAACCCCGGCCAGATGCTCTATGCCGTTCATAGCGCCGACGGCGAGCGTCTGGCGGTCATGATCGACCGCGACACCGCCTTCGCCGCCGCCGTGGCGCATGAGCTGGAGCCGGTTTCCGTTCACTGATCTGATGGATGGCGGCGCGCAGGCGCCGCCGTTCATGACGCCGTTCAGGCCGCCGTCGCGGCCGTCGCGTCCTTGACGAACAGGGCGCGGATCGCATCGGTCGTGCGCGCCTGTCTCAGTTGCTCACGCAGTTCGGGCGACCGTAGCGCGCGCGACACCGCCGCCAATGCGCGCAGATGCTCGGCGCCCGCCTTGGGCGGGGCAAACAGGCCGACGATCAGATCGACCGGCCGGTCGTCCACCGCATCATAGGCCACAGGCGTATCCAGCCGCACGAACACCGCCGTCACCTTCTCGACCTCGGTGAGACGCGCGTGCGGCACCGCGACGCCGGACCCCAGCCCGGTCGATCCCAGCGTCTCGCGTTCCATCAAGGCGTCGAAAATACGGGCTTCGTCGAGGCCCAGCGCATGCGACGCCGCCTCGGCCAGCGCGTGAAGCGCCTGTCGCTTGGACGACGCGCCGCTGCGCAGCACCACGCCCTTGGGCGCGAGCAGATCACCGATGTCCATTACACAACCTCGATACACGCAGCAGACAACGGCGCGGCCGCCCGTTTAGAGACAACCGCGCCGAAGTCAAACTGAGGCTTAGTTCACCGAACCGTTGGACTTGGCCGTCCGTTCGGGATCGATCCATCCCACATTGCCGTCCGGACGACGATAGACGACCGCCAAACCGCCGTGCGCCGCGTTGCGGAATAGCACGACCGGATAGCCCGTCATGTCCAACTCCAGCACAGCCCGTCCGACCGTGATGGTGCGGATTTCGTGCTCGGTCTCGGCGATGACCATGCCCACTGGCGGCGGGCCGTCGTTCTCGCCGGTGTCGCCGAAGACGTCATCTTCCACGCTATCGGGATCACGCAGCACGATGCTGCGTGCGACTTCGCGGGCGGCGTTTTCGGTCTTCTCGGGCGACAGACCCTTGGGTCCGATGTGGTGGTCCTTGAGCCGGCGCTTGTAGCGGCGGACCCGCTTTTCTAGCCGATCCAGCGCCTCGGTGAAGGCCGAGTGAGCGTCGCCGCCCATTCCGGTCGTCACCAGGGTCTGGCCCGACGCGAGGCGGACCCAACAGTCCACCTTGAAGTTGTGGCCGTCCTTGGACACCACGACCTCGGCGTCTTCACCGCCTCGGGCGAAGTATTTTCCGACCCCGTCTTCGAGTTCCTGGGAGATGCGCGAGCCTAACGCTTCGCCGACATCCACTTGCTTGCCGCTCACTTGGACTTGCATATGGATAGAACGCTCCCGACCGGATTTGGTGTCAATCGGGATCACCGTTTTGTGGTTACGCTTCAGGCGGTCTTCATCATCCGGCGGCGTTCGACAGAGGAAGGAATCCTCAAGGCTTCCCGGTACTTGGCCACGGTTCGACGGGCGATGTCGATGCCGGTTTCCTTCAGGATTTCGACGATCCGGTCATCGGACAAAACGTCGCCCCCCAGCTCCTCGCCGTCGATCATGATCTTGATCCGGTGACGGACGGCCTCGGCCGAATGGGTCGATGCGCCGTCCACCGACTGGATGGCGGCGGTGAAGAAGAATTTCAGCTCGAACACGCCGCGCGGGGTGGCGATATATTTGTTCGAGGTGACCCGACTGACGGTCGATTCGTGCATGCCGATGGCGTCGGCGACGGTCTTCAAATTGAGCGGTCTCAGGAACTCGACGCCGAAGGCCAGGAAGGCGTCCTGCTGGCGCACGATTTCGGACGACACCTTCAGGATGGTCTTGGCCCGCTGGTCCAGCGACTTGACCAGCCAGTTGGCCTGGGCGGCGCAGTCGGCGACGAAGGTCTTTTCCGTATCGGACCGCGCGCCCGCCTGAACCAGCCCGTGATAGCGCTTGTCCACCAGCAGACGCGGCAGGGTGTCGGCGTTCAACTCGACCCGCCATCCCCCGGCCGGGTCGGGCCGCACATGAACGTCGGGCACCACCGTCTGGGCCGGCTCGCCGCCGAACCCCGCGCCCGGGCGCGGCGTCAGCGCCTTCAGCTCGGCGATCATGTCGGTCAGGTCCTCGCCGTCGACGTCGCAGACCTTCTTCAGCCCCGCCAGGTCGCGCCTTGCCAACAGGTCCAGATTGTCCAGCAAGGCCGCCATGGCCGGATCGAAGCGATTGCGCTCGATCAGCTGCAGCTTCAGACATTCCGGCACCGACCGCGCCATGATCCCCGTCGGCTCGAACCCGTGGCAAACGGCCAGCACGGCCTCGATCCGTTCCAGCGGCACGCCCAGCCGGTCGGCGAATTCGGTCAACTCGCCGCGCAGATAGCCGCCCTCGTCTGTCGCATCGATCAGGGTCAGGACGATGCCGTGGTCAGCGAAGCTGAACCCGGCCGAGGAGGCCTGGGCCTGAAGATGTTCCCACAATGTCAGTTCGTGCGTGTCCGGGCGCTCGCCGTCGCCCTCGAACATCTGGCCGCCCTTGCCGGCGCTGGACCAGTCCGACAGACCCGGCTGGGCCTCGTCGGTCATCCGGTCGCTGGTGCGCTCGCCCGGCGCGGCGTCGCCATAGACATCGTCCGAGCCTGCATCCATCGAGGCCACGGATTCATGCCCGACCCCGTCGCCAAACGACATTTCTCCATCGGACGCCGCCTCGACGCGCTCGACCGGCTCGGGCGTGTCGCCCTCAGGTTCCTCGCGTTGCAGCAGCGGATTGCGTTCCAGCTCGGCCTCGACGAAGTCGTCCAGCTCAAGATTCGACAGTTGCAGCAGCTTGATCGCCTGCTGCAGCTGGGGCGTGATGACCAGCCCCTGCCCCTGCCTGACCTCTAACCTTTGCCCGATCACGTTCGAAATCTTCCCGCCCGGCCGCCGAGTGGCCCGGAACTTGCTGGGGCAGAATGTCGCCTAACCGGTTAACGTGAGACGAACGTCACATCGTCTCCTCCCTGTCGCGTAGTGATGGGGAGGTGGCGCGGCGCTCTTCGCGCCGTGACGGAGGGGTTCTTCACCGCATCACAGGTGCCCGTGGGACTTCAAGAGCCCCTCCACCACTTCGTGGTCCGCCTCCCCTCTTAGCAGGGAGGAGACGACGTAGATCAAACGTAGTTTTCGCCCAGATACACCCTGCGCACTTCGGCGTCGTGGACCGCCTCGTCCGACGTGCCTTCGAACAGCACGGCGCCGTTCGAAATGATCGAGACGCGGTCGGTGATGTCCAGGGTCTCGCGCACATTGTGGTCGGTGATCAGCACGCCGATGCCCTGGCTGGCCAGGTAGCGGATCACGGTGCGGATGTCGGCGATGGCCAGGGGGTCGATGCCGGCGAACGGTTCGTCCAGCAGCATGAAGGACGGCCGGCCCGCCAGCGCGCGCGCGATCTCGACCCGACGCCGCTCGCCGCCCGACAGGCCGGTGGCGGGGGCGTGCCGCAGGTGGTCGATGTGCAGTTCGTTCAGCAGGCGGTCGGTCTCGGCGCGGATCTGGTCGCGCGGATAGTTCAGCTCGACCACCGCCTTGACGTTCTGCTCGACGGTCATGCCACGGAAGATCGAGGCTTCCTGCGCCAGATAGCCCAGCCCCATGCGGCTGCGCTGGTACATCGGCTGGCCGGTGATGTCCTCGCCGTCCAGCCAGATCGTGCCCGAGTCCGGCGGGATCAGGCCGGTGATCATGTAGAAGCAGGTGGTCTTGCCGGCGCCGTTGGGGCCTAGCAGGCCCGCGACCTCGCCCCGCTGCACCGTCAGGGACACGTCGCGCACCACCTGACGCGGCCCGAAGGACCGGGCGAGGTTCAGCACCCGCAGACCCTTTTCCGCAGGCGAAACGACGGGCGCCAGTTGGGGCCGGTCGTCCAGGTTCAGGGCTGACAGTTCCTTGCGCGCCAAATGCTCAGGTCCGTAAAGGCCGACGGCCTCAGTTTGCGTTGGGGTAGAAGACGCCTTGCACACGGCTTCCGGCCGCGCCGCGGGGCGCTCCCGCCATGGTCGCCGCGTCCGTATTGACGTTGTAGTTCAACCGACCGCCGGTCAGGACGTTTTGACCCTGCGTCAGCACCACATTGCCGCTAACCACGAGTTCACCGTTGCCGAGCGTATAGACGGCGCGGTCGCCGCGCATGGATTGGTTGGGAGTGACGAAATAGACCGTCCCCGTGGCCTCGACCCGTTCGGGATCACCGGCAGCGTTACGATACAGGGTGATAGCATCCGCCCGCAATCGGTTCTGACCTTGCGCGACCTCTGCCCGCCCACGAAGGCTGATGCGATCGGCACTCTGTTCGCCAGAATCGGCGCCGAAAGCGATGGGCTGGTTCGAACTCCCGCGATTGGTTTGAGCATCGCCCACAGCGGGCAGCGACACGACGATCAACGCCGCCAACACGCCGAGAGATTTCACGCCCAGGAATTTCGATGTCATCGCCGTCATTCGCTTGATCCTGCGGGGGTTATGGTCCCGCTTATCTTGGTATCGCCAGAGCCGTTGAAAACCACCCGCTGTCCCTGATCATAGATCGCATAGGACGATGCGTTGATGGTTCCAATAGGGCCTGAACCCTGAACGCCCTTTGAACCGGTGACGTTTCCGGTCGAGGTGTCGACCACCGCCTCGGGCGTGGTCAGAACGAAGCCCGTGCCGCCGTCCGAAATTCGCACGTTCGGGCCGATGGTCACCGTCTTGGCCTGCTCATTGTACGTACCGCCGTCGGCGGTCAGTTCGGTGACCTTGCGTCCGCCCAGGTTCAGCTTCAGCGCCGGGCCGATCAGACGGAAATGGCCAGTCGCCGGATCGCGCACCGCCCCCTGGGCGCCGACGGTGAAGGCGCGGCCCTGCGCGTCCTGGCCGTGGAACAGGGGGCTGTCCAGACGGACCTCCTGGCTCTGGCTGGCCTTGCGCTCCACCCCCGACATGACGGTGCGGAACACGGTCCAGGTCAGGGCGCCGCCCGCCAGCACCAGAATGACGATCGGCAGCACCCGACGCAGCAGCTTGACCCGCCGCGAGCGCGCACGCCAGCGGGCGCCGGCCAGGGCGACCCTGGCCTCGTCGGCCTCGATGCGGGACTGTTCGCCGGGTTCGGTCAAGCGCGCCTCAGCTATGGGCGAAGATGTCGATCTCGTCCCAGCCGGCGAGATCGAGCGCCGACCGCGTCGGCAGGAAGTCGAAACATCTGGCGGCCAGTTCGGCGCGCCCCTCGCGCGCCAGCATCAGGTCCAGCTTGGCCTTGGCCGCGTGAAGATAGAGAACGTCCGACGCGGCGTAATCCAGCTGCGCCTGGGTCAAGGTCTCGGCGCCCCAGTCCGACGACTGCTGGGCCTTGGACAGGTCCACGCCCACCGTCTCGCGCACCACGTCCTTCAGGCCGTGCCGGTCGGTATAGGTCCGCGCCAGCTTGGAGGCGATCTTGGTGCAATAGACAGGCCGCGTCTCGACCCCCAGGTGCAGCAGGAACATGCCGATATCGAACCGGCCGAAGTGGAAGATCTTGGTCACCGCCGGATCGGTCAGCACCCGCTTCAGGTTCGGACAGTCGTAGGCGGGCCGGTTCAGCCGCACGACATGGGCGTCGCCGTCGCCGGACGACAGTTGCACCACGCACAGCGGATCGCGGCGAAAGCGCAGGCCCATGGTCTCGGAATCGATGGCGACCTCGGACCCCAGGTCCAGGTCGTCTGGCAGGTCGCCCTCGTGCAGGTAAACGGTCATGCTCTGGCTCTTACACGGCGAACGCGCCGCGCGAAACGGGCTACAGCCTTACAGCGCAACACGCTTCACGCCTTCACAGAACGGCCTCAAGCAGTCGAGCGCCGCGCGCGAGACGATAGGCCACAAAAAATGCCGCCGCGCGCGACGCGGTAGGCCAAAACAAAGAAAGCGCCGCACCGTTCGGCGCGACGCTTTCAATAATATGGTGCCCAGAAGAGGACTCGAACCTCCACGGCCGTTAAGCCACTGGCACCTGAAGCCAGCGCGTCTACCAATTCCGCCATCTGGGCCCCGTCGGCAGCGCCTTGCGGCGTTTCCATCGGGAAGGCGCGGACCTCTAAGGGAGGCTCCGGGCGGGGTCAATAAGGATTTTTCGCCTTTGCGAGATTTCTTGCGCACGCAGCGCGGCAAGCCTGGCCGCACGTCGTTTTCGATCCGCGTTCGGTGGCGACTTAATGGGCGCTAAGCCTGTTTTCTAACCCCGTCTTGAGGCCAGGTCGCCTAAAAGCGCCTGATGGCGGACCCGTCTCTCAGCCCCTCTGCGCCAGAGCGCGTCGTCACGGAGCGTCGCGCCCGGCCGCGCGCGCCGTTTCGCCAGAACCGCCGCGCCTACGAGCGGGTCACGATCCTGGGGCAACCGATGGATCTGGTGAAGCCGGAAGAGGTGCTGCACCAGATTCAGCAGGCGGTGCGACAGGGTGAAAAGAGCCTGATCGCCAATCACAACCTGCACAGCCTTTATCTGATGCAGAAGCGGCCTGAACTCGGCGCCTTCTACGACAAGGCCGATCTGATCGAGGTCGATTCGACACCGCTGCTGGCCTTCTCGCGCGCCCTGGGCCTGCACAGCCGGGGCTTTCACCGCTGCACTTATCTGGACTGGCGCGACCATTTCTGGAGCGTGGCGAACCGCGAGGGCTGGCGTGTCCTGTCCGTCGGCGGCGCGCCCGGCGTCGGCGACGAGGCGGCCCGCCAGCTGAAGCTCCGCTATCCCGAAGCCGACATCGCCGTCCACCACGGCTTCTTCGACGCCCGGCCCGGTTCGTCCGAGAACGCCGCCGTCCTGGATCGGATCACGGCCTTCCAGCCCCACATCCTGTTCGTCGGCATGGGAATGCCGCGCCAGGAGCTCTGGATCGCCGACAATTTCGAGCGCCTGCCCGATTGCGTCATCCTGTCGGTCGGCGCCGCCTTCGACTATGAGGCGGGGGTTCAAAGCGCGGCCCCGCGCTGGATGGGACGCGCCGGCATCGAATGGGCCTATCGCCTGCTGCACGATCCCAAACGGCTGTTCGTCCGCTACTGCGTCGAGCCCTGGACGCTCCTTCCGCTGGCCCTGCGCGACATCCGCAAGGCCAGGGGTCGCAACCGCTGATCACGTTATTCCTACTGGCCAGATAGATATTTATCGCCATGATCCCTCTGGCCCGGCGCGTGTTATCGACAGCGACGGAAACGGAAAACGGGGGTGCGCGTGCCGCAGCAGAATGGACTGCATGTCGCCATCGTCGGCGCGGGTTTCAGCGGCCTGCTGACCGCGGTCAATCTGCTGAAGGCCTCGCGCGATGTGCGCGTCACCCTGATCGAACGGCGCGGCGTTTTCGGTCCCGGCACCGCCTATGACACCGGAAATCCCGGCCATCTGCTGAACGTCCGCCTGGACAATATGAGCGCCTTTCCCGACCAGCCCAGCCACCTCGCCGATTGGCTGGCCGAACAGCCGTCGTGGCGCGCCCAGGACGGGTTCATCACCCGCGGCGTCTACGGCGACTATCTTCAAGCCCTGCTGGACGAGGCGCTGGACGACGCCCCCGACCGACTGAACCTGATCGGCGCCGAGGCTCAGTCCATCGATCGCCAGGACGACGGCTGGCGTATCGTGACCAGCGACGGAGAGGTCGCGGCCGATCAGGTCGTGCTGGCGCTGGGCAATCTGGAGCCTGCCTCGCCCCCTGGCGTCGAGGACGCGGTGCGCGCCTCGCCCGCCTATGTCGAAAACCCCTGGCGGTTCGATCCTCAGACGGCGTGCGACGCCCGCAATGTCCTGCTGATCGGGTCGGGCCTGACGATGGTGGATGCGGCCATCACCCTGCGCCGGCCCGGACGCCGCCTGACCGCCCTGTCGCGTCACGGCCTTCTGCCCCGCGCCCACGCGACCGTTCCGCCCACGCCCTATGTCGGCGCGTTTTCGGGCAGCCCGGCCGAAATCCTGCGTCAGATCCGCAACGCGACGGCCGACGCCGATTGGCGCGCCGTGTTCGACCGCCTGCGCCATTCCGCGCGCGACATCTGGCGCGGCTGGTCGCGAGTCGAGCGCAGCCGCTTCCTCCGCCATCTGCGCCCCCTGTGGGACGTGCATCGCCACCGCCTGTCGCCCGGTCCGGCCCGCGACATTCATTCCATGCTGGCCGGCGGCGAACTGACGATCCTGGCCGGCAAGCTGACCGAGCTGAAGGCGACCGACGTCATCGAGGTCTCGTGGCGTCCGCGCGGAAAAAAGCGCGCCATCAAGGAGCGGTTCGACCTGGTCGTGAACTGCACCGGGCCCTTGGGCGTGATCTCCAAAAGCACCGAGCCGATGATCCGCGACATCCTGGACAAGGGGTACGGCCGCCCCGACCCCTTGGGCCTGGGGCTACAGGTCGACGACGACGGCGGCCTGCTGAACGGCGCGGGCGATCCGGCGCAAGGCCTGCACGCCATCGGCCCCCTGACGCGCGGCGCCTTTTGGGAAATGACCGCCGTGCCCGACCTGCGCGGCCAGGCCCGCGATCTGGCCGCTCGTATCCTGTCGACCCGCCCCTAGACCGGAACAACCGACGCGTTTAGCCTCCACACCCGAAACAATCGGAAGGGCTGACATGCGGCAAGGACGACGCACCGGCGTGATCGGTCTCGCACTGGCGTTCGCCCTGGCCGGCTTCGCGCCCCAAACCGTCTCGGATTATCGCCTGGGCTCCGCCGACAAGGTGCGCATCGACGTCTTCGGCGAGGACGCCCTGGGCGGCGAGTTCGTCGTCAACGGCGAGGGCAAGGTCGCCCTTCCCCTGATAGGAGAAGTGCAGGTCGCCGGCCTGACGGTCGCCCAGCTTCAGGAAGCGGTCGCCCAAGCCCTGCGCCAGGGCTATCTGAACCAGCCGCGCATCACGGCCCAGGTCCTGACCTATCGCCCCATCTACATCCTGGGCGAGGTCAACCGGCCGGGCGAATACCCCTATGTCCCGGACCTGACTGTGCTGAACGCCGTGGCGACGGCCCAAGGCTTCACCTATCGCGCCAACACTCGCCGCGTCTTCGTGCGTCGCGCCGGATCACAGATCGAAGAGGCCCAGCCGCTGACCGCCGATGCGCACGTTTCGCCCGGCGACACCTTGCGGATCGGCGAACGCTACTTCTGACCGATCGTCAGATCGGCATCGCCATGATTTCCTTGTACGCGGAAATCACCTGATCGCGGACCGAAATCACCGTCTCCAACGACGCCTCGGCCGAGCTGAGCGCGGTCACAACGTCGATCAGATTGCCCTGACCCTGGACCGATTTCGTCATCTGGGTTTCGGCCGCGCGTGACTGCTGGGTCATGTCGGTCATGGCGTTCTTGACCAGGTCGGCGAAGCCGCCGTCCCCGACGCCGGGCGCCTGGGCTGCTGTCGGCATGGCGCCGCCCTGAACGGCGGCATAGGCCTTGGCGGCCATCATCGGATTCATGGCCTAGTCCTCAGCGTTTGATGATGTCGAGGGTGCGGCTGTCCATCGACCGCGCCGTCTCGATGACGTTCAGATTGGCCTCATAGGCGCGCTGCGCCTCGCGCATGTCCATCGCCTCGACCAAGGTGTCGACATTGGGCCGCATCACATAGCCTTGCGCGTTCGCGGCCGGGTGCGACGGGTCATAGTCCATCTTGAAGTCGCCCTGGTCGGGCCGGACCTCGGCCAGGGTGACGCCGGTCGCCCCATCCACCTCGCGCGCCTGGAAGACCGGGATCTGGCGACGATAGGGCTCGCCGCCCGGCGTGCGCGCTGTCGACTGGGCGTTGGCGATGTTCTCGGCGATCACGCGCATGCGCGACTGCTGCGCTTTCAGGGCCGAGGCCGCCACCGCCATGGCGCTGTTCGAAGGAGGGATGGGATCAGGCATGGGTCAGTCCTTCTCGGCCATCGGCCTCAGGCGCCCGGCCGCTTGGCGGCCATGCGGATCATCGACATGGATTTCTGGTAGAAGCCGATGGCGGCGTCATAGGCCATGCGGCTCTCGGCCATCTTCAGCATCTGCTCTTCGACCACGACCGAATTGCCGTCCAGCGTGGTTTCCGAATCGGGCGCCTTGGTCGGAGCGAACCGCACCGGCGAACCGGCCGGCGCGATATGGGCCGCATTGGTGCGCACCATCTGCAGCCCCCCGCCCGAGCGCATGGCGGCGGCGAAGTCGGTCGGCTGTTTCAGGTCGCGCCCGACGAAGCCCGGCGTATCGGCGTTGGCGACGTTCTCGGCGATGACCCGCTGGCGGGCGTCCAGCCAGCCTAGTCGGCCCTTGATCTGCCCCAGCAGCGGTATGTCGGCGACGCCCATGGCGGTCTCCCGTGCGACGCGAATGCGCGCGATGGGCAGAAAATGCCGCCTGGATGGTTAATAGGGGGTTATCTCAACGGGTCGTTAACCGTGCTGGTTAACATTCGCGGCCTGAGCGCGGACTGCGCGGGGCCTTTGCAGCGTCATGAATTTCCTCGATCTCGCCCGGGCGGTCTTCGGCCTGGCCTTCACCCTCGGCCTGATCGGGATCGCGGCCTGGGCTGCGCGCCGCTATGCGCCGCAACTCCTGGCCCGGTTGAATGCGGAGCGCGGCGAGCGCCGGCTTCAGGTCGTCGAGACCCTGGTGCTGGACCCCGCCCGTCGCCTCGTTCTGGTCCGCGTCGACGACGAGGAGCGGCTGATCCTGCTGGGCGAAGGCCGCGAACTGATCGAACCGCGTCAGCCCACTATCGGCAAAATGGGAGTCGGCCAGTGAAGCCCGCCGTCTTCGTCAAGCCGACCGGCGCCGAGCTGAAACGCGCGGCCCTGCTGTCGCTGTTCACCACTCTTGTCTGCCTGGCCTGGCCTGTCGCGGCCCTGGCTCAGCAGGCGGCGCAAAGCGGCTCGGCTCTCAATATCGACCTGGGCACCGGCGCCGGCCTGACCCAGCGCGTGGTCCAGTTGGTCGGTCTGATGACCGTCCTGTCCTTGGCGCCGTCCATCGTCATCATGACCACCAGCTTCGTGCGGATCATCGTGGTCCTGTCGCTGCTGCGCACGGCGCTGGGCCTGCAACAGTCGCCGCCGAACGCCGTCCTGGTGTCTCTGTCGCTGTTCCTCAGCGCCATCGTCATGGCCCCGACCTGGCAGGACGCCTATGATTCGGGCATCCGTCCGCTGATGGATCAGCAGATCGAACTGCCCCAGGCCTTCGATCAGGCGTCCGAACCCGTAAAAACCTTCATGCTGGCCCAGGTGGACCGCGGGGACCTCGCCCTACTCACCCGTCTCTCAAAGATCGACCCGCCCCAGAACGTCCAGGACCTGCCCCTGCGCGTGGTCACCCCGGCCTTCATGATCAGCGAGCTGAAGAAGGCCTTCGAAATCGGATTTCTCCTTTTCGTTCCGTTCCTTGTGATCGATTTGGTGGTGGCCAGCGTGCTGATGTCCATGGGTATGATGATGCTCCCTCCGGTGGTGGTCTCCCTCCCCTTCAAGTTGATCTTTTTCGTGCTGGTGGACGGCTGGCGACTGGTCGCCGGAAGCCTGGTCGAGAGCTTCCAGCGGGCGTCCGGTACCGGATAATCCCCCGCCCCATATGGCTTTAAGCGTCATCGGCGCTTGCAAAGCGTATGGAAATCCGTGTTGATCCCCCGGTCCTCGCTCGGAATCGGGCGACTAACACTGGAAACGCTTCTTATGACCACTCAAGCCGAACTGATCGCCGCCGTCGCCAAGGACGCTGGTGTTTCGCAGGCCGACGCCGGCAAGGTGCTGACCGCGATCGTCGAAAACATCCACTCGACCCTGAAGTCGGGCGGCGACATCCGCATCTCGAACCTGGGCGTCTTCGACACCGCCGATCGCGCTGAGCGCGAAGGCCGCAACCCGGCTACCGGCGCGACCATCAAGATCGCCGCCTCCAAGGCCGTGCGCTTCCGCGTCTCCAAGCCGCTGAAGGACGCAGTCAACGGCTAAGCCTTTTCGGTACTGCGATGCAGGACCGGCAATGCTCGACGGGCGGGGGTCGCGACGCGATCTCCGCCCGTTTCAATTTCAGGCGGCGCTCTTGGCGTCAGCTTCTTTTCTGAACGCCTGTTTGGCGCTGTTGACCCAGCCGACGAAGGTGTCGGCCTGGCTGGACAGATTGGCGAAGTCGCCCGTCCCCGCCACGCCCGACAGATTGTCGTCCAGCGCGACCCGCAGCGCCGCCGCCGAGCGCGCGCCGGGAACCATCGGCCCAAAGCGCCCGCTCAGCCGCTGCAGCGCGGCCCGATCGCCCGCCAGCGAATAGCCGACGCCCGCCCGGATCAGCCAGCTTTCCTCAGCCGGCGTCAGCGGCGTGGTCGCGGTCTTGTAGCGATCGCCCAGCCGCGCCTCATAGATCGGCGCCGCCTCGCCCCACTTCTGCTGCTTCCAGAAGATGTCGGCCCGCACCTCGCGCGCCGGGTTCGACTGATCCCGGTCCAGCACCTCCAGCGCATGGTCGAACCGGCCCAGATCCATCAGAGCGCGCGCCTCCAGCGCCCGGCGCTCGCTGTTCATCGCATTGGGCAGCAGGGTGGTGCGCGACCCCCAGATGGCCTGCAACGCCTTCTCAGGCTGACGGTCCATCAGATAGACGGTGGCCAGATTGGTCGCGACCTGGGCCTTGGCCACCCCATCCAGACGCTCATCCACCTGGTGCTTCAGCAGTTCGGCGGCCTGATCCAGCAGGTCCACGTCGATCAGCCGGCGCGACAGACGCCGCACCATCTCGTCGCCGTCCGCCCCGATCGGGGTCAGTTCGCGGAAGTCATAGAACAGCGCCAGCGCCTGCACCGGCTGCAAACCGTCCGCCGCCCCGTCCAGGAACAGGGCGCGGAAGGCGTTGGCCTGATCCGCCTGCACCTCGGCTGCGCCCGGCACGCCCGCCATCCGCTTGCCCGCGCCGCGCAGGGCGTCCAGCGCTTCGCGGTATCGCCCCTGCTGCAGATAGATGCCCGACAGTTTGCGCACGACCGCCATCTCGGTCGCATCCCCGCGCCAGCGCCATTTCAGCTGTTCCAGCTGGGCCGTCGCCTGATCCGCCGTGATCGCGCCCTTGTCCAGCTCCAGGCTGATGGCGCCCAATTTCGCCGGCGTCGCGATCCCGTCCAGCGGCGCGCGCGCCACGGCCTTGTAGACCGCCAGCGCCCGGTTCTTGTCGCCGTTCAGCTCGAACATCCGCGCCTGCACCAAACGTGCGGTCAGTTGATCGACCGCCGGCGCATCCTGGCTGAACACATAGGCCAACAGCTGCTGGGCGGCGGCGAGATCATTCAACTGGATCGCGGCCATGGCGTGGGCCGCGCCGAACCGCGCGCGCCATTCCTTGGGGAAGCTGTCGATGGCCGGGGCGCCGGCGGCGAAGTTGCGACGCGCCCCCTCCCAGTCGCCCATCTCCGAAGCGATATAGCCTAGCCAGACCTTGGTCGCCGGATCGTTTGCCAGGGCGGCGCCCGCGAAATCGACCTGGGCCTCCTCCAGCCGCCCGACGCCGACGCGCGCCACGCCGCGCAGGCCGCGCACTTCGGGCTCGCCTTGCAGGTTGGGCGCCTTGGCGATCAGGGCGTTCAGCACCCCGATGGCCTCATAGTTCAGGCCCGACCCGACCAGGAACCGCGCCAGCGCCATCCGCGCCTCGATCGGCGCGCGCGGATTGTCCGCGGCCGCGATCGTCTCCAGCCCCGCTGCGTCTTGCAGCCGGCGATAGCGGTCCGAGAATCCCGCCTGGCCGGTCGCGGCCCAGGTCTCGTCGATCAGCGCCGGATAGGCCGCCCGCTTGGGCGCATCCGCATTGTGGTCGCCCGTCTCCAGCCCGGCCGCCGGCGACGACAAGGCCAGCCCCTTGGGCCGGCTCAGCGTCACCAGATCGCCCGCCGCCTCGATCTTCAGGTCGTCAGCCGCCGTCTCGACCGCCAGGCCCTGCGCCGTCGGGATCAGGCTCAGATCGACCGTGCGCCGTCCGCCGGCGTATCCCTTGCCGGGCGCCAGGGCCGTCACCGCCGCGAACCGGTCCCCAACCAGCGGATCGGTCAGCCAGACCGCCTTGGTCGCCCCGGCCATCTGCGCCACCAGCACCCGCGCGCCGTCGTCGGACCGGCCGACCTCGACCCCGCCCGCCGCACCGTCTGGGCCGCCCAGGGTCACGGTCCAGGTCCCGCCCTGCCCCTGCGCCGAGACGCCCAGCCCCTCGGGTTCGGCGATCCTCAAGGCCGTATAGCCCGGCCCGGCCGCCCACTGGGCGTTCTTGGCCGATCCCAGCGCCTTGGCTCCGCTCATATCCATGCGGGCGGCAGTGTCGAACACGACCCATACGGCATCGCCACGGCGGAAGACGGCCGCCCCCACCGGCGCGCCCCAGTCGAAGGTCAGAACGGTCTTACCGCCGGCCGTCTCGGCCCGCACCGGCACCACGGCCTTGGTCGTCTGCGGCGCGGCGGCGTCGCCGCCCTCCGGCGCCTTGCCGGGCGCATAGAGGTTCAGCCACACCGCCCCGTCCGCGACGCCCGAGCGCGCATCCGCGCCCTGTTCCAGCGTCAGGATCAGGTCCGTGCCGCCCGCGCCCCGGCTCGGCCGCGTCTCGACCGACTTCACCCCGGCCGGCGGATCGACCTTCAATCGCGAGACGTCGGGCGCAGCGGTGGTCCCCAACCGAACGACGACCTTGTCGCCCTCGCGGCTGATGCGCGAGCGCACCCCGATCACGCCGCCGAACTCGACCCGCGTGAACTCGGCGTTTGCGCCGATATTGATGGACAGCGGATCGCGCGACCGCCCGACCTCTTGGGCAAGCGGCGCCATGGGCGCAAACACGACGGCGCCGGCCGTGGCGGCGGCCACGGTCGTATTCAGGATGCGCTTTGTCGGCGAGGCCCCGGACATATCTCCCGACCCATGCCGCACAAGGCCTTTAATCGCGGTTAACCGCCGTTCACCGTAGTTCTACGGATAGCGGTTGCGCTTCAGGCTTCGGGACAGCACCTAGCCTGCCATGCCCGTCTCTCCCGACTATCGCCCCGAACCGCGCTTCTTCGATATGGGGGCGGACTATGCCGATGCGGTTCAGGCCGCAGACTTTCCACAGACGATCCTGCGGTTTCGCAACGACCGCGCGGCGGCCGAGGTCGGGCTGGAGGGGCTGAGCGAGGCGGAATGGATCGCTGCCTTCCGGCGGTTCGAGCCTCTGCCGGGTCAGCCCGGTCCGATCGCCATGCGCTATCACGGCCATCAGTTCCGTCACTACAATCCCGATCTGGGCGACGGGCGCGGGTTCCTAGCGGCGCAGATGCGCGACGCCTCGGGTCGGCTGATGGATTTGGGAACGAAGGGCACCGGCCAGACGCCCTGGTCGCGTGGTGGCGATGGGCGGCTGACGCTGAAGGGCGGGGTGCGCGAGGTGCTGGCGGCGACGATGCTGGAGGCGCAAGGCGTCCCGACCAGCCGCGCCTTTTCGCTGATCGAGACCGGCGAGGCACTGGAGCGCGGAGACGAGCCGTCGCCGACGCGGTCGGCCGTGCTCGTGCGACTGTCGCACAGCCATGTGCGGTTCGGGACGTTCCAGCGCGCGGCCTATCTGGGACGCAAGGACCAGGTCGAAGCGCTGATCGAACACGTGCGCAGCCTGTATCACCCAAACGTGGCTGCCGGCGATGCGCCCGGTCTGCTGCGGGCTGTCGTCGAGGCCTCGGCGAAACTGACCGCCCGCTGGATCGCGGCCGGCTTCGTGCATGGGGTGCTGAACACCGACAATCTGAACGTCACGGGCGAGAGCTTCGACTATGGCCCCTGGCGGTTCCTGCCTGAATACGATCCGGCCTTCACCGCCGCCTATTTCGACCAGACAGGCCTTTACGCCTTCGCGCGTCAGCCCGAGGCGGTGTTCTGGAACCTGACGCAACTGGCCGGATGCTTGAAACTGATCGCCGAGGTCGAGCCTTTGACGGATGCGCTGAACGGCTTCGGTCCCGCCTATATCCGCGAGCTGCGCGCCGCCTTTTTGATGCGGCTGGGCGTCCACAGCCTGGGCGAGGCGGCGGATCAGCGGCTAGTCGATACGACCCTGGCCCTACTGCGCGAAGGCGGCGCGGCCCTACGGTGGGAGCCGCTGTTCTTCGACTGGTTCGGCGGCTTCGCCTCCTCGGCCCGCGCCCTGTCGGGACCGCGCGCGAAACTCTATCAGGGCGAGGCCTTCGACGCCTTCCGCTTTGCGTTGATGGAACACGAACCGGACCGGATCGAACGGCTGGAGCATCCGATGTTCGCCGCGCGCGAACCGGAGGAGATGCTGATCGGCGAGGTCGAGGCGATCTGGGCCGCCGTCGCCGACGCCGACGATTGGACGCCCTTCCATGCCAAGCTGGCCCGGGTGGAGGCGGCGCGTCTGGCCTGGGGCTTCACAACCTGACGCCGAACCTTACGAAAGCTTCATCTCGTTTATCGATAATTTTCTTGCCCGTTTATCGATAAATCCATATCGATAGTCACCAAGGCGGTCGCGGAGGGCGACCCGAATGGAAGGGCTTTCCAGATGAAGATGATCGGCAAATATTCCGTCGCCAGCGCCCTGCGCTGGCTGCTGGGCTTCGTCAATGTGTTCGTGATGATCGCCGCTGTCGCCACCATCCTGGTCTTCCTGTTCACCCTGATCGTGCCCAGCTTCGGCGCCGGCCTGATCGACGGACTGAAGGGCGTCAGCGTCGAGCCGCACAGCAACCTGCAATGGACCGGACGTCTGACGCTGCTCGGCGCGGCGATGGCCTGCGGCTTCACCTGGTGGATCATCAACCGGTTGCGACGCATCCTGCTGTCGGTCAATCAGGGCGACGCCTTCGAGTTCGCCAACGTCAAACGGCTGCAGGGCGTGGGTCTTGGCCTGATCGGCATTCAGCTGACGGCGCTGCTGCTGGTCTTCGTCGCCCCGCAGAGCATCGGCCAGTCACCGTCCGACTACGACTTCGACCTGGGATCCTGGCTGGGCATTCTGGTGGTCTTCATCCTGGCCGAGGTGTTCCGGCAGGGGTCGGCCATGCGCGACGAACAGCTGACCACGGTCTGAGGAGCGCGCGCCATGATCATGATCCAACTGGACCGGCTGCTGCTCGAACGCCGCATGTCCCTGACCGAACTGTCTGACCGGGTGGGCGTCACCTTGGCCAATCTGTCGATCCTTAAGACCGGCAAGGCCCGCGCGGTGCGCTTCTCTACCCTGGACGCCCTGTGCCGCGAACTGGACTGCCAGCCTGGCGATCTGATCGTCCAGACGCCGGGACCGCAGCCGGAAGACTGAAATCGCGCGTTGCAAATCCTTGTGGGGCATTGGGAATCGGCCCAATGCCCCCGGACCGTAACAGAAAGTCATCAGCTGATGTCATCAGTTGATGTCATCGCATGATGACAACGCTCTGAAGCGCCGCTATATAGGCTTCAGCGAACGGCTCCCCTGGGAACGCCCCAAGACCGGATCGCAGCCGTTCATGACCTTCAGGCGTCCTCCCCGATGACCACCTCGACCTTCACCACCGCGCCGTCGCGCAACCGCGCCGCCTACGCCAACATCGCCCTTTGGACGCTGCAGGGTTGGATCGCGATGTTCTTCATCGCCGCCGGCTACGCCAAGCTGACCGAGCCGATGACCAACCTGATCAATCTGATGGGCTGGCCCGCCGTCGCGCCCGAGAACATGGTGCGCGGCCTGGGCGTGGTCGAGATCGTTTTGGCCATGGGCGTGCTGAGCCCGCTGATCTCGTGGCGGGTGGGTCGCCCCCTGCTGCTGACGGCGGCAGTCGGCCTGATCGTCATGGAAGCGACCATGATGATGATCCATGCGCTGAGCCAGGACTTCGGACTGGCGGCGGTCAACGCCGTCCTGCTGGCCATCACCGTCCCGGTGCTACTGGGTCGCCGCAGGGCTTGATTGCTGCAGGGCCTGATTGAAAGAGATCGAACGCCGGACCCCTCTCCCCCTGCAGTCCGGCGTTTGCGCCCGGAGCTCCCCCCCCATGCTCCGGGCTTTTTCATGCCTGATCGTCAGCGCGAAAGAAAAGCTTACCCTTACGTGCGCGTAAGCCTCTTCCCTTTACGCGCACGTCAAGTTATGAAGGCGTATGGCCACCGCCGACGACCACCGCACCTATTCCATTCGCCAGCTGTGCCGCGAGTTCGGCGCCACGGCGCGCGCGCTTCGATTCTATGAAGACAAGGGCCTGCTGACGCCCGCACGCAAGGGCCAGACCCGCGTCTATGACGCGCGCGACCGCGCCCGGCTGAAACTGATCCTGAGGGGCCGCCGCATCGGCTTCACCCTTCAGGAGATCCAGGACATGATGGATCTCTATGATCAGAAGGATCACAACGTCCACCAGATGGCCGTGGCCCTGGTGCGGCACCGCGCCCAGATCGCGGCGCTGAAACAGCAGCTGGAAGATATCGAAGGCGCCATCGAGACGGCCGAACAGGCCTGCGCCTGGATGGAATCCAAGCTGTCCGAACACCGCCCCGACCTGCTGCCGGGCGCCGAAGACTATGAGAAGCTGCTGCGCGCGCGTCTCAACCACGACCACCACCACCCCTTCAAAGCAAGAGCGTAATCCATGGCCTACAAGGCGCCTGTCCGCGACTTCACCTTCATCCTGAATGAAGTGCTGGAGATCGACCGCTACACCAACCAGCCGGGCTTCCAGGACGTCTCTTCGGATCTGGTCAGCCAGATCCTGGAAGAAGGCGCCAAGTTCGCCGACGAGGTCATCGCCCCGATCAACAATCCGGGCGACAAGGAGGGCTGTCACTGGGCCGAGGGCGGCGTGGTGACCGGACCCAAGGGCTGGAAGGAAGCCTACAAGGCCATGTCCGAAGCCGGCTGGATGGCGCTGGCCGCCGACCCGGCCTACGGCGGTCAGGGCATGCCCAGCGTGGTGGCCTCGGCCTTCGGTCAGATGACGGCCGGCGCCTCGGCCGCCTTTTCGATGTATCCGGGCCTGACGGCCGGCGCCTATGCCGGCATCCACGCCAATGCGTCCGAAGAGCTGAAGCAGAAATACCTGCCCAAGATGGCGACCGGCGAATGGTCGGGCACGATGAACCTGACCGAGCCGCAGTGCGGCACGGACCTGGGCATGGTGCGCACCAAGGCCGTGCCGAACGGCGACGGCTCCTATTCGATCACCGGCCAGAAGATCTGGATCTCGGCGGGCGAGCACGACTTGGCAGACAACATCATCCACACGGTGCTGGCCCGCGTCGAAGGCGCGGTTCCGGGCATCAAGGGCCTGTCGCTGTTCGTCGTGCCCAAGTTCCTGGTCAATGAGGACGGCTCGCTGGGCGAACGCAACAGCCTGGAATGCGCCGGGCTCGAGCACAAGATGGGCATCCACGGCAACGCCACCGCCGTCATGCAGTACGACGGCGCCAAGGGCTGGCTGATCGGCGAAGAAGGCCGCGGCATGAACAATATGTTCGTCGTGATGAACGAGGCGCGCCTCGGCACCGGCCTGCAAGGTCTGGCTATCGGCACCGCCGCCTATCAGGCCGCCGTGGAGTTCGCCAAGGACCGCCTGCAAGGCCGTTCGCTGACCGGACCGAAGAACCCGGACGGCCCGGCCGACAGCATCATGGTCCACCCCGACGTGCGCCGCATGCTGCTGGAGTCCAAGGCCTTCGTCGAAGGCGGCCAGGCCTTCATCCTGTGGACCGCGCTTCACGCCGACCTTGAGAAGTCCGAGGACGCGGCCGTGGCCCAGAAGGCCAAGGATTACATGGGCCTGCTGACGCCGGTGCTGAAAGCCTATCTGACCGACAAGGGCTTCCACGTCGCCTCGCTGGGCATGCAGGTGCATGGCGGTTCGGGCTACACTGAACACTTCACCGCCTCGCAGTATCTGCGCGACGCCCGCATCACCATGATCTACGAGGGCACCAACGGCATCCAGGCGCTGGATCTGGTCGGCCGCAAACTGCCCGCCAACGGCGGCCGCGCGATCATGACCTGGTTCGGCGAGATCGACGCCTTCGTCGCCGAAAACAGCGGCAATGAGGCCATCAAGCCCTTCGTCGAAGGCCTGGCCGACGCCAAGGCCAAGCTGCAGGACGGCACCATGTGGCTGATGCAAAACGGCATGGCCAATCCGGACAACGCCGGCGCCGCATCGACCGACTATCTGAACGTCTTCGGCCTGACGGCTCTGGCCTATATGTGGGCGCAGATGGCCAAGGTGGCTCAAGCCCAAGTCGAGGCCGGTTCGACCGACCCCTACTACGCCACCAAGCTTCAGACCGGCCGCTACTTCGTCGAGCGCATCCTGCCCGACGCCGAAGCCCATCTGAAGAAGATGAAGACCGGCGCCGACGTGCTGATGGCCATGCCGGCCGAGGCGTTCTGATCTCAGACTGACAACGAAACGGGTCGGCGATCTCGCCGGCCCGTTTTTCTTACCGGCCAGACGGGCAAAAGCCCGCGAACCTCAGGGACGAAACCGATGAACGTACTGGGCAGCCCCGATCCCGATTTCATGCGTGAAGAAGAGATCACCCTCTTCTCCGACAGCGTCGGCAAATGGATCGACGAGCACGCGCCGCTTGAGAAGGTCCAGCAATGGATCGCCGACTCGTCTGTGCCGCGTCAGCTCTGGAACGACGCGGGCGAGGCGGGCCTGCTGGGTCTGTCGCTGCCGGAAGAGGATGGGGGTTTCGGCGGCGACTATCGGCACGAGGTCGTCTTGATGCGTCAACTGGGCTGGAAGGGCGCAGACCACTTCGGCATTTCGCTGCACAATGCGATCGTCATGCCCTACATCTGGCATTACGGCACCGAGGAGCAGAAGCAGCGCTGGCTGCCGCGCCTGCAATCGGGCGAACTGGTCGGCGCCATCGCCATGACCGAACCGGGCGCGGGCTCGGACCTGCAAGGCGTCAAGACCACGGCGGTCAAGTCGGGCAACGGCTATGTCGTCAACGGCTCCAAGACCTTCATCACCAACGGCCAGCTGGCCAACTTCCTGATCGTGGTCGCCAAGACCGATCCGGCCGAGGGCGCCAAGGGCACCTCGCTGATCGTGGTCGAGACCGATGGCGCGGAAGGGTTCGAACGCGGTCGCAACCTGCACAAGATCGGCATGGAGGCCAACGACACCTCCGAACTATTCTTCAACGACGTGAAGGTCCCCGGCGACAACATCATCGGCGGGACCGCGGGCCAGGGCTTCGTCCAGCTGATGCAGCAGCTGCCCCAAGAGCGGCTGAACATCGCCGTCCAGGGCGTCGCCGCCGCCGAGCGCGGCCTTGAGGCGACGCTGGCCTACGTCAAGGAGCGCAAGGCGTTCGGCAAACGCGTCATCGACTTCCAAAACACCCAGTTCAAGCTCGCCGAGGTCAAGACCAAGCTGACCGTCGCCAAGGTCTTCACCGACCACTGCATCGGCCTGCATCTGCAGGGTAAACTCGACGCCGCCACCGCCTCCATGGCCAAATACTGGGTCACAGACATCCAGGGCGAGACCATCGACGAGATGCTCCAGCTCCACGGCGGCTATGGCTACATGAACGAGTACCCGATCGCCCAGCTGTACAAGGACGCCCGCGTCCAGCGCATCTACGGCGGCACGAACGAGATCATGAAGCTGCTGATCGCGCGGACGCTGTAAGACCTCCTCTTGTCATCCCCGACGAAGTGCAGCGAAGATCGGGGACGCAAGCCATTCGCCTTGACCGCTCCCGGACAACCCGCAAGGGTTGAGCCGGGAGACGCCGTCATGGTCAAAAACTTCTATGTCTATCTGCTCGCCAGCGGCCCGTGCGGCTATCTTTACGTCGGCGTCACCAACGACATCGTGCGCCGGGTCGCCGAGCATAAGTCGGGGATGGTTCCGGGCTACACCGCGGAACGCGGCATCGACCAACTGGTCTGGTACGAAACCCACCAATACATCGACCAGGCGATCCTTCGTGAGAAACGCATCAAGCGATGGTTGCGAGATTGGAAGTTCGCATTGATCGAGAAAGACAATCCACGCTGGCTGGACCTCTATGGCGAGGTGCGTGCGAAAGGTGAGCCCGGCTCGGCTGCGCCGACCGGGCTTGGATGACTATAAAGCCCCGCCCCGTCCCGGCTCTTCGCTTCGCTACGGCCGGGATGACAAGTGATTGCCCAAGCGTCATGTAGAGCCATGATCCGCCTTCACGTCACTCAGTCCCTTTCCGCCGCCGCTCCCGTCGCGCCCACCTTGGACCAGTCGCGTTATCTGACCCAGGTCATGCGTTTGAAGGCCGGCGACGAGCTGCTGGCGTTCAACGGGCGCGATGGGGAGTGGCGCTGCACTGTCGCGGAAGTGCTGAAGAAGGGCGTGATCCTGCGCGCCGAGGAACAGGTGCGACCCCAGACCTTCGGTCCTGATCTGGAACTGATCGTGGCGGTGGTGAAGAAGGCTCGCGTCGAGACAATTGTGGAGAAGGCCGCCGAGCTTGGCGCGCGACGGGTGCGGCTGGTGCTGACAAAACGCACCAACGCCGACCGTATCCGCCTGGACCGGCTGGACGCCATCGCCGAGGAAGCCGCCGAACAGACCGGGCGGATGGACGTGCCCGCCGTCGATGATCCGATCAAGCTGGATGCCCTGCTGGACGGCTGGGAGACCGGACGCCGGCTGATGTTCTGCGACGAGACGGGCGGCGCGCCCGCCGTCTCGTCCCTGCGTGACGCAGGCGAAGGCCCCTGGTCCATCCTGATCGGGCCGGAGGGCGGATTCTCGCCGGAAGAGGGCGAGCGGCTGCGGTCCCTGCCCTTCACCACCGCCGTGTCGCTGGGCCCGCGCATCCTGCGCGCCGACACCGCCGCCATCGCCGCCATGACCCTGTGGCAGGCGGCCGTCGGTGATTGGGAACGATAAGTCCGCCCCTCAGGCAGCGAGCCGACGCAGACCGAGCGTCAGGGAAAGACGAAAGCCCTCTTGAGCCTTGCCGCAATCTTGCCCATCTAGCCGCGACACACGGTCGCTTACGATGCGCCCGCAGGGGACTGACGCATGACCGACAACGCGCCGCTGACCCGGACCGACCTCATCGAGGCCATGTCCAAGGGGATCAAGCCCAAGGACCAGTGGCGCATCGGCGCCGAACACGAGAAGTTCGGCTTCGACAAGACCACCTTGGCCCGCCCCGCCTATGACGGCCCGAACGGCATCAAGGCCATGCTGGAGGGGCTGCAACGCTTCGGCTGGTCGCCCGTCGAGGAAAACGGCTTTCTGATCGGACTGGAGCGCAGGAACAGCGAAGGCTTCGTCGCCTCGGTCAGCCTGGAGCCCGGCGGTCAGTTCGAACTGTCGGGCGCGCCGCTTCTGACCATCCACGACATCTGCAACGAGACCGGCCAGCACCTGATGGAAGTCAAGCAGGTCGCCGACCAGATCGGCGTCGGCTTCCTGGGCGCCGGTTTCGACCCGCTGTGGACGCGCGAACAGGTGCCGGTCATGCCCAAGGGCCGCTACGACATCATGCGCGCCTATATGCCCAAGGTCGGAACCCTGGGCCTGGACATGATGCTGCGCACCTGCACCATCCAGGCGAACCTGGACTTCGATTCCGAAGCCGACATGGTGATGAAGTTCCGCACCTCCTTGGCGCTGCAACCCATCGCCACCGCCCTGTTCGCCTGCTCACCCTTCACCGAGGGACGGCCTAACGGGTTCCTGTCGGCCCGCGCCAATGTCTGGACCGACACCGACGCCGACCGCACCGGCATGCTGGGCTTCGTGTTCGAGGAAGGGTTCGGCTTCGAGCGCTACGCCGATTATGCGCTGGACACGCCGATGTATTTCGCCAAGCGCGACGGCCATTATGTCGACGCCTCGGGCCAGTCGTTCCGGGATTTCCAGGCCGGCAAACTGCCCGCCCTGCCCGGCCAGTATCCGACCCTGAAGGACTGGAACGACCACCTGACCACCCTCTTCCCCGAGGTGCGGCTGAAGGCCTATCTGGAGATGCGCGGCGCCGACGGCGGGCCGTGGAGCCGGATCTGCGCCCTGCCCGCCCTGTGGGCCGGGGTTCTGTACGACGCGCCGTCGCTGGCCGCCGCCTGGGACCTGGTCAAGGACTGGGACATCGCCGACCACGAACGCCTGCGCCGCGACGTGACCCGCCTGGGCCTCAAGGCCGAGGTGGCGGGCCGGTCGGTGCGCGACATCGCCGTCGATCTGGTGAACATCGCCAAACAAGGGCTGAAGAACCGCGCCAAATTCTCGGGCGGTATGGTGGACGAGCGCGGCTACCTGTCGGAACTGGAAGACATCGCCGACAGCGGCGTCACCCCGGCTGAGCGCCTATTGGACCTGTATCACGGCGCCTGGCAGGGCGACGTGAAGCGCATCTACGCCGACTTCGCCTACTAGGGGACGGTGTAGTCCGAGCAGTCGGGCAGCGGGCTGTCCGGTTTGTATTCGCCCGTCTTGGCGTCGAAGGTGAACCGACGGATAAAGCTACATTCTGGATCGCGCGCGGTGACCAGGTCGGCGGGCTTCAGCGGCGGCTTTTCCAGCGAGTCTTCGGATCGCGAGGCGCCGCGCGGATAGGCCGTCGCCGTCGTCTCATAGGTCAGGACCGGCATTGCATCCTCCGCCGCGTCGCTCGCGGTGAGGGTCGCAGCGAAACTGTATTCGTCGTGACAGGCGCCGGCGCGCTGGGTCATGTCCTCCTCGCTGAAACAGGCGCGGATCATCAGCGAACCCTGGATCGGCACGGTCAGCACCGGTGCGGCGCCGGCCTCGCCGTCGGCATCCAGCCGATAGAGCCGCAGTTCCGTCGCCTGTCCGCCGCCGCCGGAATACATGCTGCGGCTCTCCATCTCGACCCCGGCCAGAAACCCGCCGTCCGACAGCCTGATCAGGCCATTCCATGGCTTGTAATTTTCCACCTCGCCCGACGCCCCTTGCGGCGCGGCCGGCAGGGCGTCGGGCGCACGAACGATCGGGGTGAAGACCGGCTCGCCGTCACGCGTCTGCTGCGTCAGACCGACGCACTGAGTCCCGTCGTCCGTGCAGGCCCGATCCTTGGGCAGGGTCAGGGGTTCAATCCCGTCCCCTGATGGCGGGGATTGGAGCATGGCGATCGCGGCGAGGAGCAAGATCATGCGCCGATCCTAGCCGAGACGGCGCACGACGCCATCGGTTCGTTTCGCGTCGCTGCAAAGGCGAGCTTAACGGATGCGCCGTAACATGGGTTTGAGTCTGAGAGAGTGCGCAATGACCTGTTCGCCCGTTGCGGCCCTAGCCTTCCCCACAGCCGATGTCGATCTGGACACCTTCTTCGATGTGTCGCTGGATCTGCTGGTGGTGCGCGAGCTGGATGGGCGCGTGGTCAAGGCCAGCGCCTCTTGGTTCACCATGCTGGGCTATCGCCCCGACGAGATCGAGGGCCAAGGCCTGTTGCGGCTGATCCACCCGGACGACCATGCCGCCACCCGCCAGAGCATCGTCGAGGTCGAAAACCGGCGGCCGGGCGATCCAGTCCTGGGTCAGGTCAACCGCTATCGCCACAAGGCCGGTCATTACGTCACCGTCGAATGGCGCGCCCATCGTCAGGGCGACCGCATCTATGGCATCGCCCGCGACGTGACCGAAAAGGTCGCGGCAGAGCAGGCCCTGCGCGAAGCGACCGCCGCCGCCGAGGCCGCCAATGCCGCGAAGTCCGAGTTCCTGGCCAATATGAGCCACGAGATCCGCACGCCCTTGAACGGCGTGATCGGGATCGTCGACGCCCTGTCGCGCACCGAGTTGACGCCCGAGCAGGCTGAGATGGTGGCCCTTATCGCAAGCTCCGGCGTAACGCTGGAACGGCTGGTGTCCGACATTCTGGATGTGTCCAAGATCGAGGCCGGGCATCTGGACCTGGAAAGCCGGCCCTTCGATCTGGACGAGGCCGTCGCCGCCCCGCTGGACGTCATGCGTTTGAAGGCCGAAGCCAAGGGACTGACTTTCGACATCCGCCGCGACGCCGATGCGCGCGGCATGTTTGTCGGCGACAGCACCCGCATCCGTCAGGTGCTCGACAATCTGCTGTCCAACGCCATCAAGTTCACCCATCAGGGCTCCGTCGCCGTGGCCATCGCGGTGGACGAGGATTCCGACGGCCTGACCCAGCTGACGCTGCGAGTTGAGGATACGGGCGTCGGCTTTTCTTCCGACCACGCGGCCCGTCTGTTCGATCGGTTCAGCCAGGCGGACAGCACCATCACGCGCCGGTTCGGCGGCACGGGCCTGGGCCTGTCGATCTGTCGTTCGCTGGTCGAACTGATGGGCGGGCGGATTTCCGCCGCATCCACGCCGGGCGTCGGCAGCAGGTTCACCGTCGAGATCCCCCTGACGCGCGCCGCATCCCTGACCGAACACGATGCACAACGACGCGCGCGTGCGGCCGAAGCCGACCGCCCCCTGGCGCCGCTGCGCGTGCTGCTGGCCGAGGATCACCCGGTCAACCAGCGTGTCGTTCAGTTGATCCTGGCGGCGCACGCCATGCAGGTCGTCACCGTCTCGGATGGCGAACAGGCCCTTGCCGCCTTCCAATCCGAGACCTTCGACCTGATCCTGATGGACATGCAGATGCCGGGCATGGATGGCCTGACCGCCACCCGCGCCATTCGCCAGATCGAGGCCGCCCGTCCCGATCAGGCCCGCACGCCGATCATCATGCTGAGCGCCAACGCCATGAGCGAGCACCGCGACCAAGCGCGCGACGCCGGCGCCGACCTGCACGTTCCAAAACCCATCACCGCCGCCAGCCTGCTGGCCGGCATACAGGCGGCGACCGCACCCTGATCCGACGTTGACAAAGTTTGCCATGCGCCCATTCTCCTTGAGAGGAGGCCGACCATGGCGACGATGAACATCTCCCTGCCCGGTCCGATGAAGGCCTGGGTCGAGGAACAGGCGAAATCCGGGCGCTACGCCAACACGTCGGACGTGGTGCGCGACCTGATCCGCCGCGAGCAGGTCAAGGCCGAGAAGATCGCCAACATGCAAAGGTTGATCGACGAAGCCTATGCATCAGGCATCAGCGACCAAACGCCACGAGAAATTTTCGAAGAGGTTCGCGCCGAATATCTGGCCGAAACGACTCGCAAGGCAGGCTGACTTGGCCAAGCTGCGGGTATCCAAGGCCGCGCGAACCGATATGCGTGCGATCTTTCGACAGAGCGTCGAGATGTTTGGATTGAGCCAGGCTGACGCCTACGTCGCCGCTCTTCACCACGCGCTCGATCTCATCGCGACCTATCCCAAGTCGAACCGGGAAAGAGCAGAGACCGCGCCGCCTGTGCGAGTTCATCCTTACAAGGCGCACGTCATCGTCTATGCCATCGACGATCAGGGCGTTCTGGTGCTCCGCATCCGCCATACGCGAGAGGACTGGACAGCCGATCCCATCCGAGACCGCGAAGCCGGAGACGAGCCATGACCCACTCCATCCATGTCGGCATCGGCGGCTGGACGTTTGAGCCGTGGCGGGGGGTCTTCTATCCGGAGGGCCTGGTTCAGAAGCGGGAGCTGGAATATGCGGCGTCGAAACTGACCTCGATCGAGATCAACGGCACCTATTATTCGACCTTCAAGCCCGACAGCTGGAAGAAATGGCGCGACGAGACGCCGGACGGCTTCGTCTTCTCGGTCAAGGCCAGCCGCTACTGCACCAATCGCAAGGTGCTGTCCGACGGCGCCGAAAGCTTCGACAAGTTTCTGAGCCAGGGCCTGACCGAACTGGGCGACAAGCTGGGCCCGATCAACTGGCAGTTCATGGGCACGAAGAAGTTCGATGCCGAGGACTTCGAGGGATTCCTGAAGCTGTTGCCCAGGGAGAAAGACGGAGTGCGGCTGCGGCACGCGCTGGAGGTTCGCAACCCGACCTTCGCCACCGAACAATTCTATGACCTGGCCCGCAAATACGGCGCGGCCATCGTCTATGCGGTCGATGACGAGGAGCCGACCTGGCCCCAGATCGACGAGGCGACCGCCGATTTCAGCTACGCCCGGCTGATGTCCAGCCGCGAGGACGAGCCGACCGGCATGACGGCGACCGAGCTGGGTGCGGTGGCGGATCAGGCCAGGGCCTGGGCGAAACGGGGCGAGGTCTTCGCCTATTTCATCTCGGGCGCGAAGGTGCGGAACCCTGCGGCGGCTCAGGCGCTGATCGCCAAGCTGAAATAGCGGTCCGTACGCTTGCGGACCCGCGGCCGCCCTCTCATCTGAGGCCGGCTCACTGCAAAGCCTGAAGGACTTTTTCCATGCCGATCGCCACACGCGCCTTCGCCGCGACCGCCGCCGACAAGCCGCTGACGCCCTACAGCTTCGAGCGCCGTGATCCGGGTCCGGACGATGTGCTGATCGACATCAAATATTGCGGCGTCTGCCACTCCGACCTGCACGCCGCGCGCGGCGAGACCGGCGGCACGGCCTTCCCCCTGGTGCCGGGTCACGAGATCGCGGGCGTGGTCAAGGCGGTTGGATCGAACGTCACCCGCTTCAAGGAAGGCGACCGCGTCGGCGTCGGCTGCATGGTCGACAGCTGCCGTGAATGCGCCTCCTGCCAGGAAGGCGTCGAACAATATTGCATCCCCGGCTTCACCGGCACCTACGGCGGCAAGGACAAGAAGGGTGGCACGTCGGAAGCCATCACCCAGGGCGGCTATTCCGACCACATCACCGTCGATCAGCATTTCGTCCTGTCCATTCCCGACAGCCTGGCGCTGGATGTCGCCGCCCCCCTGCTGTGCGCCGGCATCACCACCTATTCGCCGCTGAAGGAATGGGGCGTGGGACCCGGTTCCAAGGTCGCGGTCATCGGCCTGGGCGGCCTCGGCCATATGGCGGTCAAGCTGGCGGCGGCGATGGGGGCTGAGGTCACCGTCCTGTCCACCTCGGACCGCAAGAAGGCCGACGCCGAGCGGATGGGCGCCAAACATTTCCTGATCAACTCCGACAAGGATGCGATGAAGGCCGCGGCCGAGAAGTTCGACCTGATCATCAACACCGTCTCGGCCACGCACGAGATCGCCAGCCACATTCAGTTGCTGGCCCGCGACGGCACCATGATCATGCTGGGCTTGACGACCGAGGGCCTGCCGGTCTTCGCCCTGCCGCTGCTGTGGCGTCGTCGCCGGATCGCCGGCTCGCTGATCGGCGGCATCAAGGAGACGCAAGAGATGCTGGACTTCTGCGCCGAGCACGGCATCGCCTGCGACATCGAGACCATCGCTCCGGATCAGATCAACGACGCTTATGAGCGGATGCTGAAGTCCGATGTCCGCTACCGTTTCGTCATCGATATGGAAAAGCTGGCCGCCTGATCGCAGGGACGAGGATCAACGAAACGCGACGGAGGCATGAAACTTCCGTCGCGTCAGATTCTCGCCTTGCGCGCTCGCGCTCGCACGTTAATCCTGAACCGCGACAAGGCCTTCTGAAGGGTCTGCACAGGGACAGGAGACGATATGGCGCGCGTAGCTTTCGTGACGGGCGGGACCCGGGGCATCGGCAAGGCGATCGTTCAGCGCCTGCATGAGGACGGCTTCAAGGTCGCCGCCGGCTATTCCGGCAACGACGAGGCGGCCAAGGCCATCGCCGATGCGCGGGACGTCATGGTGGTCAAGGGCAATGTCGGCAGCTTCGACGACTGCGCCCGCGCGGTGAAGGAGGTCGAGGATCAGCTCGGCCCCATCGACATCCTGGTCAACAACGCCGGCATCACCCGCGACGGCTTCTTCCACAAGATGAGCCACGACCAGTGGTCCGACGTCATCCGCGTCAACATGGACAGCGTCTTCAACATGACGCGCCAGGTCATCAACGGCATGCGCGACCGGGGCCACGGCCGCATCGTCAACATTTCCTCGATCAACGGTCAAAAGGGTCAGATCGGCCAGACCAACTATTCCGCCGCCAAGGCCGGGATGATCGGCTTCACCAAGGCGCTGGCGCTGGAGAACGCGCGCAAGGGCGTGACCGTGAACTGCATCGCGCCCGGCTATATCGACACCGAAATGGTCGGCGCCATGGACCCCAAGGTGCTGGAAGGCATCATCAGCCACATCCCCGTCGGCCGCCTGGGCAAGGGCGAAGAGATCGCCGACATGGTGTCCTGGCTGGTGGGCGAGCGTGCCGGATATGTCACAGGCTGCACACTGTCGCTGAACGGCGGTCAGTACCTGGTGGGTTGAGGCGGGCTTCGCCCAAAATCCGCCGCGCGCGGGTTTCATCAAGTCTGTCATGAAGTTGTTGGGATCGGTCAGGGCGAAAAAATCGCCACGCGTGACCGCGATGGCGGTCGCCGCCATCGCGGTCATCGGCGTGGGCGTCGTCGCGCCCGTGGTCTTCCCGTCCGAAAGCCACGCCCAGTCCCGCCGGACCGTGCCGCCGACCGCCCGCTACGTCAGCAGCAGCGGCCAGGGTTTCATTCTGGACACGTCCGGCTCGCGCCCCTTGATGCGCTTGGAACGCTCGACCGAGGTCTGGGTCTTGCGGCCCACGCCCGCCCCGCGCGGCGACATCATCTATCGCAACGACAACGGCGATCAGGTGCTGCGCGTCACGCCCGACGGCGCCGTGACCTTGTATACGACCGCGACGCCCCAAGGTTCGCCCGCCTCGCGCGTGGGCGAAGCGCAGGGGCTGGCCAGCGCGGCCATGACGGGCGCCCAGCTTGTCGAATATTTCATGCGCCAGAGCTACCGCGCCAGCACGGCGATGGGCCGGTTGATCGTCATCGATGTGGACATTCAGCCGGGCTCTGAACAGGTCGCCGCCGACACTGTCTCGGCCGCCAGCGACGCCATCGTGCGCATGGCGCGGTCCTCCAACCTGCGCGCTCAGGTCGAGCGGGTGCGCCGCGTCGTGGTGTCCGATCAGGGGCGTCCCGGCGTCAGCCTGGTCCAGGGCACGCTGCGGATCGTCATCGACGCCGACGCCGGCATCGCCGGCCGCCCGTCTTCGGCCCGGATCGTGCGGGTCGTGGGCGGGGACGCCCTGAACCGCTAACCCTGGAAGCTGTCCTTGGCCGCCCGGCGCGCGGCGAACTGCTCCGCATCCGTCGCGGTCAGGAACGGATTGAACCGCTTCTCCACCCCCAGCGTCGTCGGCACGGTCGGTTCGCCCCGCGCGCGCGCCGCGAAGATCGCCTCGGCATGGGCGGCGACTTCTGGCCGGTCATCCAGGCTCAGGGTGAAGCGCGCGTTGGACGCCGTATATTCGTGCGCGCACCAGATCACGGTCTGGTCGGGCCAGGCCTTCAGCCGCTGCAGGCTCTCGAACATCTGCTGGGGCGTGCCCTCGAACAACCGGCCGCAGCCCAGGGCGAACAGGGTGTCGCCGGTAAAGGCCAGATCGTCCGCCGGCGCATGAAACACCACATGGCCGAGGGTGTGGCCGGGCGTCTCGGTGACCTCGAACCGCGTCTCGCCCACCATCACCACATCGCCGTCAGCGATCACCCGGTCCAGCGGCGCGACCTTTCGCACCTCTTCCGGCCCGATGATCTCGCAAGCCCAGTCGGCCTTCAGCCGCGCGTTGCCCTCGGTGTGATCGGGGTGCCAGTGGGTGTTCAGGATCAGGTCCAGACGCCCCCAGCCCAGGCCTTCCAGCTCCTCCAGAATGCGCGCTGCATCCGGCGTATCGACCGCCGCGACCACGCCCGTCGCGGCGTCGCGGATCAGAAAGCCGTAGTTGTCGGCGCGGCAGGGAAACAGATGCACATCCAGGGTCATGCGCCCATCCTAGCAGCAGGGCCGCCGACAGGCCTATAGTGGGGCCATGCGGCGCAGCATCGACGAGCTTCGAACCTTTTACGGCGAGCCGACCGGGGCGCTGGCGCGACGGCTGGTGGCGCGACGGCTGGACGACGCCTGGGGCGAGGCGACCGATTGCGACGTGCTGGGCGTCGGTTACGCCACCCCTTGGCTGGACGCCTTCGTCGGCGCGCGGCGCGTCGTCGCGGCCATGCCGGGCGGGCAAGGTGTCGAGCATTGGCCGACGGTCGGGCGCAACCGCACCCTGCTGGTGGACGACCGCCGCCTGCCTTTTCCCGCCGGATCGTTCGACCGCATCCTGCTGGTTCACGCCCTGGAAGAGGCCGACGACCCCGCCGCCCTGCTGCTGGAAGCGGTGCGCGCGCTGTCGCCCACCGGGCGCATCATCCTGGCGGCGGCGGCGCGCGGCGGCCTGTGGGCGCGGGCGGACAACACCCCCTTTGGTCATGGCCGACCCTTCACCCGGCGTCAGCTGGAACGGCTGGTTCGCGACGTGGGGCTGGAGCCGATGGCTTGGTCCCAAACCCTTTATGTCCCGCCTTGGGGGCCGATGCTGCCGCTGGCCGAAGGGTTCGAACAGGTCGGGCGACGGGTCTTTCCCGGAACCGCCGGGCTGATCCTGTTGGAAGCCTCGCGCCACAGTTACGCCCGCATCCGCCCCAGCGGCCATGCCCAGCGCATCGCCGCCCCCGTCTTGGCGCCCCAGCCGGCCGCCTCCGTCTCTTCGCGGGGCGAACATCGCGACTGACGGCGAGTTGACCGTCGCCCCATCTGGCGGGCCGGGTGAAACCGCCTTATGGCGAAGGCCATGCACCGACTGATCCTGATGCGGCACGCCCAGGCCGAAGCTTCCGCCCCCTCTGGCGGCGACGAAGCCCGCCCCCTGTCCGTCGCCGGCCGCGCCGAGGCCCTGCTGATGGGGCGCGCCCTGGCCGAGCGGGGCCTGAAGCCGGACTTGGCGCTGGTGTCCACCGCCGTGCGCACCCGCCAGACCTGGGAGCAGATGCACGACGCCTTCGGCGATGTGGAAGTCCGCGACGAGGATGCCCTCTACAACGCCCCGTCGGACGTGATCCGCCGCTTCGTCGAGGCCAGCGAGGACGAGGCGGGCTGCCTGCTGATCCTGGCCCATAATCCCGGCGTCCACGTGCTGGCCGCCGAATATCTGATCGAAAGCGCCGCCTCGCCGGCCGTGGTGGACAAGCTGTCGGCCGGCTTCCCTACCGGCGCCGCCGCCCTGTTCAGCGTCGATGTGGCGGGGCGCTGCACCTACGAAGGCTTCCTGACGCCGCGGTCGCTGGGCGCGCCATCCGCATGACAGACGTCGCCTACAAGATCGTCGATGCCGCCGAATGGCGCGCCGCCGTCGCCGAGGGTCACTATGATGGCGCCCCGGTTGATCTCGCCGACGGCTACATCCACATGTCCACCCAGGCGCAACTGGCCGAGACTGCACGGCGGCATTTCGCCGGGCGCGGCGACCTGCTGCTGCTGACCGTCGATCTGACCCGGTTCGGTGACGACCTGATCTGGGAGCCGTCGCGCGGCGGCGATCTGTTCCCGCACCTTTATGCGCCTCTGCCCGTGGCCGCCGTCACGGCCTCGCGCGCCTTCTCGGTCACGGCCGAGGGCGAGATGGCGTTCGAGGACGACCGATGAGCCTGGCTGATGTGGGCAGCGCCCTGCTGCGTCGGCTCGATCCGGAGCAGGCGCATCAGTTGGCGATCAAGGGGCTGGCGCTGGCCCCGTTGCCGACGCCGCCCGCCGACAATCCGATCCTGAGAACACAGCTGGCGGGGCTGAACCTGCCCAATCCGGTCGGTCTGGCGGCGGGTCTGGACAAGAACGGCGAGGCCCTGCGCGGCCTGTCGCGCCTGGGCTTCGGCTTCGTCGAATGCGGCTCGGTCACGCCCCGACCCCAGCCCGGCAATCCCAAACCCCGCCTGTTCCGCCTCAGCGAGGACCGGGCCATCATCAACCGGATGGGGTTCAACAACGCGGGACTGGACGCCTTCGCCGCGCGGCTGGACCACCGCCCCTCGGGCGTGGTCGTCGGCGCCAATCTGGGGGCCAACAAGGACACCGAGGACAAGGCGGCGGACTACGTCGCCGGCCTGCAACGCCTCGCCGGCCGCGCCGCCTACTTCACCGTCAACATCTCCTCGCCCAATACGCCGGGCCTGCGCGCGCTTCAGGGCCGCGAGCAGCTGGACGACCTGTTGGGCCGCATCGACACCGCCCGGCCCGCTGCCGGCCCCGACCGCGTTCCCGTCTTCCTGAAGATCGCGCCCGACCTGATCGCCGACGAGATCGGCATGATCGTCGAGGCGTCTCTGGCGCACCGGATCGACGGCCTGATCGTGTCCAACACCACGCTGGAACGGCCCGAGACCCTGCGCGCGCCCGACGCGCACGAGACCGGCGGCCTGTCCGGCGCGCCCATCCGTCCGTTCGCGGAAAAGGCTCTGCGCGCAGCGGCCGAGGCGGCGGCCGGCCGCCTGCCCCTGATCGCCGTCGGCGGCATCGACAGCGGCGCCGAGGCCTATGCCCGCATCCGCCTTGGCGCATCGGCGGTCCAGATCTATTCCGCCCTGATCTACGAGGGGCCCGGCCTGGTCGCCCGCATCAAGCGTGACCTGGCCGCTCGGCTGCGCGCCGACGGTTTTTCCGCAGTAACAGACGCGGTCGGCGCTCCCCGTTGACGGAGCGTTAGTGTCGACACGTCTAGGGTGACCGATGCGAGCGACCTGCGTTCGTCATTCGAGAGCCTGAATGAAATCGACCGCCGTCGATATCGCTGAAAGCAGCTGGACCGCCGCCGTTCGCCAACGCTCGGGTGCGGCGGTGCAACGGGTCGTGGCGGCGGCGGCTGTCGCCCTGGTCGTGACCCCGATGGTCGGGGTGCGGTTCACCTTCGGCTGGGTCGTCCTGTATATGGCGGTCCAGGCCATGGAGGTGGTCGTCTATCGACCGATCCTGAAAAGGCCCGACGAGCTTTCCACGGGCCGCAAACTGGCGATCCTGGCCGTCGTCTTCGCCAATTCGACGGTCTTCTCCTCGCTTTCCCTGGTCCTCTGGTGGATCGGCGGCGCGTTTGGCGGTGTCTGCGCGGTGCTGATGCTGACCGCGGTCATGCTGACGGCGATCGTGAACGCCACCCGATGCCAGGCCGTGATGATCGCCGGCCTCACGCCCCAGGTCGGCTTCCTGCTGGCGACCCCCTTCTTTGTCTATGCGCTGCACGCCCCCGGCCCGCTGGTCATGTCGGCCGCAGCGGCCGTGGTGCTGTTCACCTTCTATGTCGCCATCACCGGTCAGCGCATGGTCGAGGCCAGCGTCACCGTCATTCGCGCCCATGCCCTGGCTGAGGAATCCCGCCTCAAGGCCGAGCGCAGCCTGGCCGACCACACCACCTTCCTGGCCGCCATCGGCCATGACCTGCGCACCCCGATCGGCGCGATCCTGGCCGGCGCCGCAGAGCTGCGTACGCCCGACGCCCAGTCGCGCAACAGCGCCAATCTGATCACCGACGCCGGCCTGATGATGAAGGCCCTGCTGGACGACTTGCTGGACCACACCCGGATCGGCGCCGGGCGGATGACGGTCGAGGCCAAGGATTTCGACCTGCGACAAATGCTAGCCCAGACCCTGATGCTGTGGCGCGGCGTCGCCGACGCCAAAGGGCTGAAGCTGCGCATCGAGGGCGCCTCCGCCATGCCGCGCCACGTCAAGGGCGACGTCATGCGCATCCGTCAGGTGCTGAACAACCTGATGTCCAACGCCATGAAGTTTACCGAGCAGGGCCAGATCACCTTGCGCGTCCAGGCCTGGCCCGAGGAGCCGTCTGGCTACGCCCTGCTGTTCGAGATCGTGGACACGGGTCCGGGCATGACGACCGATCAGCTGGCCCGCCTGTTCACCCCGTTCGACCAGACCGCCGACGGCGTCTCCGCCCGCTACGGTGGCTCGGGCCTGGGGCTGGCGATCAGCCGCAATCTGATCGACCTGATGGGCGGCCGACTGACGGTCCGCAGCGCGCCGGGTCAGGGCTCGCGCTTCACCGTCTCGCTGATCCTGCCGCGCGGAGACGAGGCGGTTCAGATCGTCGAGGTCGTCGATCAAAGCCGCCTGGACATCGCCCGCTCGCTTTCGCCCTCAGTCGCGCCCACGCCCCAGCCCGCATCCGTCGCCCCTGCGTCCCCGCTTGAGCCCGAGCAGGTCGTCGCGACGCCTGCGGTCACCGACGAGGCCGAAGACCAGCCGCTGCGCCTGCTGGTGGTGGACGACCACGACATCAACCGCCGCGCGGTGCAGCTGATCCTTCAGCCGCTGGGCTGCGAAATCACGACCGCCGCCGACGGCATGGTCGCCCTTGAACGCTGCAGTGAAGCGGTGTTCGACGTCATCTTCATGGATGTGCGCATGCCCGAGCTGGACGGGCGCGAGACGACGCGTCGGCTGCGCGCCGGCGGCGGACCCAACGCCGCCACCCCGGTCGTCGCCGTCACCGCCGACACCGCGCCCGAGGACGTCGCGGCCTGTCAGGCGGCCGGCATGGCCTATTTCGTCTCCAAGCCCCTGACGCCGCCCGCCCTGATCGGCGCCTTGCAGCACGTCCTGAACGACACCGCCGCTCAGGCCGCGACCGAGGCCGCCTGACCCCGGACGCTCGCGATCAGGCGCGCGGCGAAATCGGCCTGTCGCATCTCGCATTCCCAGACCACGACCACGCGCCAGCCTGACGCCTCCAGCGCCGTCACGGCGGCAGAGTCGCGCGCGCGGTTGCGGTCGATCTTGGCGATCCAGTAGTCGGCGTTGGTCTTGGGCTGGCGTGATCCACGGGCGCAATCATGCCCGTGCCAGAAGCAGCCGTGGACGAACAGGGCGACCTTGCGGCCCTTCATCACCACATCCGGGCGGCCCGACAGACCCACGCCGCCCAGCCGATAGCCGATCCCGGCCGCACGCAGGATCCTGCGCACGGCCAGTTCCGGCGACGTGTCCCGCCCCTTCACGCGACGCATCACGGCGCTGCGCTTCTCGGGGCTGAACACATCCGTCATCAACGTCGATCCGGGCTCAAGCAGCGAAGCGATAGCCTGGATCGACAAGCATCAGAGCTGCGCCAGCAGATGCTCGGCGGAGGACACCTTGAACTCGCCGCCCTGTTCGATGTTCAACTGCTCGACCACGCCGTCCTTGACCAGCATCGAATAGCGCTGCGAGCGCTCGCCAAGGCCAAAACCCGAACCGTCCAGCACCAGACCCAGGGCGCGGGTCAGTTCGCCGTTGCCGTCGGCCAGCATGACGATGCTGTCGTCGGTGATGCCCTGGCTTTCAGCCCAGGCCTTCATGACGAAGGCGTCGTTGACCGAGATGCAGGCGACCGTATCCACGCCCTTGCCCTGGATGTCGGCCAGATGATCCTTGAAGCCCGGCAGGTGGCGTGCCGAGCAGGTGGGGGTGAAGGCGCCAGGCACGGCGAACAGGGCCACGGTCTTGCCGGCGAAGATGTCGTCGGTGCTGACGGGCTTGGGGCCCTCGGCGGTCGCTTGGGCGAGGGTTGCGTTCGGGATGCGATCGCCGATCTGAATGGTCATGTCTGTCTCGCTGAGGTTTAAGGCCGGCGCGTTTGAACGGCCGTGTGCGACACATAGACACCACGGGCGACACCGCAAGCGCCGGTTCGGCTTGCTTGCGCCGCTTTCCGGACGGATGATGCCAGGATCATGAGCCAAGCCTCCACCCTGACCGGCCGACTGCTGGTCGCCATGCCCGGGATCGACGACGCCCGGTTCGAACACGCCGTCATCCTGATCTGCGCCCACGGGCCGGATCACGCCATGGGCCTGCGGCTGGATCGACCGGCGCCGGGGGTGGATCTCAAGACGGTTCTGGACAAGCTGGACGCGCCGGCGCCCGATCAATCCATCGGCCGCGCGGTCCTGATGGGCGGACCGGTCGAGCGCGAACGCGGCTTCGTGCTGCATACCGACGACTGGACGGTGGGCGACGACACCCTGGCCTTCGGCGACGGTCTGGCGATGACCGGCACGCGCGAGGCGCTGGCCGCCATGACCGACGAGGTCGCCGGTCCGCGCCGCTCGGCCCTGCTGCTGGGCTACGCCGGCTGGGGCGAGGGTCAGTTGGAGGAAGAGCTGGCCGACAACGTCTGGCTGACCGCCGACGCCGATCTGGATCTGATTTTCGACGGCGAACACACGTCGAAATGGACACGCGCCCTCGCCCAGTTGGGCGTGGACGCGGCCATGCTGTCGAGCCAGGGCGGCCGGGCCTGAAGCCAGACCGCCCCGCTTGACGACTAGAAGCGGTAGTTCATGCCGATGCGGAACATGTGCGTTCCGAACTTTCCGTTGCTGCGGATCATGTCGGTGCCCGTGGTGTTCGGAGCCGAGATGAACGGGTTGGCGGCCGGGGTCGTGCCGGTGTTGCCGACGCGGATCACCGGGCTGTCGACGTCCAGCGAGGTGTAGAGGTATTCGCCGTTGACCGTCAGGCCGCGACCCAGGGCGTATTCCACGCCGCCGCCGGCCTGCCAGCCGTCGCCGTCATCGCCTTCGCTGGTTTCGGTGAAGCTGTTGGCCTGGTTCGAGGTGCGGAACTTGTTTTCGAACTTGCCATAGGCGTAGCCGCCGGTGCCGTAGATCAGGGCCGGACCGGCTGCATAGCCCAGTTTCAGGCGAGCGGCTGCGGTGCTCTCCAGCTCACGCGTGAAGGTGTAGAAGGCCGGGGTGGTCGAGAAGCCGGTCACCGAATCCTGGACATTGTTGACGCTGTATTCCGCCAGGGCGCCGACGACGAAGTTGCCGAACTGCATGTCGTAACCGGCGCGGACGCCCGCTTCGACGCCGTCGTTGTCGTCACGGCAGCCCGTGGTGGGAACGGTGCTGGTCGCCGTGCCACCGCAGAAGCCGGGGGTGAAGGCGTTTATTCCGACAGTGGCGGGGGCGACGGGCGTGGTCGTGACCTGATCGCCGTAGCGGCCATCCAGATTGCGGTCAAAACCGAGGTTTTCGTCGCCGTCGTCGTTCGACTGGTTGTAGCCGCCGAAGATGCCGATGTAGGGGCCCGACCAGTCGGGGGCGACGGACTGGGCTAGGGCGGGGGTGGAAACCATGGCCAGGGCCAGGGCGCTGGAAGCGAGGGTCTTGATCATTTGGGGGAGGCTTTCGTGCCGAAAGTGCGGGCGCGACATCCCCGCTCGGGGTCACAAAAGCCGAAGGCGGCCACAGGTTCCGCGACCTCGCGCCGCCAAATGTCGCACATCCAATGGCGCAGGTTGAACGTAGGCCTGCCTAACGCGTCGCCATCGACACCAGAAACGCGATCAGCAAAACCAGACTGACGCCCTGCCAGAACCGCACCGGATCGCGCTCGATCAGAGACAGCTGGCGGGGCGGCGGGGCGGCGACGGCGCTGCCGGTCTCCAGCACATGGATCAGTTCCTCGACATCCTCGAACCGCTCGTTCGGATCGACGGCGACGGCGCGCATAATGGCCGCCTCCAGCCAGGCGGGCATGTCCGGGCGGTGTCGTGTCGGCGGTGCGGGCGCCCGGTCGAAGCGCGGCGCATCGGCCGGATCCACCTCGCCCCACGGATAGGTGCGCGTGAACAGGCGATACAGCGTCACCCCCAGGGCGAACTGGTCCGTGGCGGCGTTCCCGCTCTCGCCCGCATACATTTCCGGCGCCTTGTAACCGGCGGTCCCCGGCGCCTCGGCCTCGGCGAACTCCTCGGCCAGCCGCAGGCGCGCGACGCCCAGATCGACCAGTTTCAGCGCGCCCTGTGTCTCCAGGATCACATTGTCCGGCTTGATGTCGCGGTGGGTCACCCCCGCCCGGTGCAGGGCCGAGACGGCGCGCGACAGGCGCAGCGCCACGCCGATCCCTTCTGCGATCTCGAACGGCCCTTCCTGCGCCAACCGCGCATGCAGGGTCTGACCGGCATGGAAGGGTTGGGCGATATAGAGGCGGCTCTGCCGACCCGCGTCCAGGCTCAGCACCTTGCCGACGAAGGGGCTGTCGATGCGCCGCCCGATGAAGGCTTCGCGCAGGAAGGCGGTACGGGCGCCGCGCTCGGACACCACGGCGGGCTTGGGAAACTTCAGCACCACCGGCCCGCCGTCGCCCAGCGTATCCTTCGCCAGGAACAGGGTCGTGTAGCGCCCGTCCGCCACGACCCGCTGAAGCGCGAACCCGTCGACGTTGTCGCCGACGGCAGGCGGCGGCAGGATGGTCAGCCCTTCCGCCTCGGCCGTGATCGCCTCCCAGTCGGGCGCGCCGGTGCGGACCACGTCGATGACGATGGCGGTGGCGTTGTCGCGCGGCCCCGCAGCCTCGACCTCGGCCAAAATCGCCCTGGCGTCCGCGTCGGGCGAACTGCGCCGTCCCAAGAGGCCCGCGATCACCGCATCGGCCAGAACCCCATGCACCCCGTCGGTGGTCAGCAGCAGCCGGTCGTGCGGCTCCAGCCGCATTTGCCGCACATCCAGCTTCACATCCGCCTCGATGCCGACGGCGCGGTACAGCACATGGCTCAGCCCCTGCTGGGCCCGCGTGTGATCATCCGTCAGCCGCGTCAGCACCCCGTCGCGGAAATGCCAGGCGCGGCTGTCGCCGACATGCAGGGCCGTCGCCTCGCGCCCGCGCAGGATCACCGCCGTGAAGGTGGTAGCCGCCCCCTCCATCGCCGGATCGATCTTACCGCGCGAATGGAGCCAGCGGTTGAACCCCCTCAGCGCCTTGATGCCGTTGGCCGCGATGCCGTTCAGCGGGTTCTGGTCCAGATAGCCGTCGATGAAGCTGCGCGTCGTCAGCTCCGCCGCCATCCGCCCCGCCTTCGACCCCGATACCCCGTCGGCGATCACCGCCACCACCCCATGCTCGCGCTGCTCGGCCGCCGTGCCGATATGGACGCCGCCGAAATCCTGATTATCCGCCTTGGGCCCCTGCAAGGTCGCAAAGCCGGCGGCGATCTCCAGTCTGGCGTCGGTCATGGGCGGAACTGTCGTCGAAAGACGGCCCGCTGAACAGAGGTCTCAGAGCGCCAGGATCGCGCGCACCGCGACATAGGCGGCGACCACCAGGATCAGGCCCGCGAACAGGATGCGCCCAAGCCGGGCGTTCGACCCCAGCCGGCGTGCCAGCGGCAGGCCCGCCGCCGTGCCCGCGACCCCGCCGACCGCCATGGCTGCGACGAGGCCCGGATCGACCCAGCCCGACAGCGCATAGTTGCCCGCCGTCGTCGCTCCGAACGCGGCCACGCTGAGCAAAGACGTCGCCTGGGCGGTCGCCAGGCTCATGCCCGTCGACGCCATCAGGCCGGGCACGATCAGAAAGCCGCCGCCGATGCCGAAGAAGCCTGCGGCCGAGCCGACGCCCGCGCCCGCCATGCCGACGCGCGGCGACATCGACCAATTCAGCCGGGGTTCGTCCCGCGCGACCGCCGCCTTGGGACGCAGCATCGACACGCCCACGGCCGCCATGGCCACGGCGAAGATCAGCAGAAGCTGATGGCCGTCGATCATCTTGGCCAGGGACGATCCGAACCAGGCCCCGGCCGCACCCGTCACGGCGAACAGGGTCGCGCAGGGCCAGCGCACCCGCCCTGCCCTGGCGTGACCGGCCAGAGCCGTCAGGGCGTTCAGCGCCACGCCCGCCGCCGACACGCCGATGGCGACGTGGGGGTCGGCGACGCCGACGACATAGAGCAGCAGCGGCACGGCCAGAACCGACCCGCCGCCGCCGAACAGGGTCAGCAGCAGGGCGACGACGCCGCCGCTGAAGGCGGTCAGGACCAGAGGGGTCAGTTCGGTCGTCATCGGCTCACGCCGCTCTCGTCTCGGGCCGGGTCGCGGCTTTGTTCCAGGGCATAACGGCCAGCAGCCGCGCCATGCCGCAAAAGCCCGTCGCGCCCGCGACGAACAGACCCGCGCCGACGAAGGCGGACAGACCCCAGAAGGCCGGATGCACCAGCAACCCCAGCGCCGCCCCGATCAGGATCAGGCCGCCCGCGACCATCTGCACCTGACGCATCAGTTCGATCGGCTTTGAGCGGTCGGCGTGGGTGGCCAGGCCCTGCGCCTTCCACGCGTCCAGCCCGCCATCCAGAACAAAGGCTTGGCCCGTCGTCTTGGCCGCCAGACGGTCGCAGTTGACGCCCGTCCGATTGCCGGTCCGGCAGGTGAAGATGACGTCGCGCCCGTCGATGCCCGCCGGCGTGAAGGCGTCTAAGGCCGACAGCGGCGCATGGACGGCGCCGACGACATGCTCTCTTGCGAACTCGTCGGGCTCGCGAATGTCGATCAGCACGGCCGTGTTCTGCTTCAGCCGACGCGAAACCTCGGCGGGGGACAGGGGGGTCAGGACGCTCATGGGGATCATGCCTTTTCGGAGGAAACAGGGGGACAATAGATTTCGGCCAGCACGGCGATGACCTTCAGGACGGCCGGATCGGCGATGCGGTAGAAGATGGTCGTGCCGTCCCGACGCGTGCTTACCAGCGCCTCGTCGCGCAGCTTGGCCAGGTGCTGGGACAGGGCCGATTGCGACAGGCCGACTTGAGGCAGCAGCTGGCCGACGGACATCTCGCCGTCGCCCAACTGGCACAGGATCATCAGCCGCTTCTCGTTGGACAGGGCGCGCAGCAAGGCCGCCGCCTCGCCCGCGCTGGCCTGGAATCGCTCAAGTCCGATGGTCTGAAGGTCGATCATGGCGCGCAATATATTCGAGGTTGCTAAATAAGCAATACCTAATATATTGGATGGCGAAGGAGCATTCACGCATGACCCAACTCCCCGATGTTCGCGGCTTTTTCGATCCCGCGACCCACACCGTCACCTATCTGGTCAGCGACCCCGCGACGGGTCAGGCGGCGATCATCGACCCCGTCCTGGACTTCGACGCGCCTTCGGCCCGCACCTCGACGCGGTCGATCGACGCCGTCATGGCGGCGCTGCGGTCATCGGGCCTGACCTTGGCTCTGGTTCTCGAAACCCATGCCCACGCCGACCACCTGACGGCGGCGGCCCACCTGCGTGCGATGACGGGCGTGTCGATCGGCATCGGCGGGCGGATCACCCAGGTTCAGTCGGCCTTCGGCCCCCTGTTCGGCGCCGACGATGTGCGCCCGGACGGCGCGGTGTTCGATCATCTCTATGCGGACGGCGACGCCTTCGCCCTTGGCGATCTGACCGTCGAGGTGATCCACACGCCCGGCCACACTCCCGCCTGCGTCAGCTACCGGATCGGCGATGCGGTCTTCACCGGCGACACCCTGTTCATGCCCGACTACGGCACGGCGCGAACGGACTTCCCCGGCGGCGACGCCCGGACCCTGTATCGCTCGATCCAGCGCCTGCTGGGCCTGCCGGACGAAACCCGCATCTTCGTCGGCCACGACTATCTGCCCCAGGGCCGCACCGACTACCGGTTCGAGACCACCGTCGCCGAACAGCGGGCGCACAACATCCACATCGGCGGCGGCGTATCGGAGGACGCCTTCGTCGCCATGCGAGAGGCCCGCGACGCGACCCTGGGCGCGCCGCAGCTGATCCTGCCCTCGCTTCAGGTCAACATCCGCGCCGGCGACCTGCCGCCCCCCGACGCCAACGGCCAGCGCTACCTGCGCCTGCCGCTAAACGCGATCTGAGCCTTACGCCGACCGCTGCTTCAGCGGCGCTGTGCCGTCGGCCAGGCTTTCGGCCAGATAGACCTCGGCCTCCTGCGCCGGCAGGGCGGGCGCATAGCCGAAGCCCTGGCCGTAGTGGCATTGGGCGTCCAGCAGCAGGCGGGCCAGTTCGGCGTTCTCCACGCCCTCGGCGACGACTTCGAGCGACAGGTCGCGGCCCAGGTTGACCACCGACTTGACGATCTTGGCCGAGCCCTCGTCCTTGTTCATCGTCAGCACGAAATAGCGGTCGATCTTCAGCGTATCGAACGGCAGGCGCGCCAGATAGGAAAGCGACGAGAAGCCGGTGCCGAAGTCGTCCAGCGCCAGCGAGGCCCCGACGTCCTTCAGCGATTGCAGCACCTCGGCGGCCCGCGCGGTGTCGCGCATGATGTCGCCCTCGGTGACTTCCAGCTTCAGCGCGCCCTTGGGCAGGCCGGTCTCCTTGATGATTCGCGCCACGTCCTCGCACAGGTGCGGGCGCTCGATCTCGCCGACCGACAGGTTGACGCTGCAGAACAGCTTGCCGGCCAGCGGATGGCGTTCGATCCATTCGGCCAGCTGCCTCGCCGACTGGGTCATCATCAGCAGGCCCAGGTCGTTCATCATGCCCAGGTCGGCGGTCAGGCCCAGGAACTCGTCCGGCGGCACCAGACCCCGGCGCGGGTGACGCCAGCGCGCCAAGGCCTCGAAGCCGGCGACGGCCCCGGTGTTCAGGTTCACGATCGGCTGGAAGAAGGGCACGATCTCGCCGCGCACGAAGGCGTTCCTCAGATCCGCCTCCAGCGCCAGACGGCTCAAGCTGTCGCTTTCCAGCGCCCGGCCATAGGCGGCCGATCCGCCCCGCCCGGCGCCCTTGGCCGATTCCACCGCCAGCTCGACCCGGCGCAACAGTTCGGCGGCGTCGGGCGCATCCGGCCCGCCCTCCACCATCACCGCCCCGATGGAGACGGTCGGATAGATGTCGAAGCCCGCGACCCGCAGCGGCTGTTCCAGCGCGTCGCGCACACGATAGCTGGTGTGGGATGCGGTCTTGGGGACGATGATGGCGAACTCGTCCTCGCCGATCCGCGCGGCCGAGGCGTCCTTGTTGAAGGCGGCGGCGAGACGCGAGCCGAGTGCCGACAGCACAAGGTCGGTCCGCTCGTGCCCTAGCGCCTCGTTCAGGCGCCGCAGCCGGTCCACGTCGCCGACGACGATCTCGTATTCGCCAGGCTGGGTCAGCACCTCGCTGACGCGGGCCAAAAAGGCGCGACGATCCAGAAGGCCCGTCAGAGTGTCGCGGTCCGATCCGGCAAACTTGGTCTCCAGCGCCACGACGCCGGCGGCGCGCAGGCCGTCCTCCAGCCAGACGCCGCGCCACAGACAGGTCTCGGACCCGCGCATGCGCAGACGCACGGCGATCTCGGCGCCCTCGTCCTGGGGTTTGAGCATCCGCTCGGCCAGACTGCGATCCTGCGGCATGGCCAAGGCGACGAAACCGGCGGCCGTGCATTCCGGCGCCAGCGGTCCCAGGCCCAGCGATCGCGTCGCGCCGGTGAAGCGCAGTTCGTCGGTCGCCGGGGTCCAGACCCACAGGGCCGTCTCGGCGGCGGCCAGCGCCTCGATGGCGGTCGTGGCGTCCCAGGCCAGCGATCGGGATCGTGGTGTCACGCGTCTCGCCCTTCCAGACGGCCCCCGGCCGTCAACGCTCGTCCTCGACCAGGCCGAACAACAAATGGTCTGCCCACTCGCCGTTAATTTTCAAATAAGCGCGAGCCCGACCTTCGTTGCGAAAGCCGGATTTCTCCAGCACCCGTCGCGACCCGTGATTGGTGGGCAGACAGGCCGCCTCCAGCCGGTGCAGCTTCAGCTTGTCGAACGCGTATCCGGCCACGGCCCGAACGCCCGCCGTCGCCACGCCCTGACCGGAAAACGGCTGACCGATCCAGTAGCCCAGCGTCCCCGTCTCGGCGACGCCGCGCCGCACGTTCGACAGGGTCACCGCCCCCGCCAGGGTCTTGCCGTCCTGCACGAAGACGAAGAAGGGCCAGGCGTTGCCCAGCTCCATCTCGCGCGCATAGATCGACAACCGGCGCCGGAAGGCCGCCTTGGTCAGGTCGTCCTCGGGCCAGGCCGGCTCCCACGGTTGCAGATAGTCGCGCGAGCCGTCGCGCAGCGTGGACCAGGCGGCGTAGTCGGCGGCGCGCGGCGGGCGCAGCAGCACGCCGTCCCCCCGGATCACGGGCCCGGCCACATCGCTCATCCAGTCCAGAAGCGCCATCGATGGGGACTATAGCATCAAGATTTGGCTCTGAACCTTACGGTTCGGCCAAAAGTGTCGCGGTCAGCTTCAGCGCCAGGTCGCGGCCCAGCCCCTCGGGCGCGCCCAGCATCGGCGTCAGGATGTCCCCGATCAGCCCCTCGGCGAAGGCCATATAGGCCGCGGTCACCACCAGGGCCTTGGCCCGCTCGGCCGCCTTGGGATCATCGGGCGCCATGGCCGCCAGCCGCTCGGCCAGATCGCGCACCACCTCGGCGAAGCTTTCCGCCCGGCCCTGCTCGCGCGCCAGCGCCAACCAGGCGGCCATCTGAGAGGCCCCGCCCGGCCCGAAAGCGTCGAACACGACGCTCATCAGCCGCCCCGGCTCGACGCCGTCGCGCCCTTCTCCCATGCCCTCGTTCAGGCCGGCCTCGATCCGCTGCGCTAGATCGCGCACCATCGCATCCATCAGCGCGCCCTGAAGCCCGGCCGCCGAGCCGAAATGGTGGATCAGATTGGCGTGACCCACGCCCATCCGCTCGCCCACCGCCTTCAGCGTCACCGCCGCCGGCCCGCCCGACAGCAACAGGTCGCGCGCCGCCTCCAGCGCCTCTTCGCGCGCCACCGCCCCGCGCCGCCGCTTCACCGGACCATTAGTTGACATTGATGTCAGTTAACTCCATCATCCGCTCGAAATCGAGGAGCAGAACCATGGCGAAATCCGCCACCCCCGCCGACCTCCAGATCAAGCCGCGCGACCTGCATATCGACCGTGAGGCTCCGACGCCACGCTGGTGGCTGAACGACGACCCGTTCGGCACCGCCGTGATGAACGCCCTCAGCCTGACCTTCCCCGACGGCGAGCGGTTCTTCATCCAGTCGGTCAAGCGGTTCGCCAAGGACGCGCCCCCGGCCCTGGCCGCCGACATCCGCGCCTTCACGGTCCAGGAGGGCGCCCACACCCGCGAACACATGGCCTTCAACGCCATCACAGAACGCGCCGGCTACGACACCGCCGAGATCGAGGCTTACGTCACCGCCCGTCTCGACATCGCCCGCGCCCGTCCCGCCTTGGCCCAGCTGGCGGCGACCATGGCGCTGGAGCATTTCACCGCCGCCTTCGCCCATCGGCTGCTGGCCGATCCGGAGCTGCTGAAGGGCTCGCCCCACGACTTGGCTCGCCTTTGGCGCTGGCACTCCATCGAGGAGATCGAGCACAAGGGCGTGGCCTACGACGTCTTCCTGCACGCGACCCGGGACCTCAGTCCGCTGAAGCGCTGGCGCATCCGGCGCTGGGCCATGTTCCTGACGACCCTGCTGTTCACCCGCACGGTGCGCGAGACGACCTTCATGCTGCTGAAGCAGGACGGCATCGTCGGCTGGAACGCGCGTCTGGGCCTGTTCCGTTGGCTGTGGCTGAAGCCGGGTCTGTATCGCCGGATGATCGGCGACTACCTGGCCTTCTACAAACCCGACTTCCACCCGTGGCAGGTCGACGACCGCGACCTGATTGCGGACGCGGAGGCCGGCCTGGCCCAACCGGCCTGATCGGGCCGCATCGACGTTCCCCATGCTCGTCTTTCCGGGGCTGAGCGAAGTGAAGAACCCGGAACCCAGGGCCACAGTCGCCTTGCCTGAGGCATCGCCCCCGGTGCGCGAGTACTGGGTTCCGGGTTCGTCCTGCGGACGCCCCGGAATGACGGCAAGAGGTGTGTCGCGACGGAAAGCTGCATCCTCGTGCGTTACAATGTGCGGGGGACGGACGAGGAGAAGGCCATGGCTTCATCACCGACCGACGCCGCCGTCGCCGTGTCCCGCCTGGGTCTGGGCGCCCGGCCGGGCGAGATCGACCGCGTCGCCGCCGATCCGCGCGGCTGGGCCATGGGCCAGATTCGGCCCCAAGGTGCGCCCCAGCCGTCCGGCCAGTTCGCCGACACCGCCGAACGCGTCGGCCAGTATATCGACTATCAGAGCGACGCCGGCCTCGTCCGCCGCGACCGACGCGCCGCCGCTCCGGCGACGGCCGAGGCCGACCCCTCCCCTGCCCCCACTGCCGGTATGCCGGACGCCGCCGATCCGCAAGCCGTCGCCCGGCGCGAAGCCCGCCAAGCCGCCCGCCGCGACATCACCCAGGACACGGCGCAAGAGTTCCTGACCCGCGCCCAGCTCGGCGCGACCACCGAGGACGGCTTCGCCGAGCGTTGGGCCCTGTTCTGGTCGAACGCCCTGACCGTCTCGGCCGCCAAGTTCGCCAGCGGCGCCTTCGTCGGTCAGTACGAGCGCGAGGCCATCCGCCCCCACGTCTTCGGCCGGTTCGAGGATCTGGTCCTGGCCGCCGAACAGCATCCCGCCATGCTTCTGTATCTGGACCAGGCCCGCTCGGTCGGGCCAGACAGCATGGCCGGCGCCCGCCGCAACGCCGGGCTGAACGAGAACCTGGCGCGCGAGATGATGGAGCTGCATACGGTCGGCGCCGAGGGCGGCTATACGCAGGGCGACGTGACCGAACTGGCGCGGGCCCTGACCGGCTGGTCCATCCCCGCCGCCCGCGACCAGCGTCAGCCGGCTCGCCCCCAACTCGTGCGCAGAATGGCCGCCCAAGCCGAGCCCGGTCCCGACGGCTTCGTCTTCCGCGCCAATGTCCACGAACCCGGCGCCCGCACGGTGATGGGCAAGACCTATCCGGCGGCGGGCCTGGCCCAGGGGCAGGCTATACTGCGTGACCTGGCCCGGCATCCGGCCACGGCCAAACGCCTGTCGCGCCGTCTCGCCGCCCATTTCGTCGCCGACGATCCCCCGCCCGCTCTGGTCTCCCGACTGGAAGCGGCCTGGACCCGCTCAGGCGGCGACCTGGCGCAGGTCGCCCGCGCCCTGATCGACGCGCCCGAGACCTGGACGCCCCAGCCCGCCAAGATCAAGACGCCCTATGACTTCATCGTATCGACCCATCGCGCGCTGGGAACGCGGCCTCAGCGGATCCAGCCGCTGCGCCAGGCCCTGCTCGACATGGGCCAGCCGCCTTTCGCGCCGCCGTCGCCAGAGGGCTGGCCCGACACGACCGCTGACTGGGCCGGTCCCGACGCCTTGGTCAAGCGGCTGAACTGGTCGCGCACCGCCGCCGCTCTGGCCCAGGCGGCCGACCCGAACGCCGTCGCCGCAACCGCCCTCGGCCCGCGCCTCAGCGAACGCACCCGCCTCGCCGTCGCCCGCGCCGAAAGCCGGCCCGAGGCCCTCACCCTTCTGTTCATGTCGCCGGAGTTTCAACGCCGATGACCGCCCTCAATATGAACCGCCGCCATCTGCTGGCCGCCGCCTCCGCCGGGGTCGGCCTGGCCTTCGCCGGCCGCGTCGCCGCCCAGACCGGCGGCCTGGCCAACAAGCTGGTCGTCGTCATCGCGCGCGGCGCCATGGACGGCCTGTCCGTGACCGTGCCTCACGCCGATCCGAACTACGTCCCCTTGCGCGGCGGACTGGCCATCGCCGCGCCCGGCGAGGCGAACGGCGCCTTGGCCTTGAGCGAGGGCTTCGGCCTGCATCCGGCGCTGAGCGGCCTGCACGCCCTTTATGGTCAGGGTCAGATGCGGTTCGCACCCGCCGTCGCCCTGCCCGTGCGCATCCGGTCGCACTTCGACGCCCAGGACGTGCTGGAGAACGGCGGCGAAGGTCTGCGCCAGCAATCCGACGGCTGGCTGAACCGCGCCATCGTCGCGGCCGGCGGAACGTCGCTGAAAGGCCTGTCGATCGGCGCCCAGACGCCCCTGATCCTGCGCGGCGACGCCCCGGTGTCCAGCTGGGCGCCCGGTGGTCTGGTGCGCGACGGCGACCGCATCGCCTCCCTGCTTCAGGACCTCTATGTCGAGGATCCGATGCTGGGCCAGAACCTGGCGCGGGGTCTGGCGACCGAGCAGCTGGTCAACATGGACGGCGGCGACCATCGCCTGCGCCGCAACGACGTCCAGGGCCTGGGTCAGGCCGTCGCCCGGCTGATGACCGGACCGGAGGGCGCCGACATCGTAGCCGTCTCGCTGGACGGCTGGGACACACACGCGGGTCAGAGGGCGCAGCTCCAGACGCGGCTGACGGGCCTCGATCAGCTGGTCATTGGCCTGAAGGACGGCATGGGCGACGCCTGGTCTCGCACGGCGGTCATCGTCGCCACGGAATTCGGCCGCACCGCCCGCGCCAACGGCACCCAAGGGACCGACCACGGCACCGGCTCGTCGCTTCTGCTGACGGGCGGCGCGGTCAAGCGCGGCGGCCCGATCGGCGACTGGCCGACCCTGGCCGACAACCGCCTGTTCGAGAACCGCGACCTGGCGCCGACCCTGGATATCCGTTCGGTGTTCAAGGGCGTGTTGCGCGATCACATGGGCCTCGATCGCGCCGCCCTGGACGGCCGCGTCTTCCCCGGCAGCGCCGCCGAAGCGCCGGCGATGAACGGATTGGCCTAGCCGTCACGCTTGCTTTTCGCAGCGCAACATCGCATCAGGACGCCATCACCTTGGACCCGGCCCTGTTCGCAGGCGACGGGTGGCTATCCCCGCCGCCGATCCGCTGGGAAACCGAGCCGCCAGAAACCGAAGCATCGGTAAGGCTCATCCAGATGAAATCCTGAAATGTCCATTATCGCCTCCGCGCGCCAGCAATGGCTCGCCAATCCTCGCCGCGATCTTCTGGCGGGGACCGTCGTGGCCCTGGCCCTGATCCCCGAAGCCATCGCCTTTTCCATCATCGCCGGCGTCGATCCCGCCGTCGGCCTCTACGCCAGCGTGGTCATCGCCGTGACCATCGCCTTCGTGGGCGGCCGGCCGGCCATGATCTCGGCCGCGACCGGCGCCATGGCCCTGCTGATGGTCACGCTCGTGCGCGATCACGGGCTGGAATATCTCTTCGCCGCCTCGCTGCTCTGCGGCGTGTTCCAGATTGTCATCGGCCTGCTGAAGCTAGGCCGCTACATCAAGTTCGTCAGCCGCAGCGTCATGACCGGCTTCGTCAACTCGCTGGCGATCCTGATCTTCCTGGCCCAGATGCCCGAACTGATCGGCGCCAACTGGCAGACCTTCGCCCTGGTCGGGGCGGCTCTGGTCGTCATTTACGGCTTCCCGCGCATCACCAAGGCCGTCCCGTCGCCCCTGGTCGCCATCGTCCTGATCAGCGTCTTCGTCATGATCACCAAGCTGGACGTCCGCACCGTCGGCGACATGGGCCAGATGCCCTCGACCCTGCCGGTCTTCCACCTGCCCGGCGTGCCCCTGACGTGGGAGACCTTCGTCATCATCGCCCCCATCGCGGCGACCCTGGCCTTCGTCGGTCTGCTGGAAAGCCTGCTGACCGCCAATCTGCTCGACGACATGACCGACACCCCTTCGGACAAGGACAAGGAGACGCGCGGTCAGGGCATCGCCAACATCCTGTCGCCCCTGTTCGGAGGCATGGCCGGCTGCGCCATGATCGGCCAGTCGATCATCAACGTCACCTCGGGCGGGCGGGGGCGGCTCTCGACCCTGTGGGCCGGCCTGTTCCTGCTATTCCTGATTCTGGTGCTGCGAGACTGGGTCGCGCAAATCCCGATGGCGGCTCTGGTCGCGGTCATGATCATGGTCTCCATCGGCACTTTCGACTGGGGTTCGGTGCTGAAGCTGCGCTCGACCCCGTTCCAGTCCTCGATCGTCATGATCGCCACCACCGTCACCGTGGTCGCCACCCACGACCTGTCAAAGGGCGTGATCCTGGGCGTGCTGCTGTCGGCGGTCTTCTTCATGCGCAAGGTCGGCAAGACCATCACGGTCACCGAGATCGAGACGCCGGATGAGGGCGTGCTGCGCTACCGGGTCTCAGGCCAGCTGTTCTTCGCCTCGGCCGACCTGTTCGCCGCCAGCTTCGAGCATCACGGCCATCCCAGGCGCGTCGAGATCGATCTGAGCGACGCCCATCTGTGGGATCTGACCGGCGTCGCCGCCGTGGACAAGGTCGTCTTCCGCTACCGCCGTCAGGGCGCGGACGTGCAGGTTTTGGGCATGAACGAAGCCGCCCGCACCCTCGTCACGCGGGTGGGGCGGTTCGAGAAGATGCATCTGCCGGACGGCGCCGGCGCGCATTGAGTCGTCAGGCGGCGTTGGAGGTCGGTTCGAGGTCGGGCTTGGGCATCTTGCAGATGCGGTTCAGGTCGGCCCGGATCGAGCTGCCCTGGAAGTGCGAGATTTCGGCGCCCGAATAGCCCTCGCCCGACAGCGCCTTGACGACGTCGCCGGTGTTCAGACAATCGTTGGTCCGAGCGAGCTGGTAGGCGCGCTCCACGACGTGGGTGCGGTTCATGTTGGAAGCCTTTCGTGCCTTCCGACAACGTGCGCCAAGCTAAACCGTTCCCATTATTGGATTTTCGGCCCACCCGGCCCGCGCTTGCATCTGTCATGAATATCTGCGCACATAGAGCTCGTCGATCTCTCTGCGTAACGCCCACTCTCTCTGCGAACGCACGAGTCAAGGCCGCTCCCATTCAGACCCGACAGGCCGCAGGGACGTTCCCTCGGTCAATTTCTAACGGAGGTCTCAAAATGGCTACCGGCACTGTCAAATGGTTCAACCCGACCAAGGGTTATGGCTTCATCCAACCCGACGACGGCGGCAAGGACGTCTTCGTCCACATCTCGGCCGTCGAAGGCGCTGGCCTGCGCGGCCTGGATGAAAACCAGAAGGTTTCCTACGAGCTGGAACGCGACAAGCGTTCGGGCAAGGAATCGGCTGGCCAGCTGCAAACCATCGGCTGATTTCAGCTTCACAGCTGATCTGGCGACGGCGGCTCCTCACGGAGCCGCCGTTTTCAATTGGGGCTCAAGCTATCGGCTGAAGCAGGTCCGCTCGATGAAGCCCTGCGCGGCGGCAGAGGCTTCTGAGGGATTGTGCCCGCCGTCGAACTCCAGAGCCGCGAACGGCGCCTTGGCCACGCGCAGGGCCTCGACCAGGGGCGCATAGTGGTCTGCGAACGGCGCGGCCGGATCCTTGCGGCCGCCCGCGACGAAGATCGGACGGTCCGCCAGATCGGGCGCGCGTTGGGCCAGACCGGACATGGCGGCGTCGCGCGTGATGGCGTTCATGAAGCCGTCCACGCCTTCGGGGCCGAAACGGGTCGTCTCGGGTTCTGCGGCGAAACTATCCAGATCCGTCTTCCAGGCTGCACGATAGTCCGCGTCCGTCCCCCAGCGTGTGCCGATCACGCCCATATCGGCCGGAACCAGAGCAGCGGCGCAGCGCACGCCGTGATCCGCCGCCGCCGTCTGCAACGCCACCCAGCCACCATAGCTGACTCCGATCACGCCGATCTTCGAGGCGTCCGCTCCGCTGGCCGGATCAGTCTTCAGCCAGGCCACGGCCGCCGCCCCATCTTCGCGCGAATGCTGAAGGCTGATCGTCCCGCCGGACGTTCCCGTGCCGCGATACTGCGGCAGCAGCACGCTATAGCCGGCCTTCTGAAGATCCAGTGCGATGCGTGGGATGTTGGGTCCGGCGGGGAAACCGTTGAACAGGACGACGGCTGGACGTGCGCCCTCCCCGACCCCTTGCACCAGCCGCGCCGACATCGTCGCATCGCCCGACGGGATGGACACCTCGCGAGGCGCTTCCTGAGCGAGGGCCAGGCCCGGCAGCAGCGCGGCGCCCAGCGCGATCATCAAAGCCTTCATGTCATCTCGTCCCGTGTTCGGCCTCATTTCGCGGATGCGAAGCGCAAGCCCTCACGGCTCTAGTGACATGTCACACTCAACGGCACAGCTTACCGTTCGCTCATGACAGGGATTTCACGGATCGGTTGAGGCGGCGGCCTCACGCCTTCGTTTTGTCGATCCAGGCGGCGAAGGCGTCGGTGAAGCTTTTCAGGAAGGTCTTGGTGTCGTCCTTCTTCAGCTTGCCGTTCTCGTCCAGCAGGTCGGCGACATTGCCGATATAGGCCTCGGGCTGCTGCATCGTCGGCATGTTCAGGAACACAAGCGGCTGGCGCAGGTGGTGGTTGGCGCCGAACGCCGCGACGGCGCCGGGCGAGACGCTGACGATGGCGGCGGGCTTGCCCTGCCAGATGCTGTGGCCATAGGGGCGCGAGCCGACGTCCAGCGCGTTCTTCAGCGCGCCGGGAATGGAGCGATTGTATTCGGGCGTGACGAACAGCACCGCCTCGGTCGTCGCCACCTCCTCGCGGAACCGCTCCCAGGCGGGCGGCGGGTTGTCGGTTTCCAGATCGGGGTCATAGAGCGGCAGGTCGCCGATCTCGACCGGCTCGATCTCCAGCCCCGGCTCGGCCAGCGCCTTCAACTCCATGCCGATGGCGCGCGAATAGGAGCCTTTGCGCAGGCTGCCGACGATCAGGGCGACGCGGACGGTCATGGGGGTCTCCGGGCTGGACGGGTTCAAGCGCCAGCATAACCGATCCCGGCGGTCGGATGTTCCGTTTTAACCCGCCCAGCCGTTCACCTGCGCACAAAGCGGACATCGCGAAGGGCTGTTACGGGTGGTTAACGGACATCAGTCCTGTCGCAACAAGACTGAATAATGTGCCTCGATCGTCGCTACTGCAGCACAGCGACGGCGTCGACGAGCTCGACTTCGTGGATCTGATTTAGATACGCCTCGAGGTAAGGCTTGTGCGTGCCGCCGACGATGACCAGAACCCTCGCCCCTGGCTGGTGACTGAAAGTGGCGCGAATGTTCGCTGCCATTCTCAGATTTCGGGTTTCCCACCAAGCGGTATACTGGCGCCCGAACAGGCCGGGGCGGTTCTGACTGACGGCGAGGCCGTGCTCGCCGCGGGCGAGGCCTACCTGCGTGCTCGGCAAGTTGTTGAACCTGAAGATCGACAGGGTCGACTCATCATCCGTAGGTGACGGCATCTCGCGCATCTCACTCAGGGTCGGGTTCATGGTCGACCAGATCGTCTGAATGGCAGGACCGGCGGCTTCATCCATCCCATACAGGATGTCGTCGGCCGTATGGTCATCCATGGCATGGACGCGTTCGAGGCCTTGTTGGGCGGCCAGGCGGGCGCCAATCAGGTAGGTTTCGTCGTTCTTGACCGCCAGACTGGCCAAGGTCTCGACCAAGGCTTCTGTCAGGCCGTCCAGCGCCAGCCGGTCTCCAGCGGTAAGGCGAAGCCACTGCACTACGGCCGAGGCGGGCTCGCCGGCAGCGAGAAACACTGCCGCAAGGCGACGGCGTAGAGGGCTTGAGCCCGTCGCGCTGACCTGCTTCAGCAAGGTCTGGCTCTCGACGATGGCTTGCCGCCCGTCCATCCCCAATGCCGCCTGCGCGGGCGCGCTGTCGAAACAGTAGCGTTTGGCCAAGCCGGGATGGATGTCGTCGAACCTGCGCAGTTCTTCGCATTCAAGGCCGGACAGTTTTTCGACGGCGATGATGTCCGGCTCGAACGCAACGAGGCGGCCCACGAGGCCATCTGCATACTCCGGCGCAAAGTTCGGAAAATTGGACAAATGCGACGCAGCGAGCACCAGCACCCGGGTCGGTTCGCCCGCAAGATCGGCGCTGAAGTCACGCATGTCCAAGGCAGGCCTCGCGGCGTCCTGGGCCTGCGCAACGACGCCACCCGCAACGATCGAGAGCGCTGATACCGCGGCGATCAAGCCGAAGGTTCGAAGGCGAAGCACCATAGTCTGATAGACCCATCGCAGAATAGTGCGCCTGATACACGATTCCCTCCTGAAATTGCTGGAAAGTTAGGCCTCCAGTCTTGGCCGGCGTCTGGTTTGGGTCGATTGCGGTCCCAGCCTGAAGCGCTGAGAGCGGACGTCACCATCAGTCCGAAGACCGGTCCGGGTTGCATGTCACTGATGGGTGGCTAGCGGATGGATATTGTCAGCTAAAGCCTCGGACCAGCCCAACGACAGCTACCGCGAGCATGGCTGCCAAAGCCGCGTAAAAGCCTGCCCGTCTCCAAGGTCCGCCCCAGCGTTCACGGTCACGATCTTCCATGATCACACCTCCTGATGTGAGAGCACTTTCGGCGATGGCTTGAATGTCCGCAACGGGTCGTGAAGAGAAGTTTGCCTCGTGCCCTGGTCCGGACATTCAGACGGCCGCCGCTGGGATAATCTGCCGCTGAACCTCCGCGCGAGAGCGACTGAAGTCAGCAAAGACCAGCCGAAAGCCTAACCCCCGAACAGGGCTGTCGCGAACGCTTCGCCCGCCGGTGCGGCCGACTTCGGGCCCAGGACGGCGCTGGCCGCCTGGCCTGAGGCCAGCACCCGGCCGCCGACCGCGCGCACGTTCTCAATCGTCTGGGCTTCCAGCTGTTCGGTCATCGACAGGCTGGAGCGTGGGGCGCCGAAGATCAGGGTCTGGGCGGCGTTGCGTCCCGCCCGGCTCATCGGGTTTTCGTCCGACATCCACAGGCCGGCCTTCATCACCGCCTTGGCCCGCGACAGCTCCTTTTCGGTCGGCCCGACCTCGGCCAGGGCCCGCACCTCGGCCGCCGAGACCTCGGCCAGTTCTTTCGCCCGATCCGCCGCCGCCCCGGCGTAGATGCCCAGCACGCCCGCATCTTCGTACGGCTCCTGATAGGCGTCGATGGCGTAGGCCAGGCCCCGCTCCTCGCGCGCGCTCTGGAACAGGCGCGAGGCCATGCCCCCGCCCAAGATCTCGCCGAACAGCCTCATGGCCGAAAGCGCCGGATCGGTCGCGGACAGGGCCGGCAGCTGGAACACCAGATTGGCCTGTTCGATCTTGCGCGTCAGTTTGGCATGGCCGCCGACGAAGGCGGCCGGCGCGGGCGCGTCAGCCGGCGTCGCGACCGCATCGCCGAACCAGCGCTCGGCCAGGGCCAGCAGTTCGATCTCGTCCACCGCGCCTGAAACCGACACCACCATCCGGTCGGGCGAATACAGCCGCGCGCGCCACGCCTCGACGCTCGCCTTGTCCGCCGGTTTCAGACTGGCGACCGAGCCCAGGATCGGCCGACCCAGCGGCTGTTTGGCGAAGGCGCGCGTCTGCACCATCTCGAACACATGGTCGTCGGGCGTGTCGAAGGCCTCGGCGATCTCCTGGGCCACCACGTCCTTCTCGCGCTCAATCTCGGCAGGATCGAGGGTCGGGCGGAACACCAGGTCCGACAGCACCTGCATCGCCAGCGGCAGCGAGCCGTCCAGCCCCCGCACCTCGAAACTGGTCCGCTCATAACCCGTGGAGGCGTTGATGGTGCCGCCCTCGGCCTCGATCCGCTCGACGATCTCGCGCGCGGCCATGTCGCCGGCGCCCTTGAATACCAGATGCTCCAACAGGTGCGACCAGCCGGATCGATCCAGCGCCTCCCACCGCGCCCCGCCCTTGACGGTGACGACGACGGCCAGGGTCTTCAGCCCCGGCATCGGATCGCAGATGACGCGAACGCCGTTGGACAGGGTGTGAAGCGTAGCGGTCAGGGGATGTCTTTCTTGGTGCGACGGCGAAGCAGGGCCACATAGAAACCCGCAAGCGCGATCGCCAGTCCGAACCACGTCAGGGCGTATCCGAAATGGTTGTTGGAAAAGGCCGCAGGCGGCGCGGACGGCCTGAGCGCCGGGAATTCGGGATTGACGGCGGTGATGGCGAACACGGCCTCGGGCCGGACCGGACCGGTGATGTTCAACGCCTTGGCCATCGCCGCAGTGTCACGGGCGTAGAAGCGGCCGTCGCGCGGCGCGGGGCTCATGGCGCCGGGCTTGTCGAAGGTGCGGAACTCCCCGACCATCACCAGCGGCAGGGTGGTTTCGACCACCCGCGGACGCGCCGTCACGCCGTCGCCGACAAAGCCGCGATCGACCAGCAGGGTGAAATCCGCCCCCGCCGGCTTGCACGCCGAGATCAGCCGCACCCCGGCCTCGCCGTCATGAATGCTCTGAAGCTCGACGAAGGGCGCGCTGGCCAGGCCCGGACAGACGATAAGCGCCTTGCGGAACTCCAGATCGCCCCCATTCCTTGTCTCGGCCAGCACCTGCTCCAGCGGCACGGGCGGTTTCGCCGCCGCCGCATCAGCCGCCGCGATCAGCCCTTCCTTCCACTTCAGCCGCTCGACCTGCCACACGCCCAGGCCGATCAGCAGGATCAGGCCCAGCACCGTCAGCACGGTCAGGATCCAGGGGAAACGCTTCATCGCTGGTTCCGATATTGCAGGCCGATCATCAGCCCCCGGCCCGGCCGCATCAGGGCCAGCGACAGGGCGACCACCAGCGGCAGCCAGACGATCAGATGCACCCACATGGGCGGATGGTATTTGATTTCCACGAACAGGGCCGAGAAGCCGACGATAAAGCCGGCGAACTGCATGATGAAGCTGGCGGGGCCGTCGCCCGTCTGGATGGTGGAATAGTCCAGACCGCAGGCCGTGCAGCCGGGCGCCACTTTCAGAAAGCCCGCGAACAACGCGCCCTGGCCACACCGGGGACAACGCCCCCGAAGCGCCCAGCGAACCGGCGTATCGGAAACGACGACGGCGCGGGACGATTGCTCGTCCCGCGCCGCTGCGATGTCTTCAGGACCGTCTTGGATCAACCGAAGACGACATAGACGAAGGCGAACAGGAACAGCCAGACCACGTCCACGAAGTGCCAGTACCAGGCCGCCGCCTCGAACCCGAAATGCTTCTGCGGGGTGAAGTCGCCCTTCAGCAGGCGGATCAGGCAGACCGCCAGGAAGATGGTGCCGATCAGGACGTGGAAGCCGTGGAAGCCCGTCGCCATGAAGAAGATCGAGCCGTACAGGCCCGAGTTCACGGCCTCTTCGTTGAAGAACAGCTTCTCGTGCAGGATGTGGTTGTACTCATAGGCCTGGACGCAGGTGAACAGCACGCCCAGCGCCACGGTGATGATCAGGGCGATCTTGGCGCCCTTGCGGTCGCCGACCTGGATCGCGTGGTGGGCCCAGGTGACGGTGCAGCCCGAGAGCAGCAGGGTCACGGTGTTAAGCAGCGGCAGTTGCCACGGCGACAGAACCTCGACGCCCTTCGGCGGCCAGGTCGACCAGGCCTTGGCGGTGTCGGCCCAGGTGCCGACTTCCGGCGTAAGCGCCCGCGACTCATGGAACAGGGCCATGTCGAAGAACATCCAGAAGAAGGCGACGAAGAACATCACCTCCGACGCGATGAACAGGATCATGCCGTAGCGCAGGCCCAGCGACACGACCGGCGTATGGTCGCCCGCCTTGGATTCCTTGATGACGTCCGCCCACCAGCAGAAGGCCGAGATCAGCACGCCGGCCAGACCGGCGAAGAAGACGCCCGGCTTGCCCTCGGCCAGGAAGTTGGCGGCGATCGGGCCGCCGTCCGCCGGCGCCAGGCCCTTCATCCAGATCACCGCGCCGATGAACATGATGGTCGCAGCGACCGAGGACACCAGCGGCCAGGGGCTGGGCGCCACCAGGTGGTAGTCGTGCTGCGGAGTGGCGTGGGCGTCAGCCATGAATCGCGTCTCTTCGTCGGCCAGAGTCGGTTGTTATAGCGGCTATAGCGTTCGATTTTCCCCGACGCCAGAGCCACGCCGTCTTTCCGCCTTGTTCGGGCATGCGGACGGGGCTCAGCTCTTGCGGGCCATTGGATCGGCGGGATCGTCCGGGCTGTCGGCCAATGCGCCGCCCATGGCCATTCCACCGCCGCCCATCCCTGCGCCCATGCCGCCCCCGCCCCCGCCCCCGCCACGGCCGCCCGTTGCGCCGGCCCCGGCGCCGCGGCCTCCGGTCGAGGACGGGCGCGTCGGGCCTTGCAAGGGAACGTCCGGTCCGGTCGGCACGGGCGCCAGGTCCAACGCCTGGCGGATGAAGTCGCGCAGCGAAACGACCAGATCATGCGTCCGCACCGGCCGCCCGGCGACCAGTTCACGCGCCGCCTGCTGCGCCAGCCGCACCTGGTCCTCGGTGCCCAGCAGGATGATGTCCGCCAGACTGGCCTCGACCGCGTCACGGATACGCCGGGTCCGGTCCGACCCCGCCGTCGCCTCGGCGCTGAGATCCAGTCCCGCCTCGCCTTGCGAGACGTTGCGGCGGCTCAGGTCGCGCTTGTGCGTCGGATCGACGGTAAGGTCGCCGGTGAACGACCCGCCCAGCACCTTATAGGCGGCGATCAGGGTCTTCAGTCGTTCGTTGATCTGGCGGTTCATCCGCTCGCGCCGCTGCTGGATGGTGAACATCATCACCAGCCGGATGCCCATGCCGATCAGCGTCACGAGCGCCAACCCGACCAGGGTCAGCAGCAGACTGTGCCAGTTGGTGAAATCCAGACCGCGCAAATTCCGTCTCCGTCTCGGCGTGCAGCGTGCACCTGGAGATGAAACGCGCGCCGACGCGAACGGCGCCGTGTGATCAGCCGTTCATCGCCGCGAACGCCTTGGCCGAAAAGGCCGACAGCGGCTGGGGAAGGTCGTCCAGCGCGAACCAGCCGATCTCCGACAGCTTGTCCGGCTCGGTCAGCGTCGGCTCGCCGGTGAAGTCCCGGGTGACATAGATCAGCGACACCCAATGCTGGCCGTCGGCCGGAATGATCTCTTCGGCCAGGCACAGGAAATCGACCGCGCCGATCTTGAGCCCGCTCTCCTCCTCGGCCTCGCGCCGCGCGGCGTCGATGGAGCGCTCCATCAGGTCGACCTTGCCGCCGACGATGTTCCAGAACCCGGCCTCGGGCGCCTTCAGCCGTTTGCACAGCAGCACCCGCCCGTCGGCGCGCTGGATCACCAGGCCGCAGCCGACGCCGGGAAAGTCCACGCCCGGCTTCGAAGTCACGCCTTGGGCGCGTCCACGGAGGGGTAGAAGGTGTAGCTCAGGGTGATGTCGCGCGCGCCCTTGGCCTCACGGTCCGTGGCCAGTTCCGGGGCGATGAAATACTGGACCGGGAACTGGCGCGTCTCGCCCGCCGCCAGCGTCTGGTCGGTGAAGCAGAAGCATTGCAGCTTCTGGAAATACGGCCCCGTCTGCTCGGGCGAGACATTGTAGCTGGCGCGCACCTGGATCGGCTTGTCCGAGGTGTTGGTCACGTCGAAATAGGCCAGGCCCGTCTCGCCGATCCGCACCCGCTGGGTCGACTGCTCTGCGCGGAAGGTCATCGGCACGCCACGCACATTGGTGTCGAACCGCACCATCACCGTCTCGTCCAGCACGGTGTCGGAGGCCTTGTCGGCCTTCATCGTCGTGCCGCCGAAGCCCGTGACCTGACAAAACATCCGATAGAGCGGCACCGCCGCAAACGCCGCCCCGGTCATGCCCATCACACCGAAGACGCAGATGATGGCGATCAGATTCTTGCGCCCCGCCTTCATGGTTGGGACGTCTCCACCGCCGTCGCCAGCGCGCGCTCGGCCGCCTGGTTCTGTTGCAGGCGCAGCACCGTGGTGGCGAACACCAGCACTATAAAGGCCACCAGCGCCGAGGCGATCCACACGTTGCGACGCTTGCGCGCGCGAAGTTCCTCAGGCGTCAGACGCATGGCTTTACGCTCCCAGACCGGACAGGGCCTCGACCAGCAGCGCCGAGAACAGCGCCATCAGATAGAGGATGGAAAAGGCGAACAGGTCCCGCGCCGGTTTGGCCTGGACCTTGACGTCATACAATGCGGCCTCGCGTCCCACGGCCTCGGCCTTGTCCGGCTCGTCGCCCGCGCGCGAGCGATAAAGGCGCACCGCCAAGCCGAGGAAGCCCAGGCCGCCCGCGACCGAAACGACCAGATAGATGATCCCGCCCAGGCCCGCGAAGGCCGGGGCGATGGCGACCGGCACGAAGACCAGGGTGTAGAGCAGGATCTGCAACCGCGTGGACTTGGCGCCCTTGGCAACCGGCATCATCGGAATGCCCGCCTTGGCGTAGTCGCCGGCCGAATACAGCGCCAGCGCCCAGCTGTGCGGCGGGGTCCACAGGAAGATGATGAGAAACAGCAGCCACGCCTGCCACGGCGCATGGCCCGTCGCCGCCGCCCAGCCGATCACCGGCGGAAAGGCGCCCGCCGCCCCGCCGATGACGATGTTCTGGGGCGTCCGCCGCTTCAGCAGCAGGGTGTAGAAGCCGGCGTAATAGACGATGGTCATGGCCAGCAGACCGGCCGCCAGCCAGTTGGTGTTCATCCCCAGAAGCATGACCGAAAACAGGCTCAGGATGACGCCGAAGACCATGGCGTCGTTCTTGCGCACGCGTCCCGCCGCCACCGGCCGGCCGCGCGTGCGCCGCATCAGGGCGTCGGTCTCGCCTTCCAGCGCCATGTTCAGCGCGCCGGCCGCCCCCGCCCCCACGGCGATGCACAGGATGGCGATGGCCGCGACCAGCGGATTGACCGAGCCTGGCGCGACGATCAGCCCGGTCGCGGCGGTGAACACCACCAGCGACATCACGCGCGGCTTCAGCAGCTGGAAGAAATCCTCCGGCTGGGCGGTCGAGATGGCGGGGCGGGTCTGAACTTGGGTCATCGGTGAGGGCCGCATAGCATACCCAAATGAAGAAGGCCGCCCCTTCCGACGGAAAGAGCGGCCTTCGATTTCATATCGCTGGAAAGGCTTAGTGCTCTTCCGCCTTGATGACCGGCAGTTCGTTGAACTGGTGGGCCGGCGGCGGCGAGGACAGGGTCCACTCCAGGGTCGTGGCGCCTTCGCCCCACGGATTGTCCACGCCCGGACGACGACGGATCGCCGCCTCGGCCAGCATGATCAGGAAGACCAGGACGCCGACCGCCGTGATCGCATAACCGATCGACGAGACGTGGTTCCACAGGGTGAAGGCTTCCGGATAGTCGATGTAGCGACGCGGCATACCCTGCAGACCCAGGAAGTGCTGCGGGAAGAACACCAGGTTCACGCCCACGAACATGATCCAGAAGTGGGTCGCGCCCAGGAACTCGTTGTACTTCACCCCGAACATCTTCTCGAACCAGTAGTAGAAGCCCGCGAAGATCGCGAAGACGGCGCCCAGCGACAGCACGTAGTGGAAGTGCGCCACCACGTAATAGGTGTCGTGCAGGCTGTAATCGATGCCGGCGTTCGACAGGACCACGCCGGTCACGCCGCCGACGGTGAACAGGAAGATGAAGCCGATCGCCCACAGCATGGGTGTCTTGAAGCTGATGGAGCCGCCCCACATGGTGGCGATCCAGCTGAAGATCTTCACGCCCGTCGGCACCGCGATGATCATGGTGGCGGCGATGAAATAGGCGCGCAGATTGATGCTCATGCCGACCGTGTACATGTGGTGCGCCCACACGATGAAGCCGACGAAGCCGATGGCCACCATGGCGTAGGCCATGGCCAGATAACCGAACACGGGCTTGCGGCTGAAGGTCGAGACGATGTGGCTGATGATGCCGAAGCCCGGCAGGATCAGGATGTACACTTCCGGGTGGCCGAAGAACCAGAACAGGTGCTGGTACATGACCGGATCGCCGCCGCCGGCGGGATCGAAGAAGTGGGTGCCGAAGTTGCGGTCCGTCAGCAGCATGGTGATGGCGCCGGCCAGGACGGGCAGGCTCAGCAGCAGCAGGAAGGCGGTGATCAGCACCGACCAGGCGAACAGCGGCATCCGGTGGATCGTCATGCCCGGCGCGCGCATGTTCAGGATGGTGGTGATGAAGTTGATCGCGCCCAGGATCGAGCTGGCGCCCGCGACGTGCAGGGCGAAGATCGCCAGGTCGAAGGCCGGCCCGACGTGGCCCGTGGTCGATAGCGGCGGATAGGCCGTCCAGCCCCCGCCGAAGCCCTTGCCCGGCCCCCCGTCGACGAACATCGACAGGATCAACAGACACCAGGCGGCGACCAGCAGCCAGAACGAGATGTTGTTCATGCGCGGGAAGGCCATGTCCGGCGCGCCGATCATGATCGGCACGAACCAGTTGCCGAAGCCGCCGATCATGGCGGGCATGACCATGAAGAAGATCATGATCAGGGCGTGGGCCGTGACGACGGCGTTATAGCCGTGCTTGGATTGCTCCACGAGACCCAGCAGCTGGATCGACGAGCCTTCCTTGAAGATCTGGATGCCCGGCTCGGCCAGTTCCCAGCGGATCAGGCCCGACAGGGCGCCGCCCACGATGCCCGCCATGATGGCGAACATCAGATACAGGGTGCCGATGTCCTTGTGATTGGTCGACAGGAACCAGCGGGTGAAGAAGCCCAGCTTGTGGTCGTGATGGTGGTCGTTGTGAGCGTGACCGATGTGGGTCGCGTCGCGGGTTACGGTAGCGTCAGCCATGTGTCTCTGTTCGCCTCTTACTGGGCGGCCGGCGCGGCGGACGCCGCGGCGGGAACGGGTTGGTCGGCGGTGGCGCCAACGGGGGCGGCGACCGGGGTCGCGGCATCGGCGGCGGGCGCGGGCGCGGCAGCAGCCGGATCCGCGGCGGGCGCGGCGACCTTGGGCGTCATCGAACCGCCCTTGGAGGCGATCCACTGTTCGAACTGGGCCTGGGTTACGACCCGGATCTCCAGCGGCATGAAGGCGTGGTCGACGCCGCACAGTTCCGAGCACTGACCATAGAAGACGCCGGTGCGCTCGGCCTTGAACCAGGTGGTGTTGATGCGGCCGGGCACGGCGTCGGTCTTCAGACCGAAGGCCGGCAGGGCGACGGCGTGGATGACGTCCGAGGCGGTGATGACCAGCTGCACCGTCTTGCCGACCGGCACGACCATCGGCTCGGTCGCGGCCAAACGATAGGGCACGCCCTTGGCCTTGGCTTCCTCTTCCGGGAGCATGTTGGAGATGTATTCCGCGACGCCCTGGTCCGGATACTCATAGGCCCAGTTCCACTGGTTGCCGGTCACCTTCACCGTCAGGTCCGGCGACGGCATGTCGTGATAGGCGAACAGCAGGCGGAACGAGAACAGGGAGATGAACACCAGGATCAGCACCGGCAGCACGGTCCAGATGATCTCGATCGTGGTGTTGTGGCTCCAACGCGCGGGCGTCGGATTGGCCTTCTTGTTGTAGCGGAACACGATCCAGGCCAGCAGGCCCAGCACCAGCAGAGTGATGGCCGTGATGATCGGCATCAGGATCACGTCGTGGAAGAAGTGCGCATCATGCTTCAGCGGCGACGCCGCCGGTTGCAGCGTGATGCCGCCCGGGGTCGGCTGACCCATCAGGTCCTGCGCCCACGTCGGCGCCGCAGCGAACATCGCCAGTCCGGCGCCCAGAACGATGGAGGACGCGTAAGTCGCGGCCTTCTTCAACGTCCCTTGGGCTCGCTTGCCCATCCCCATATGAGACTTCCCCATAAAACCGTTATGCAGCAGATACTTGCGAATGGCTCGCAAGAGATCACGCTGGCGCGATTCCCACGCCCGGCGTTCTCGGTCACCTATCGGATCGCTTTCGGCTTGCCAAGCGATCAACGGCGCTCAGGCCGCAAAGCCGCCTTCAGCCGGCCTCGATTAAATCGCTGTCATGTTTCGATAGCTACCTTGCGTCACAAGATACCTTGTCGTAGTCAGTGGTCATCAACGGGAGAGCCGAGGTGCCAGAAACTATCGAGATACAGCTGAAGAAGGGCGTGCTGGGGCTTTGCGTCCTGGCCCTTCTGAACCGGGCGGACAGCTACGCCTACGAGATCGCCAGCCGCCTGTCGGACGCGATCGATATGGGGGAAGGCACGATCTATCCCCTGATGCGCCGCATGCAGTCCGAAGGACAGGTCGAAACCTATCTGGTCGAATCCTCCGCCGGGCCGTCACGCAAATACTACCGCCTGACCGAAGCGGGCCGGGGGGCCCTCGCCGCCCAGACTGCCGAATGGTCCGCCTTCACCAAGGCCGTCGACGCCATCGTGGCGAACGACGCCGATCAGGGAGCCGCTCAATGACGCGCGCCGAATTCATCGATCGTCTGAAGGAAGGTCTCGTCGGCCTGCCGACCACGACCGCCAACGACATCATCGCCGACTATCAGACCCACTTCGACGACGGCATCGCCGCCGGCCGCACCGAGGCCGAGGTCGCCTCCGCGCTCGGCGATCCGGTCCGCCTGGCTCGCGAGCTCAAGGCCGAGGCCGGCATCCAGCGCTGGCATCAGGAGAAGAACCCCTCCGCCGCCGCCGGCGCCGTCTTCGCGGTGCTGGGCCTGGGGGCGCTGGACATCCTGATCCTCCTGCCCCTGCTGATGGGCGTGATCGGGACCGTGTTCGGCTTCTTCATCGCCGCCATCGGCCTGTTCATCGCAGGCGGCGTGATCATGGTCGCCGGTCCCTTCGCCGGCTTCCCCGGCGGGCCGTTCGCGGCGATCCTGATGGGGCTGGGCCTGATGGCCGGCGCCGTCTTCATCGGTGCCCTGCTGACCATCTTCACCATCTGGCTGGTCAACGGCGTCGTCTGGTTCGCCCGCCTGCACTACCGCCTGCTGAAGCCGGCGCTTGAGCCGACCAGCGTTCAATCCACCTCGACCTCGGGAGTCTCGGCATGATCCGCACCCTGTTCATCATCGCCGGCGCCGCCCTGGTGCTGTGCCTGGTCACCGTCGGCGGCGCGCTGGCGATCGGCGGCCACGACCTCCAGCGCCACGGCTGGGCCTGGACCATCAAGGACCAGGACGGCGAGACCATCCGCTTCGAGCGGGTCAAGGGCGGCGGAACCGATGACCTCGGCCCGCTCACCACCCGCACCCTGCCTTGGACCGGCGGCGAGACCCTGACCGTCGATTCCAGCATCGACGTCGACTATGTGCAGGGTGACGCCAACACCGTCGTCATCACCGGGCCCAAGGGTCTGACCGACCGTGTCCGTCTGGTCGACGGCCGCCTCGATCTGGGCGACGGCGACGAGCGGGTCGTGTTCGGCTGGAGCAACGGTAACTTCTCCGCCCGCTCCGAGCGCGACGAACTGAAGGTCGTCATCACCGCGCCCAAGGTGAACCGCTTCAACGCCAAGGGCTCGGGCGACCTGCAGATCACCGGCTATGACCAGCCTTCGCTGACGGTCGACATCGCCGGTTCGGCCGAGGTCACCGCCTCGGGTCGCACCGACGAGCTGAAGCTGGACATCGCCGGCTCGGGCGATGCGTCCCTGGGCGACCTGGCGACCCGCGACGCCTGGGTGGACATCGCCGGCTCCGGCGACGCCCGCATCGCCCCGACCGGCGACGTCAAGGTCGCCATCGCCGGCTCCGGCGACGTGGCCCTGGCCACCCGCCCCGCCAACCTGAACAGCACCGTCTCCGGCTCCGGCGACGTCTATCAGGACTGACGGTCGCACCGATCACCGACGGAAAAGGGGCTGGATCCTCCAGCCCCTTTTTTCATGCGTTCAGCGACACGCCTGCACGCAGGCCTGGGCCAGCACCTCGGCCGAATCCGTCAGGGGCGCGGCGGCGTCTTCGGCCTTAAGCAGCAGCGGCACCTCGGTGCAGCCGGCGATCAGCCCATGCGCGCCCGCATCCGCCAGGGCCTGGGCCAGCCGCAACATCCCTGCCCGCGCCGCCTCGCCGACATCGCCGCGCTTCACCCCATAGACCAGACCCATGAAGGCCTCGCGGTCGGCGCCCTCCAGCAGCACAGTGTCGACCCCGCGCGCCGCCAGCGCCTCTGTGTAAAGCCGCTCGCCCCCCGGCGTCGCCAGCACCCCGATCCGCTCAACTCCAGACGCCGCCGCCGCATCCGCCGTCGCCGCGATCATGTCGATGAAGCGCAGGCCCTTCGCCTCGCACGCCGCACGGATCCCGCCCGCCTGGGCGTGGGCGGTGTTGCAGGGCATGGCGATCACCTCGGCCCCCGCCGCCGCCAGCCCCTCGGCCATCTGTCCCAGCACCACCTCGGCCTCGCCCGGCCGCGTGTTGCGATCGGGAACCTGGGGGTTCAGGTCCATCACCACCCGGATGTGATCAGCGTCCCCGTCCGCCGGCGTCAGCGCCTGCACCCGCGCCAGAAACGCCACCGTCGCGGCCGGTCCCATGCCGCCGATCACGCCCAGAATCTTGCTCATCGCATCACGCCCCATCCCATGACCGCGGCGGCGGCCAGAACTGCCGGCACGGCGTAGCGGCTCTTCCAGGCCCACGCCACCGCCAGGGCGCCCGCAAAGATCGCTGCAGCCGCCGCCATCGACGGCGCCCGCTGCAAGGTCGCCCAGCCCAGCTCCACGCTGGTCGCGGCGATGATCCCTACGACGGCGGCGGCGACCCCGGCCAGAACATCGTGCAGCCGCCGGTCCTCAACCACCGCCTCCAGCCGCTCATAGAAGATCATCGAAAAGGCGAAGGCGGGCGCGAACACGCCGGCCGTCATCGCCAGCGCCCCGCCCCAGCCCGCGACCACGAAGCCGACGAAGGTGCAAAAGATCACCAGCGGCGCCGGGATCACCCCCGCAAAGGCGATCCCGTCCAGAAACGCCCCATCGTCGATCAGCCCGCGCCCCACCGTATCGGCGCGCACATAGGGAATGGCGGTATAGGCGCCGCCGAACGTCAGCAGCCCCGCCTTCAGCCCCGTCCAGAACATCGCAGCTGCGCCCACGTCGCCCCCCTGCCCCGACGCCTGTCCCAAGACCGGCCCGCCGTCCCCCAGCCCGTGCATCGCCAAGGCTGCGACGCCAGCGGCCGCCACGACCCCGACGGCCAAGCCGACCCGCCCAACCCGGACCAGCACATAGGCCGCCCCGCCCGCCGCCAGCACGATCCAGAACGCCGCCCCGGCCAGGGTCGCCGCAAAGCCGACGATGGCGACGGCCCACAGCCAGCGATCCTCCAGGATATGCGATCCGATCTTACAGACGGCGCGCACGATCACGGCGACCACCGCCGCCTGAACCCCCAGGAACGCCCCGGCCAGCAGGCCCACGACCGGCGACAGCGCCACATAGGCCCAGCCGATCCCCAGCATCAGGATCAGCCCCGGCAGCATGAACCCCAGGCCCGCCAGCAGACCGCCGATCCGCCCCCGCGCCCGCATGCCCATATGCACGCACAGCTCGTGCGCCTCCGGCCCCGGCAGGACCTGCAACACCGCCAGCAGCCGGTTGAACCGCGCGCTGGACATCCACCCGTCTTGATCGACCAGCTCGCGCCGGATCATCGCGATCTGCGCCACCGGCCCGCCAAACGCCAGCAGCCCGAACCGCAAGAACCGCAGAAACACCGCCGCCAAAGACAGCGCCGGCGGGACAGGTTCGATCTCGCGCACCGTCACCCGCCGCCCCCGTCTTCACCGCCTCGAGCCCGCGCGATCCGATAGGGCCCCGCACGCATTGTCAGCGGCCTCCCCTTCCAGCTAAGTCGCACCGCGCCCTCGTTCACAAGGGCGTCCACCGCGGCGCGAACCTGTGGCATCGCCTCGCGCCACGCGCCGCCCTCGCCCGCGACCACCCGCGCGGCCTCGCTGGGGCAGACGGTCGCGTCCTCGGCCCGGGCGGCCAGCAGGGCCAGCGTCGCCTCGCGCGAGTCCATGGCGGACGGCGCGCCTACAGCGCGCCTTCGATCTCGGTCTGATAGCCGAACAGCCCCTGCGCCCCGCCGGTGTGCAGGAACACCACCGTCTCACCCCTGAACCGGCCGGCGCGCGCCAGGGCGATCAGCCCCTTCATCGCCTTGCCGGAATAGACCGGGTCCAGCACGATCCCGTCCAGACGCGCCGCCAGGGTCAGGGCGTCGATCACCCCTTGGTCGATCAGGCCATAGCCCTCGCCGACATAGTCGCAGTCGGCGACCACCTGCTCGCGCTTTACCCGTCCCGTCTGCCCCAGCAGGGCGGCCGTCTCCTCGGCCAGTTTGAAGACGTTCGCCTCCTGCTTGTCCTTGGGCGCCCGCACCCCGATTCCCAACACGGGAATGTCCGCCCCCATGACCGCCAGCCCGGCGACCAGGCCCGCGTGAGTGCCCGCGCTGCCTGTCGCCGTCACGATGCGGTGGACCTCCAGATCCATCTCATCGGCCTGGACCACGATCTCGCGCGCGCAATCGACATAGCCCAGCGCTCCGACCGGGTTCGATCCGCCGCCGGGAATGACATAGGGCTTGCCGCCCCGCGTCCGCACCTCGGCCGCCGTCTTCTCCAGCTCGGCGACCATGTCCGTCCCACCCGGCACGGTGCGCAGGGTCGCGCCGAACAGCCGGTCCAGCAGCACATTGCCGTTGCCGACATAGTCCGTCGCCTTGGACCCCGTCCGCTCTTCCAGAATGATCTCGCAGGCCAGGCCGTGCGCCGCCGCCGCCGCCGCCGTCTGGCGCACATGGTTCGATTGCACCGCCCCTTGCGTCACCAGCGTGTCGGCGTCCTCTTCGAACGCCGCGCCCAGCAGGAACTCCAGCTTGCGGGTCTTGTTGCCGCCGCCGGCCAGGCCGGTGCAGTCGTCGCGCTTGATCCACAGATCCAGACCCAGCTCCTCCGACAACCGGGGCAGCGGTTCCAGCGGCGTCGGCAGATGGGCCAGGCGGATACGGGCGAAACGGGCGAGATGCATGGGACGGTTTCCTGTTCGCCGTCTTGATAGCCCGCGCCCGTGACATTCAAAAGCGCCGGCCCAAGCCGCCCGCCCCTTCGCGCGCCCTCGGTCTCAGCCCGGCGCGCCGGCCTCGGCCACACGCGTCGGGGCGACGAAGGCGGCGTCGCACAGGGCTTGGGCGAAGGCGTGGGACGTGACCGCCTGGCGATCCATCAAGGCGTCCAGCACCCCGGCCCCCGCATCCACCGTCACGACCAGCGGATAACGCCCGACCACCTGACCACCCTGCGCCGGGTCGCGCAGTTCCGCCGTCGCCCGCATCCGGTGTTCGGCGCGATCGCCGGCCAGAATGGCCAGGCGCGGCGCCCGGCTCAGCCCCTCGACATGGATGCTGAGGTTCAGCCGATGCCGGCCGCCGGCGCACAGCCCCATTTCGTTCAACACCTCGTCGTTGAAGGTGTCGGCGAAGTCGTCCTCGGCGTCCAGCCAGCCGGTCGTGGTTGTGACGCTGCCGATCCGCGCATGCTCGGCCATGGCGGGCGACAGGGCCATCGGCGCGCCGCCGACATCCACCGAGGCGCAGGCCGTCAAGCCCGCGCACGCCAGAACCGCGATCACGGCGGTCGTCTTGATCTGTTTCATCGTTCCCTCTCCCTAGAGCTTACCACCAAGCTTGGCTGCGAATGAACGCCGCCTGAACGCCGTTCGACAAGTGGTCCGGAGCCAAAGCCGGCGTCCAAGCGTTGCCGCCGCATGACCGCCGCCGCGCCCCCTTTGGATCTGCAACGCGAGCGCGCCTATGTCCGCGATCTGGGGCGCGCCTTCGCCGGCGCCCTGGTGTTCAACATCCCGCTTTTGATGACGATGGAGATGTGGGCGCAGGGCGTGATCATGGACCGCTGGCGGTTGCTGACCTTCATCGTCGCCGGCCTGCCGCTGCTGTACGGCCTGGCCTATTACGCCGGCTTCTCCAAACGGCGCGGGCCGGTCAACGATGCGCTGGACACCGCCGTGGCCCTGGCCGTCGGCTTCATCACCGCCTCGGTGCTGCTGATCCTGTTCGGCGTCGTCGAATGGGACGCGCCGCCGCGCGAGGGCCTGGGCATGGTCGCGCTTCAGGCCATTCCCGGCGCCATGGGCGCGCTTCTGGCCCGGCGTCAGCTCAGCGGCGACGGCGGAGGCGACACGGATGAAGATCAGGCCTCCTATTTCGGCGAACTGTTCCTGATGGCGGCCGGGGCCCTGTTCTTCGCCCTGAACGTCGCCCCGACCGAAGAGATGATCCTGATCGCCTACAAGGCGACGCCCGCCCACATCCTGGCCCTGATCGCCGTCTCCATCCTTCTGCTCCACCTGATCGTCTTCAAGGCGGGCTTCGCCGGTCAGGAAGAGGCCGATCATCCGATCAAGGCCTTCCTGCATTTCACCCTGCCCGGCTACGCCATCGCCCTGGCCGTCAGCCTGTTCACCCTATTCCTGTTCGGGCGCACCGACGGCCATGCCGTCGCCGGCGTGGTCCAGACCATGGTCGTCCTGGGCTTCCCCGCCGCCATCGGCGCCGCCGCCGCCCGTCTGTTGGTCTGACCCCATGCCCACGAAGACAAAGCCCGCCGCGTCGACCCGCCCTCTGCTGCAATGGGGCATGGCCTTGCTCGGCGCCGTCATCACCCTGACCGCCATCGGCATCGTGGTGTGGGAGGCGCTCCAGCCGACGGCCCCGCCCGCGCTCAGCGCCCGCATCGTCGCCGTGGACGTCACCGCCGCAGGCCAGGTCGCGACCGTCCGGGTTCAGAACGACGGCGACGACACCGCCGCCGCCGTGGATATCGAAGGGGTTCTGGGCGACCAGACCGCGACCGCCAGCCTGGACTACGTCCCCGGCCACGGCCACGCCAAGGCCTACCTCCGCTTCGACGCCGATCCGCGCGCGGCGGCCGTCTCGGTCAAGGGCTGGTCGGCGCCCTAGGGGGCGTTCAGGCCGCCTGGGCCAGCACCGCGTCCTGCATCCGCTCGACCGTCTGCTGGGGCGCGCCGGCGCCGTCCACCGTGGCCCGCAGCGTCTCCTCCAGCGCCGGGGTTACGCGCACGCTAGCCATGGCCCAGCCGGAGAAGCCGCGCGCCGGGATCGGCTTGCGCTCGATCACCACCACCTCGTCATGACGCGGATCGCCCGCGAGGCGCGTCATCAGCCGGTCCAGATCCTGCGCTGCGCCCTCCAGCACCTGCAAGAACCGCCCGTCGTGGATCAGCAGCGCGCCGGTCAGGTCGTCGCGCGCATTGTTCCGCTGCGAGGTGGCCAGGATGTCCACCTGCATCATCAGGCTGTCGGCGTTCCCCCGCGCGCGGCTGGTGTAGAGGACGCGTTCCAGGTTCAGGCTCATATCCTCGTTTCACTCCGCCGACGCCGGCATCCGGCCCAAGCTTTGCGCATAGCCCAATAAATCCGCCGCGCCTACAAGGACTTATGTGCGGTTTCGGACAACTCGACATCCGCTGCGACGCGGGTTAGCCTGCAGGCGTTCTCCGGGGGGTCGCAATCGAGCGGCTGAGATAGAGGTTTCTCCTCTGACCCGTCGAACCTGATCCGGGTCATGCCGGCGAAGGGATGAGTAACGCTATCGGTCCTGACGTCACAGGACCCCTCGCGCCCGACGTCGGCGGACCTCAAACCGCTTGAGGCCGCCATGAACATCCAAGTCACCCCGCCCGCCCTGCCCGAAGAGCCGAACGTCGAGTTGGCGTTGAAGGACGCGCGCGAACAGGTGATGAAGGAGACGGGGACCATCCCGACCGGCGAGCGGGCCGGATCGAGGAAGGTCTATGTCGCAGGCCAACTCTATCCCGACATCCGCGTCCCCTTCCGCGAGGTCGCCGTCCACCCCTCGGCCAACGAGCCGCCGGTGACCATCTATGACTCATCGGGCCCCTACACCGACCCGACCGTGACCATCGACATCAAGCGCGGCCTGCCCCGCGTCAAATCCAGCTGGCAGCTGGATCGCGGCGACATCGCCCCGGTCGCCAATCCGCGCGAGGTCAAGCCCGAGGACAACGGCCATGCGTCCGGCCGCCACCTGGCCCCGCGCTTCGACACCTCCAATCACCGCGTCTTCAAGGGCGTCGAGGGCCGCCCGGTCACGCAGTACGAGTACGCCCAGGCCGGCATCATCACGCCCGAGATGGAATATGTCGCCATCCGCGAGAACCTGCGCCGCGAGCAGAACAGCCCCTGCATCCGCGACGGCGAGGATTTCGGCGCCGCCATCCCCGACTTCGTGACGCCCGAGTTCGTGCGGCAGGAAATCGCCCGCGGCCGCGCCATCATCCCGCACAACATCAACCACCCCGAAGTCGAGCCGATGATCATCGGCCGCAACTTCCTGGTGAAGATCAACGCCAACATCGGCAACAGCGCCGTCCTGTCCAGCGTCGACGACGAGGTCGACAAGCTGGTCTGGGCCACCCGCTGGGGCGCCGACAACGTCATGGACCTGTCGACCGGCCGCAACATCCACAACATCCGCGACTGGATCATCCGCAACTCCAGCGTCCCCATCGGCACCGTGCCCATCTATCAGGCGCTGGAGAAGGTGAACGGCGTCGCCGAGGACCTGACGTGGGAGGTGTTCCGCGACACCCTGATCGAACAGGCCGAACAGGGCGTGGACTATTTCACCATCCACGCGGGGGTGCGCCTGCCCTTCGTGCCGATGACGGCCAAACGCGTCACGGGCATCGTCAGCCGCGGCGGCTCCATCATGGCCAAATGGTGCCTGGCCCACCACAAGGAGAGCTTCCTCTACGAGCATTTCGAGGACATCTGCGACATCATGCGCGCCTATGATGTCAGCTTCAGCCTGGGCGACGGCCTGCGCCCCGGCTCCATCGCCGACGCCAATGACGAGGCCCAGTTCGCCGAGCTGCGCACCCTGGGCGAGCTGACCAAGATCGCCTGGGCCAAGGGCTGCCAGGTCATGATCGAGGGCCCCGGCCACGTGCCGATGCACAAGATCAAACAGAATATGGACGAGCAGCTGAAGCACTGCCACGAGGCGCCCTTCTATACGCTTGGCCCCCTGACCACCGACATCGCGCCGGGCTATGACCACATCACCTCCGCGATCGGCGCGGCCATGATCGGCTGGTTCGGCACGGCCATGCTCTGCTACGTCACGCCCAAGGAGCACCTGGGCCTGCCGGATCGTCAGGACGTCAAGGACGGCGTCATCACCTACAAGATCGCCGCCCACGCCGCCGACCTGGCCAAGGGCCACCCCGCCGCCCGCCTGCACGACGACGCCCTGTCACGCGCCCGGTTCGAGTTCCGCTGGGAGGATCAGTTCAACCTGGGTCTGGACCCCGAAACCGCCCGCAAATACCACGACGCCACCCTGCCCAAGGAGGCCCACAAGACCGCCCACTTCTGCTCCATGTGCGGCCCCAAGTTCTGCAGCATGAAGATCAGCCAGGACATCCGCCGCGATGCCCAGGCGCAGAACGACGCGGGCGGTTCGTTGACGGAGGCCGAGGCCGGCATGGCGGAGATGAGCGCGAAGTTCCGCGCCGGCGGCGGGGTGGTGGAGGTGAAGGTGTGAGGCTCCTACGCCATTAGAGATGCCTTCTCGCATCACCGGGACAAGATACCTTTCAATCCACGCGACGTGCTCTGTGTGCAAAGCTAGACACTCGGCACGGTTGTGCTAAGCTAGAACTAGCTGCGGATCAGGCATGTGAAAGCCCCGCGGCGAGGTCTTCAGTCGGCATCGTGGAAGTGTCGATTGAAGACCGCCCTTCGTTTTCGGTCGCCTTCCTACGTTGCCATGCTGCCAAGGCGATGCCTTGCCGTTCGTGTTCGTAACCCGCCAAACGATAAGCTTCTGTGAGACTTCCGAAGCGATTCCCGATTGTGCTCGCGTTAGGCAGTGTCGGGCAGGCGTTGATTAATGGGGTGTTGAGGTATCCCGTCTCGGCCAAAAGCGTTCGAAGACGCTTGACGATCTCATCAGACTTCAACCCCGTCCTATCAACGTGCTCGCCATATCGCTTCTTACGAGTGTAGCCCGCCAGGGCCATTGCAGCGTCCAAAGACCCAAAGCGCCGGATGTAAGCCTGTGAACCTTGCACTAGAGGCGATTCATCGATCTGGCTGCGGCAGAGATGGCCATCCTTTTCAAGGAGCAGCCTCAATCTGCCAATCATATCCTCGTCGGTATAAAGGCGGCGCCTCAAGGCTCCCAGCTTATGCTGGGCGGCTGCAAAAACGGCTCGCGACACCAGCGGCTCGCCTATCTTGACTCGGAGCCAGTCAGCAGCAGGATTTGGCTCAATGGTGCCGAAAAGTGAAGTCGTCCGGTTGAAGGCGAAGATGCCGATCGCCAGTTCGTTCTTCAGGACCGCCCTCACTCTGATTTCATCCCACGGGCCAGATCGGCGATACGGAATACCCTCGCGGTTGAGTATGTGAGCGATCTCGGTCACGCCACAGAAGTCGCGGACAAAAAGTCGGAAAATTCGGCGTAATACCTCAACCTCTCCCTTCGGTCCGTGAACGATCCTTACACTTTGATCTACGCGTGAGCGCCGCTCCCCGACCCCCAGCACGGCCCCCATGGAGCCATCAGCATTCAAAACCTGACGGGCGAAGCCATACGGCGGATTTCCCCCAGCCTTCGATCCTGCGAGCATTTTACGGCGAAGGGCAGCACGCACACGATCAGATAGTTGCTTGCTGTATTCGGCCGCCATCACCCGCTTGATGTTCTTAACCAGCGCTGAAGTTGGTGAGCCATCATCGTCGAACGGCTCCGCGCAATATCGAACCCTCACCCCCGCACCGCGGCAGAGGAATTCGTAGTGAGCTGCTTCATCCGGGTCCTGATACCGGCCCCATCGACTCACATCCACAACAAGGATCGTCGAAAAGGGTGCCCCGCCCAACACATCCCGAAGTAGAGCCTTCAAGCCATTCCGACCCGTAGTAGTGACACCACTCTTCCCGGCGTCTTCATAAGACCGAATGACAGTGTAACCATGCTCTGCTGCAAAGGCAGCGATCAATGCGGCCTGATTTCCAAGCGAGTATCGTTGGTGGTCGGTCGACATCCGGAGATATTGCGCAGCCAGCAGCATGTAGCTCTCCTTGTCGATGCCAGGCGCACGGCATCGTTTTCTCGTCGCTTCGGCCGCTTGATTTCATCGGCTCCACGCCGCGTACTAACCGTCAACCTATCACTTTTCCTCGCCACCCCGTAGTTGCTCCTCCTCGCACTTGTTTGGACAGGGTTCTGTGCACCGTCACCGCTTGAAATGATGCCGCAATGAATACGATCTTCGACCGCGAAACCACGCTGAAGGCCCTGCGCGACGCCGCCCGGATCGCGCGCGAAGGCACGCGCGAAGAGAAGTCCGGCAAGTTCCTGCCGCCGCCCGGCTGGAAGGGCCATCTGGTCACCGCCGCCGACGCCGCGCCTGCACCGAAGAAGCGGGCCTAAGCCTTCCCTCTCCCGTTGGGAGAGGGCTTGAGCGTCCGAGAGCGAAGCGATTGGAAACGCGAAAGGGTGAGGGTCGGCCCTCGCCCCAGACGCACGACCCTCACCCTTTCGGCTGGCGCATCGCTGCGCTCTGCGAGCCTCAAGCCCTCTCCCAACGGGAGAGGGGATGCACAGCTAGCCCCTCTACCTATGCACGACGTCCCTGCCCCGGCCGTTGAAATCCCTCGTCTTTCGCGAAATCGACGGCCTCTACCCGATCACGCTTCGGGGCGGCCTTAGACTGGCGGCGCGTCCTGTGTCGGGCGCGGGCGACAGGCCGGGGATAGGATGGACGACGACCACAGCTATGACGACGGCGGGTTCGAGGGGCCGCGCGATCCGTTTTACGATGCGATGACCCAGCAGGCGCTGGATCAGATCCGCATCCTGCGCGAGGCGGGTCTGGAGCAGACATATCGCGACGCCCTGCATCACGATTCCTCGCCCGAGGCCGAGGCGGCCTTCTGGCGCGCGCACGGCCTGCCGATGCATCTGTTGCGGCTGCCCGATCTGGTCACCTCGGACCCCGCCGCGCGCGCGGCCGACCGGGTGCAGAACCGGGGCTACCGCCGCCTGTCGAAAGAGGCGTGGGAGGCGGCGGGCACGGCCTATCTGGCCGGCTCCACGGCCGAGGAGGTCAGCGCCGTCTATGGCATGGCGGTCAGCACCTTTCGCGCCCGCGCCAGGGACGAAGGCTGGCGGCGCGAGGATCAGCCCGATCCCCTTGGTGAGCCCATCGACCTGGAGGCCGAGACGGCCGACGGTTTGCCCGACTATGGCGCCATGGCGGCCCACGCCCTGGTGCGGCTGAACCGGGCGCTTCAGGCCGGGCGCGCGCTGGAGGCCGCGCGCTGGGTGCGGCTGCACGCCGACCTGACCCGGATGGCGGCCGCCCCGCCGCCTTCCCCGCCCGCTCCGCCGCCCGCCAAGCCCCCGGCCCAACCGAAGGAACCGGACCTGGGCGACCGCGCCGCCGCCGTCGCCGAACAGGTCGGCCTGATCGCCCGCGAAGCCTGCGCCCTCAAGCGCGGCGACGACGCCGGCCGCGACGCCCTGATGGCCCGCCTCGAAGCGCTCGACGACCTGAAACCGGTCCCCAGATCAGACGAATTAGACGAAATAGACGGTGTTTTTGTCTCCCGACCGTCCAAAGTCGGACCGCCCGGCGATTAGGACAACCGGTCCACGCGACAGCGCCGTTTTAAGCGCCCATAGTCATCCCATGACCGATTATCCGCGCCTCAGCACCCTGAAGACCGGCCTGGCCTGTCGCTGCCCCCGCTGCGGCAAGGGTCCGCTGTTCAAAGGCTACCTGACGCTTCAGACGGAATGTCCGGAGTGCGGGCTCAGCTACGCCTTCGCCGATCCGGCGGACGGCCCGGCCTTCTTCGTCATGACGGCCGTCGGGGTGGTGGGGATGATCCTGCTGATGGTGTTCGACTTCACCGTCCACCCGCCGATCTGGGTGCATCTGGTCGTGACCCTGCCGATCCTGGTCGCCCTGTGCCTGGGCTGCCTGCGCCCCTTCAAGGCTTGGCTGGTCGCCGAGCAATATGTCCACAAGGCCGCCCCGCCCGAGTTCTCCTCGAACGGCAAGCACGGTCCTTTCTAGGGTTCAATCACCGTCAGCTCGGGCCAGCGCGCCCGCGCGCTGTCGACGGCCTTGGCCCAGCCCCTGGCCACCGGCCGGTTCGGGTTGGGCCGGATCGTCAGGGCGAACACGTCGTCCAGCCCGAACGGCGCGGCGACGCTGAGGCTGTCGTCCGCCTCCAGCCGCACTCCGACCGCAAAGGTCGGCGCCACGAACCGCTCCAGCGCCTCGTCGGTCGATCCCAGCGGCTCATAGGGCTCGCCGAACCGGTTCTGGAACCACAGGTGCACCCGCGCCTGGTTGCGGACCTCGACCTGGTTGCGGAACGGTTCGTCGAAGGCGGCGGCGACGCGTTTGATGACGACGTCCTCTGCCCCGTAGGACAGGTCCGAACCGTCGAAATAGGCCAGGTCGTAGTCCCTGACCCCATAGCCCGCCGGCCGGCCCGTCCTGGCGTTCCACACGGCCTGATAGACCGCCCCCGACACCAGCCGCCAATCGGGCAGGCCCAGCGCCCGGACGGTCGTCAGGACGTGCATCAGGCCAGCGTCGGCGCGCACGATGGCGGCCAGTTCCGCCTCCAGCTCGCTCATCCCCGCACCGGCCAGCCGTGGTCCAGCGGCCCGTGTCCACCGCCCAGGCCCGGCGCCCGGCGGATCGCCTCGCCGACATAGGCCCAGGCTTCGGCCACAGCGACCTCCAGCGGCCGACCCATCGCCAACCCCGCCGCACACGCACTCGCAAGCGTGCAGCCGGTGCCGTGGGTGTGGCGGGTGTCGACCCGTTCAGCCTCCAGCACCGTCTCGCCGTCGGGCGTCATCAGCAGGTCGATCACCGTCGGCCCCGACACATGCCCGCCCTTCATCAGCACCGCCCGCGCCCCCATGGCCAGCAGGGCCTCGCCCGCCCGCCTCTGGCCGTCCAGGTCGTGGACCGCAAAGCCCGTCAGGGCCTCGGCCTCGGGCGCATTGGGCGTCAGCAGGGCCGCGCGCGGGATCATCAGGCGTTTGACCGCCTCGACCGCCGCATCCGGCAACAGCGGGTGCCCGCCCTTGGCCACCATGACGGGATCGACCACGGCCGGGGCGTCGGCCTCGTCCAGCAGGGCCGCGACCGTCTCGACCACATCGACCGAACCCAGCATGCCGGTCTTGAAGGCGTCGGTCCCGATGTCCTCCAGCACGGCACGCGCCTGGGCCGCGATCAGATCCAGCGGCAGCGGATGAACGCCGTGGACGCCCAGGGTGTTCTGCACCGTGATGGCCGTGATGGCGGTGGCGGCGAACCCGCCCATCATCGTCACGGCCTTGATGTCGGCCTGAATGCCCGCGCCGCCGCCGCTGTCGGACCCCGCCAGGATCAAGACGCGTCCTTGATGAAGCGCGCTCATGCCGCCGCTCCCGAAAACAGTTTCAGCCCGACAATGCCCGCCACGATCAGCAGGATGCACACGGCCCTGACCGCCGTCGCCGGCTCGCCATAGACCAGGATGCCGACCACGGCCGCGCCCACCGCCCCGATGCCGGTCCACACCGCATAGGCCGTGCCGATCGGCAGCTTCTGCGTGGCGACCCACAACAGGATCATGCTACCCGCCAGCGCGATCAGAACCCCCAGCGAGGTCCACGGCCGGCTGACGCCCACATTCTTGAGGCCCGAGGCCCACAGGACCTCCAGCAGACCGGCGACAACCAGCGTCGCCCACGGATTGATCGACATCACCCAGGACATGGCGACCAGATGGAACAGGCCGCGGTCCGGAGCAAGCCGCGATCAGCCGCCCAGCGGCCCCTTGAAGATGAAGAAGGCCCCAAGCGCGATGAAGGCGAAGCCGACCAGATGGTTCACCGTCAGCTTCTCGCCCAGATACAGGACCGAAAAGCCGGCGAAGACCAACAGGGTGATCACCTCCTGCATCGTCTTCAGTTCGGCCGGCGAATAGACCTGGATGCCGATCCGGTTGGCCGGCACCGCCAGCCAGTATTCGAAGAAGGCGATGCCCCAGCTGGCCATGACCAGCAGCCACAGCGGCTTGTGATCGAACTTCAGATGGCCGTACCACGCGAAGGTCATAAAGACGTTCGACAGGCACAACATGACGATGGGGGCGATGTAGGCGGTCAGGGGCATGGGGCGGATCAGGGCTGTTGCAGACCTGCCCTCTACACCGGCTGCGACCGTCCGTCGCGGGCCTTCAATCCGCCGCCGTCACCGCCGCCTGAACCTTCAGCGCCTGCACCGTCTCGCGCACATCGTGGACCCGCACCATCCGCGCCCCGCGCCGCGCGCCTTCCAGCGCCAGGGCCAGCGACCCACCCAGCCGGTCGGTCGCCAAGGTCGCCGTTGGATCGATGGCCTGGATCGTGCGCTTGCGGCTGGCGGCGTACAGCACCGGAAAGCCCAGATCGACCAGCGCGCCCAACCGCGCCGTCAGCGCCATATTGTGCGCCAGCGTCTTGCCGAACCCGATGCCGGGATCCAGCCATATCCGCTCGCGCGCCAGGCCCGCCGCCATCGCCGCCTCGGCCCGTCCTCGCAGATAATTGCGCACTTCATCCACCACGTGGTCATAGTGCGGGTCCGCCTGCATCGTGCGGGGTTCGCCCTTCATGTGCATCAGCACCACGTCGCACCCCAGCTCGGCCGCGACCGCCGCACTCTCGGGCGCATGGCTCAGCGCCGTCACGTCGTTCCACATCGTCGCCCCGGCCGCGACGGCGGCGCGGGCGACGGCGGGCTTCATCGTGTCGATGCTGATCGCCCCGCCCCAGCGCGCGCGGACGCCGGCGATGACCGGCGCGACCCGCTCGATCTCCTCGGCCTCGCCCACCGGCTCGGCGCCCGGCCGGGTGCTCTCCCCGCCGATGTCCAGCACATCGGCCCCGTCCTCGACCAGCCGCATGGCCTGATCGATCGCGCCTTCGGTCGAGGCCCACCGCCCCCCGTCCGAGAAGCTGTCGGGCGTCACATTGACGATGCCCATCACCTGCGACAAGGCGGTCGTCCGCGCGGTTTGACTTTCATGGGCCATGGGACCAGCCTGTAACCGTGATCGCGCATTTCGTCAGCCAGGCTCGACGCCTTTCCCACGCGGGACGCCTCGTCGCAGGCGACTGACCCGGAACGGCCGCGCGCCTTTCGCCCCGTTCCGGGCATCGATCTGAACCCCATTCCTCTTCGCCGCCGCATGACGCCACGCGCATGCGGCGTCCCATGCCGTCTGCGAGCCCGCCATGACCAAATCCACTCTGCCCGTCCGCCCCGATATTTTCCTCAGCGCCCAAGACCACGATACCCTGTCGCGCCTAGTCGGCGACATGCCCGGCGACGGCGTGGCGGGAATGCTTCAGGAGGAACTGGAGCGCGCCGTCATCTGCGAACCGGGCGACCTTCCCAAGGGCGCCGTCCCCCTGAACCGTTGGCTGCACTATATCGACGGCCGCGCGTCCGATCCGCGCCGCATCCAGATCGTCCTGCCCAAGGACGCCGACATCGACGCGGGCAAGGTCTCGGTCCTGTCCCACGTCGGCGCAGGCCTGATCGGCCTGGTCGAAGGCCACGCCATCGCCTGGACCGACCCCTCCGGCGCCGCGCGCAGCCTGACGCCGGTCATGGTCCAGGATCCGGAAATCCTTGGCGGCGACTAGCGCCCGATCAGACCGCCCAGCGCTTCCAGATAGGCGGCGAAGGCCTTGCGGCCGGCGGGGGTGATGGACACGCGGGTTAGGGGCTTGTTGTTCACGAAGCTCTTGGCCACGGCGACGTATCCCGCCTCCTCCAGCTTCTTGATGTGGACCGACAGATTGCCCTGCGTCGCCTCCAGCACGGTCTTCAGCTCGGTGAAGTCGGCGGCCTCGGCGTCGGCCAGATAGACCATGATCCCCAGCCGCATCCGGCCGTGGATGACCTCGTCAATCTTGCCGAGCGCGTCCAGCCCCATGGATCAGCCGACGTCCGCATCATTGGCGCGGGCCTTCAGCGCCGCACGGGTCATGATCCAGCCCGGTCCCGCAAAGAGCACGAACAGGGCGAGGGTGCAGACATAGAGATAGATCATCGGGTCGCGCACCAGCACGCCCAGCGCGACCGCCGTGATCCAGCCGCCTAACGACGCCGCCAGCATCCAGGGCTTCTTCTTCAGACTGTAGGCCACGAACCAGGCCGCCGACTGAAGCGCGAAGATCATCGCCGGATAGTAGAGCCAGACCGCGAAGTCCTGATCGCGGCGCGCCCCCACGCCGAACACGATGATGATCGCCAGATTGGCCATGCCCGCGCCGCTGAAGGCTGCATTCAGGGTGCGGGTGACGATGGGGCCGGCCGTTCCCGTCTTTCGATCCTCACGCACGGCCCAGGTCAGGACGATAAGGAAGGCCACCGTGATGGCGACCACGAAGCTGAGATTTCCCAGCGGCGGCCAGCGCACGACGCCCCACACCTGACCGATATGGAACAGGCATTGCAGACCATAGAGCAGACCGCCCGCCAGATAGGCGACACCCAGCGTCAGGGTCGCCTTGGGATTATTGCCGCCCTGAACAATGGCCTTCATGAAGGCCAGGTCGGCCTCGGGGCCGGTGCGGGACTTGTCGGACATCGCTGTGTGATTCCTGTGCGACGGGCGCGTCCCTCGGATGGACGCCGCTGGAAGGGTTTGCAAATTATTCGGCGGGGACCAGGGCAGGCGCAGGCCGGTTGCGCCACGGCACGCGCCGGCCATTCAGCCACCGCCCCATGACGCTGTGGCGGATCAGCAGTTCGTAGGACGCCAGGCACACGGCGAAGACGCCCGCCGACACGCCGATCAGCTTCACCCACCACGGCCCGGCCCAATCCTGCACCCAGACCTGAGCCAGCATGACCAGCGGCAGGTGCACGATATAGATCCAGTAGGAGGCGTCGGAGAGGTAGCGCCGAACCGGACTGTGGCCCGAAGCAAATCGCAGGCACAGCCCCATGGCGGCCAAGGTCGAGGCGTAGACCGCCAGGGCCATGACGGCGGCGGCCAGCGCCTTGTCGGCCGTCGGCTCGCCCATCGGCGCGATGCTCGGTCCGCCCGCCAGCACATAAGCCGCGACGCCCGAAACCAGCGCCATGCTGAGGAACAGCGGCGCCCCCTTTGCGATGCGGCCCAGCAGATCACGCCGCCGATCCAGCGCAAAGCCCAGGCCGAAGGCGAGGCCGAACCCGACCAGGGCGGAGGTGTTCGGGATCACGCCCGCGTCCGGCGTCGGCACGGCGAAGAAGGCGATCCACTCCGGATCCAGCCACAAGGCCACAGCCAGCGGGGCGGCCAGCGCGGCAGGCGTCCAGGGGCCGATCAGCGCGCCGGTGATCTTGTCCACGACCGAACCCGCTCGTCCGGCGCGATCCAGCACGCCGAGCACGGCCCGCACGATCAGGACGACGGCGTAGAACAGGGTCAGCACCCACAGAAACCACAGGTGGGTCAGCGGAAAGTTGGTCCAGTCATACGTCGGTGGCGGCGGCGGCGGCGCGCCGGGCGTCACCAGACCATTGGCATGAGCGTTCCAGACCAGGGCCGTAACGATCCCCGCCATGACCGGAAACCAGAAGGCCGCCAGCGGCCCGGCGATCCGCACCACCCGATCCTTGGCGAAGGCGACCCAGCCCCGCCGCGTCAGCATCCTATGGGCGAACAAGCCGGCGATGAGGAAGAAGGCCGTCATGCGAAACAGATGGATGGCGAAAAATAGCCACGCGGCGCCGATCGACCGGCTGTCGTCCGCCACGATCCAGATCTGCTGCGGAAAGAAGGACAGGCTGGCGTGAAGCACCACCCCCAGCAGCAGCGCCCCGGCGCGCAACGCATCCAGCCCGTGCAGGCGCTCCACCTGCTCTGTTCGCGATATCAACATGACGTCCCTCCCACGATTGAGACCGCCATATCTCACAGACAGGTTTGCGATGCAAACTTGTTCGTCATGATGCTTTGGGTGGGCCAGTAGGTCAGCCAGACGCCCAAAGAAAAAACCCGCCGGGAGATCGCTCTCCCGGCGGGTTCGTCTTCAGATCAGGCCTGGGCTCAGTGAACCGTCGGCACGCTGGTCGCGGCCGGGGCGGCGACCGGGACCTCGATGTCCGTGCCGTCCGACACCGGCGTCACCGGCACCGAGACCGAAGGCCCGGCGTTGGGGAAGTTGTTCTCGTCACGGTTCGGCGCGACGCCCTTCTCCAGCAGGTCCTTGATCTCCTCACCCGACAGTGTCTCGTATTCCAGCAGGGCCTGAGACAGTTTCTCGTGATCCTCGGCCTTGGTGGTCAGGATGGTGCGCGCCTCGTCCCAGCCCGAGGTCACCAGGCGACGGACTTCCTCGTCGATGGTGCGCGCCGTCTCTTCGGAGATGTTCTGGCTGCGGGCGACCGAGTGGCCCAGGAAGACCTCTTCCTGGTTCTCGCCGTAGGCCACCGTGCCCAGCTTATCCGAGAAGCCCCAGCGGGTGACCATGGCGCGGGCCAGCTTGGTCGCCTGTTCGATATCCGAGCTGGCGCCCGAGGTGATGTTCTCCGGCCCGAAGATCAGCTCCTCGGCGACGCGACCGCCCGCCATGATGGCGATCCGGTCGATCATCTGCTGATACTTCATCGAATAGCGGTCGCCTTCCGGCAACTGCATCACCATGCCCAGCGCCCGGCCGCGCGGGACGATGGTCGCCTTGTGCACCGGGTCGGCCATCTTGACGTTCATGGCGACGATGGCGTGACCGGCCTCGTGATAGGCGGTCAGGCGCTTTTCTTCCTCGTTCATCGCCATGGAGCGACGTTCGGAGCCCATCAGCACCTTGTCCTTGGCGTCTTCGAAGTCGCGGTGAGTGACCATGCGACGGTCCTTGCGCGCCGCCGTCAGGGCCGCCTCGTTGACCAGATTGGCCAGGTCGGCGCCCGAGAAGCCGGGCGTGCCGCGCGCGATCGTCTTGACGTTGACGTCGGCGGCCAGGGGCACATCCTTCATGTGGACGCGCAGGATGCGTTCGCGGCCCGAGACGTCGGGGTTGGGCACCACCACCTGGCGGTCGAAACGGCCGGGACGCAGCAGCGCCGGGTCCAGCACGTCGGGACGGTTGGTCGCGGCGATCAGAATGATGTTCTCGGACGCCTCGAAGCCGTCCATCTCGACCAGCAGCTGGTTCAGCGTCTGTTCGCGCTCGTCATTGCCGCCGCCGAGACCCGCGCCGCGATGACGACCGACGGCGTCAATTTCGTCGATGAAGATGATGCAGGGCGCATTCTTCTTGGCCTGTTCGAACATGTCGCGCACGCGGCTGGCGCCGACGCCGACGAACATCTCGACGAAGTCCGAACCCGAGATCGAGAAGAAGGGCACGCCCGCCTCGCCCGCGACCGCGCGCGCCAGCAGCGTCTTGCCGGTGCCGGGAGGGCCGACCAGCAGGGCCCCCTTGGGAATCTTGCCGCCCAGACGCTGGAACTTGCCCGGATCCTTCAGGAAGTCGACGACCTCCTGCAGCTCGTCCTTGGCCTCGTCCACGCCGGCGACGTCGTCGAAGGTCTTGCGTCCCTTGTGCTCGGTCAGCAGCTTGGCCTTGGACTTGCCGAAGCCCATGGCGCCCTTCGCCCCGCCCTGCATCTGGCGCATGAAGAAGATCCACACCCCGATCAGCAGCGCGATCGGCAGGATGCCCAGCAGCAGGCTCATCCAGATCGACTGGCCGCCCGACTTGGCGTCGATCTCGACGTTGGCGGCCAGCATCTGGGCCACCAGCTGTTCGTTCGGATAGACGGTGGTGGAGGTGAAGCGTTCCCCGTTCTTTAGCTCGCCGTTCACCTTGTCGAGGCGGATGGTCACCTGTTTGACTTCGCCCGCGTTCACGCGCTGCACCAGCTGGGAATAGCTGATGGCCTCGGGCTTGCCGGCCGGCTGGCCCGTCACGCCGTTCATGGCGCCGCCCTGCGACAGCGCCGCATAGCCCGCCAGCAACGCCAGAATGATCACGCCGGTGATCGCCAGATTACGCAGGTTCATTGAGGTCCTCGGTCGTCCGCGACCCCGGTGGGATCGACGGTCTGGATGTGTCTGTCTGGGAAAATAGGGGCTTAATCAGCGTTACGCTATCGGGTGGCGGAAATCAGGTCGTCTTCGTGCGTCGTTTCGTCCAGCGCCAGCCTGAGCCGTTCCGCGACAAGGCCGCGCCGTTCGACCCCTTCGCCTGCAAGAACCGGGGCCACCGCGTCGTCCCTGATCAACACAGGCCAGGCCCCGCGCGTCGCCGCCGGCAGCCGATTGATCTCGGCCCTGTCGGCGTCCGACAGGCTGGCCAACCGCCCCCGCGCCGGAACCACAGACCAGCCGGGACGATCGGCGCAGAAGACGAACCGCCCGTCCCAAACCGTCTCGACGCCGGGCGTCAGCGCCAGCGGCGAAATGTCTCGGCGGCGAAGTTCGCCGGCCTCGCGCATCAGCCGCGCCGCCGCACCGACAGCCTCGATGCGCGCCCCGCACAGGGTCGCTGCGAAATCCTCACCCGCCTTCAGTCGCGCCATCAGGGCTTGCAACCGCGCACCCCGAGGCGGCGTCGATCCGCCGCCGACGCAGACCAGGGCCGCCGCCAGCGCCCGCGCGCCCACGTCCCGGTCCACACGCACCATGGCCTCGCCCTCGATCATCGGCCGCGCCCTGGTTTGCGCCGCCGCCTGCTCGATCGACCGGGGCGCCGCGCCCGCCAGCGCCTGCCGCGCCCGGCTGCGGCCGAAACGGGGATCGGCGTTGGCGGGGTCCTCGATCCAGTCGGCCCCCTGCCCCGCCAGCCAGTCGCGCAAGCCCGCCCGCCGCTCGCCCAGCAGCGGCCGCAACAGCATCAGGCCTCGCCCTTCGGGCCAGACCGGCGACGGCGACCATTCGCGGACCCGCCCCAGGGTGGAACCTTCGCTCCGCATCAAATCGGCCTCGGCGATGTCGTCGGCGGTGTGGGCGAACAGGACGGCAGACGCCCCCGCCTCGCGCGCCGCATCCGCAATCAAACCATGCCGAGCCGCCCGCGCCGCCGCCGTCAGCCCGGTCGCGGGCTTGTCCCCGTCCCAGCCCAATCCGCGCCAGTCGGCCCCGGCCTCCCGCGCCGCCCGGCCCGCAAAGTCGGTCCAGCGGCCGCTGTCCGCATTCAGCCGATGATCGACGGTCAGGGCCAGCACCGAACGCCCACGCGTCCGCGCCCAGTCCGTCGTCAGCCGCAACAGGGCGATGGAATCCCCGCCCCCCGACAGGGCCACCGCCAGCGGCCGCCCTGTATCGCGCGTCAGTCGCGCATCCAGCCGCGCGAAGACCCGCGCTCTGAGATCCGGGTCAGACGTCAGGCGCAGGAACCCGTCGTCTTCAGCTGAGCCGCCCGCGCCTTTTGCGGGTCAGAGGCGGCGGGCGCATAGCGACGCGTGAACTCAGCCAGGGCCGCGCACCCTTGCGGCTTCCTCTGCGTCGCGAACAGGGCGTCGGCCAGTTTCAGCGTCGTATCCGCCGCCCAGCCGATGCGCGGCCAGTCCTTCAGCGCGGCGGCGTAATAGGGCACCGCCCCCGCCTTGTCGTTCGCCGCGACCCGCAGGTCGCCCAGGCGAGAGTTGGCCTCACGCGATTGCGGCGTATCAGGCCAGGCCGCGATCACCGTTTCCAGCGCCCGCTCGCCGCGCGACTTGTCGGTCGCCAACAGGGCCACCGCCGCCGCCAGATCCCGCGTCGCATCGCCGGTCGGCGAGGTCGCCTCGATCGGCGCATTCAATTCAGCCTGGGTCTCCAGCTTCTGCAACCGGCCCTCGGCGTCCGCCAGACGCGTCTTCAGCGTCTCGTTCTCGCGGGTGGCCTCGTCCAGCTGGAAGGTCAGACGCTCGTTGTCGCCGTTGATCCGGCGCACCGTGGCCTCCAGGTCGCCCAGGCGTCGGTCCATCAGGGCGAACTGCCCCTGAAGCGTCACCACCTCAGGGTCCGGCTCGACCAGCACGGGCTGGCCGGCGGCGTTTCTCTGGGTCAGGGCACGCTCAAGCCGGCGCACATTGCGGTCCAGCTGGTCCAGGCGCCGATTGTCCCACTCGGTCCGCTCCATGATGTTGGGCTGGGCCTGCTGAGCGACCGCGCCGCCCCCGATCAGTAGGACGCCAAGCGCGGCGGCGGCGAGGAGATGAACACGAGAAATCGAGAGCTTGGTCATGCGTCTAGCTTTCACCGATTTGGGGCCGCCGCAAGGCCGAGCTAGTGGCCGAGACCCAGATAGACGATGGCCGTGACGAACAGGCCGACCACGATGTTGCAGAACACCAACAGCGCGATCGTCCGCCACAGGGCCGAGAACCAGGATAGCGAATAGGCGCCCTTCATCTGGGCGAACACATGAACGGGAACGGCCAGCAGCCCCAGCGGAATGACGATGCCGCCCAGCCACCCGGCGATGGTCGCCGACAGCACCATCAGCATCAGCAGCATGGCCATGAAGGTAAGTGAATACAGAACGAACACCCCGTGGTCGTACAGGGTGAAGCCGCGCTTCCACAGGAACAGCAGAGCCACGAACGGGATGGACAAGGGCACCAGCAGGAAGGCGAACTTGTACATCGTCTGCTGCAACTTATAGACCGCCAAGTCCGGGTTCTGCAGCTTCTTCAGCACGGTGGCGCCGATGCCGTGGCCTTCCTTCTCGGCGTCCTTGCCCATGACCTTCAGCCTGGTCTCGCCGCTCTCGCCGGTCGCCATGTCCTTGATCCCGGCTTGCCAGCTGCCGGGCTTCAGACCGTCGGCGCGGCCGTCGCGCTGCTCGATCTCCAGCCGGGCCAGGGCCGCGCGGCGATCGTCGACCAGCTTCTGTCCGGCGGCGATCGCCATCTGCATCGTCGGGTCTGGCTGGGCGCCGCTTTCGGCCCGCATCTGGACCAGGGCCTTTTCGGCCTCGGCCAGGCCGACGCGCTGAGACGCGATCCGTTCGCTCATCTCCGCCGCCTCGCCGGACTTGGATTCCGGATGCGGCATGAAGCTGAGCGCGAAGAACATCACGAACAGGGTGAACAAGAAGATCGCCAGCGGCGAGACGAAGCGCGTGCGTTTGCCCTCGACCCACTCGCGCGTCAGTCGGCCGGGGTTCAGCCACAGCAGCGGCAGGGTGCGCCAGATGCGGGCGTCGAAATGCATGACCCCGTGCAGCAGCTCTTCGCCAAGGTGCAGCAGGCTGCGATGGACATGGGTCGGCTGGCCGCAGTTTGCGCAGAAGTTGCCGCTCGTCTCGGCCCCGCAATCGGAACAGACGCCGTGGGCGTGGGCCTCGCCGGCCTTGCCCGTCGGCTTTTCAATCGCGCCTGCGACCAGTCCGGCCGTGACGACGGCGCCCGCCCCTTCGATATCCATCCGCTGATCCCCCGATCCCTGTGACGACGTATCTGCCGCCGGCCCGGCGTCAGGACAAGCGCAGAAACGAAAAGAGGCGCCGAGCCTACGGCCGGCGCCTCCTTCAAATCAGCCGATCAGCCGGTCGTCAGCGCGGCGCGCCCGACACGATGGCGGTGTGGGCGTTGCGGTTGCGGGCAAAGGCGTCCTCGTTCGACCCTTCCGCGATCGGCCGCTCCTTACCGAAGCTGATGGTGTCGATCCGACCGGCCGGAATGCCCCGGTTGATCAAATAGGTGCGCACCGATTCTGCACGGCGGGCGCCCAGCGCTAGATTGTATTCGCGCGTGCCGCGTTCGTCGGCGTTGCCTTCGATGCGGATCGTCACGGACGGATAGCGCTGCAGCCACTGAGCCTGGGCGTCGAGGCGCGGCATGGCCTCGGGACGGACCTCATAGGAGTCCAGGTCGAAATAGATGCGGTCGCCGACGTTGACGACGAAATCCTGTTCGGTGCCCGGCGCGGCCGAACCCATGTTTCCGCCGGTCACCGGCCCGGTGGGCGCGGTCGGATAGGCCGGGCCCGTCGGTTGCGTCGTGCCGTCGTTCGGACCAGGCACGCCGGTCTCGACCGGGGGCTTTCGGGTGCAAGCGGCCATGGCGGCGACGGCGCAGCCGACCATCGCCAGTTTGAGAATGCGGGAAGTCTTCATGGGGTCGTCTCCTGACGTATCGTTTCTGGCAAGGGGCGGGCCTCAAGCTTGGCTTTACTGTCTGCCTCGGCCGATTTTTCGACGCTAGAGGCGATAACGCACAGTTGAGCTTTAAGGCTCCGACGGTATCGGTGCGGCGTTTAGGCGGGGCAGCTGTCGACGCCCTGGTTCACGCCCAGATTGCTCGGGCCACGGTCGAGCAGCGGCGACCAGGCCGGGTCGGTCCCGCGTCCGTTATAGCCCGCCTGCGACACCACGCGCCCCGACAGGTCCACGGTCCACAGACGCGTGTCTCCGCCCGGCGTCTGGCGCGCGAACATCACGTAGCGGCCATTCGGCGCCCAGTTTGGGCCTTCCTCGAAATAGCTGGAGGACAGGATGCGCTCGCCCGAACCGTCGGCGTTCATCACCCCGGTCGAGAACCGGCCGCCGCCCTGTTTAGTGAAGGCGATCAGATTGCCGGTCGGGCTCCACGACGGGGCGGTATAGATGCCGCCGCCGCGCGAGATCGGCCGCTGGCCCGATCCGTCCGACCGCATGACGTACAGCCGCGCCGAACCCGAACGGTCCGAGGTGAAGACGATCTGGCTGCCGTCCGGGCTGAACGACGGCGAGGTGTCGATGCCCGGATCGCTGGTCAGGCGCGTGATCTGGCGGCTGCGCAGGTCCATCACATAGACGTCGGTATTGCCGCCCCGGATGATCGAAAACGCGATCTTGTTGCCGTCGTTGGAGAAGCGCGGCGCCAGCACCTGCCCATCAAACTCGCCCAGGCTCTCGCGCCGGCCGGTCGTCAGATTATACAGGTAGATGCGGCTGTAATCCTTGCCCAGCGCGACATAGGTGATCTCGTCCGGCTGCGACAGCGAGAAGCGCGGCGACATGATCACCTCGTCGCCCTGCGTCAGATAGGTCGGATTGAACCCGTCCTGGTCGGCGATGGTCAGGCGGTTGATCCGGTTCAGCTGCGTGCCCTCCTCGGACACGAAGATCACGCGGCTATCGAAGAAGCCGGCCTCGCCGGTCATGCGCTGATAGATGACGTCGGAAATCTTGTGCGCGATCCGGCGCCATTGCTCCTGGGTCGCGGTGAACTGATAGCTGACCAGCTGGCACTGGCGGTAGGGATCATACAGGCGGAAGCCCACGTCCAGCCGCCCGTCGCCGCGCGTCGTCACCCCGCCGTACAGCACCGCCTGCGCCCCGATCTGGGTCCACTGGGGGAAGTTCGGCGCATTGGCCAGGGCCAGGCCCGTCTCGATGAAGCTTGAGGGGTTCAGCGGCTCGAAAAAGCCCGACCGCTTCAGATTGGCGCTGACGACATTGGAGATGTCCGACCCGTGCGTCCCGGCGAACGGCACGACCGCGATCTGAAGCGGGCGCAGCACGCCCTGATCGATCTCGACCTCGACCGGCTGGTTCTGCTGAGGCGTCTGCGCCGCCGTCGTCAGAGGAGCCGCCATCGCGACAGCCGCCACGGAGGCCAGAAGAAGGTTCAGACGCATCAGATGCTCCCATAAGTCTCGAAGGATCGCCGCCCCTTATCGCCGGGCCGTTCGACTTTCGCCAGCTTCACGGGGAATAGGGCGACATTCGGGACGGGAGCGATCATTGATGCGTGATGCGTGATGCATTATCTTACAGCCATGCGCACTACACTCGCCATCGACGACGACGTGCTGAACGCCGCACGGGCCATCGCGATTCAGACCCGAACCTCTGTGGGCGAAGTCATTTCCGATCTCGCGCGCCGCTCGATCACGCAGGCCAAGCCGGACACGTCGCCCGAGTTCCGCAACGGCATTCGTCTCCTGCCGCACCGCAAGGGCGCTGTGGTGACGACCGAACAGATCAACGCTCTGCGCGATGAGCTGCCTTGATCGCGCTTTTGGACGTCAGCGTCCTGATCGCATTGATTGATCCAGCCCATACCGAGCATCTCACCGCCCACGCCTGGTTCGCAAATGAGCATCAGGCTGGTTGGGCGACCTGCCCGCTGACCGAAAACGGCGCGCTTCGAATCCTCAGCAATCCGAAGTATCCGAACTCGCCGGGCGCGCCGGCGCAGGTGTTGCCCGCGCTTCATTCCTTGCTGAGCCAACCCGGCCATGTGTTCTGGCCCGACGACATCAGCCTGCTGGGCGACCGTTTGATCGCGCAGGATCGCCTGCTCACCTCGGGCCAGTTGACGGATACCTATCTGCTGGCCTTAGCCGTCTCGAACGGCGGGCGGCTGGCCACGTTCGACCGACGCCTGGCGCCCGACGCGGTGAAGGGCGGCAAGGCTGCCCTGCATCTCATAACGGCCTGACGCTCAGCGATTGCGGCACGCCCGTTCGGTGTTGAAGGTCGGGCGATAGACCCCGCCGGGGAATCCTTGCGGCACGTCGAAGGGCGCGGTCTGGCGCAGGGCGCGCAGGGCGCCGTCGGCGGCGGCGCGGTAGACGTTCGACGATTGGGCGTTGATCAGGCTGGGCCCGCGCGTGATCCGCCCGTCGGCCGACAGGGTCAGCTCGACCTGGATGCGCAGCTGATCCGCGCCGGGGATGTCGCAGGGCAGAATCCAGTTCGGATAGACCTGATTGAAGATGGCCGTGATCTGCGGGCCCGTGGCCTGGGACGCCGTCCCCGCCCCCTGCTGACCCGTCGCCGGTCGGCCGCGATTGTTGGTCGGGCGCGTCGGTCCCGCCAGGGCGTCCAGGTCCAGGCTCGGCTCGGTGCGCTGGGGCGCCGGGCGGGCGGGCGCGGGCGTCGCCGGGCGCGGGGTCGGCTGGGCCTTGG
>Ga0265296_1000117_pt1 | contig 155861 bp, 165 predicted proteins | sample MunlanPumphouse1_FD_189073 | JGI IMG/M metagenome (GOLD analysis project Ga0265296, IMG submission 189073) | Groundwater microbial communities from a municipal landfill in Southern Ontario, Canada - Pumphouse #1 | ecosystem: Environmental > Aquatic > Deep subsurface > Groundwater | place...
GATTTTGCAGAACGGTATTGTTCCAACATTTGTCGTACACAATGCAACTTGAATTCAAGACTGTGTTTCTTTTTCTTTATCATAAAAATGCCCCCAGAAAGTGTCTAACTTTTTGGGGGCACTGCAATTTTCGACAGCTTTTTTTTGGTGTTATAGGTATAATTAGTTTAAAAAATATCCAGAATACATTAAGCTTAAAAATATACTAACGAATAAAAACTACCGCTAACAAGGGTTTGGCGATAGCGGGCAGGAAGTTATCAATTCACGTTTTGTGCTTCGGTCGAAATTTGTATTTTAGTTAAAGGTTTCGGCTTCGGTTTGCCCCCCCCATCGCGAAGCCCCGAAACGTTAGCGGCAATATTTACAAACTCTATGAAGACAGACAAAGAATTTTATTTATCAGTTGGAATAAACGATATTCCGTGGGACAGACTTGTTCATTGGTATGGACGTTCAACAGATTTTCCAGCTTATTTTTATGACATACTTTCTGACCAATCAGAACGACAAAAAGTGGCTATCGATAAGATTGGAATTAACATTGAGCATCAAGACGGAATAATGATGGCGACACCGTTCACATTAATATTCTTGTTCCGACTTTTATCATTTGACAACACAAACAAAAAGCAAATTTTAGATAAAATTCTAACCGTAGCAAAAGCGACAAAATTTCAGTTTGGACGTTACGAAAATCAAGAATACCCATCAACGATTAACAATATTCAGGAACTTCTAAGTGAGGAATATATTTGGGCGACATTTGAAAACGAACTTCAAGATGAGATAAATTGGGAAGAATATAATTACAGCGATGAGCATTACTATTGGTTGAAATATACTTTTGACATTATAAGAACATTTTCACCAGTTTTAAGAAATTTGACGGACAATGAAGATAGAAATATTGCAAATCAAATTCTATCCACGGTCGAATAATACTGCCGCAAACAAGGTGTTACCAAAAGCGGGGCTGAACGGCTTCGATTGAGAATTTGTACAAGGTTCAACATTCGTTCTTCGATTGAACTTTTGTGCTAAAATCCACCATCTATAAGCTGGGTATTTCGCCAAAGGTGGCCATTTGTTCCGCATTTAAGCTTTATCTTCCAAAATAAAACTGGGATACATATTTTAAAAAAGAAGCTGAAGAATTAATGCTTAATCTGTTATTGTAAAATCCTGAATTCCTCGTTAATTATGTGATTAAATATCTACTTGATCGAAGTTTTCGACTAACAAAATTTTTATATTTTTTTCTATTGCGATAGGTGTTAGTTAACCAGTTTTTTCGTTTACTGTTTGTTTTTCCGTTGAAAAGCAGTATATACCATAATCGCACTAATAGTCATTAGAATAGCGCCTAGAAAAAATGAGGCTCCTGGAAATTGTAAGGGCGATTTATCCTGGGTGAAATAATAGAATAAGTTTGTCATAATCGGAGGGCCTATCATCGCTGTAGCACTTATTAAACTTGCTAATGAACCTTGAAGTTCGCCCTGTTCATTTGAAGGAACATTTTTACTGATAATTGATTGTAGTGCTGGCCCACAGATGCCTCCTAAGGAGTAGGGAACGAGAAAAATAAACATCATCCATCCTTGATTAGTAAATGCAAAAAGCATTAACCCAAACGCATAGAATAGCAACCCAAAATATATACTTTTCTGTTCTCCTAGTTTAGGGGTTGTCCATCTTATTAGAACTCCTTGTACTAATCCAATCAATAATCCAAGTAACCCGAGTGATAAGCCCACAGTTCGTTCTGTCCAATTAAATTTATACATAGTAAAGAAATGCCAGTTGCTCTGTACTGCATGAAGAGCGACATATATCAAAATCAAAGCAACTACAAGACCTGATATTTTAGACTGGTTTCTCAAGAAATTAAATGTTCCAATGGGATTTGCGCGTTTCCAGTTAAATGAGCGACGATTGTCTTTTTCCAAACTTTCTGGTAGTATAAAAAGTCCATAAAGAAAATTCATAATGCATAGCACGGCAGCAGCATAGAAAGGCAATCTTGATCCAAGATGTCCAAGTAAACCACCTATTACCGGCCCAATAATAAACCCTAAACCAAATGCTGCACCGATCAGACCAAAGTTTTTGGTTTTGTCTTCGTCGGTGGATATATCAGCTATATATGCACTGGCAGTGGAAATACTTGCTCCTGTGAGCCCGGCAATGATTCTTCCTAGAAATAACCAACCAATTGAAGGAGCAAGTGCTAATAGTATATAATCAATTGCAAATGCAAAAAGTGAAATTAAAATAATTGGGCGCCTTCCATATTTGTCACTGAGATTACCTACTATTGGCGCAAATATAAATTGCGTTATAGCATAGGCAAAGCCCAGCCAACCGCCATATGTTGCCGCTTCACTAAGATTACCATGAATGAGTTCTTTGATGAGTTTAGGAACCACTGGAAGGATGATTCCCCAACCAGTAATATCAATTAGCAACGTGATAAATATAAATCCAATAGCTGCTTTTTTAGCTGTTTTTTTCATGCTGTAAAAGTAGCCAGAGGCAAAAAGAAGATATTGACAATTAAATGGTGTTTACGTACAATTTGAAAGTTAAGACTGTTCAATAACACGTAAATCGTGCTGGCGGATTATTGAAAGTCATTTATTATTCATTTCTGTAAGTTTTTGGTGATACCCCTGCTATTCTTTTAAAGTATCTGCAAAAGACACTTGTTTCCTCAAAATGAAGCTCATTGCTGATTTCTTTGATTGATAAACTAGAAGATTTGAGTAATGTCTTAGCATGCAGAATTGTAATATGATCAATCCATTGTAATACAGACTTTCCAGTTTTTTGTTTCAAGAACGTAGAAAGATACTGAGGTGTTAAATGGAGTTTTTCAGCGTAAAATCCAACGCTTCTTTGGTGACTGGCATTCTTTGAAATTAACTGATAAAAATCGTCTATAATCTCATGTGTACGGTTCTTTACTGAGCTTTTGTTATTTGGTAAATTAGAATATACTTCGGAAATCATACTAACTAGAACCATAACAAGATGCTTAAGCATTTCTGTTTTATTGGGGCTCTGTTTTTTATGGTAGAAACTCTGTAAAAGTGCTATCAGTTCATTTTGTAACTTAATATCTTCAGGTTTAAGTCTTATTATTGGCTGCCATCGAATCTGATTGTTCATTATGAACTCACGTAGAATTGGAAACGTTGTGATAAAATCCAATGAGAGGCCAATTGTTACTATTTCAGCATCCTCACTCAATGACTTAGTGTCAATCATTAATTGCGGCTGTAAAACAGCAATATCACCTGCTTTTATTTCATATTCTAAAAAATGAATTTGTGATCTCATAGATCCTTGTATCATAAATCCAAGCAATAATCCATCAAATAGGCGACTGTGATTAGTGTATTTTTTTTCCGGGTCATTTTGTTGACGAAGAACAACTATCCCTTCAGTTTTTTTGGCAGGGTCAAGGTTGTATAATTTATAGACATTATCTAAAGTTATAAATAGAGCCATGTTCAAAGGTCTAAAAAAAAGACATCCGTGGCAAGTATTTATGAGGTGGTACTTTACGAATTGTATGGGGCTCTGTCGCATTGATGAAACGAATGAACAGGAGAGAAGTGTCGGTAAGGGAGCGGGGATTGCATTAAGTATATGTTACGATATGATTCAGCAGATGAATGGCCGACTTTGGGTAGAAACTGAACCTACCAAGGGTACTACGTTTTATAATTCGCTTCCGCAATAAGGTTCAAGTAAAGAAGGCACATTATGTTTTTATAAAAATTCTAAAAAATCTCTTGTGTTTTTTTTATCTCGTTAGTGAAATTTGATTTAGCATAACCAATGATTTCAGGATCGGTTTTTATTTGAGATTTCATTTGGATAGATAGAAGTAAAACATGGCTTTTACAATCTGGCTCATGGAACGTTTGCCTGTGACCCAATCTGATATACTTTCCCTGTCAATGCCAGTTTCAAAGGCGATTTGCTTGATTCGTACTCCTTTTTCCTGCATTTTTCTTTCCAGCCATGCGGTGTTGACTACGCTGGTCGGTGAGGGTAGGTAAGTGAGTGGATGAACTTTGATTTGAAACTCAGTAATTTTACTGAATACCTCTTGTGTTCTTTTGATTAGGGTGGCTTCAGTGGCGTATTTGCCGGATTTGTTTTCGCCCTGGGCAGTTTCTATTTCGATCAGATTGTCCTCAATGGCCAGTAAGGTGAAACTGATGTTGGATTGTGTGGTATGTCTATCTGCTGCTTTATTGAGCTGGTCAATTTGTTCGCTTGAAAGTGCTGTGTTTAATTTTTCTATTCCTGTGATCATCTGCGTATTTGGTGTTTTATTGTAGAGATAGCTGCCTTTTATCAAGTGGCTTTTTGTATTTAGACTGTTGGATGGTTACTGTCTATATGCTTGCAGACCGAGTATCCGCTGGGTTTTTTGATCATGCTCGCCATTGAAAAACTGATCAATAGCTTGCTGAAATACCGGATCTGCGTGTGGTACTGCAGCAAACAAGGTTATACTTGAACGCAACTTGAGCTCATCTGGAGAACCAAATATTTCATAAGCGGTTTTATCCGTGTGATTGAGTAATTCTTTGGCAACTTTTATCAGTCTTGGCCCGAGAAGGGGATGAAGGTAATACTGGGTTGCTTCCTTCAGATCCTTTATGTCGTAGTATTTGGCCGTATCTGAAAAACCCAGTCCTTGGATTTGGGGAAATATGTACCACATCCAGTGTGTTTGTTTTTTGCCATAGCTGATTTCAGTTAAGGCAATTTCGAAATCTCTTTCCTGGGCTAAAACAAATCTGTCCAGGCTGGGCGTATTTATTGTGATCATAGGTGGGGTTTATACTCCATAACCATTTTAGATGAATTTGGTTTTTAAAGACCGGAGAAATAATTAAAAATACAGTTGCAGTATTGCTGCCAGCATGGTGTGCTGGGGATTATCAAACTTATTTGATCTGGGGATTGTAATGATTTATACCATTGGAAATTGCCCGATCAGCAACAGTTTAGACAAGTAGATTAATCATTTCATAATTGAGTGAACCTGCATCAGGGTTGTCAAAGTTGTAAGTGAAGGTGCATCAGCAAGGGATGCTTGATGCACCGTTTTCTTCCGGATAACTATAGTTACCCACGCAACGGGTTTGTATGGCATCTTGGATCATTTTTCTGTAGTTCATCATAAATGGTATTAGTAATTAATTTTTGTGATAAGCGGTTGTTACTGATCAGGGTGTGATTAATTTTTCTTTTTGGTCTCATCATCTGCTCTTTTATTGCCTAAGTCTGGTTTTGGTACGCTATGTTCCGGTTTGGTTTTCGCTTTTTTATGCTCTTCATTCAGGTTTTCTGTAGCTGGTAATTCTTGGCTGTTTCTGTGATCGGTACTGCTATGAAATTTTGGTGTGGTGAGTTCTTCTGTTTTTTCAACGTTGTATTCTGCTGATCCAGGTTTCGGAGTTTTCTTTTGATTGTTCATAGTCATATAATTAGGGCCAAATACGGCTGGTGATTAGACTCTTATAACATTCAGTTTAGCGCATTGTTTATAGAAATTTTTAATTGATTTTTTTGAAATATTCTATATTTCAGGATGTTGGGTATAGGTTGTAGATCCTTTTATAAATATGGAATTCAATACTTGATAATGAAATAAAACTGCTTTTACCAATATTGAAGAAACTATGGTGGGGAGAGCAGGGAATGTCCCTTACCAATTGGAAAGCAGGTTAAAAGAATTGGGAGCCAACTTATCCAGCGCAATGATACCTTTTGTAAGTCACGTTGAAATAGACGGGTTGCTGGTTACCGGACAGAATCCTTTATCTGCTGGTCCGGCCGCAAGAGCATTAATAAAAGTGATAGAAGAGGGCTATTAAAAAGATAACATAATGAAAGAACAGGATCAATTTGCTGATGCAGATGATATCAATATGGAAAGCGATTATGAAATTTATTATTGGACCAGTCAGTTGAAAGTGACCAATGATGAACTGAAAGAGGCGGTCCGAGCAGTTGGAAATGAAATTGAGTCGGTAAAAGTGTATTTAAATAAAGCTTAACAAATGATGGAAAACAATAAGCATATATTGGAAGAGGCCAACGCTGCCATGACCAAAGGCGACTATGAAGGTTTTCTTTCCTTCTGTACAGCAGATAGGCTATGGCCAGGCCTTGATCGCCGCTTTCTTCTAATATGGCATTGGCTATTTCTACTGCTTTTTCCCTGAGTTTAACGGGAAGGTTTTTATAGGAGGGTGGATAGGTTTCTTTAAGCCAGGGCATAATGTTTTGATTTTGGTTAAAGTTTCCAGTTTTCGTGTGCTTGAATTTGATCTCGGATGGAATTCAGCAGTGGCATATCCAGTTCGCATCCCTGGCTTTCACATCGGGCATGGTCTTTTTCGTCCAGTTGAATCGTTCCTATGGTTTCTCCTTCAATGTATATCTGATAACGTGCGTTACCTAAAGGTTTGATGTCGTAAAACTTCGCTTGTCCGTTATCTGCTACTTCTATTTTAAATTGTTCCATCACTTGTAGTATTTATCGTATTCAACAATGTAATTGCATTATTGTTTAAAATTGAGCAGGAGTGTCTTGATTATGAGTGGATTGTCAGCTCACTTTAATTGTTTCAGTTTTAATCTTTACTGAGGCCCAGATTTTTCCGGGTTTTGGTTTTTTATAAGGGACTGTATGTTGGATGATTGGGCTCTTATTTAGAAACCCGTTTGTCAGTGTTGATCCTATGCCTGCTCATCTGGAATTTCCAGCATGCTATGTAACAATGGCCATACCCGCTCAGCGATGATCTGGTAACCTGCGGCATTGGGGTGAAGTCCGTCAGGCATATTCAGCTCTGGCTTTCCGGCAACGCCTTCGAGTAAAAAAGGTAAATAACTCATTCCGTATTTTTCGGCCAGGCCTCTATAAAGTTTGCGGTAAGGCTCCGCTTTTGCCTGTGTGATCCAGGCAGGAAGTTCCATTCCCAATAAAGCCAGCTTAACTTCCGGGTTAGTTTCTTTTACGCGCTGGATGATCTTTTCCAGGTTGGCGGCTGTTGCAGTAGGTGAATGACTCTGGAGCATGTCATTTGCACCAAGGGCAAGGATAAATATAGCTATTGGCGAGCGCAGTACTTTTTCCAGTCGGTATAATGCAGATTGAGTGGTATCTCCGCTGATTCCTGCATTAATAATTTGGTAAGGAAAACCACTTTGATTGATTTTCTGCTGTAATAGTGCCGGAAAGGACTCAGTGGGGGCTGAGCGCAAGCCGTATCCTGCGGTGAGGCTATCGCCAAAAAAGATGATTTGTTTCATTCGGTGCTTATTGACTGTTATGGGCTGTCCAAACCAGATCCGCTGTGCGGTAGCCTAATTTTTCAGCTTGCGCGAGATAATTATTTTTTACGGACTCGGGTATAGAACTTGTTCTGGAAAGTATCCAGAGGTATTTCAGGTTGTTGCCGGCCACGAGTGCATATTGGTAATCTTTGTCGATGGCGATTACGTTATAACCTGCATAGAAGGGGCCGAAAAAAGAAACTTTTAATCTTCCCTCATCTGGTCCTTTTACCAGCTTTGCTTTACCTATGCTTTGTTTCCATTCTTTTTTTATGGTGTGATAGCCGCGGTTATCTACCTGGATTTGACCTTTATCTTTTTCAGTATAGGTTGCTGTTACATTATTGAGGTTCTTTTCATATTTAAAATCAAGGCGTGCGATTTCGTACCATTTGCCCAGGTAACGTTTGCTGTCAAATGGTTTTACTGCTTTGGCTCCTTTTGGTATGCTGACTTTGCAGGCATTGAAAAGTATCGAGCAGGTACTGAGTGCTAAGCTGAGGTATAGTAGGTTTTTTCCCGTATTGTTCATATTGGCTATTTGTTTCATCTGGATAGGTGTATGCTCCCGTTAAAGGATTCATTTACTTAACTAGGGTAACAATTGCGGATGAATATAGTTTCGGGGTTGAATGGATCAGCTGGGATTTGGAGGTGAATTTTTGGCATTATGAAACTGAAATTTTTTCATTGCTGCTGAAAATTTTTCAGTCTGAGCGTGTGTTTTTGGCATTGGCATTTTGCTTGTATTAGGAAAACTGAACGCGAAGTTCATGAGTTTAATTAATTGTATGTTTTAATCATTAAATCAAATTAAGGAGGAAGAACCTATGACACTAGTTAAATTTAATCCAAAGAGTAACAATTCATTAATGCCAGGCTTTAATGATGTTTTCGATTCTGTTTTCAATGATACTTTTTTTTCGGATCGCATGATGACAAAGGTGCCTGCAGCGAATATTTCGGAAAGTGCCGATCATTTTCATGTGGAGCTGGCTGCCCCTGGTTTGAAAAAGGAGGATTTTAAGTTGAAGCTGGAAAGGGATGTGTTGAGCATTTCGGTTGAGCAGGTGCATGAGGATCAAAAACAAGAGCGCAATTATGCGAAACGTGAATATAGTTATAGTTCGTTTGTACGTTCTTTTACTTTGCCTGAAACTGCGGACCAGAATGGAATTGAGGCGAAATACAATGATGGGGTATTGTGTATTGATATTCCTAAACGGGAGGAAGCGAAAGTGCAATCCCGCCAGATTGAGATTAAGTAATTAATGGTTTTAATTTAGGTTGACCGGGCCGCTCTTTGGGGAGCGGCTCTTATATGTGATAGATGATGGAAACAAGTTATGAGATTTCGCTGAATATGAAAACCCTGAAAGGTGGTCGTGACCATATCCATCTATTTCTGGTTTAAACGTAAAGGCTGGCTTAAAAGGGCTCGCTAGTAGACTGGATGCTTATATTTGTGTTTTTGTGCCGGAGTTTATGTGTTGTATCTTCCAGGTGACTAGTCAAGAGTTAAACATTGGTTGTGTAGATATCTTTTGATGCTGTGATTTTAAGTCTCTGCCTGCTTTTTTTCGAGAGCTATTTCCTGGTCTTCAGCTGTGACTTCCATGCTTTCCTGCTGATGTTTTGCTGTGGGCTCGTATTGTAAGGCGATGTAGATGGGGAAATGGTCTGAATCAAAATTATTTAATCGTTTCATGCTATTGAGTTTAAAGTCTGTGGAAATAAATGCGTGGTCTAACGGGAAACGCATAATCGGGTAATGGGCATGAAATGAGTTGTAGAATCCCCGTCCTCTTCTTGGATCGAGCAATCCGCTCATTTTTAAAAATAATTCGGTGGTATAGCTCCAGGCTACGTCATTCATGTCTCCGATCACGATGACTGGATCTTTTGATGCTTTGGCTAAGTCGGCAACAAGCAGGAGTTCCTTGTCACGCTCAGTTGATCTGGGGTTTTCATTAGGTACTGGTGGTGTGGGATGCAACGCATATAATTGTAGGAGCTGTCCACTGGGAAGTTTGATTTTTGTATGAATAGAAGGGATGTCTTTTTCTACCAGGAATTTTACTTCGGTGTCAATCAGTTCATATCGGGAGTAAAGCAGCATTCCATAGGTGTTTTCTAGAGGCAGACGTTGATGGAAGGGATGTGTTTTTTCCAGGCTGAGGGTTTGCTGTTCCCACATTTTATTGGTCTCCAGCAGCAGAATTATATCTGCCTGGTTTTTACTGAGCTCGTCAATACAGCTTTTATAGTTGGTGTTTTCCTGGTATACATTGGCGATGATAATGCTGATGCTTTGATCAGGGATTTGTTTTGTTATTCGTAGGATATGTTTTTTGCTTAAGGGGGTGAAAGGAATAATCTGATAGGCCAGGAAAACCAGATTTATGGACAGTAAAGCCATCAAAATATACTGTATGGTTGCTCCGTTGTAAAATACTGTGACCAGGATCAGGGTCAGAATGGTGGCTACGAATTTCTGTAGTCTGGGATAATCGAATACTCTGAATGTCCAATAATCGTGTCTGATGACTGAGAGCAGGGAGAATGTCAGTAAAAGGGAGCTAAGTACGATTAAAAAAATGTTCATCTATGAATTGGTTTAGGATAAATCGATCTTGCTGATGAACAATCATTATGCCTAGTTTATTTAAAGGGTGAATTTGAGATTTTACAGTTTGTAGTGATCAATTATATTTCCACTTGTTCAGGAATGTCCTTTACAAAGGCCTGCTGCTCACCCATAGTAAAACGGCGTTCAAATACGCAGTATTAGATCCAGCCATTTTTATCCGTATGTACGCTGGTCATAAGGAGTACTTCATCCGGGCCGGTAATTACCTGGAGTTCGTCGCATCGAAAACTGGCCTGTAGAGTTAAAATGAATAGTTTCTAGCAGGGAAACCACCAGTGTATAAAAGATACTTTCCCATTCCTGAAAAATATTTTGATATGCCCGTCAGAAATCCCTTCATGATCTTCTCTTAATTGGATTACCCAGAGTTTTCCTTCCTTATCCATACCCAGTCTTCCACTTACAGCGGTCGGGAATAATTGTTTGATATCATTCATCGTAGTATTGGCATCTATACGGATGCCTTTGTAAGTGATAAAATTCCCATTCAGGAACCAAAATTCATCTACAGCCACTTTGTTTTTGCTGGTTTCAAAACGTGAGCCATTTTTGTATAAATATTTATCATCGGGGGCTTCGGTATCAAAAATGGTAACACAAGGAGCCTGATCTTTCAGCAATTGTATGCTGTCGGGTTTCCCAAATACATTTTCAAATTCAGTTATTGTAAAAAAACGTTTCAGTTTACCATTGAATCTTATATCTGCTTCCTGCATCACATCTCTTTGTTCATAATCGGTTCCGGGTTTGGCAATAGCTGCTTCGGTGCCACACAATTTATAAAGATCATACCTTTGCAAAAGGGTGGTATCATATTGTAATACCAATGGTCTATCGGGGTCATTGGTAATGTCTGTCAACCGCTTGGTTTGCCTGTGAAATTCTAACCAGCCTACGGCATTTTCTGTTAGCTTTTTATTGGCCGGATCTTCCGAAATATCACTGAGTACATATAATTTAATCCTTGCTTTTTCAGCTGTAAAGTATTCCAGACGGACTTTTACAAGGGTATCACTAAAATGTTTCAGCGCAACTGCATTGCTGGATTTTACAATGGCTGACAGGAATTGGTCGCAGGAAATTTCTTGAGCATCCCTGGTCATAGCTGTTTTTGTTGTGTCGGATGTACTGGTTGATTGCGATTTATGACCAGAAGGGCTTTGGCATGAAAGCAACACCAATACCATAAAAAAGGCTGAAATTTTTGACATACAATAGGAGTTACAATCCTTAACTTCATAGGCTCCGGTAATTGTATCTTTTATTTCTTTTACATAGTTCATAATCGATTATGTTTTAAATGCCGACTTATTTCCAATTTAATTGTAACAAATCACCAAATATCTCCTTCAGGAAGGGAATAAAGTTTTCAGGTAAATTTGCTTTCTCAAGATCTATTGCTATCTCACTATCCTGTATAATAAGCCTTAATTTCTTATTGTCAATGCTTATCTCATGACAACAATTAAAACATGAATCTCCGTTACACTCAATATATATACCATTAGTTTTTGCATTCGGATCATCGTTTTTACTTAATTTATATGGTTTTTGAAAAATTATATATTTTTCAAAATCAAATTCATCTTCAGCAAGACCAACTAAATAATAATTGTCTTTTTTTTCAATTGATGCATGTGCAAATTTTGCCTCTATTTCTACTTTGTACATATTTTAATAAAGTTTTGGATGTGATTTCTCTTAATTGATTTTAAGTATTCCCAACTTCCCGTTATAGAAATAATTTCCATTTTCTGTAATTAAATAACATGAAGATGCAGACTTAAACTTTTTTCCATCAAGTTGGTAATAAAAGATTTCGTGCATCGTACCAAGCCTGCCGGTATTTGTCCATTTATGGATAATACTTTTGTCAAACTCATCCAGTTCGTTTAATTTTTCATCCACTTTTATATCTGAAGTTTTCTTTGCAAAGGCTGTATCTGCTGGTTTTTTTGAGGTGTAATCAGGGGCTAAGAACATGACATCATTTATGATCACGTCATTTTTTTCGTTTATGAGCACCGATGATTTTGAATCTAACATTTCTGAATGATACGTTTTGCCGTTAAATACATTTTTAAGTGCAAAGTTGTTTTTTATGCTCACCTCAGTCGCCGTTTTTTCATTACTTTCAGGGTTTTTAGTTTCTGAGTAAATATGATGAGGGGTTTGCGTTAAATAGACCGAGTCGCTTAAAAACGTGATGAAAGGAAATAATGAAACTGAATCTTTTTTCTCGATGAAAATAACCTCCCCGTTTTCAATTAGTTTTTCCAGGGTTAAAATATCAGGATGCTTATCCTTACTTGTGCAGGATTGCAACATAAGTGCCGTAAAAAATAACGTGGTTAGTTTTTTCATGTTTGCTCTTTTTTTAAAATCTTTATTTGTCTATTTTTCAGATTTGATTTGTGGTTTTATTTATTGCAGGATACAGATCCGGGCTATCGGGTTTAAAAATATCTATAAAGCCATCTAAATTGTGGTTTTCCAAAATACAATAGAACCTGAATTAAATTCTCTTTTTTTTTCTATTGCTATTGTAGCAGGATGGGGAATTGATTTAACAGGAGCCGCTGCCCCAATTGTAACAGGTTCTTCTACCGATTTGGGATCACTTTGGCTTTTTGTTTTTACTTTCTGCTCACAGGAAATGATGACTACAGACAAGAAAACAATTGCGCGTATTTTTTTCAGAAACTTGATCTTCATTTTAATTGAAATTTTAAGGCTGCTCAATTTTATATCCATTGTTTGTAAAATTTGTTACCCCCAGAGTTTGTCTTTTTATCTTTTTGTATTTCAGTTACGTGAGCAGAAAAACTTGCTTGTTATCCTCTAACATAATATCGGAAGCTAATTTGGTTTTTTCACAGCTGATGATTTTCTGTCCTAGAACCTGAATTAATCTACAGTTGCGCTTTTTTGCTGAGATCAAAACGCGAGCCATTTTTTCATATTGTTTGTACAGGTTGGCAAGAGTTTTGATATAATTTCATGAGCCCAGGAACGTGCATAACTTCTGATTGGAAAGGTTTTGAAAGAAAACAATCAACTAGATGATGATAAAAATACGCAAATGCTTTTTCAAGATATTAATATTCTTGTTTCTCTTATTTGCATCTAACTTATCTTCTTTTGCTCAAATGAATAAAGAGGTGGTTGTTGGGTATGCGGAAACTTACGAGAAATTACCAAAACTTTCATTTACGACAAGCAGTTTTGCAGAGTACGATGGATGTCCGGCAATAGAATATATGGTCAAACCTACATTAAAAACCTCAAAAACACATCATATCATCTCCACAAGAAGGAAACAATTTAACCTCAGAAAATATAAGGATTATGGTGGTAACGATGGTTTTAGAGGGTATGAATTTCTAGGTTTCTATCCACGGTTAAAAATGTTTGCAATTACGGAAAGCTCGACCACTGAGCATTTAGGATTTAGCAGTTTGGTATTAATTGATAGTTTAAGCTCGTACCAATATCATGTTGTATCAATTGGTGATGGGGCTGTAGAGGCACCCATACCTTCGGCACAAAGTAAATATTTAGTTTATTTTTATAACTGGCCATATGAAGACAATAGCTGTTTTATTGGGTTGTTAAAAGTTAATCATCTCTCTAAGCCAGATAAAATGCTTGTCGAAAAGGCTAGCTACGATACAAGAAAATGGGCTGTTGAAAGCATTAAGTGGTTGGATGATGAAATTTTTTATGTTAAAGCATTTACTGTAAAGCCACACCAACGACAGGGAAGAAGGCTTTATCAATATCTTAAAGGGAAAATAGAATGAAGGGACTGACTACATTTTTTGTTTTTTGTCGACAAATCTATTTGCTCAAAATTTTACCCACGTACAAGTCTGTATTCGTTATAACACATTACAAGATTAAAACCGAGTAACAGAATAGCCTCTGAACTTACCTTCAACTTGTTCGTGTCAATGCCTAGTATTGCCGATATAAACAAAGTTGAGAAAACCAGGATTGCACCAACAAAAAGACTGAGATGAACAGAACGGAATAACATAGTAATCCTGAAATAGTTCCTTTTAAAAAATAAGTCAGGATTGCGGATCAGCTGCATCAGATTTATGAAAATAAATAAGCCAATAATCAGGATATATCCATTCAGGAATGGACTGTTTGTGTTCCAGGAGGGGATATTGAAAAAGCCTGCATTAATAAAGTAGCTCAGAATTCCAATACAGATCAGGCTCTTTATGATTGTCCAGCTGCTCTTTTTTGCCATTAATGCATGCCATTTTGGGTATTTCTGCTGATCAATAAGTGTTGAAAACCGCATCAGTTTCTCTGAAGGCGTTACAAAAGGATTGAATAGACCTAGCAACATGAGCAGGATGGTACTTGAAAATTGAAATGCTGCATCTGCTACCAATCTGTTTATATGCTCCTGATCCAGGATAACATCCTTTGAATAAGTAAATATGGAAAGACATATCAGTACAATCACTACAAAATGAAAAAATACTCCAAAATAACTGGTAATATTGTTTTCCTGAAAAGCCGTTGTAGCTGAACCTTGCTGTATGTTGTTGCGCAACGAAAAACGGCCGGCCATGTCCTTCAATGAATCGGCGGTTCCTCTAACAAAGAGTGCGATGGCAAGAATAAAAATGCCTATTCCTAAACTAAAGGCCGCTATACCTGCCGCTTCGAATTTGTACAGGCTCAGTAAAAAAATGATTAGACCTATGCTAAGCGCAGCGTGTTTATATTTTATTTTGCTGAAACCGTGCAGATTAAGCAGTAAAGAATAAAATAAACCCAAGGCACCACCGATAACTGCAGCAAGAGCTATTTTTGAGATGATATTTTCAGTCATAGTAACAGATGTGAATCAAGGGTGAATATAAAAGATTGTTCTCAAATATACCGGCATTAATACCGTTTATATCAGTCGACTTTAATTTTATACCTGTTAAGCTATGGCTGTTTTAGTATTGGGCCGTTTGTGATTAGCCCGATGTGCGAAGTGTTTGGACTTTGGTAGGAATAATGCTAATGAGTACCTCTGGTTATTGTTTAACCAGAGGTATATTCTTATTCTGCTGGGGACTTAGCTTTCCAAGCTGTGGTACCAGCTGAGGGTATTTTAATTTGTGTTGGATCTTTTCGTTTACTTTCTGGCCCTTGAAGTTGAACCGCATGTTCACGCGCGGCTTCCCGAAGGTCATCAAATAAATGTTCTTCGAGCTCATGTTGAGGATCTTGCTGACCAAACCTGAGTTTTTCGGCCAATAGTTTTCTGAATTCACGTCCGGGCTTTGGTGCGAATAATACAGCTATTGCAGCGCCTGCTGCAAGTCCTGCAACGAATGCAAAAGTGCTGAGACTATGGTCTTGTCGGCTTTGTAGAGTATTTTGGATGATTTTTCTATAGTTCATAATAACAGGTATTAATAATTAATTTTTGTGATAAATAGACTCTTATAACATTCAGTTTAGCGCATTGTTTATAGAAATGTTTAATTGGTAAGTTACTATAGTCTATAATATTGTTGGTGAGTATTGACAAATGGAGGGGCAATCATTATTTATCATAGGATAATTTTTGTCCTATATTTTCTGAATAGCTTTGCTCCGTTCTTAGCAATAAGAACAAGAATAAAACAATTTACTTTCTTATTATGGAACAAAAAGAAGGCCCCATTTCTCAATTTATGGAGAAAAACTATTTGCATTTTAATGCTGCAACTGTGGTAGATGCTGCTAAAGGATATGAAGCTCATTTAACTGCTGGAGGTAAAATGTTGATTTCTCTTGCAGGAGCGATGAGTACAGCTGAACTGGGGATCTCTTTAGCAGAGATGATCAGGCAGGGAAAAGTTGATATCATCAGCTGCACAGGAGCTAATCTGGAAGAAGATATCATGAACCTTGTGGCACACTCACATTATAAAAGAATTCCAAATTACCGTGATTTATCACCTCAGGATGAATGGGATCTGTTACAAAATAAATACAACCGTGTAACAGATACTTGTATTCCTGAAGAAGAAGCATTCCGTAAGATACAAACGCATATTGAGAAGATTTGGAAAGATGCTGAGACTGCAGGAGAACGCTTCTTCCCACACGAGTATATGTACAAGCTGATATTAAGCAGAGTATTGGAGGATGAATATGAAATTGACCCAAAGAATTCCTGGATGGTTGCAGCAGCTGAACGCAATTTACCAATCGTTGTTCCGGGGTGGGAAGATTCCACAATGGGTAATATTTTTGCTTCATACGTCATCAAAGGAGAATTAAAAGCCTCAACTGTAAAAAGTGGAATAGAATACATGGTATGGTTAGCTGATTTCTATGAGAAAAATACAGTTGGACACGGAATCGGATTCTTCCAAATTGGTGGTGGTATTGCCGGAGATTTTGCAATGTGTGTAGCACCGATGCTGGAACAGGATTTGGAAAAAGATAATATTCAGAAATGGCGTTACTATTGTCAAATAACCGATTCTACAACATCTTATGGTTCATATTCAGGCTGTATACCAAATGAAAAAATTACCTGGGGAAAATTAGATATAGATACACCTAGTTATTTTATAGAATCGGATGCAACGATTGTAGCTCCTTTAATTTTTTCTTGGATTTTAAATCATTAAAAATAAATTTTGGTAAAGAGAATTGTAATCATAGGTGGTGGATTTGCGGGTGTCAACCTTATAAAATATCTCAATAGCAAAGAATATCAGGTTACCCTAGTAGATAAAAATAATTATGCGTTTTTTCCACCGCTTTTATATCAGGTGGCAACAGGCTTCTTAGAAACCTCAAATATAAGTTACCCTTATCGTAAAATGTTTCGTGGTATATCGAATCTCTGCTTCAAATTAGGAGAGGTAGTAAAAATAAACCACGAGGAAAATAGAATTGTGCTGACAACAGGGGAATTGGAATACGACTATCTGGTGCTTGCGACAGGCACAGAAACCAATTATTTCGGAATGGATAATGTAGAAAAGAAAGCCATTCCGATGAAAACTGTTAACGATGCTTTAGAAATGCGGAATTACATCCTAAAACAATTAGAATTTGCTACTTCTCTTCCGTCTGACAATGAAAGGTTACAAAAGGTGCTAACCATTGTAATTGCAGGCGGTGGGCCAACAGGAGTCGAAATCTCGGGAATGTTAGCGGAAATGCGGGCTTCTGTATTTCCAAAAGATTATCCTGAATTTGGAAAAATGAATGTGCAACATCATATTTATCTTGTGGATGGCAGCCCTACATTGTTGCCATTATTAAGTGAAAAATCACAGAATAACACACTCAATGCATTAAGAGACATGGGTGTAACGGTTATCTTAAATGCAAAGGTTATCGACTACATAAACGATAAGGTCATATTAAGTAATGGTCAAAGTATTGAAACAGAAAACTTGATATGGGCAGCAGGCGTGACCTCAAAAATGTTTGAGGGTATACCAATAGAATGTTACGGACGAGGAAAAAGGTTGATTACAGATGCTTACAATAAAGTTGAGGGTTTAAAAAATGTATATGCCATTGGTGATACTTGCATACAAACAACAGATGATGAATTCGCTTCAGGGCATCCGCAAGTAGCACAAGTAGCCTTGCAGCAAGGAAAAAATCTAGCTGCCAACTTTAAGCTAATAATGCTTAATAAACCACTAATACCTTTTATATATAAGGACAAAGGTACTATGGCTATAATCGGACGTAACAAAGCAGTAGTAGATCTTCCGTCTAATTTGCATTTCAAAGGTTTTGTTGCTTGGTTTATCTGGATTTTTATACATCTTGTTTCATTAGTGCACTATAGAAATAAGATTACAACTTTATATAACTGGGTTGTTTCTTATTTCACCAAAGACCAATCTCTGAGAATGATTATACGGCCAATAACAAAAGAATAAAAGTCTTATTAATGGAAGTTGTTGCACTAACAGGAGAAATGTATAAATCGAAATTTAACTTCAATAAATAAATTGGAAAGATAACTTAGGAACTAATAATTGATAATATAGTACATAATCTGGATAATAAATTTCAAAACGACAAAGCTTGTATCTCGCATATTTGTGTAATGCCCTTCTTAATTTTATGAAGAGGACATTACAAATAGCCAAATAGATGTAAAAACCATGATTACTTTAGTTAAGCTACTGTTAATCTAAAAAGGGCCTGAAGGTGTATAAAAATTCAGATAGTTTAGATATTGATAAACTTATTGCAGGTGATGAATCTGCATTCAATAGCGTTTATCACCTTTATTCTGAAAGAGTTTTTAGACTGGCATTCCGATTTGTAAAAAATAGAGCGCAATGTGAAGGGATCGTTCAGGAAACTTTTCTCAGACTCTGGTTATTTCGCTCAAGACTCGATCCATCGGGTAATTTGTGGCTTTATTTATATGTAATCGCGAAAAGACTCTCGTTCGATGCGTATAAAGAAATTAGTAAGTCATCAGTATTGAGACAGGAACTATTACTAAATCTCCAGGTAATTAGAAATACTACAGAGGAAGAAATTCTGGCAAATGAACTGGATTGCTTTACCCAAAGCGTAATTAGTAAATTACCAAATCAACAGCGGCTGGTTTTTAAATTAAGTCGCCATGATGGTTTATCTCATGGGGAGATCGCTAATCAACTGAACATCTCTCAAAATACTGTAAAAAACCATATGGTTGAAGCATTAAAGACCATAAAGAAAGAGTTGAAATATGCCGATTTAATCTATATCCTGGCGCTTTTTTATATTATTTAAAATTATTTTCATTTTGACTAGTCCTATAGTCCAAATTTTCAGTACTCTCTTTTAACAACCCTTAAAAGACCAAATATAAACCAGATTTGAACAAAGAAAGATTGCAGCTTTTATTAAAAGCCTATTTAGATCACACGATCAGTGAAGAAGATTGTCTTGAGTTGATGGACCTTACTAAAGAAATGGACCAGGAAGAAATGGACGAGATGATCGATAAGGAATTGCAGGGGATAAATACTGGACCATCATTTAATGGTGCAGAAGCCAATGCAGTCCTAAACCTGATTAAGAAAGATCCTCAGTTTAACAATGTGAGTGTACCGATATACAGAAGACTTTATAACAATAACATTTTCCGTATTGCAGCTATCTTAGTACCTGCTGTATTTACAATCCTATATATTGTCTTTACAAAGAAAGAGGATACAAGTGCTAATGTTAAGCCTAATCAAATAGTAATCGCGCCTGGTAAAAACAAAGCCATACTCACTCTGGCAAATGGGAAAGAAATATCACTAAATGATGCACAAACGGGGGAACTGGCTAATGAGGGTAATGTATCCATTACAAAAAACCGCACCGGGCAATTGGTTTATAATCAGTCAGACTTACCATCTGTTGATAAAAAAGAGCTGAGTTACAATACGATCAAAACTCCAAATGGAGGTGAGTATCATATCATTCTTCCTGATGGTACTCGGGTATGGTTAAACTCTGCTTCATCACTCAAATTTCCAACCAGGTTCTCCAAACAAAATAGAGAAGTGATTCTTAAGGGGGAAGCGTATTTTGAAGTTGCACATGATAAAAGAACACCTTTCCATGTAAAAGCAAAAGGAAGTATGGTAGAGGTACTTGGAACTCATTTCAATATTTCGGCTTATGACGATGATGATGAAGTTGCAACTACATTATTAGAAGGATCTGTAAAAGTTTCCAAAAATAAACATAAGTCTCTTTTGGTACCAGGCCAGCAATCTTTAATACTGGATGGAGTAGACAGTATTGTGGTGAAAAATGTTAACACAGAAGATGCTATAGCATGGCATAACGGATTTTTCAAATTTCAAAATGAAGACATTAAGAGTGTGCTAAAAAAAGTATCCAGGTGGTATGACGTAGAAGTAGAATATAGAAATACAAAGAAAAGCCCCAAACTAGGAGGTCTGTCTTACAGAACCAAAAGTTTAAATGACTTACTGGCTCAATTAGAAAAAATTGGAAACTTACATTATAAGCTCGAAGGAAGGAGGATCATTGTTGTAGACTAATACTAACCTTTTACTACAATTATCGACCAAAAATACCGGAAGTGTTCGCTGCACTTCCGGTTACCGAAAAATCGGGTCGGATAATTCTATTTATTGCCTTAAACAACCAAATATTAATTAACCTAATAACCAAATGTATAAAAAATCCACTGCAGTACCAAGCAGCAGGGCGACCTCTGCTTGGTATAAAATTTTTCTTATAATGAAGCTATCTACTGTTTTATTACTTCTAAGTATTTTGCAGGTTAGTGCATCCAGTTATGCTCAAAAAATTACTTTGAAAGCGAACAGGATGTCTATGGCAGCATTTTTTGCCCAGGTACAAAAGCAAACAGGCTATGATTTTCTTTACAATTCCGATGACCTTGAAGCGGCCAGACCAATTACAGTCAGCATAAAAAATATGCCTTTAAAGGAGACACTGGATTTGTGTTTTAGCAACCAGCCCCTTAATTATTATATAGATAAGAATTCTATACTAGTAAAAAGAAAGGAGCCCGAAGTTTTTAGAACCACTAAGGAGTTTATGCAAACTGTAGTAACGGGGAAAGTTACCGACGTAAATAGTATCCCCTTTCCAGGTGTTGCAATCAGGGAAAAAGGTGGTACTGCAACCGCGGTCTCTGATGTTAAAGGGAATTTTAGTATCAGACTCTCTAAAAGTAATGCAGTACTTGTTTTTTCCTTTATCGGCTATGATAATATGGAAGTGGCAACCGAAAACAAGAATGCTTTGAATGTTGTACTGAAGGAAAAACCAACTAAACTTGATGAAGTATTGGTGGTAGGGTATGGTACTGTAAACAAACGAGATCTTACGGGTTCCGTAGCTGAAGTCAAAGTGGCTGAATTACAGCAGGCACCGGTAACAAATTTTGAACAGGCTCTGGCTGGAAGAGTCTCTGGTGTTCAGGTATCTAGCAACGACGATCAGCCTGGTAGCGGGATGAATATCGTCATCAGAGGTGGTAATTCTTTAACGCAAAGTAACTCCCCATTATATGTGGTAGACGGATTTCCAATTGAAAACTTTTCTACTTCTTCATTGAATCCTCAGGATATCGAATCCATCTCCATACTTAAAGATGCATCGGCCACAGCTATTTATGGTTCTCGTGGGGCAAATGGGGTAGTGATAGTAGAAACCAAAAAGGGTAAACCAGGTAAACCGGAAGTAAGTTATAAAGCTTATGCAGGGAAGCAATTTGTTACAAAGAAAATGGATATGATGAATCCTTATGAGTTTGTCAAATATCAATTAGAAGTGCAACCTAATGAAATGGGAGATCTGTATCTGACAAAACCCAATATGAAGCTGGAAGATTATAAAAATGTTGAAGGTATAGATTGGCAGGACTTATTGTTTAGAGGGGCAGTGATGAACAGCCATGATCTGGCAATTAGAGGCGCAACCCCGCAAACAAAGTATTCTTTTTCTGGTTCTTACGTAAATCAGGATGGGGTAGTTATAAATTCTGGATATAAAAGAACTCAGGCTAGAGTATCCATAGACCAAAATGTTACTAGTAAACTAAAAGCGAATATAAACGTAAACTACAGCGTAGACAGAAATTATGGCTCTGTAGCTTCTCTTCGTCAATCTTCTGCAAATTCTTTCGCTTCGTTTTTAATGTATAGAACTTTAGGTTATAGACCAGTTTCTAACGAAGCTGATATTGTGAATGATCTGTTTGACACTGAAGATGCTGTCGCATTGGCTTTAATGAATCCTCTTATTACAACTCAAAATGAAATCAGACAACAGACTAAGAATAGTTTATTAGTAAATGCAGGCTTAGTTTATTCAATTTCCAATAATTTAACTTTAAACATTAGAGGTGGACTTAATTCTTTAGGAACTAAAGATGAGGCTTTCTACAATTCAAAAACTTATAAGGGACTTGCCAGTAGCGTTAATGTAAATGGCGTAAATGGGGTTTATGGCAATAGTGATTTAAAAAGCTGGGTTAGTGAAAATACCTTAACCTATAAAAAGAACTTTCGTAAAAGTAGTTTAGATGTGGTTGGTGGATTAACATTTCAGCAGAATGAAGTAGAAACTTATGGTTATGAATCAACTAATATCCCCAATGAAGATTTGAAATTGAGAGCATTACAATTAGGTACTCCTACAGGAATAATCTCTTTAGCCTCAAGAAATGCTTTGGCATCTGCCATGGCCAGAGCCAATTATAGAATAAATTCAAAGTATTTATTTACGGCCTCCATGAGAATGGACGGTTCATCAAAATTTGCACAGGAAAACCGTTGGGGATTTTTCCCTTCTGGAGCATTTGCATGGCAAATGGGGAGCGAAGATTTTATTAAAAGATCGGATATTATAAGTGATGCAAAATTACGTATTAGCTATGGTTTAAGTGGAAATAACAGGATCGGAGATTATGCAAGATATCAGAATGTAGTACTGTCAACATTCTTCTCATTTAATAACCAGAAGCCGGAATATATTGCGATGGTGAATAATATGGGCAATAAAGATCTGAAGTGGGAAAAAACAGCACAATTGGATATTGGTTACGACTTATCTTTATTCAAAAACAGAATTAACTTGAATCTCGATGTCTACTCAAAAATAACCAGAGATTTACTTTTGAATGCTAATCTCCCATTAAGTACAGGTTTCTCAACGGTATATAAAAATGTAGGAAAAATTAGAAATCAAGGTTTGGAGTTTACTTTGAATACTGTAAATATAAATTCCAAATCATTTAAGTGGCAAACCGAATTTAATATCAGTTTTAATAGAAACAAAATATTAGAATTAGCTGAAAACCAAGATATGATACAGTCTACTGTGCCATTCACAGGGGATTATAATGGTACGTTCTTATATCAGGCCAAACTAGGTGAACCTGCTGGTCAGTTTTATGGATACGAATGGTTGGGGAATTATCAATATGAAGATTTTGATCTTGTAAGTGGCAACTATGTTTTAAAATCTGGCGTTTCCACTAATGGAAATACTGCAGCAACTATTAAACCTGGTGATATCAAGTATAAAGATCAAAATGCTGATGGCGTTGTAAATGATAAGGATGCTGTTGTTATCGGAAGGGGATTACCTGTGCATTTCGGAGGTTTCACTAATAACTTCATTTACAAGAATTTCAGTTTAAATGTATTTTTTCAATGGAATTATGGTAACCAGATCATGAATGCAAATAGACTGGCATTTGAAGGGAACTTTGCCAATAGGGCAAACTTTAACCAGTTCGCTTCATATGTTGACCGCTGGTCGCCTGAGAATCAAAGTAATGAGCATTTCAGGGTGGGAGGTTTCGGCCCTAAAGGCAGGTATTCAACAAGGACTTTAGAGGATGGGTCTTTCCTGCGACTTAAAACGGTCAACCTTTCTTATAATCTGCCTAGAAAGCAATTGAAGAAAATCAGTGGACTGGAAATATTCGCAGCTGCTCAAAATCTTTTTACCTGGACAAATTATACTGGGTTTGATCCGGAGGTTTCAACCGCAAATAGTACGTTAACTCCTGGCTTTGATTATTCTTCTTATCCAAGAAATTTTACTGTCACCTTAGGTGCCCGAATCTCATTATAAATTGAATTATAGATCTATAAAATATTGATATGAAAATCTCAAACTTTAAATTATGCTATTTAAGCTTGTTGCTATTCCTTTCTGTAAGTGTGCTTCCTTCTTGTAAAAAGATGTTGGAATTGGATATAGATGGATATATTTTAGCAACAGACAATTATTATAAAACTCCAGAACAACTGGAAACTGCGCTTAAGGGTATTTACTCGACTCTTAGAGAAACTTATGTGTATGGAAATACAATGTTAGGCCGAATGGGATTGGAAGCTGACGAAGGTTTTCCAAATTTTAGTAATGATAAGGGGACAATCACATATTATACAGTAAATACAACAGATGATAAACTGTTGAATCATTGGAGAGCAATTTATAAAGGGATAAACAGAGCAAATCTCTTATTGGAAAATGTTGAAAATAAGGATATTGATATAGCTCAGGTGGATAGGGATAATGTAAAGGGACAGGCCTTATTTTTAAGGGGCTATTATTATTTTATGTTAGTCAGCCGGTATGGAGGGGTACCTTTAGTATTAAAACCATCAGTATCTGGAAAAGAAGAAGATGTTCAGATTCCAAAATCTTCAATAAAAGAAGTTTATACTCAAGTGCTCCAGGATATGGAGCAAGCGGCAGATTTAGTGCTTGATGCAAATAAGGTAGAATCTGCTGGAAGAATTAGTAAATCTGCTGTTTGGGGCATCTTAGCAAGGGTAAATTTATATATGGCTGGTTTTCCATTAAAGGAAACTGATAGATATGCTGAGACCGAAAAATGGGCTAGTAAAGTAATTACTTCTGGTCAACATGCACTTAATGTTTCATACGATCAGATCTTTATTAATTATGCGAAAGACTTATATGATATAAAGGAAAGCATCTGGGAAGTTGAATTCTATGGTAATGGAAGCGGTCTGTATGCCAGTACTGTTGGTCAGGTTGGAATAAACAATGGTATAATGTACTCTGCTACCGGTGTTGGAGGCTTTGGATATTCTAATGGAATCCTTCATCCCACAAAATGGTTGTATGATTTATATCTAACGGGAGATAGTAGAAGGGATTGGGCGATTGCTCCTTTTCGTTACTTAAGTGATAAACAAAATCCCTGGCCTGCAAATATTGATATCATTAATAGATTTTGTGGAAAATTTAGAAGAGAGAATGAAAGTGTTTTACCAAAAAATAGTGTTGGTACTCCGCAAAATTTCCCTTTATTACGTTACTCAGATGTTTTGTTAATGTATGCAGAAGCAATAAATGAAGTAAACAAAAGTCCAAATACATTGGCTTATAATGCTATCAATCAGGTGCGAAGAAGAGCCTATAAAAAGCCTTTAAACGCAACTAGTATAGAAGCTGATCTTCCGCAATTAGATTATGATGGTTTTATAAAGGAATTGAAAAATGAACGGGCAAGGGAGTTATGCTTTGAGGCTTTAAGAAAAAATGATATCGTGAGATGGGGTGATTTCTATTTGAACATGAAAGAACGACTGAAAGAAATTCCTGCTGGAACAGCTTCTGTAAATGTATCTGGTAAAGAATATTATACCAATGCTAGTGAAAGAGACGTGCTTTGGCCTCTTCCTTCTTATGAAACTGGTGTAAATAAAAAATTGATTCAAAATGAAGACTGGTAAAACTTTAACTATTATGATCAGGCACTACATGAGATGTATCCTGTTGTTTTCAGTATTATTTTTTTATACAGTGAATAATGCAATTGGACAAGAAACATCGGAATTATTAGCACCTCTTAGGTACCCCGATAGCTTAGTAACCAATTTTAGTTTTGGCTTGGAGCTGACACCAACAGTCCTTCCAGGTGGTAGTTTATTGACGAATATTTCTCTTCTCGGAAAGGGGTTTTATTTAAGTAAATTATTGGGTAGAACTATTGAGGGAGCTTTAATCTATAGCAGACCCCGGTTTTTAAATAGTTTGTCCTCAACTATAGATATGGCTAAAGTGGTTTACTTAGAAAATGATGAGCCTAAGTTGATTGCGTCAAATAAAAAGAATAAACACTGGCAGTATTATCAAGTAAGCGAGGTTAGGGATAATCTATTTTTATCTAATCCTGTTGATATAAAAGTAGATGGAAAACCATTGACTGGTGATTTTACTGTTTTTAGGCAAAATGGAAAAAACTACGCGCTAAAAATCAGGGCAATTAAAGGTAATTATTGGCCTGGTAACCAACATCCATGGGGTGTTCCGCCAAACCCAGATATTGGCTTTAATAAAGGCTATGATGCTGATGGAATATGGTTGGGACAAAAAACGGTAATTCAGGTTTCTTATGCTGAACAGTTAAATGATTGGAATTTTACTGCATGGAAAACTGTATTTGAAGATGATAAACCTTTTGTGATTAATGAATATTCAAGCGCTATTAAATTAACTGTTTCTGACTTTCTCCAAAATGGTCAAAAACAGGTCTTAATTTCCTATGATGTTGATAAGCAAACAGCTTATGATATCCGGATTTTGGATAAAGGCATGGTATTTAAATTGATCAGACTTCCTAAAGGGATTCCCTCCACAACCAAAGAGTCGTACTTTAGTATGCCTACAACGCTTACAAAAGCTATAGATAAAAGCAATGGATTTCTGCTTGGAGGTAACCCAGGTACTTTAACAGAGTTTTATAGTAAGAATGGCGTATGGGGTTCCAGACCTGTCATGATGAAAGGTGGGGATTTACATGTACAAACATTAGCCGTACCTAATTTCATTGATTGGGATAATAATGGATCTGCAGATATAATTGCAGGTGATGCCTCTGGATTTTTATGGTTCATTAAAAATTTAGGTACCACAGATCGCCCTGTATGGGATATTCCTCAGAAGATGCTGGCTAATGGTAAAGTTATACATCACCAGGCGGGTTATTCTGGTTCTATCCAGGGACCAAATGAAAAGAGATGGGGATACTTACAACCTTTAGTATGCGATTGGGATAATGATGGATTGCTGGATGTAGTGTGTAATGATATTACAGGGAAGTATTTGTTTTATAAAAATACAGGGAGTAAAGGAGCTCCGGTCTTAGGTAAGGCAGTTCCAATAATGTACATGAAAAAACAATATAAAGCTGCATGGAGAAGTAAACCTGCTCTGCTGCCAAAAAAATATTTATCAGATCACTCACCCAAAAGCCTACCTTCTTTTGTAGCTATTAATGGTGGGGGGAATTTATGTTTATACAAAAGAGATTCTTCCGCACCAAATCACATTTTTAATGAACAAATATTGATGAACAATAAAAAAGAACCAGTAAGGATAGTAGGTTATGCAGGCCATGAAGGGCGTGCTACATTAGGGGTCTGTGATTATAATAGTGATGGAGTATGGGATGTAGTTTTTGGACAGGGAGTGCATATGTCCCAATCAAAAGTTGCCCCGGGCGCCAAGCCCTATGCTACCGCCTATATAATGCTAAATAAGGGAACAAATGAAGAACCCATATTTGATATTCCAAAACCAATTTGTCAGGAAAATGGGGAGCCTATAAACTTAGATAGACATGGTGCCTGGATTCATCCGATATTAAATGACAATGATAACCTGCTTGATCTGTTTATCGGCGGTGAAGATGGGAGATTTTACTACTTCAAAAAAGTAACCCTTTGCAATTAATAGTTTCAAACATATTTTTTAACTCATCCCATTTTTAAGCAAGGATATTATTTAAAAATAGGAATTAAAACAAATAATTATGAAAATCCTTTCAATTTCTGTTCGTACCATACTGCATGTTTGTATTGTACTGACATGTTGTGCGTTTATTTCTTGTAGCTCTAAGCTGACATCTAACCAATCTGCTGCAAATTCCATTAATCCTGAAGTTTCTCTAGGCTGGAAATTAGGGGCACAAGCTTATACCTTTAATCGTTTTAGTTTTACAGAAGCTTTGTCAAAAATTGATAGCTGTGGTTTAAGATATGTAGAAGCTTATCCTCAGCAAGTGATTGGTGGTGGAATAGCAGAAAAAATGGATTATAAAATGTCGGCAGCTAGTAAGTTATACTTGCAAAACCTGCTTAAATCGAAAAATATCCGATTGATTTCATATGGTGTAATCAAGACTAAAGATAGTAATGATTGGGAGAAGATTTTTGCATTTGCGAAATCAATGGGAGCAGAAAATATTACTTGTGAGCCTGAATTGAAAGACATAGACCTGGTATCACAACTTTGTGATAAGTACCAGCTCAATGCCGCTATACATAATCACCCTAATCCAAGCTATTATTGGAGTCCGGAGGTTGTTTTAAAAACGATTAAGGGAAAAAGCAAACGAATGGGCGTTTGTGCCGATATAGGTCATTGGGTACGTTCTGGACTGGATCCGGTTGCTTGTCTTAAACAATTGGAAGGTCATGTTAAACAGCTTCATGTTAAAGATTTGAATGAAAATGCGAATGTTAAAGCTCATGATGTGCATTGGGGAACTGGTGTTGCTAATATGTCTGGCGTAATTGCTGAACTAAAACGTCAGGGCTTTAAAGGTGTACTTTCTGCTGAATATGAATTTAATTGGAACAATAATACACCAGATGTAACGGCTAGCGTAAAGAATTTTAGAAAAATGTTGTCGAAATAATAATCATGAATAGTATCATTCCCAGAAGAACTGCTATACGAAACCTTTTAATTATTGCCGGTGGAGCAATGGTACTGCCTGCATGTTTTAGAGAGTCGGGAAAGCTGACCATTAAATTAAATAATTTCAGCATTACAACGGAGCAGGAATCCCTCCTTGAAATGCTTTGTGAAACGCTTATTCCGGAAACGGATAACCCTGGAGCTAAATCTCTCAAATTGCACTTGTTTGTCCTGAAAATGGTGGACGATTGTTACAAAGAAGAAGATCAGCAGATATTTATCAAAGGGCTGGAAAAGTTTGGTCATTTTGCAAAAGAAAACGCAGGTAAGCCTTTTTCTGAAGCTTCAGGTCTTGAACGGGAAGCATTGCTAAAAAGTATTCAGCTGGATAAAGAGGAAGATAGTACAATTAAAAAGTTTTATAAAATCACAAAAAGTAAAACCATTCAGGGCTATTTAAACTCCGAATATGTCATGACAAACCTGGTTAAGTATGAACTTGTACCTGGTCGTTACAATGGTTATTTCCCAGTATAATCCTGATTAAGGATTTTTTAGATTATAGAAATATGGCGAATATCGCAATAGACGGTATAAAAGAAAGAACATTTGATGCTATCGTTATTGGCTCTGGTATCAGTGGTGGATGGGCAGCGAAAGAATTTACTGAAAAAGGCTTAAAGACCCTGGTTTTGGAGCGGGGCAGGAATGTGGAGCATATCAAAGATTATCCAACCACAAATAAGTTTCCATATGAGTTTGAGCATCGTAATGAAATGCCCTTTAAAGATAAGGAAGCAAATCCTATCGCAAATCGTTGTTATGCTTATAAAGAGGATTCACAACATTTTTTTGTAAAGGATAAAGAACATCCATATGTGCAGACAAAACCGTTCGACTGGATTCGCGGTTACCAGGTAGGTGGCAAATCTCTGCTATGGGCAAGACAGACCCAGCGTTGGAGTGACTTTGACTTTGAAGGTCCGGCACGTGACAATTTTAGTGTTGACTGGCCAATCAGGTATAAAGATTTAGCAGATTGGTATACTTATGTAGAACGCTTTGCAGGTATTGCAGGTAATAAAGATGGATTGGCAGAATTACCTGACGGTGATTTTCTACCTGCATTTCCATTGAATGCTGCTGAAGAGCATTTCAGAAAAGTAATTAAAGGAAAATACCCCAATCGGCATTTAATCAGTGCCCGATGTGCACATTTGTCTAAACCTAATCAAATTCATTTTGATCAGGGCAGAGGGCAATGTCAAAATCGTATCCTTTGTCAGCGGGGATGTCCTTTTGGTGGATATTTTAGTAGTAATGCGGCTACGCTGCCATGGGCTCAAAAGACAGGCAAATTAACATTAAGGCCATTATCTGTAGTTCATTCAATTATTTATGATTCGAAAAAAGGTAAGGCAACTGGGGTTAAAGTGATTGATACAGTTACTAAAGAAGAAATAGACTTTTATGCCGATGTAATTTTTGTAAATGCTTCTGCCATCAATACCAATCTCATTTTGTTAAATTCAGTTTCTGATCGATTCCAGAATGGTTTGGGTAATGATAGCGGATTGCTAGGTAAGTACATGGCTTTTCATAATTATAGTGCAGCAATTACTGCTGAATTTGATGGACAGCTTCAATATAAAACAGATGGACGGAACCCTGCCGGGGGCGGTTATATCCCACGTTTTAGAAATGTACATCAGCAAGAAACAGACTTCTTAAGGGGATATGCGGCTGCGCTGAGTGCCAGGCGTAAGGAATCGAGTGATACAACTGGAGTAGGTGTTGGATTAAAAGAGAACCTGATTAAAAAGGATTTGGGACCATGGAGAATCGGATCACATATGATGGGCGAGACCATTCCAAAAGAAAGCAATTTTGTGAAACTAGATGCCGACTTAAAGGATGCCTGGGGTATCCCTCAATTAAATATCTCTATTGATTATGATGAAAATGACCATAAAATGAGAGCCGATTATTTTGAACAGATGACAGATATGTTCAAAACTGCAGGGTTTTCAAATATCGAAACGCGTATAGATGATAGAAGACCAGGGAATGATATTCATGAAATGGGTGGGGTACGTATGGGGAAAGATTCTAAAACATCACTTTTAAATGAATGGAATCAATTGCACTCCTGTAAAAATGTATTCGTGACTGATGGAGCATGTATGACTTCCACTGGTACGCAAAATCCATCTTTAACTTATATGGCTTTAACCGCTCGTGCTTGTGATTACGCTGTGTCACAACTTAAAAAGGGTAATATCTGATTGGTATAACACCTGGATAATGCCTCTCTCAGCAGATATTTGTAATAACTCAAATATCTGCTTTTTTTAATCTGCAGATCTATCAATTATAAATGATGGTTCCAATATCTATTTTCCAGAATAATTTATTAACATTGCCTTATCAAGAGCCAAATATAGCATTAGGGCAATCAATGGGGAATTATGCCAGATATACGGATGAACAGTTGACCGCATTACTTCGGACAGGAGACCGTATGGCTTATACTGAAATATACAATAGGTATAAACGACTACTCTATCTTTTTGCTTATAAGCGCCTTGGTGAAAAGGAAGAGGTGTGGGATATTGTTCATGAAATCTTTCTTTCCCTATGGCTCCATCATGAAGGATTGGAAATTAATTATACTTTAAGTACCTATCTGCATAGTGCTGTTCGTAATAAGATTGCCAATTTAATTGCCCATAAACAGGTCTCCGGCAGGTATCTGGATAGTTTTAAAAGTTATCTGCACAACGCAAACAGTACCACAGATCACTTATTGAGGAGTAAACAATTGGCTGATTTGATCGAAAAGGAAATCGCAGCCCTACCTGATAAAATGCGTGAAGTATTTGAAATGAGCAGGAAAACGAATTATTCCCGTAAAGAAATTGCTGAAGAACTCGGTCTATCCGAAGAAACCATAAAGAGCCATATGCATCAGGCCCTGAAAAAGCTGAAAATAAAGCTGGGCTCTATGCTGGGAACGGTGTTTTTCATCTGATAACTGAAATATTTTAATTTTTTTCTTTTCAGACTAACCCTTAGGTGCTGATTAGCTGACTAACTCTTAAAATCAGCAAATAGCGGTTATGGATAATCAGAAGGAAAGAGCATTGTTAGAGAAGTATAAGCTGGGTCAGGCAACTGAGCTTGAAAGGGCAATGGTAGAAGATTGGATAGCTCATGGTATTTTCCCTGAATATGAAATTTCAGATTTCGAGCTTGAAGCACAATTATCCGAAATGGATAAGCAACTTCCTTTGGTGGAGAAGCAAATAAAGCTATGGCCACGTCTTGCTGGCGCAGCAGCGATTTTTATAATGTTGGGTGCTGGCATTCTATACTATATTGGTAAAGCAGACAATAAGCTACCGCAAAATGAAGTTTATGCGAATGATGTGACCCCTGGGGCTGTTGGGGCAACTTTGACCTTAGCTAACGGGAAAAGAATTAAGTTAACTGATGCCTTAAATGGGGAACTCGCTAAAGAGGAAGGTGTGGTAATTTCTAAGTCTGCTAATGGGAAATTGGTGTATAGTGCTAAATATGCTGTAAAGGAAGTTAACACAATAAATACGCTTTCTACCGCTAGGGGAGAGACTTATCAAGTTCAATTACCAGATGGATCAAAAGTTTGGTTGAATGCGGCTTCAAGTTTAACTTATTCTGCATCGCTAAATAGAGAAAAAACTCGTCAGGTTGTGTTGCAAGGGGAAGCTTATTTTGAAATTGCCAGAGATAAGAAACGCCCTTTTATAGTGAAAACGGCTAAACAACAGGTTGAGGTATTGGGTACGCATTTTAATGTGAACAGTTATTCGGACGAAGCTTTTACGGCAACAACCTTATTGGAAGGCTCAGTTCGGATAAATACAAATGCAGATGCTGTTGCAAATAAGGTAATCAGGCCTGGCGAAAAAGCCGTTCTTGCTGCAAATGGTTTGCGTATTTCGGAAGTGGATATTGAAGAAGCTGTAGCTTGGAAAAATGGTAAGTTTATTTTTCAGCAGGAAACAATTGGAACTGTTATGCGTAAGATTGCCCGTTGGTATGATGTTGAGGTAGTTTATGAGGCAGATTTAAAGGATAAGACTTTTAGTGGTTCTATGAGCCGCTTTGAAAATGTTTCACAAGTTCTTCGTAAGATAGAAATGACCGATCTGGTTCATTTTAAAGTGGAAGGAAGGAGGATCGTGGTAATGAAATAGGGGCTATCTAAAAGGAAGGTCTTAAAAAACAAGAACCGGGAGTACTTGGAACTACCCCCGGCAAATGTCTGGACTATCCTTTATTAATTTTTTCGAATCAACTAAATAAGAACCAAACTAAACAAATGTAATGATTTTTACTGACCGTAGAAGGTCTATGCCTTTTCCTGATGGAAGGGGTAGACAAAATGCTATAATAAGAAAATTGCTGATGAGGTTAAACTTTACTATCCTTATGATGATTTTGATGCTGTTACAGGTAAGTGCTGTTAGTAAAGCACAAGTGTCTGTTAATGGTTCAGGAATGCCATTACTCGAGGTAATTAAAAGCTTAAAAAAACAAACAGGCTATGATTTTTTTTACAGTGACCAAAGTGTAAAAAAAGCCAGACCGGTAACGGTAAACCTCAAAAATGTCTCCCTGGAACTTGCTCTGAAAACTTGTCTGGACGCACAATACCTGACTTTTAAAATTGATGAGCGTACGGTTATTATTAAAGAAAAGTCTGTAAACCTTCTTGATAAAGCTGTAGAATACATCCAGAATTTAAAGATAACCGGAAAGGTAAATGATGAAAAAGGGATGCCCATTCCAGGTGTCACAGTAAAGGTTAAAGGGACTAATACAAGCGTTATTACTGATAAAATGGGCAGTTTCAGAATGGATGTAACTCATCCAAACTCGGTGCTGGTCTTTTCATATATAGGATATGAGAACTTAGAACTTGAACTAAAGAACAGAACTAGCTTAGTGATTACATTAAAGGAAAGTCCTACCAAATTGGATGATGTAGTGATTATAGGTTACGGTCAGGTTCGCAGAGGAGATTTAACGGGTGCAGTTGCTACTGTTGATATAAAGAGCTTTGAAAAGGCTCCTGTTGCAACATTCGACCAGGCATTGGCAGGACGTATAGCCGGTGTTCAGGTTTCTGGAAATGACGGGCAACCTGGTAGTATCAATAATATAGTTATTAGAGGGAATAATTCAATTACTCAATCCAACTCTCCTTTGTATGTCATTGATGGTTTTCCCATCGAATCTATCGACGAAAGTCCGGTGAGCCCTTCTGATATAGAATCGATACAGGTATTAAAGGATGCTTCATCTACCTCTATTTATGGATCAAGAGGAGCTAATGGGGTAATTATTATTACAACAAAACAAGGGATGAAAGGTGCACCTGTGATTAGTCTGAACAGTTATTACGGACTTCAGCATGTGGCTAAAAAACTGGATATGTTATCTCCTTATGAATTTGTGAAATATCAGAATGAACTGAATCCTACTACAACTGATAAATTGTATCTGGATGGCAGAACATTGGAGGATTACAGAAGTGTAAACGGAATTAATATGCAGGACGAACTGTACCGTACCGCTCCTATACTTAATAATGACATCGCTATAAGAGGGGGAAGCCAGGGAACACAATATTCAGTTTTTGCAAATATCCTCGGATCTGATGGGGTAATTCTTAACTCTGGTTACAAGAGAACTCAAGGTAGGTTTTCTTTATCTCAGCAAATCAAGAAAAACCTTAAAGCCAACATAAATGCAACCTATACAAAATCAACAACAACAGGTTCCATTATTTCTGATCCAACAGCTGGAATCCCTAGTTTAAGCACAATTTATAGTGCTTTAGGTTATAGGCCAGTATCTGGTATTGCTGATGTAGATTTATTGGAAGAACAATTTGATCCAGCTGTAATTTCCGAAACACCGACAGATTATAGGGTGAATCCTATTATATCTCTTAAGAATGAGATCAACGAAAGATCTCTTAGTAATGTCATTATCAATGGTACGCTGGATTTTAAAATCATCAATAACCTGGATTTAAAAATACGAGGAGGATATATCGGGAATAATTTTGGCACAAAAACATTCTATAATTCCAAAACCCAGATAGGAAGTCCTTTTTATCCTACAACAAAAGGGACAACAGGTGGTATTTATAATCGGAAAATCGATAACTGGCTAAATGAAAATACACTTACCTATAATACCAAAATCAATAAAAGCAGGATAAATGCCATGGTGGGCTTTACCATCCAGGAAAATACAAACTTTTATTCTGGCTATACAGCTAGTTATATAGAAGATGAAAGCCTGGGTATTGATGGCTTAGATCTGAGTACATCGATAGTACCAGAAAGCATGACAAAAAAATGGAGCCTTGCATCTTTTCTGGCAAGGTTAAATTACGACTATAACGACAAATATCTATTCACATTTAGTTTCAGAGCAGATGGTTCTTCTAAATTCAGAAAGAATAACGTTTGGGGATATTTTCCTTCAGGTGCTTTCGCGTGGAAAATGAAACAGGAAGACTTTATGAAAAACCTGAGTTTTGTGTCTGATGCAAAATTACGTGTAAGTTATGGTACAACTGGAAATAATAGGGTAGATGAATATGCTACTTATTCAGGAATCACTTATCCTTACGTGAATTACTATTCGTTCAACAATGGTAACCCAGAAAGAGGAGCAGCCTTAACTTCAACAGGGAACCTCGATTTAAAATGGGAAACCACTGCCCAATTTAATATCGGTTATGATCTGGGTTTTTTTAAGCAAAAATTAAGACTTGTTGCTGATTATTATAGCAAAAAGACAACTGATTTATTACTTAATGCCCAATTGCCACACACTACCGGCTATCTTACCTCTTATCAGAATATTGGAAATGTTAAAAACGAAGGGTTTGAGTTTTCACTCCAATATGATGCAATCAAAACGAAGAATTTTGAATGGGCTACATCTTTTAACATTAGCTTCAATAAAAACAAAGTCTTAAAATTACAAGATGACCAATCTTATCGCCTATCTACCGTAAGCTTTGTAGGTGATTTCAGTGGTATTGCACCATATTATGCAGAAGTTGGAAAACCAATGGGCATGTTCTACGGAGCAGAATTTGATGGTTTGTATCAATACCCGGATTTTAATTTAGCAAATGGGATATATACGTTGAAAGATGAAATACCAACGAATGGAAGAACCAGAAACAGTATTCAACCTGGGGACATGAAGTTTAAAGATCTGAACAACGACGGAACAATCAACACCAGTGATTATACCATTATAGGTAATGGAAACCCGGTTCATATAGGTGGATTTATGAATGATTTTCGATACAAGAATTTTGACCTGAGTGTTTTTCTACAGTGGTCTTATGGTAATGATATCATAAATGCAAACAGGTTATACTTTGAACAAAATACCTATAACTATTATAATTTCAATCAATATGCTACTGTGGTTAACCGCTGGTCGCCCGATAACCAAAACACTAGCATTCCCAGAACGGGTGGTGTACCGCCTAGAATTTATCACTCAAATATTATTGAGGACGGATCATTTTTAAGGTTAAAGACGGTTTCATTAGGCTATACTTTTTCTAAGGAATTGCTGAAGTCTATAAAGCTCAAAACTGCAAAGGTATATGTATCAGCCCAAAACTTATATACATGGACAAATTACACAGGTTCTGATCCTGAAGTTTCTGTAAGAAACTCGGCTTTGACACCTGGATTTGACTGGTCTGCTTATCCAAGAGCCAGAACAATCACTTTCGGTTTAAATGTTTCACTTTAAAGGTTAAGAAGATGAAAAAAATTATATTATTATTTGTCTCATTATGTTTTTTCGGATGTAAAGACTTCCTGGAAAACACACCTACAGACTTTATCAGTCCTGAAAATTATTATAACACAGAAAAGGAATTGAGTAGCGCCTTAACCGGTGTTTACGATGTAATGGGTGACGCCTATATCTATGGTAAGTGGTACCAGATGCAGATTACTGTAGGTACCGATGAAACTTATATGACAGGGGTTCAGCCATCTGGCGAGCTCAATACTTATCAGCATAGTCCATCCAATACCTATGTCCGTTATTTTTGGAGATACCTGTATTTTGGTATAGAAAGGGCTAATAATCTTATCGCCAATATAAATAAGCCAAAAATGGATGAGACCAAAAGGGCTCAAATTTTAGGTGAAGCAATGTTCTTAAGGGCATATTATTATTTCGTTCTGGTTTCTCATTATGGTGATGTACCATTACAGCTAATTCCAAATCCATCTACTAAGGACGTAAGTATTGCCAGAACAGATTCTAAAGTCGTATATGAGTATATAATAAATGACATGAAAAAGGCTGAGGAGCTGTTGTCGGCACAAACTGCCAGCAGTCTTGGCTTTGGTGGCAGAGTTAGTCTTTCTACAGTCCGCGGGATATTAGCCAGGGTCTTTTTACATATGGCGGGCTTTCCTTTAAAGGATGAATCGAAATACAATGATGCCCTCATTTATGCCAATAAAGTGATTGATTCTAAAGAACACGCGTTGAATCCAAGCTATCAGCAGATATTTATCAATTATGCTCAAGATAAATATGATGTAAAAGAAAGCATTTGGGAAGTTGAATTCTGGGGTAATAGAACAGGAAATGCTTTCCAGGAAACCGGAAATCTTGGAAATATCAGTGGCCCTCTTGCCAGAGACCCTGAGATTGGGGTGAGTACTTCTGCAATAAAAACTACAGGACTGTTTTTTAAAGCTTATGAGGTTGATGAAAATAGTGCAGCTACGTTAAAGTATTCTCCTGATTTAAGGAGAGACTGGAATTGTGTGCAATATGGTTATGGTACTGCTACTAGTAATCCTGGTAGGGTAAAGACTGTAAATACTAATATTTACAATATGGATTTAGGTAAATGGAGACGCGAGTATGAAACCCTTGTTCCTAAACATACCACTTTTACGCCTCAGAACTTCCCTTTACTTAGGTATGCTGATGTATTACTGATGATGGCTGAAGCAGAGAATGAAGTAAACGGACCTACTTCTGTCGCAATTAAAGCAGTAAATGATGTCAGAAAAAGAGGATATGGAGAACTTGTAAATGGTCAGACTTTAAAAACTATATCATTGAGTAATGGTGGAAGTGGTTATACGACAGTGCCTAATGTTACCATTACCGGGGGCGGAGGAACTGGAGCAGTAGCTACAGCTGTTATTGCTGCTGGTAAAATAACCAGAATAGCCATCAGTAACTATGGTAAGAATTTTACTTCGGCACCTGTAGTTACAATAACTGGCGGAAACGGAACAGGCGCAATTGCAGTCGCAAGTATCATGGATGCAAATTTGACTCCTGCTCAAACGGCTTCAAAAGAAGAATTCCGTAAAGCCATACAAAAGGAAAGGATGCTTGAGTTGGGTGGTGAGTTCTTAAGAAAACAAGATTTGATACGCTGGGGCTTACTGGTTAAGAATCTAAAAGACAATTCGGATGATATTATAAAGAATGCAGCTGCAAATCGTAAATATACTTCCCAGGCAGGAGATAATGTTACTGAAAGAGATGTATTGCTGCCAATTCCTGAGTACGATCTTAGTCTCAATAAATTGTTGACACCAAATCCAGGCTGGTAAAACGTACACTTATTTATTTTGAACCTTTTAACTGCTTATCATTAAGCGGGTAGACAACTATTTTTTATTATGAAACATATAATTCTAATATTCCTATTAGCACTTTCCTGCAATTTATTTGCTCAAGAGCCTGTAAAACACCAAAAAGTACCCGGTATTCAAATTGTGCATTCTCCAAAAAGTTCAGGAAAATACCTGGGTAGCCCATCAATTATAACACTACCAAACGGAGACTACCTGATGTCATTTGATTTCTTTGGTCCTGGTTGTACATCTGATATTGTGCAGGTGTACAAATCATCTGATAAAGGAACAACATGGACCTATTTGGCTGAATTACAAGATACTTTCTGGGCGGGTTTGTTTATGGTGAAAAACGATGTTTATATCCTGGGTGTCAGGGGGTCCGACAGAAACCTTTCCATTAGAAAGTCTACAGACTTCGGTAAAACATGGTCAGCTCATTCGATCTTAAGAGCAGGACGTTTTCATGGTTCTACTACACCAGTAATTTTTCATAATGGAAGAATATACAAAGGATATGACCATCTTGGAATTGAAGACAAAAAGAAGAAATGGATGGCTGATAACAAATCCTTTATCATGTCGACCCCTGAACAATCAGATCTCCTGGATCCGAAAAGCTGGTCTTATACCAATGAAATAGTAAAACCGGCTGCAATAGATGGAACTGGATGGCTGGAAACTAATGTCGTTCTGGGAAAGAATGGCAATATAGTAGGGTTAACCAGGCTAGCGAATGAATCTGGTTATAATGCAGGCTACTATAGTCTTAAATCTAATACTGAAATTGATGAAAATACAGTTGGAAGAATTCCTTTTATCGGTGGGGCAACTAAGTTTAATGTGATGTGGGATGCGAAAACAAAAAGATATTGGGCATTAACTAATTATCCGGCCGAGAAATTAAGAGCACCAAAGATGAGAGCAGGAGGAATGAGAAGTGTATTGTCATTAATCTCTTCTAAAGATTTAAAAAGCTGGAAAACAAATGCAATTCTGCTGGCAAGTGAAAATGTAAAATACCACGGATTTCAATATGTCGACTGGCAATTTGAGGGCAAGGACATCATCTTTATTTCCCGTACTGGATTTACTGATGCTTTCGGAGAGGCTGATAATGCTCATAACTCGAATTACATGACATTCCATAGGATAAAAAACTATTCAAAAGCCAAAACCCCAAAGGAACTCAAATACCTGATAAACTGAAATGAATAAAAATTAAATTATATTTTGATGAAAAGATTACTGTTTACATTTTTTATAGCATATCCTATTTTTCTGTTTGGTTGCAAAAAAGTAGAAGGAACTAACTTTATGGTGGTAAATGATACCACCACAAACCAATTTGCTCAGGTGCCAGGAGTTGTTGTGGTTCATAGTCCCAAATCAAGTGGTAAATACCGTGGGACTCCAAGTTTGGTGAAATTGCCGAATGGCCATATTTTATCATCAAATGATGTTTTTGGTACAGGTATACCTAATGCAACAGATATTTTTATTTCGAAAGACAATGGTGTCTCATGGTCATATGTATCAACCGTTACAGGGGCTGTTTGGTCCGGTTTATTTTACCATCAAAATAAATTGTTTCTATTAGGAGCTGATGTAAGTCAGGGAGCAAATTTGGTGATACGAGGCTCTACAGATGAGGGATTAACCTGGTCTGCTCCAACAATTATTGTTCCGGGTGCTTGTCACGGTTCTTCTACACCGGTTTTATTTGCTAACAATAGAATTTATAAAGCTTATGAATTTCATGATACGGATCTCAACGGTAAATGGATGTCTGGAAATAAGTCTTACATTGTTTCTGCCTCCCAAACTGCAGATCTATTGAACCCTTCAAGCTGGCTGAAATCGGATGCACTCCAAAAACCAGCGTGGTTAGATGGAACGGGTTGGTTAGAAACAAATGCTGTAATAGGCCCTGATGGTAAGATAAAAGGGATATCTCGCCTCGCTTCTATGGAAGGTATTTATGCAGGATATTATTCTTTGTCCTCCGATGCACAAATTGAAGCGGGTTCTGGAAAGAAAATTCAGTTTTGGGGTGGTTCTTCAAAATTCAATATCAGGTACGATTCCAATACCCAAAAATATTGGGCTTTAGTTAATTATGCCCCGGCACAGTTTAAGGAGAATAACAGATCAGCTGGTGGAATCAGAAATGTTCTGGCGCTTAGTAGTTCAACAAATCTGGAAACCTGGGTGATCGAGTCTATTGTGCTGGCCAATAATGATGTAGAGAATGTAGGCTTTCAGTATGTCGACTGGGTGTTTGACAACAATGATATTCTTTTTGTTTCGCGTACAGCATTTGATGATGGATTTGGAGGGGCAGACAACTATCACAATGCAAACTTTATGACTTTTCACAGGATTACAAATTATGCTTCAACAAGTACTCCTGTAGAATGGCAAAATCTTTTGCCTGGAAATAGCTGGAATGGTGGGTTGCAGGAGATAGATATGTCGGCAGGTAAAGGGGATACCAAAGCTAACCCGGCATTAATTTCTCATCCCGGACAATTGGTTTATCTGTCAGAACAGGTTTATAAGGGAAATTCTTTTGAAAATAAATATTTCAAAATGACCAATAATATTGATCTGAATCACTTTAATTATCTGCCAATTGGCTGGTACATCACAACAACCGTAAATAAACCTTTTAGTGGAAATTTCGATGGCGACGGACATCAGGTATTGAATCTTAAGATCAATAGAAATGACGATACGTATACCTCAAGTGGTCTATTTGGATATACGCTTAGAGGCAGCATCACCAATTTGGGCATAGGTGGACAAAGTGATATCCTGGTCGGTGGGGTAGCTGGTGGAATTGTAGCTTATGCTAATGCAACTGTGATCTCTAGCTGTTTTAATAAGGCAAATGTAAAAGGTGTTTCTTTTGTGGGGGGAATCATAGGCTATGGTGTAAGCGCTCCTAAAATTAGCGATTGTTACAACACTGGAATAATTTCATTGCAAACAACAACAACTGTTAATAAAAACGTAGGTGGAATAGCTGGCTATCTGAACACCGGTTTTATAAAAAACAGCTATAATGCCGGATCTATTTCTACAACATTAACTTCGACAACAGGTGCGGGTGCCATATCAGGTAAGACAAGCAGTTTAATTTCTAACTGTTATTTCTTGTCCGGAACTATTGCCAATACCAATAACAATGAGGTTGAATTGACCGAGACCATTATGAAAAATATTTCAACAGTTAATCTTTTGAATAATGGACGAACACCATTGTTATGGAAAACAGATGATCTCAATCTGAATAATGGATATCCTATTTTAAATTATTAAGCTTATTAAAAATGTTAAAATATAAAATCATAAAAGATTTATTAGCAATTGCCTTCTTGACAATGTTAAGCTATAGTTCTTCTGCACAGGAGATACGATGGTATAATCCTGAGAAAGAAACAGACTTTATTATAGAAGGACAGGCCTGGTCTAACACTGTTAAAAACCGTTACGACAGACTTCCTGCCTCTGCTGAATCGCAAGTGAGAAAAGAAGTCTGGAAACTTTCAAATAACTCAGCAGGGTTATACATCAGTTTTACAACAGATGCAAAAGACATCAAAGTAAAATATGGCTTGAAAGAACGTTTGGCTTTAAATCAGATGCCAGCCACTGGGGTTAGTGGAGTTGACTTATATGCACTCACTAAAGACAATAAATGGAAATGGGTAAAAGGACAGTACCTTTCATTTAAAAGTGATACGGTTTCAATCAATTTTGATAATCTTTATCCTGAATCTGTTAAAACATATAGAATTTATTTGCCTTTATACAATACACCTAAGTGGTTTGAAATCGGAATTGATAAGAACTCAACTTTTCAAACCTTGTCAGATAAGCAATCAAAACCAATTATTGTTTACGGAACCTCTATAGCGCAAGGTTCTTCAGCATCCAGAGCAGGGATGGCCTGGACCAATATTCTTAACAGAAAATTAAATGTCCCTGTGATCAATCTGGGTTTTTCAGGAAATGGTAGACTGGAACCAGAGATTACAAGTTTGATCGCTGAAAAGGAGGCTTCAGTTTTTATCCTGGATTGTTTGCCCAACCTGATGATTTTCTCTGAAGCTGAAGTAAAAGAAAAAATCTTAAAGGCAGTTCAGATGATCAGGCTAAAACATAAGCAAACACCAATTATACTTACTGAACATGCTGATGCTACAATTTCCTTAGTAAATGTAGATAGACAAAAGCCTTTTTTAAAGATTAATACTTTAATGAAAGAGTTGTTTATCCATATGAAACGGGAAGGAGTTAAGAACATACACTTGTTAACTGCCGAAGAAATAGGGCTGAATATCGATAGTACTGCAGATGGTATACATCCTTCCGATTTAGGGATGATGCAGTATGCTGAGGCTTATGAAAAGCTGATTAAAAAGATAACTAAGTAGTGCTCATTTAAAAATCCTCACAGCAATGTGGGGATTTTGTGTTTTGATATTAATTTAATCTTTTATAATATTGTTATAACCAAATCTAAATCTGGCATCATAAAAGATGGACCCGCAGTTTGTTTCATATACGTTAGAAGAACTCTTCTTATACATTAAGGAAGGGGACCATAGAGCATTCGATGAATTGTATGGAAGAACCTGGGAAGAGTTATACATTAAAACTTATAGCAAATTAAAGATCGAAGACCTGGCAAAAGATATTGTTCAGGAGGTTTTTGTAGATCTTTGGAATAAGCGGACGGAGCGCAACATCGATAATGTAATAGCCTATTTAATGCAGTCGGTAAAGTTTAAAGTGATCGATGAGTTCCGCAGATCCAAATATAAGTTTGTAGAGATCGATAATTTTATTGAACAGATACGTGATAGCAGTGATGCTGATTCTCAGCTTATTTCGAAAGAGTTTTTTAGTCTGCTCAGACAATGGACAGAAACACTTCCGCGTAAGAGAAGAGAGATTTTTAGATTAAAATACGAAGAAGACCTCTCAAATAAAGAAATTGCAGAACAATTAGGAGTGTCGGTTAAAACTGTTCAAAATCAATTGCTTAACTCGTCTTTTGAGCTGAAGTTATTACTTCGGAATGCACTGTTTACATATTTTTTACTTTTTTTTGGGAGATAAGGGTACTTTCTACGACAAGTAGTTATAAGACCATTTATAAACCGAACCTGTATGTCAAACAAATCTATTCGAAATAGATTTTTGTCGATTTTCGACAAATACCTGAAAGGAAAAACTACTGCTGAACAGAATAATCTTGTAGATTATTTTTATGATTCTATTCCAGATGAAGTTGTAGCTCCAGAAAAACTTACAGCGATCCAGTCGGAAATTAAATCTGCTATAAATGAGAGAATTAGGGGTAGTGTAGTAAAGTTGGCCCCTCGTCGTCGATTTAACTATTTAAAAGTAGCTGCTTGCCTGGCATTAATTGGTCTTTCAGCTACCTTCATCTATCAGCATTATTTTGCTCCAGCTAATCAAACTGCATATACACTCGCCATGAACGACAGCAGTTCACCTGTTATCGTGCTTAATGATGGGAAAAGCTATGATCTGAATGATAGTCGTCTCCATAAAAAAGCGCTTAAAATAGAAGACAATGGAGAGAAAGTATTTGTACTATCAGGAGATTCCAAGGATAGTCAGGATATCAACCTCATTAAGAACCCCACCAGTCGGATATTTGCTTTTCAATTGCAAGATGGAACCCGGGCTTGGTTAAACCCAAAGTCGACTTTAGAAATACTTCCTGTGTCGAATGGTAAACGTATTGTTAAGATAGAGGGAACAGTGTTGTTTGATGTGCAAAAAATAAAAACTGCCGATCATTATATACCCTTTGTAGTTAAGACTGCATTACAGACCATCGAGGTATTGGGAACAAAGTTTATTGTTAATTCCTTTGATAAGGATGAGGATGTCCTCTTATTAGAAGGAAAGGTTAGGTTAACTCATAACAATTATAATACAGCTGTAATACTGAAGCCAGATCAGAGAGCCTCTTTACAAAGTAATGATCCAAGGATTTTAATTACCAAATCTACAGACGGACATAAAGTAGAAGCATGGCATAAAGGATTATTCTATTTTGAAAATGAGAAAATGTCCGATGTAATGGCAGAATTGGCCGACTGGTATGGTGTAGAGATTATAGTAGATCGCGCCATTAAAGACATCCCGATTACTGGTATGATCAGCAGGTATGAAGATGTTGAACAAGAACTGAAAATGATCGAAATGACCAACAACGTAAGCTATAAACGTAGTGGTGGAAAGATTTATATAAAATAACAAACTAAATATACCCTTGTGATGCAAAATTATCTATCCAGGCCACTGTGCTTGTTGGTCCTTGTCGGTTTTTTAAATGCCAGTCAGGCATTAGCTAATCAGCAGACAATTTCCATTTCGTTCAGCAACACCACCATTAAAGAAGTGTTTAAAGAATTGAACCAGAAAACTGGCTTGAAATTCATTTATTCAACACTTGATTTAAATGAAAACAAGAAAGTAAGTGGAACTTTCAAAAGTGTTACTGTCGATAAAGTAGTAGGTCATGTTCTGGCCAATTCATCAGTAACTTATGTCATTAAAGACAACACCGTTATCATCAAGAAACTAAAGGAAAAATCTACTCAGGATAAGGTAATAAATGGAAGGGTAGTAGATGAGCAAACTAAACCTTTGCCCAATGTGACTATCAGGACAAATGTATCTAATGCGGTGACTTTGACAAATAACGACGGTAGGTTTTTTATCAAAGTGACTGATAGTGATACAGAGCTGAACCTAAGTATGTTGGGTTTTACTACTCAGATACTGAAGCTGGATGAAAGGCTTGAATATGAAGTGAAATTGGTTGAGGCCGATCAGTACTTGAACGAGATTGTTGTAGTAGGCTATGGTGTACAAAAGCGTAAAGATTTAACGGGTTCCGTATCGTCTGTAACTTCTGCCCAAATCAATAAAATGCCAACGACCAGCATTGCAGAAATGTTAAGGGGAGCAGCTACAGGTGTACAGGTTACTGCTGGTAATGCATCCCCTGGTGGAAGTTCTAGCATTCTCATCAGGGGTAGAAGATCTCTTTCAGCAGGTAATGATCCTTTATATATTGTTGATGGTATACCTACAGTAAGTATTGATGATATCAATGCCAATGAAATTGCCTCAATTGAAATCTTAAAAGATGCTTCTGCTCAGTCAATTTATGGTGCCAGAGCAGCAAATGGAGTGATCCTGGTGACCACAAAAAGAGGTATATCTTCAAAAACTAAAGTAAATGTAAATTCTTATGCAGGGGCACAAAACCTTTATCGAAACTTTGAGTTTTATGACGGTGAACAATGGGCAGCTTATAGAAAAGAAGCTTTTTATAATGCTTATGGTTATTATGATGAAGAAGAGGCTTTTAGAGGCTTAATGCGTGATGTATACCGCTCTAAAGAATATGTGAATTGGGAAGATGTAATGCTTGGTACTGCTTATCAGAATAAAAATGATGTACTGATCCAATCAGGAAGTGAAAAGACAAAATATGCATTGTCGCTGGGACATTTTTATCAGGATGGTCTGGTGCCCTCCTCAGACTTTAAACGCTTCACGGGTAGATTGAATGTCGATCAAACACTATCCAAAGCAATTTCGGTTGGTACAAATATTTCCTATACCAAATCATATCGAAACATTGCTGATGGAAGCTTTAGTTCCTTTATCACAATGCCCCCATTGTCAAAGGTTTATAATGATGATGGTTCTATGAGAGAGGATGTAACTGAAGCAGGAGAGTCACATTATAATCCGCTTTGGAATATCGATAATTCCGTAAATAACAGCATCACGGACAGGGTGAATATTAATCTTTTTGGCGATTGGAAGATCAACAAAGATTTTTCTTTTAGACTAAATACTAGTTTAAACAACAGAAAGGTACAGGATAACACTTATTTAGGACTAAAACATACCACTGGACGAAATAATGGAGGTGAAGCAACAGTTTCGGAAAGCACTTATAATGATTATGTGGTAGAAGGGATTCTAAATTACAATAAGGATATCAATAAGCATCATTTTGATGCCACAGCCATGGCCAGTATCAACGGAATCCAATGGAAAAGAGTTGGCAATACTGGCTTTGGTTTTGCTAACGACGACCTATCGTATAATGCCATTAGTTCTGCCAAAACTTATGCGGTAATGGCCTATGAAATGTCGGATAGGAAGTTACTGTCTTATATGGGAAGGGCAAGGTATAATTTTGATAGTAAGTATCTGGTGACTTTGTCTTTAAGGGTGGATGGTTCTTCTGTTTTCGGAGCTAACAATAAGTATGGCTATTTTCCTGCGGCCGCAGTTGCATGGAGACTTAAAGAGGAGTCTTTTTTAAAGGATGTTAAATTTCTATCAGATTTAAAACTGAGATTGAGCTATGGGCAGGTGGGTAATCAGGGGATTAGTCCATACACCACGCTGGGATTGGCTGATCGTTACCTGATTGAATTCGGAAATGACACACAGGTGGGGTATCTGCCAGATTCACAATTGAGAAATCCAAAACTAAAATGGGAAACTTCTACATCAAGCAATTTGGGTATTGATTATGGTTTTTTTAATGGCAGACTTAATGGTTCCATTGAATTGTATGATACACAGACTACTGATTTACTGGTAGAACGTTCTTTGGCTACAACCACTGGATATCAAACCCAATTGGTTAATCTGGGCCATGTACAGAACAGAGGTGTAGAGATTGGTGTAAATGGAGCTATCATAGAAAACAAAGACTTTAAATGGAATATGAGTGTGAATTTCACGCTTAACAGGAATAAGATTAAGAAAATTGATGGTTCTTTAGATGCGAATGGCCTTCCTAAAAACGATTTAAATAACAAATGGTTCATCGGTGAATCCATGAACGTGTATTATGATTATCGTTTTGACGGAATCTGGCAGTTGTCGGATAATATTGCAGGATCGGCTATGCCAAGTGCTAAACCGGGCGGGGTAAAGGTTGGTGATATAAATGGTGACAATGTAATTTCAGTTGATGACAGGGTGATTATCCAAAGAGATCCGAAATGGCTGACTTCATTCATTACCAGCTTTGATTATAAAAACCTAAGTCTATCGCTGGATTTCTATTACCTCACTGGCGGCTATCGTTATAATTCTTATCTGGCTACTTTCGAAACGGGTGGAGATTTGACTGGAAAAAGAAACGGTATCCGTAGAGACTATTGGACCATACATAATCCTTCAAATTCGGCACCAGCTCCAAACATGGTACAAGCTCCTGCATTTTTGGCTTCTGGTGCTTACGAGAAAGCAGATTATCTAAAATTGAGGAATATCTCCCTGGCTTATAACATGCCCGAAAAATTGATACAGAAAGTTAAGCTCGACAATTTAAAATTGTTCTGTACCATGAGCAATGTATGGACCATGACTGATGTTCAGGCTTATGGACCAGAACAAAATCCTGGGCAGTATCCGGAGCCAAGGACCTTATTATTCGGAATTAATTTTTCATTCTAAACGAACGGAATTATGAAAAGAAGTATATTTTATGTTTTATTGTTGTCAGCAACAATGATATCCTGTTCTAAAGTATTAGAAGAGGAAAATCTGACAAAGTACTCAGCTGATTACATCTATAGTACTGAAGGTGGATTAAAATTAGCTACGAGTGCTGTTTATGCACTGTTACGCAGTTATGCAAATGACACAGAGAATGCCACAATTTTTGCTTTGGAAAGAGGTACTGACCTGTCGGTAACTAACGGTGGAACAGGAAACTACTTTGGTATTTACGATGCCAACAACCTTAGGCCATCATCTTCACAGGTAGCCCACATGTGGCGTACAATGTATCAGATTATTGGTAAGGCAAATGAGATTATCAGTGCGGGTGAAAAACTTCCTGAAACGAATGGATTGAAGGCTACAATTGCAGAGGCGAAATGCTTTAGGGCACAGGCATATTTCTTACTATACAGAACTTATGACAGGATCTGGCTTAATACAGTTCCTACAACATGGGAAAACGTAGATGCGCCTAAAAATTATAAAGCAGCCAGCAATGCTGAGGTTTTTGATCTTTTGTATAGTGATTTAAATTATGCTATTGAAAACTTACCCTGGAAATCCTCAGAGCCAGGAAGGTTTAATCAGGCCGCAGCAAGACATATGAAAGCTAAAGCTGCATTATGGGCCAAAGATTGGGATACGGTACTAGATCAGGTTGATAAAATCGATAAATTCGGACAGTACAGATTGGTGTCGTTGGATAGTGTTTTTAACGCGGCAGATCTGAACCATAGTGAAGCATTAATGGTGCAGCAATGGAGCAAGAATCCAGGCGGAAATTTATCTAATACCACGCCTTTGGGGAATTATTTCTCAGCTTATTTTATCGCTTCTTATAGAACAGAAATTGGAGGAACGGCAGAATATGCTTGTAGTTATGAGAATTGGGGCTATACTTATGGTAGATGCTTACCTAGTCCTTATCTATTCTCTCTGTATAACCCGCTTAAGGATAAACGATATAATTCCTTCTATATCCATAAATATAAAAACACCACGCCTAAGGCTATTCCATATGGTAGTGTGACGGTTAATCCTGGTGACTATTTTCCATTATACAAAAGTGGTAACAAAAACAGATTGGTTTATCCTGGATGTACAAAATATGGAGACATCTGGACACGTACACCATCGGAGACGCGTAGTTATAAAGACCTGATCATCTATCGTCTTGCCGAAACCTATATCATAGGAGCCGAAGCTGCACTGATGAAAGGCAATCAAACCTTAGCAAAGGAATACTTTAATAAAGTTTGGAAAAGAGCTGGTAATGATGAGTTTACAGGTTCATTAACTATCAAAGATATCATTGATGAACAGGCCAGAGAGCTTGCTTTTGAAGGTGATAGATGGTATTTCCTGAAAAGATTGGGAATCCTCATCTCTCAGGTTAAAAATTATGCAGGTGATCCGGAAATATCAACTTCTGTAACCGGACGTGTTAACCTGCCAGCAAATCCACACTTTGTAAGATGGCCAATTCCAGAAGCAGAAATTATTAATATGGGAGCCAATAACTTCCCGCAAAATCCAGGATACAACTAAATTAAAATCAAGATATGAAACAGATCATTTATATAATTCTATTACTTACTTCATTTAATACTTATGCTTTTAATAATCCGAATACCTACGATATATGTGTATATGGGGAGTCGGCATCGGGTGTAATTACTGCTATACAGAGTGGTCGATTAGGCAAAAAAGTGGTATTGGTTTCTAAGAACAACCATGTAGGTGGCTTGGTGACTTCAGGCTTAACTGCTACAGATATGAACAGAAATGAAGTAGTGGGCGGACTGACAAGAGAATTCTATCAGCGCTTGTATAATTACTACTTAAAGCCAGAAGCCTGGGTAAATCAGAATCGTGATGAATTCTTCATCAAATCGCTCAAAAGAACCTATAAAGGTAAAAATGAAGAACGTAAAATGCAGTGGGTATATGAGTCGAAAATTGCAGAAAGGATTATGCTAGAAATGTTGAAAGAATCAAATGTTGAAGTATGGCATAATGAACGTTTAAAATTAAAAGGTGGCTTAAAAAAGAAAGGAAAGCAAATTGTAGGCATTCAAATGGAAAGTGGTAAGTCAATCGAGGCTAAGGTATTTGTAGACGCCACATACGAAGGTGACCTTATGGCTAATGCTCGTGTGTCTTATACCGTAGGCAGAGAATCAAATGATACTTATGGAGAGACCTTAAATGGCTACAGGATCAATTATGAAAAAGGAGCTGATTTAACCAAAATAGACCCATATGTAATCGAGGGTGATAAAAACTCTGGTTTGCTGCCTTATATCGATAAAAGAATACCAAGTAAACAAGGTGCAAAGGATAAGAAGGTACAAGCTTATTGCTACAGACTTACTTTAACTGATGATCCGGCGAATAGAATAAAAATTCAGAAACCTGCAAACTATAATCCATTATGGTATGAGGTGTTGGCCAGACAGTTGAAATTAAATCCAGATTTAGAGCTGCAAAAGATCATTACCTTAACGCCAATGCCAAACCGTAAAACTGATACCAACCATTTGGATTTCTTTGGTGCCAGCTATGATTATGCAGAGGGAAGCTATGAGAAGAGAAAAGAACTGGAACAACTGCACAAAGATTATGCTTTAGGAATGTTATGGTTCCTGGAAAACGACCCAAGGGTTCCAGAGCATGTCAGAAATGAAATGAGCAACTGGGGTTTGCCTAAAGATGAGTTTGCTGACACAGGTAATTTTCCTTACCAGATTTATGTTAGAGAGGCCAGAAGAATGCAGGGAACATATGTCATGGTCGAAAAAAATATCAGCAAAGAGAACAGACAGAATGCAGAACATGCTGTCGGTTTGGGTTCTTATGCTTTAGACTGCCACTATGTATCTAAAGTGTTGGATGGCGAAGGAAAATTGCGCTTTGAAGGGACTATTTTTAAAGCTGTTGTGCCATATCCAATTAGCTATTATGCAATTACACCAAAGAAAAACGAATGTACCAATCTTTTAGTACCTATATGTTTGTCTTCATCTCACGTAGCCTATAGCTCGATAAGAATGGAACCTGTTTACATGGTTCTTGGCCAGTCAGCTGCTGTTGCAGCTGCGATGGCAATAGATGGTAATGTCGCTGTTCAGGATGTTTCATATACTGATCTGGCGAAGAAACTAGAAGGATTAAATCAGATCATCAAAACCAATTAACCTATTTCGATATGAAAAGTCATTCGATCATCTTTTATTTGCTCCTGGTATTAACAGCAGGTGCATGTAAGGATAATTACGATTATCCAATACCTAAAAATTCGTTCGAAGAAACATTTATGGATCCACCAGCAAAGGTTAGCCTGTCTAAAGTGGCCGGACAATGGCAAATGCAGGTAAATGGTGCTGAATTTTACATCAAAGGTGTATCCACTAATAAATTCTCTGAACGTGCAATAAATTATGGAGCAAATACCATTAGAACTTATGGAGTTAATGATACGACAAGAACAGTTCTCGATAGAGCCTATGCTGCAGGTTTATATGTGAATTTTGGGCTTTATATTGGAAGAGAAACTGACGGATTCGATTATAATAATGCAACGGCAGTCAGTCAGCAGCTCGAAAAGATGAAGCAGGATATCATCAGGTTCAAAGACCATCCTGCAATTTTATGCTGGTCTATCGGAAATGAAGCAGAAGCTAGTTATACTAATGTTAAGCTATGGTCTGCGATCAATGAAATTGCTACATTTATTCATCAGATAGATCCGAATCATCCTACTACAACTGCATTAGCTAGTTCTAATGTTGATCATATCAAGAATATCATCAACCTTGCACCAAATATCGATATCCTTTCTGTAAACACGTATGCACCTAATTTACCAGGAGTGTTGGGTAACCTGACTACAGCCAATTGGCAAAAGCCATATATGATTACTGAATATGGACCGAGAGGTACCTGGCAAATGGCGCCAGAACCTACAAGAATACTTAGCTGGGGTGGTTTGGTTGAGCAGACGAGTACAGAAAAAGCTGATGTCTATCAGCAAGCTTATAAGGATAATATTCTGGCCAATAAATCTAAAGGCTGTATCGGATCTTTTGTATTCTTATGGGGCTATCAAACACATGGTGAAGTATTGACATGGTACGGTTTTTTTGATAAGAAGGGTTACACTTTTCCTGCTGTAGATGCAATGCAGTTTGCCTGGACAGGAGCTTATCCTTCTAATAGGGCACCTATAATTCAGGATAGGAACCAGGTTTTAATGGATGGTAAGAAAGCAGAGGATAACATTATGGTTGCTAAAGCTTCTGCACATACAGCAACAGTTGTAGCGACAGATCCGGATAATGATCCGCTGACTTACTCCTGGAGAATCGTTAAAGAGAAAACAGCGGCAGCTGATGGAAGTCTTCCGGATGGTATTGCTGGTCTTATTCCCAATAATACTTCGGCAAATATTTCTTTCACGGCGCCAAATGAAACCGGTGCATATCGGTTAATTGTTTTTGTAAATGATGACGCCCATAAGAAAGTCGCAAGTGCAGTAATTCCATTTTACGTTAATTAGTATTGATCATGAGATACAAATTATTAAAAATTGTTATGTTCTTATTGATAACAGGCTTCGTCGCTTGTAAAAAAGACAATAAGGAACAACAACCGAATCAGTTTTCTGTAAAGGTTACACAGAATGTGGCGCTCCCGTATATAGTCAACTCTTCTAAAGAGATAAATTTCGATTTGAGCATCACTTCTGCAAGTGCTTTAAAGATTAAAGACGCAGAGCTTATACTTGATGGGAGCAGTCTTAAATTAGTTACAGCAGGTGCCACAAATCAGGTAGATTTAAAACATGTATACAAAGTTTCCATACCTGAGGTTGGGAAAAGCCTGATTTTTAAACTGAAAGTTTCAAGTGAAGAAGGAGAGGTGGTAGAGAAAGATTTTGTAGTGTATGTTGAATCTGCTCCCGCTAACATCAGTGTCGTTATTCCAAGTACAGCTCCTGTTGAAATTAAAGATACTGAAACTGCTGATTTCAATATCTCTGTTAAATCAGAATACGATTTCCGGTATATCAAGACATTCCTCAACCAGGTAGAAGTGCCTGCTTTAAGCAAAACGAGCTTTAATAATCCAAAAGAGGATACTTATCAGTTTACTTATCATCCTTTAGCTACTGATGTAGATAAAACACTGGAGTTCTACATAGAGGTAATGGATGTCATGGGGAACCTGGTCAGACAACCTTTTACTCTGGCTGTAAAACGTTCTCAGGTTGTAGATTTTAATGTCTACCCTAATCTTAACCTGGGAGCTCAACGTTGTACCACTGCAGGTCCATTCTTCAATGCAGCTACCGGTCAGGTTTATCCTACAGCTGGTTCAGCACAAATATCGGCAAGTATTGATCTGTCAGTTTTTTACAGCGGTTCAACAAATAGTTATAATATCACTTCGCCTACTTTAGCAAGTGTATCGGATAATATTTATACCGTTGCTGCTTATGGGGCAGACGCAATGGCAAATTGGTTAACAAGAAATAAAACTCTTATCAAGAAAATTGTATTTTCACAGAATGATTTTGATTTGATCAGTTCAACTGCTGATATCACAGCCCTTTATGAAAACTCTCTTGTTGTCGCTTCGGAAACGTCAGGTGGAATGGCTAACGGGAATGTGATTGTGTTTAAAACAGCTGGCAACAAATATGGTGTGCTAATAGTTAAATCAAGATCTGCAAATGCTAATACAGGATTTATAACCGTAGACATTAAAGTTGGAAAGTAAAATGAAAAAAGCCTGGTACCCATTCCTTTTAATATGCTTGAGCTCTTTGCTGAGTGTAGCAAATACAATAAAAGAAATCTCTGTAGATATTTGTATCTACGGAGGTAGCTCGGCAGGAGTGATTTCTGCGTATACCGCTGCCAAATCTGGTAAAAAAGTAATATTAATAGAACCAGGAAATAGGTTAGGTGGACTTAGTGCAGGAGGATTAGGGCAAACTGATATTGGAAACAAGTATGTGGTATCAGGCCTGGCTTTAGATTTTTATAGAAAACTTGGTACTCATTATGGTAACCTTGAAAACTGGATTTTTGAGCCGAAAGTAGCCTTAGGCATTTTTAATGATTACATAAAGCAAGGTGGTATAAAAGTACTTTATCAGAATCAGTTGATAATTGTAACAAAAACTGGCCGTAGGATTAAAGAAATTGTAGTAGCAGATTTGGATCATAAAAGTGCTGCGCATGTTAGGGTTAAAGCAAAAATGTTCTTAGACTGTACTTACGAAGGTGATCTGATGGCTAAGGCGGGAGCAAGTTATTTTGTAGGTAGGGAAGATAATAAAGTTTATAATGAAACCCTGAGTGGTGTACAATTTCTGAAAGGCCATCAATTGCCTGATGGCGTAGATCCTTATGTAGAAAAGGGTAATCCTGCAAGTGGTTTATTATGGGGGATTAACAAGGAAAGTTTGTTACCTGATGGAACCGGAGATAAAAAGGTACAAGCCTATAACTTCCGTATTGCTTTAACAAATGACCCTAAGAATAGAATTCCAATCACTAAACCTGATAATTACAATCCAAAAAGATATGAACTCTTAATCAGACAAAAAGAAATACTACCATGGAAGGGTTTGAACGACGTATTTATCTGGAGCAGGATGCCAAATTCTAAAACTGATATCAACAACAGAAATGGAATGTCGACAGACATGATCGGAGCTAATTGGGAATATCCGGAAGCTGGCTATTTGAAAAGAAAAGAGATCATAAAAGCACATGAAGATTATACTAAAGGATTGTTATATTTTGTTGGGAACGATCCGGCAATTCCTGAATTCATCAGAAAAGAGATGCAACTTTGGGGTTATCCGAAAGACGAGTATCTGGACAATAACCACTGGTCGCCACAACTGTATATCCGTGAAGCCAGAAGACTGGTAGGAGAAGTCGTTATGAATCAGAACCATTGTCAGGGAAGAGAAGTAGTCACAGATGATATTGGCTATGCTGCATACACTATGGACTCGCACAATTGCGACCGATTAGTGGTCAATGGGATGGTTAAAAATGAAGGAAATGTCGAAGTAGGTGGGTTCCCACCATTCCCAATTTCTTATCGCGCCATTATTCCTAAAAGAAATGAAGTCGACAACCTTTTGGTTCCAGTTTGTTTATCCGCCTCTCATATAGCCTTTGGTTCGATAAGGATGGAACCTGTATTCATGGTATTGGGACAATCAGCTGCGGTTGCAGCTTGCATCGCTATTGATAAGAAAATTAAAGTACAGGATGTAAACGCAAATGCCATTAAAGTAATACTGAAAGCTAATCCTAAAGCCGATTTTCGCAAACCCGACCTGGTTAGCCAGGTGGCTGATAGCACTGCTGTACAAATGGAAGGAAACTGGAAAAAAATCATAGCAAAGGGTTATGGGAAATATTATCTTGAAAATAATTCAAAGAAAGCAGATGAATATGTGAAGTTTAACTTCAATCCGAAAGCCTCATCAGGTAGTTATAAAGCTTATTATTATTTCCCTAAAAGTAAATCAAACAACAAAACTGTCCAGTTGGCCATTTATAATGGAAAAGAAATGAAAATGATCACCCTAAGATTAGATGAGGTTAAGATACAAGGGCAAACAAGCAGTACCTGGGTAGAGATAGGAGAGTTTGAATTTAGCTTTGCAAATAATCCTTACATTAAAGTGTTAACAACTGATGCTGCCGGTATTGTAGCCGCAAATGCCATGCTATTGGTTCCAAATAATTAAGAATGAATGGAGTAAATCAAGATCTCCTTTTTTAATGGATTGTGTGCTTTTTTAATTTATTTATAATGTTTTGAAAGATTTTATTTTTCATCAAAAAGCAGGCGTATTTTTATTAAAAAAAAATGTACTTTCACAAAATGATTTTGAAATGATCATTTCTGAAAATATCAGTAATGCTTCATAAAAATAAATATATTTAAAAAACAGATAATTAAATATGGAGTTTTTAAACGGCGTTAACGCCCTTACATTAGTGTTTGTCTCGCTATTGGTTTTTGCTATTGCCTATCGGTATTATGGATTGTATTTAGCCCACAAGGTATTGCGGTTAAATGCTGCAAATGTTACCCCTGCCATAGAATTTGCAGATGGCAAAGATTATGTAGCCACCAATAAAAATGTACTTTTTGGGCACCATTTTGCTGCTATTGCTGCGGCCGGACCATTAGTAGGCCCTGTATTGGCAGCACAATTTGGCTATTTGCCTGGTACATTATGGATTTTAATCGGATGTGTTCTGGCAGGCGGGGTTCATGATATGGTCGTGTTATTTGCTTCAGTACGTCATAAAGGTGAAAGTTTAGCTACTATCGCTGGTAAGGAAATTGGTAAAGTAACTGGTATCATAGCCGGATTTGCTATTCTATTTATCCTGATCTTAACCTTAGCGGGTTTATCATTGGCCTGTATCAGTGCCATGCATGAAGCTTCCTGGTCATTGTTTACTGTAATTGCAACGATGCCTATCGCGGTTATTATGGGATTGATCATGAGGTATAGAAAAGACAGTGTGACTATAGCAAGTATTATCGGTGGGGTATTATTGATTGCAGCGATTATCGGTGGACATGAGCTGATGAAAATCAAAATGCTAAGCGATATATTCCATTGGGATATTAAAACCATCTCTATATCTATTACTGTTTATGGATTTTTAGCTTCGGTATTACCTGTATGGTTGTTATTGGTACCACGTGATTACTTGTCTACCTACCTAAAAATCGGCACAATTTTAATGTTAGCTGTGGGTGTCATTTTTGTACATCCAACTTTGCAAATGCCTGCATTCACTGAGTTTGTAAGTGGCGGCGGACCAATAATCGGGGGTCCGGTATTACCTTTTATCTTTATTGTTATTGCTTGTGGTGCTATCTCTGGTTTTCACGCTGTTATTGCTACAGGAACTACACCTAAGATGTTAAATAATGAAAAGGAAATCCTTTTTGTAGGTTATGGAGCAATGTTGGTTGAAGGATTTGTTGCCCTGATGGCGCTTATTGCCGCTTGTACTTTGGTGCCGGGCGATTACTTTGCAATCAATACTCCAAAGGAAATGTACGACTCTTTCATTGCCCAACATCCGGAATTGCATACGGTAGACCTCGATCATTTTAGTGAAATGATTGGGGTAGATTTACATGGCAGGACAGGTGGAGCGGTATCTTTAGCTGTAGGTATGGCTCATATCTTTAACAAGATCCCTTTCATGGATGATGTAATGGCTTACTGGTACAATTTTGCCATCATGTTCGAAGCGGTATTCATTTTAACTGCTATCGATGCTGGAACGAGAGTTGGAAGATTCTTTTTACAAGAAATGCTGGGTAATGTTATCCCTAGATTCAATGATAAGAATTGGATGCCGGGAATTATTATCAGTAGCTTACTGTTTACTTTCTCCTGGGGTTATCTTGTGTATACAGGTAACGTGAGTAGCATCTGGCCTCTCTTTGGTATCAGTAACCAGTTGTTGGCTGCATGTGGATTGATTGTCTGTACAACCATGTTGATTCGGATGAACAGGAAAAAATATGCCCTGTGTTCAGCCATTCCAGGTGTGTTTATGGCTATAATTACCTTTTGGGCCGGTTATGAACAGATTGTAAATGTCTACATGCCTAAGGAACAATTTTTACTCGCATTCCTTGCATTGGTAGCTATGATATTAATGCTAATTGTATTTGTCAATACGTTCAAGAGATGGCATAAACTTTTAACGATGGATGGGGAACATATTGATCATTATGGAGATTCTGTAAAGGAACTGGTAGAACGCTAGCAGTTCATGCTTTCATTGTTCCGGTTTCTCTTAAGCGGGTATGCCAGCTAAATGCTTCTTCAAGGATATGTGGCGTTTGTCCACCTCTTTCAAGCGCGCGGTCAAAATAATCCTGTAACTGTTTACGGTAATCAGGATGTACGCAATGATCAATAATCGTTTGTGCTCTTTGACGCGGAGCAAGCCCTCTAAGATCAGCAAGCCCTTGTTCGGTTACAATCACATCTACATCATGCTCAGTATGGTCTACATGTGATACCATTGGAACGATACTGGAGATCTTTCCGCCTTTTGCTAAAGACTGAGTAACAAATACGCTCAGATAAGCATTTCTGGAGAAATCACCAGAACCGCCAATTCCATTCATCATATTTATTCCACTTATGTGTGTAGAATTGACATTTCCATAAATATCACATTCAAGGGCAGTATTCATGGTAATTACGCCCAATCTCCGGATCACTTCAGCCGCATTGCTGACACTTTGAGGGCGTAAAATAACTTTGTCTTTATATTTATCTATGTTGTTGAAAATGCGATCGTAATAAGCCTCAGAGACCGTAATAGATGAGCCGGAAGCAAAGTCCATTTTTCCTGAATCCAGCAAATCAAAAGTGCTATCCTGTAAAACTTCAGAATACATGGTCAGATGTTCAAAATCGCCCGATCTGAAACCATCTAGAACTGCATTAGCTACTTTACCAATTCCTGCCTGTAAAGGGAGCAGCGACTTTGTAAGATTGCCTTTTTTCACTTCCTGATCGAAAAAGTCAACCAGATGCTGAGCCATAGCCACGGTTGCTTCATCTGGTGCTGAAATTTCTGCCGGGCTATCTTGTTTATTGGTAATTACAACGCCTATAATCTTATTTGGATCTACATGGACATGTGTAGACCCTACCCGGGTATGTGCGGCAACAATTGGAATTTCTGAACGATTTGGGTATTCACCTGTAGAGAAAAGGTCATGCAATCCAATAATGTTTTCTGGAATACATAGGTTCACCTCTATGATAATTTTATTAGCAAGTAATGCAAAAGCTCCTGAGTTACCCACAGAAGTAGTAAGTACCAAACTGCCATCTGCTTCAATCATAGCTACTTCTATCACTGCAATATCTATTTTAGGGAAATTGTTTGCACGCAACAAATTTGCAGTTTCACCTAAATGTTGGTCTATGAACATAATTTCGCCATTATTAATGGCTTTACGCAAAACCGGGTCAACCTGAAAAGGCAATCTTAAGGATAAAGCATTCGAAGAAGCAAGGGCTCCATCCGTTCCATAACCTAAAGAAGCTCCAGTCATCAAAGTAATTTTCAAAGGATCTTTCTTTGCACGTTCTGCTAATGCAGGTAAAACAGCCTTGCTATCTCCGGATTTTGTAAAACCACTTGAGGCTACAACCATCTTGTCTTTAAATAAAGAAGCAGCTTGCTCAGGCGTTATTATTCTGTCGATTAATTCCGCTCTTTTGATTCTGTTTTCGTACATCCAATTAAGTTACACAAATTTGGAACTAATCCGATTCAGGATTGTTATTTTAAATATGAATTAAGGCTCTTAGATTAACGTACTGAAAAATGGAGGAACGTTGTCATGGAAACATTTTCTGTAATGTTCAGGGTTGGAAATCTGAACCTGAATGCAATTGTTACCGAACATAGTCATCATCAGAAATTTAAAGTAGAACTGGTGACTAAAGAGTCGGACCCGATTTTATTAGATCGTTCACCTAAGGGTGATTGGAAAGTTATACAACTAGGTCCCCGAAACTTTTCCAATAAGGATTTTGAGGAGCTTGAGTGGGCGATAGAGAAGAAGTTGATAGAAAGGTACAGCGTAAAGCATATGCTGGTGTTGACTGATTTTTCTGATGAAGCATTAAATGCAGCAAGGTATGCAACAGAACTTGCTCAGCAATTGAATTCTCAAAAAATAATCCTGTATCATTCTTATGAATCCGTTGCACTTCCCGCTACTTCTTTTGCACCCATTTCTGGATTACCCCTTGAGTCGCATGAGGTAAGTATTAAAAATATCAATATGTTAAAGACTGAACTTGAAGAAGCAGGTTCTGGCAAAGCGGAAATGGAAGTCCGTACGGATGAAAGAAACCTGATTTATGGCGTAAATTCCCTAGTTCAGCAGCTGTATGTTGGTCTTGTTGTTGCTGGTATTACAGGGAAAAGTAGTTTTGAGAGAGTGATGGTTGGCAGCAACACCCTCAGTCTTGTCAAAGATTGTATTGCTCCTCTATTAATTATACCAGCTGTAGCGAAATTCAAACCCATAAAAACCGTTGTTTTTGCCTGCGACCTTAAACGCGTTTCTGAGTCAACGCCTGTACTAGCCATAAAAACCTTTTTAAAAGCTCTGGGAGCAAAATTACTGATCTTGAATGTTGACTCTGAAGGAAAACATTTTACTACAGATACGATAAAAGAAATGACTCATTTACATGAATTATGGGATGAACAGGAGCCTGAATATCATTATATCGATCATAAAGATACTGCAGAAGGAATAATGGAATTTGCCAGGAATAAGGGGGCCGAATTGGTTATTACTGTTCCCAAACTTTATGGATTCATTGAAAGCTTGTTTCATACTAGTATGACAAAAAAACTCACTTATCATAGCTATTTACCATTATTGCTTTTTAAAGAAGACATATAGTATATTTATAAAAATATCTCGTTATGAAAATCTTTGTATTGATTGGACGTATTCTATTCTGCCTTATATTTTTAACGTCTTCAATAGGGCATTTTTCAACAGAAAGCATTCAATATTCTGCAGATAAAGGGGTGCCAATAGCAAGTATTTTGGTTCCCCTTTCGGGTGTAATAGCAGCCATTGGAGCATTGAGCATCATTTTGGGATATAAAGCCCGTTTAGGCGCATTTCTAATCATCATTTTCTTGTTACCTGTTACTTTTATAATGCATCCATTTTGGGTTGAAGCAGATCCTGTTGTACAACAAATGCAGCTGACTATGTTTATGAAAAATATCTCAATGCTCGGTGCAGCAGTACTGATAGGTTATTTTGGTTCGGGACCAATGAGTTTGGATGAAAAGTATGTGGAGGATTCACCTCTAGTATAACTTTAAGTGCTACGTTTACTTACTGCAAGCTAAAATCGTCTATGGATATATTATGGAAGTATCTTCGTCCGCATCGACTATTAATTGTTTTATCACTTTTACTTGCCGCATCTTCACAATTACTAAGTCTGCTAGATCCGATTATATTCGGGCATATCATAGATAAGTATGCCACAAACAAAGATCAGCTTCCTGAAAATGAACTGATCAGTGGAATCATATATTGGCTCTTGTTGGCCCTGGGAGTAGCTATACTGGCCAGCCTTTTCATGATTGTGTAATTCCTGTTGGCACAGATTTAGTAGCTGAAAACTTGCCAGCTCAACCTAAGGCATTAGAAGCTCCTGTAAATATGCAACCAGAAGTTCAGCAACAAGCTGTTCCAACTGTTCGTGATGTAAAATTAAATCCGGCACATGGTGCTCCAGGGCATAGATGCGATATAGCTGTAGGTGCGCCTTTAAGCTAATATTTAAGTAGCCATCCTAAGATGAGTCTTCTCTGCCTTTTTGTTGTTTACAAAAGATTTGTAGCACAGTGATTTAAGCTTTACCTTTACGGCTTCTAAAAAAAAACAGTCTGAATAATAATTTAAATATTGAAAATTCTGCTTTCTGTCCATTTGATGATTCGATTGAAATTAATGAACTGGCTAGAGATTTAAGCTTTTCTATCAACGATGAGCTACATCCGCTATGCAAGTTAGCAGCTACAGAATTACAACTTCATTTGCAGCACCAACAGGATTGGGAGCACAATTTCGGATTGTTAGCCGATGCAGAAGGAGTAGTTATTGGTAAAATGTTTGGCGTATTGGTTGTAAGGAAAAAAGAAGGCCAGATCGGATATTTAGCAGCTTTTTCAGGAAAACTGGCAGGTAAAAACCATCATCCTAAATTTGTTCCTCCCATATTTGACGGGCTGGAATCCGGAGGGTTTTTAAATTCCGGAATGGAAGAACTAAGTCGTATGAGCGAAGAAATCAGAACGCTCGAAGCTGAGGAAGATAAAAGTCTTAACCAGGAAATTCAACACTTAAAGCTATTAAGAAAAAACCATTCAAATAACCTGCAAGACAAGATATTCGAGCAATATCATTTTTTGAATAAATCCGGCATATCAAAAGGGCTAATGCAGGTTTTCGAGCATACAGCAGCAGGAAAACCATCAGCCGGAGCAGGAGAGTGTGCAGCTCCTAAATTGCTTCAGTACGCTTTTAGCAATGGTATGGAACCTTTAGCTATGGCAGAGTTTTGGTGGGGACTATCTCCTAAATCAGCACACTGGAAACACGGACAATTTTATCCTCCATGTCGTGAAAAGTGTCATCCAATTTTAGCACATATGCTATCCTAACAGTTTAGTTCTCTTAGTATAACTAACTATTATCAGCCTTTAATATGATATAAATCATTATTTTTTTGTGTACCATCCTCTAAATTTGGAACGATGGATTATATTAAAATATATAATGAGATCGGCGCTAAAGATATCGCTGAAGTTGGTGCAAAAAATGCATCATTATGTGAGATGTATAAACATTTAAGTCCAAAAGGAATAGTTGTCCCCAAAGGATTTGTAGTTACCGCCTCTGCATACAGGCATTATCTGCATTACAATGAACTGACCTGGCCACTTTCATTGCTGATGAAAGATCTAGATAGGACAGATTACCATAATTTAACAGATATTGGCAGACAGGCCAGGGCACTTATTTTGTCTGGTCGTTTAGCGAATGATATCGGTATGGCCATTATTGCCAGTTATGAATCTGTATTTAATCATACAACATTAGGCGTTGCTGTAAGAAGTACTGCGATAGCCGAAGATGCTCCCGAGGTAGAATTTTCAGGGCTTCACGATTCGTACTTGAACATTAAAGGAAATTATGCACTACTCCATGCTATAAAGCAATGTTACGCCTCACTTTATAGTGATCGGGCTATTCGTTACCGGGAAGATAAAGGATACGATCATAACAGGATCTTTTTATCAGCGGGAATTCAGGAAATGGTTCCCGCTGATATTGATAATTCTTTTGAATTTACTGAATAGGAGTAGCCTATTTAACGTAAACGGTTTTGATATTTACAAACTCCTGGATTCCGAATGAACCTAATTCACGACCGTATCCAGATTGATTGATGCCACCAAATGGTAATCTGGGATCTGATTTCACCAATGCATTTACAAAACAGGAACCAGCCTGCAATTTCGTTCTCGCAATTTCTTCACCCAATGCTACATTCTTAGTAAAAATTGCGGCACCCAATCCGAAACTTGTATCGTTAGCCAGTTTAATAGCATGTTCTGTGTCTTTAGCCGTTAAAATTGCCGCAACAGGGCCAAACATTTCCTCGCTGTAAGCCGGCATTCCTACTTTTATGCCACTAAGTACTGTAGGTACATAATAAGCATGTTTACCTTTAAGTTTTGGAATCTGACCTCCCAAAATACATTTAGCCCCTAATTCAATATTTTTCAATACCTGCTGATGAAGCTCATCCCTAAGATCTTCCCTTGCCATGGGGCCAAGATTTGTATCCTTTTCTAATGGATCTCCAGTTTTTCGCTGCTTCATTTTTTCAACAAAAAGAGATGTAAATTTCTTTTCAACCTCTTTAACAACAATGAATCTTTTGGCTGAAATACAACTTTGTCCGTTATTGATCAGTCTGCTATTCGCGCAAATTTCAGCTGCCGATTCCAGATCAGCATCAGCTAAAACCACATAAGCATCGCTACCTCCAAGCTCTAATACGGTTTTCTTAAGTAGAGCACCAGCCTGGGCGGCAACTTTAATTCCAGCTTCAGTACTTCCTGTTAGGGTAACTGCTTTAATTAAAGGGTTCTCAATTACTTTAACTACAGCCTTGCTACCGATCATTAATGTTTGAAAAACATGATCTGGAAAACCAGCATTCTTGACCAGTTTCTCAATTGCCAGTGCACAACCAGGAACATTTGAAGCATGTTTAAGTACACCGCAATTGCCCGCCATTAAAGCAGGAGCAAGGAATCTGAATACTTGCCAAAATGGAAAATTCCATGGCATTATAGCCAATATTACACCGATAGGCTGGAAACTTACATAGCTTTTGGCAGCCTCAGTTTTGATCAGCTGATCTTTTAAAAAGCCCTGAGCTTCTTCAGCATAATAGTTGCAAACTGATGCACATTTTTCAATTTCTGCAACACCTTCTTTAAGCGGCTTTCCCATCTCGTAAGCCATTAATTGCGCTAAGTTTTCCTTTTCCTTATCGAGCTGATCAGCGAGGTTAATCAGTAATGTAGATCTGATCGAAAAATCACTATTACGCCAACTGAGCCATGCCTTATGAGTTTGGGATACTTTGCGTATAACTGCTTCGTCATTATGTTCTCTATAAGATTTGATGATTTTCCCATTAGCAGGATTAATGGATTGTATGCCCATATGTATATTTTTTCTATAAATATGAGCAAATTTCATCTCAATATTCAATTCATCTTACACTTAAAAAAAGAGCGGCAGGGATGTTGCATAATGTATAGTATACATTGAATAAAATTTAAGATTATAACGATGAAAAAATTAACGGTATTTATATTTTTAATAGTTGCAGCTTTTAATGGTTTTGCGCAAGAAACACCTAATGGCTATGCAGATACCAAACCAGTAGCTGTGCAATTAAACAGAACTCCAGCAGCGTTGGGTATCTCTCAAAAAACGATGGATAGGGTAAAAGCCATGACAAATCCCCCGACAAACCTTGCTTTATTTGCGGTAGACAGGCGTCAGGATGGTGATAAAGCCAATTCTGATGTGATCATGATTATTTCATTAGATCAACAAAGTGGGAAAATAAAAATGTCTTCGATTATGAGAGATACTTATGTAGATATCGAGGGACATGGCAAGGATAAAATAAACGCTGCATATTCACTTGGAGGACCACAGCTTGCTATAAAAACCATCAATCAGAACTTTGATATGGATATTAAAGATTATATGAATGTTGATTTTTATAGTGCGGCAAAGATTGTAGATGCATTGGGTGGAGTAGAGGTGAATGTAAAACAACCAGAACTCGAATTTCTGAATAACTATCTTAATGAGTTGGCTATATATGATAAAATACCAGCTGTACATGTAAATAACGCAGGTCTTCAGAATCTAAGTGGCCGTCAGACGGTTGCATATACCAGGATTAGAGCGGTAGGTAATGGTGATTGGGAGCGTACTGAGAGACAAAGATCAGTTCTTGTAGCTTTATTCAATAAAATGAAAAATGCCGGTCCGGAAAAGTTCCCGGTATTAGCTTCACAAGTATTACCAAACTTAGAAACTAGTATGGCTAGTTTCACTTTAATGAGCTTTGCAGGAGCAATTTTGAATGCTAAAAATAAAGAGATAGATCAGGCAAGATTTCCACTTGATGGGCAAAGTGCGGGTAAAAAAATCAACAACATCTGGTACCTCACTACAGATTTAAAAACCACTACAAATTCAATTCATAATTTTATTTATAAAAGCATTAAGCCTGTGTCTAAATAGAAACAGGCTTAATTAAAATACCTGGTTGGCTATTTTTTAGGGACAAATCTGGTGACCTGGTGGTTGATAGGTTTGATCGTTTTAAGATAGGCGAACATTGCGCTTAAATCACTTTCTTTTAGACCTCCATACATGGTCCATGGCATTACCGTTTGGAACTGGTTATCAATGCTTGTACTGTCTGTGTTACCAGATTGTGCATGGGCTTTAAATTTATTGATAAATAGCTTTGCAGTCCAGTTTCCTATACCTGTAGTTTTATCAGCTGTAATATTCGTAGAATATACTGTTCCGGAAGGCATCATGAAATCTCTGCCACCTGCAAATTCCATCCCTTTCAGATTGCTGCCTTTATCTTGTTTAGTGTGACAATCTACACAAGCAGCTGCATTAACCAGATATCCACCATATTTTAATGTATCAGAAGGTAAAGGTTTTGTTTGCAATGTAGCAGGGGCAGGAATGGTGTTAACGATGAAATTTAATGGTACATTTAGTTTGCGTTCAGGAATCTCAGAAGATTGTTCAGGCAGTGTACGGATATAGGCTATAATATCGTATATATCTTCTTTATCCATTTTACTATATGCAGGATAAGGCATCAGGTTGATCAAGGCTTTTCCATCTTTTGTCACCCCTGTTGTAATCAAGCGAAAAAGTTCACCATCAGTCCAGTTTTTTAAATTAAATGGAGTGATGTTAGGGGAATATACTGTGCCAGGAAATCCAATCGATTCATCGAACTTTTCGCCACCTTTACCTAAGGACCCAGGTACAGGAGGGCCAGAAAATGAAGTCCAATCTCGTTGAGAATGGCAATCTATACAAAGCGTAACGTGGTTAGCCAGGTATTTGCCATTTTCAATACGTTCTGCTGTTACTTCTATTTTTAAATCGGGTGAGTCACCCACATTAGGTAAGGCGAATTTTACATAGCTTAAAGCTGAGCCTATCACGATGAATAACACCAGGGCTATGTAGATGAGCGTCTTTTGAAATTTTTTCATTTTTCTTTTAGTTAGAGAATGCCAATAATCAAAAATAACAATTTATCTAAAGGGAATAATTTTATTTTTTATTGAATTTTAAAAACACTGTTCTTGTATATGTAATTGAGGTTTTTTATACTATTTATATTTTGTGATCTGAAATATTTGTATTGTAATTACCTGTAATACAGTTTGTCATGGGGCGTTTGATCGCGATAAGTTTGGTTGAATTTGTTAGATATTACTTAGGTATGGAGATAATGTTTAGTTTTGACTATTATGAAAGCTTTAAAACCAACTGTTTGTATTGAGTATTGTCCGAAGTGTGGCTGGATGCTTAGAGCAGCCTATATGGCGCAAGAGCTATTAACTACTTTTACTGATGAAATTGAAGGTGTAATGTTAAAACCTGCAGAAGTAGAAGGAGCCTATATTATTAGTATTGATGGGGTAATTGTTTTCGATCGAAAGGAGCAGGGGAAGTTTCCTGAAATAAAAGAATTAAAACAATTGGTTCGAGATGTTGTTAGTCCTGAGAAGAACCTTGGGCATTCTGATAAAACGGTTTAATTGAAAAAGACAAGTAAAGATTAACCTATATTATGAAGAAGTACCTTTTGTGCTTTTCTTGTATATATGTTGTTGATTTCTAGCATTGTTTTTATTGGTTTTCAAGCAAATGCCAGGTCTTGATATATTGGTTGTTAACCAAAAGTTAATTTTTATAGTATTAGTGTATCGCTACTCGGAATCTCCAGGGATTTTACTCTATTTTTATAGGGAGGTAACAGGGGAATAATAGGGATATAACAGGGACATAACAGGGACAAATCCTTGCAATATTCTTGTTATCTCCTTTTAATATTTTATTTACTTTATGTTAATCGGTTAAGTTGGGTCTAATTATTTACTTTTTACATTAAAACAGGATTATTATGGCAATTATTAAGAATGGCATTTTAGGTGGTATTACAGGCAAAATTGGAACTGTTGTAGGTTATCGTTTAGATGATCAGGATGTTATCCGAAGCTTGCCAAAAGAACGTACTGTTCCTTTTACCAAGGGTGAATTGAAAAATCAGACGATATTTGCAGCTTCACAGGTATGGTTACAACCGATTACTGAGTTTTTACGAGTAGGGTTTATGGGGTATAGCGTGAGATATAGAGGTTTTGTCGCAGCAAAATCACATCTGTCTAAAAATTCCATTGTAAAAGATGACGCAGGTTTTTATATCGATCCTGAGTTGGTATTGGTGAGTTATGGTGATTTGGATTTGGCAGAAAATGCCAGTGTTGTATCTGAGAGTCCAAATACCGTTACCTTTAATTGGTCGGGCGGCAGGCATGTACATGATGACAGGGCGATGTTTTTGTTGTATGATCTTGATGCGGAAGAGCCGGAAGCTGAATTTGATACTGCAGCAGCAAAACGCAAGCTAGAAACCGGAACGTTTAAGCTGGAGAAAAATTTTTCTGGCAAAACTGTTCATGCATATCTTGCTTTTGTATCTGAAGACAGAAAAAGAAGAAGTAATAGTCAGTACCTAGGTGTAGTTACTGTACTTTAAATTGTTTTTTAATACAAATTACTATGTTTTCTATCTTAAAACAGTAGTGATTTATCTTCCAGAAATAAATAATTTGGCTTAATATCAGCGTAGTAGCGGATTTATTAATTAATTGTTTGGACAATATATATAGTAGCCCTATATTTGCACCACTCAAAAGGGAAACACTTAGAGTAATAGTTCAACAAGAATTATTGATTCCGTAGCTCAGCTGGTAGAGCATTACACTTTTAATGTAGTGGTCCTGGGTTCGAATCCCAGCGGGATCACTGAAAGCCTCAATGTAAATTGAGGCTTTTTTGTATTAACGGATTGCCAAAATCTCAATATAAAAATATTACTCTGCGTCGTAAGCGTTTTCAGGAACCTTGTTTGTATGATGTTGCAGGCGTGTCCAACTTCATGGGGCAGGAAAAATCCATAAAAAAATAGGGCAGCTAAAGATTTGCCTTTGTCTGCGGTTCCACCCATTTCTGTGAGAAAACTTTCCATTGGTGGTCCACCTATTTACCAGGTTAGCTGGTAGATTTTATTTGGCTTGGACCTATATTGCCCTGGCATAAACGTTTTTGGAATTTCTGTTGTAAGTCCTTTGAAACTAAAAGAAGGCTCAACAAGTTTTACTTTTGTTTCAATATCACGAATTAGTTCATCGTTTTGGTTTTTCAATGCAGCAGAATCCGTATAGATTTCAAAGTAGTTGTTCTGGGCTTTTGCTGTTAAGCAAAACCAGCTTAGTAGTAAGATTGATAAAGTCTTTCTCATATTGTATAGTTTTATCGATTAACTTAAACTGTATTTTTCAATCATCGATTGGCTCCACTTGTATAAAATGCATTTATGTTTTTAAGAAGCCTTAGCTAATCATGGTTGATGATTTCTTCTTTCGTTAGTATCAAAATAGCTTCTGTAATAAGGCCTCTTTTCTTTGGGTTGATACTTCTACTTCTGAGCCATCAGAAAGCTCTAAAGTTCCGCCATCTCCTTTACGATATTTAACTACATAAGTTAAATTGATAATTATCGAACGGCTAATGCGGGTAAAAAACTCATCGTCTAATATGTTTTCAAATTCTTTTAGGGTTTTGGATACCACTATTTTTTTACTGTCTGACAGTATAAATACGCTGTAGTTGCTCATGGCTTCAATCCTGATAATTTGAGTCTTATCTACAATATATACGCCTTCGGCAGTAGTCAACGCCAACCTATTGCTATTGACCTTTTCTTTTTTTAAGGATTTGTAGTTAGATTTTTCTGCTACACGTTTTCTTAACCGGGTAATGGCGGTTTTCAGTTCTTCTTCATCAACTGGTTTAAGCAAATAATCTACGGCACTTAACCGAAGTGCCTCAAGAGTATAGCTATCGTATGCGGTAGTAAAAATAACTTCAAAATCAAAGCTGCCTAAGCGTTCTAGAAACTGAAACCCATTTATTCCAGGCATTTCAACATCTAAAAAAAGCACATCTGGTTTAAGCTCAATAATGGAGCTTAACGCCTTGGCCGGCTGATTGAAAATGCCCACAACCTGTAATTCATCTTCAAAAAATTCAAGCTTCTGGCTAAGCAGTTTGCTCCCCTTAACCTCATCGTCCAATATCGCTGCTTTTAACATAGCTAGTTCGTTTAGTTAAATTTCGTTTATTTCTTTGGTGTATGCAATATGTTTCCAAGTTCTATTTATTTAGTTACTAAATCCAAAATGCCGTAGGTAGCACCTCCATTTCTATAAATATTCATCACCACCAACTGATCTCCGTATAAAGCAAAAATTCGATGTGATATCAATGACTTAAATCCACCAGGGCCATTCCATTTGTAGCCTGCCATGTTACCAACTAGGGTGTATTCTTGAAAAGACATCCCTTTGCTATTTTCATCAGATATCCCAAACTTATCTCCAATAAATTGATAATTTGTGCGAACAGCAACATTTGAATTCTGTTTATATAAAATACCAGTAAAACGATTGCCCTTTAGTCTATTTCCAAAAATCTTCTTTTCAAGTTTGGCGAAGGTTCGGTTGTTTACAGGAACAAGCGTAGCGCCATTAATTCTAAAATTGTATTCTCCGCTAATAAACTCGAGTTTTAGGTTGTTGTTAACAACAGTATATTTTCCTTCATGTAACTTACCATCTACAGTGAGGTATTGGAAGGTATTATTTTCGCCCATATTAAATATAAATGGTGTTTTAAAAATAGCAGTGGCAGAATTTGCATAATAACCAGTGATCACATAATCTTTAAGATCCGTAGTTTGACTGTTTGCCCTAAAAGAAGCAACAAATATTATAAAAAATACGAATATTGGTTTTATGTAATTTGAACTTTTCATAGCTTTTTTTTTATTGAGATTACATTAATCAATCACAATTGGATGGGTATGGTCGTAAACCGATATGGTTGCAGTGCGCCCTTCAACAATTGCCTTAATGGTAAAGTCTTCTTCCCAATTTCTATTAGTTAAATCGATATCTTTTAGCTCCCAATAACCAATTTTATTCGCAGTTAATGGATAGGTTCTATTTATCCTGTTTATTGGCCCTTTACCCTTACTGATGGTTTCTTTTTGATTGTTGTAAAGCGTTTCGTAATAGGTGCTTGTAATTTGTACTTTAAGTTTCATATTAGGTTCTGTATAGCCGTAAATTGAATATCTACCTCGTACCTTTTGTCCGTTTTTTGGAAAATAAATTTGAAGTCGAGGTATACGGTTAGCTTGTTGTATTTGAGTTACTTCAGGTTTTACCTTAATTTTTACTGGAGTGGTTTGTAGTACGCCAAATAAAATGTAACTGATGATGATTAAAGTTTTCATGTGCTTTTTTTTTAATTATTTCCCTAAAATTTAGAAAGTGTATTTAATACCGATACCACCATTTTCTGCAGAGAAACCAGAGGGACTACTAATAATATATGCAGGCTGCCAATCGGCACTAATGGCCAATGGCAGGTTAGCAAATTTGTATTCTAAACCTAAAACACCTGCTACACCAAATGTGGTAACGGCATCCGCATCGCTATCTTTCCAACTGAAATGGTTTACATGACCACCACCGCCAAGGTACCAATGCAAACCATCAACACCTTTAATTGGTGCATGATATTCGTAAAAGCCAGTAAATGCAATGTTGCTGCCCAAACCACTAGCACCGTTATATCTCAAAATACCCTCTAATGCAGCATTTTCTTTGATGAAGACTTTTCCAGTAAGCGCAACACCGTAGATAAATTTTAAACCAAGGGCCGCTTTGTAGCTCGTTGTATTTCCAGCATTTGCTTTAGTTTGCTTAGCAGATTTACTTGCATGTTTAACCCCAGTTTTTTCATCAGTATCTACAGGCTTAGTTGTTGTTTTGGTGGTAGCCGTAGTTTTGGCTGGTGTTGTTTTAGCGGTTATAGTTGTTTTTTTAACAGGCTTTTTTGTTTGCGCTTGGGCCATATAACAAATGCTTAAAAAGCATAGCGTAATAAATAATAAATTTTTCATAATTGATTGGTTTTAGTTTGATTGAATATTTTATTGGCAAATACGTTTCGATGTGTTTTTTATTGAGTTCACATCATCTATCGCTATCACTTTACCACCATTTGCTAAACCATTGTACAAGCCATCATTTGTCATACTCAGTTGATTGTTAGCACCTGGATTATTAAAACCCCACCACCATGCGATGTAACCAAATTCATTGTCTTGGCAAAGTTTCATCAATAACGTATAATTAATGTTGTAAGCAAGTCCGTTTTGAATATCTGCAATAGCCAGTTCGCCAAACACGATAGGCAATCCAGACTGCTTAAGCGCTCCAAAATCAGCTGTTATTTTAGCATCAGAATAGTTGCCAAAAAGCCCGTTGGTTGGCCAATATGCATGTACGCTAAACAGTAAATTATGTAAAGGGTCGGCATCCATTAGCGCCTTTCCTTTGTATAAGAAAAATACATGGTCCTTGCCCCAATTTGGAGCGTCGATCATTATAGGGCAAGTATAACCTGCATTTCTTAACGTTTTAACAGCGTTGATGTTAGCATCGGCATAACCTACGTCAGGCGCTGAACCATTATCTGGCTCGTTTGCAATATTTAAGATGATTGATTTCTGATATTTTTGAAGCATGCTTTTTATGCCGGCACTTGTCCACCATTGAGCGGCTTGTTGCAAATCTGCAGCTGCATTTGCGCTTCCAGTAAAGTCATGTAGCTCTAAAATCGGAATCATCCCTTTTGCAATGCATGAAGTAATTATTGGCTCTATTTTAGCTGCAGTTAGCGCAGTAATTGTACCACCGTTTGTCCAATCTTCATAGTTTCTTCCTAAAACAATACGCACGTTATTTGCACCAGTTTTTTCTATTTCTTCTAACTCTTTTAAACCGAAGTTTACAGCGAAGATACTTCCCATGTTTACCCCACGCAGTATAACTTTATTACCACATTTATCAGATAAATAGTTACCATCTTTTACGTGTAGACCTGTTGTGATGTCAACGTTTTGTTCTTTTTTATCTTTTTTGCAACTTATACAAATTGTAATGGCAAAAATTAGAGCTAAACTTATTTTTATTGTTTTCATGGTTATAAATTTGAAAGGTAATTTCTACAAAATTTGTTGTTTATAATTGTGATACAGCTGTACGTGGAACCACTTGTTTTTAGTTATTTTGGTATTGAGCTACCCCGGTAATATTTTTATTTTTCAATAACATTTTAATATTTTTATTACCCTTCCAAGAAGGCACAAATATTCCCAAAAGGTTCCCATTATTGTCTTTGAAACCTACATTATCTCCAAGTGCATAGCACTCTAAAAATGGTACATTGGTAGTAACTGTACTATTTGCAAACAGTTTTTTGTCTTCTGAAAAACGATAGTATTTAAAATATTCTACTATACCTACTTCGCGTATAAAAGTTTTTCCGCCCCAATTGGGAGCCTCATTTCTTTTAAACATTTCTGCGTTCAGTATTTCTACGGTGGTAGTGCCCGAAAACTTAAGGCCGTCCAATGAGATGTTACCAAAAGTATCGTTCGAAAAAGCAAACTCAAGTACAGATTCGCCATTTCCATTCAAATCAAATAGAAATTTATTACCGACCATCGTCACGGTGCTTATTCTACGAAGGTCGGGTGCATCATAATAGGCTTTTATAAGGTCACTTTCGTTTGTAAAATGCACCAAACGTAAACTATTATCAGCACGTTCAATCGCCACATAATAATCCACAAGGTCGTTAGCTTTTATTTCTTTTGTTGTATTGTCTATTTTATCTTTTTTACATGCTGCAAGGCTTAAAAGCACTAAAAGCATAGCAGTTATTTTTAAAATATTTTTTAAATTTTTCATGGTTTAAAACTTAATAGGCTTATTCAATTAATTAATCAAAAGAACAACTCTTTAGCATGGTATTTTACCAGAATGAGCGAATAGGTAAGTTTAATGAGTGAGCAAGGTTTTACGTGAGGGAAGCATTTTTCTTAGGTTAGCCAAAAAACAGTGAAAGATGGAAAATTGAAAGTGGTTGCACTTTTTAATGCCCCAGTTGGCTTGTCTAAATAATTTTTTTTCTTTTTTTATTACTAACGTGAGTTCGGGATAAGGAAATTAAGCTCTTTCGCTAGCGATAGCGCTTGAAGCCTTCGTTCAGCTTTTTTTTCGGTCTCTTGTTTTTCGGATTGCAGCAATAAGCCGAGGCACTTTCTTTGAAAGAAAAAAAGCAACCGAGAGTTTTTGTTACTTTTTGCGGTCAAAAAGTAAGAGCCCAGCGGCGGCGAGCTTAGAAATGTATCTTTAATCCCATTTTAAAAGAATTTCGTCTACTAGCTTAAACCGAACTCACGTTACTAAGGATTTTTGGCCGCTATAAATAGTTCATTTTTCCTTTCCAGTAGCATAATCGGTTTGTCTATACTCTTCCAATTAGGAAGAGATACCGCCATATACCCCCCATCAACTGTTTTAAAACCAATATTTATTAGCTCAGAAAAGTAAGGTCCGACGCCGCCCCATAATAACGCACCCCCATCTCCACTTGATCTTGGTTTGATACTAAAAGGAGTACCTGTATTGATTGTATTAAAAGGTGCATGGCTAGGTATCATTTTATAAGAAAGACCGGTAAAGATAGGTGCCGCCCTTGTCTTTATTATTGTAGCATAGGCAAGTTCGTTGCCTTGTCCATTAAAATTGAAACTATAAGATTTTAGAATTAACTTTCCAGTCGCATCTCTCTCAACAACAAAGTTATAAACCGCTTTTCCATCACCATAGTAATCAATACTGAATGCTGATTTTTTTAAAACTACATTTATAATCTTATTGCCTTCTAAAAGATGTGCCTGAGCCTTTATAGCCATATTATCTTCGGTAAAATATAATACCATTAACTTATTGGGGCCAATTGCATGTTCGGCTACAATGTAATAGTCCAATAGCTCTTTAGTTGCTATTTCTTCAGCAGCTGCATCTGGTGCAGCATCTTTCTTTTTACAGCTTACCAATACCAGTAACAATAGTACCGGCAATATTTTCAGGGCATTTTTTAAATTGTTCATAACAATGTCTTTAAAATGATTTTTTTTAATTACTTACCCAAACTTATCTATCCTAATGCGCCTGTTTTTAGGTAATGTTTGAAGCACACTTACCAATGAGTGAAGTGCCCCTTAGGATTAGCGAAGCAAGATTTTTTCTTGCATCGTTTAAGTATTGAAGCGCAGTACCTGTGTAAAAATTAAAGTTCGTCCCGCTTTTTGCTGCAATCTTTTTTTTGCTTTTGTCTGCTGAGGCACGAAGCATCTGCTTATCTGTTACGGATGCTTCGTGCCTCAGCATGACAGTATATTGGCGTTGCTGCGAAAAAAAGGATTTTCGCTGCAATCGGGGCTAGGAATTAAAGGCGGTGAAAAGTTAGACGCATAACTAGCAGGATGCACAAAAGAACCACCGGGTCTGTATTATAAACCCGATTGCAAAGCAGGGCTTCAATTGCCAAGCGCTACTAACATTGTTTTTCAAATCCTTTTTTACCTGCTATAGATTTCCTAAGCGTTTCTTTTTAATCTCCTTTGGCGGAATTGGTTGTGGATTAAGAATTATCTTATCTTTTGGATGAACTATTATGGGTTTCATTTTTTGATCGGGTATTTTGTGGACTTGTACGTAGTTGGGCTGTATGTTTGCGTACCACATTGCCGATTTTTGACCAGTATGTATTTGATAAATCGAGAGCATATAGGTGGTTCTGTTGTGGTCTACACTAGTGTTTGGTATAGAATTAGGCAAAGGTTCAATGCTTAACCCCGTAATTTCCCAGGCGCCCGTTTTACTGTCGGGAATTACATGTTTCCTTACGGTATTGATTTGCTTACTATTAGATCCTTCCATATAATAGTTCATTTGCAAATCGGCGATAATAACTGATGTAGGATACCATACACTTTTGGGTATTTTTGTAAATGGAATACCCTTAACATTAAAAGGAAAATTAACTTTTATTGTGCTTGCGCTGAGGTAACCTTCTACTTGCGGAGGTGTTAAGTTTTGTGCAAAGGCGATGTAGCTTAAGCTCATTAAAATAAAGTATAGAATGTATTTTTTCATGATGTTCAATTTTAAATCAGTCCAAATTTGTAGAAGTTTGCGTCTTCACCTTTCATCAACATAAATGTTCTCATTATACCTTTGTAATTTTCTTTAATGCTTAGGGCAAAATAAGCTTTACCGTCAAGCGTACCTTTCCATGCGCCACGAGAAATTTTTGTATAAGTTCCTTTATTAGCAGAAATCCACCACCCCCAATTATTGGTATTTTTAAAAAAGTATAAGCCATAAGGTCCATTCATATTTTCGTAAGTGTAATCTAGAATGTCAAAATCACCTAGTACATCGGATAATTTAGAAATATAACTTGCCTCTATACTCATACTTCCATCTGCTTTATTTAGAAAACTTACATTCTTAAAGCTTAAAGTTCCATTTGCATCTTTAGCAAAACTAAATTTGTAAGTGGTGTTGCCGTTTCCAAGTTCATCAAAAGTGAAGCTATCGTTTTTAATAACCACCGTTTGCGTTTTTTTAACATTTAAACCTTCTAGTGTAGCTGTAATTTCATTACCATTCTGTGTAAAATAAACTAAGCGGAGATTGGTGTTCGTTGGACTTTGCAACGTTACTACCAATTGATAATTTAATAGTTCGTTTGCCTGTATAGTAGAGTTATCTTTCTCTTTTTTACACGCCATAAAGCTTAAAAGCAATAATATTGGCAGCATTTTCAGTATGTTTTTCATGGGTTTAGATTTTAATTTGGATAATCTTGATTTTTTTGGAAAAAAACAATTGCGCTAATTACATTTATATTCGAATTTGCCTTTGATTACTTGATCAGTGGTTTCTGCACCATGGGTATATTTACTTGTTTGTATTTGTGCCAACATTCTATCATTTTCATCAAATTCATAACCGAACACAGCATTTACTTCTATATTACTGGTATTGTCTCTCAACGAATCCCTAATCGGTAAGTTTTTGCTGATGAAAGGTACACCATCTACCAAGCCAACAATTGCTTTATCAAAATCTTCTCCCATCAGTTTCGATCTGCTATCCCAATCGGTACCTGCGGCCGGTTTTTGATATCTTACAATTGCAGCGGCATAGCCGTTAGCCGCAGCTTTTTCGCATAAAGCTGTCTCGCTTGCGCCGTTAATTGAGCCTTCCGAAGGATTGCTTTCATCGTTACCACTGCCTACAACTAAAATGCCTTTAAAGTTGGTTGTGTTTACATCTGTAAAAATTTTGTAGGTAATGCCATTTACGGTTTCAGTAACTTGTTTAATATTGCCTTTAATTACTTCTTTTTCTTCGGCGGGTGTTTTATCTTTTTTACAAGAGAGAGCGATAAATAAGATACACATCGGAATTATGAGTAATTTTTTCATGGTTTTTAGGGTTTAATTCGTTAATCCATTATTCATCATCATTATCACATATTATACATGGAAGGTTTTTGGTAATAGCCGCCAGATATAGCGTGTTACCGCTTTCTAGAAGCATTAACGGAGTGGTACTATCTTTCCATTCGGGTACACAAATACCAAAGAAAAGCCCTCCATTCTCTTTCCAGCCCAAGCCATTTATTTTGGTGTAAGGTTTAGAATATTCTGGGCCTATGTAATCATTTGGAATAGGGATATAAGTGCTTGGTGGAACAAAGATATAGGTGTAGGAAACTCTTTTTTTAATGTCCCAGTTTATATTTTGCACATTGTTGGCATCTTTTTTTAACGTAAAGTAGATACCTTCCTGTGTTTTAAAGTTTACGCCTTCAAATGCAGGCACATCTTCTTTTCGGGCAATAATAGCATAGTTTAAACCTTGACTAGCGGAGGTTTTATCTGCAAATTGATACGATTTCATCACAAATTTGCCATCTGCGTTTTTGCTGAACGAAAAGCTGTAAATGTAATTCCCATCGCTATTCGCATCAAAACTAAAACCCTGTCCATTTACGCTTATGTCTCCGGTTTGTGTATAACCATCGCCCTGAAAAGTTGCCTTTACATTATCGCCTACTTTAGCAAAATAAATTAACCCTATTTTATTGCCGGAGAGTTTATGCTCAACCGCAATGTAATAAGGGATAAGTTCTTCCTTCTTTAAAAGTTCTTCTTGATTTTGGTCAGGGCCATTTGTTTTATCTTTTTTACATGATAGCGCAATAAAAGAAAGGCACATCAATAGGGTTAGTAATTTTTTCATGGTTCTTAGTTTTATGTTATTTAGTTGATTTGCTTAACAAACATATAAACCATCTATACTGTATTTTATGGCAATGATTGAAGCATGTATCTTAATGAGCGAAAGGCAATTTAAAATGAGTAAGCAAACACAAATTGGCTTACGGAACTTTAGTGAATACGCCGTATGTGAAAGTTTCTGAACCAGCACCTACCAGGTTTTTCTTATGGCAGGTAACTTCCAATTTGCCATCAATTAGTACAAGATTGTACTCCGCATAATTATCGGCAGCAGCATTTGGTGTATTGCTTCTGGCTGCAATATTTGCTATCAATGTGTAATTGCCAGAAAATGGATATGTCGTACCAGCTTTTTCATCGTAAGTATCTGGTCCAAAAGTAAACACCGAAAATGTTTTCGCTATGTTGGCCCAGTTGCCTTGATAAGACGTTCCATTCAGCTGATTTTTAGTTGGCTTTTTTTGTAGACTGTAACTGGTAAATGGATAGCGTTTAATCACATCTTCATAAGCGGTAATGGTATTATTTTCTACAGTAAAAACCATTGTACCATCAATTTTTATTTTGCCGTCTTTAAAAGTAAATGGCATGTTGCCCTCCCTCAGCAATGAGGCTTTTCCGTACTCATCAAAATTAATGATATAAGGTATTTGTACGGTTTGTCCGTTAGAGAGTTGTGCAGGTCTTCTGCCAATGATATAATAATCTGCCAAATCAATTGGCGTTTCATCTTTTGGTTCTGCTTCAACGTCGTCTTTCTTACAAGAAGCAAACAATACGATGCAAAGTATCATCCCATATTTTAGGGTATTTTTTAGAATTTTCATCAGTATATGGTTTTAAGTTTGAAAATTATCGAGTGACTAATTAAGAGAAAATGCTAGTTTGCATTCCACAATATCCATAGCTTTTGCCTACTAGTATAATCTGTAGCTTTATATCCATTATTGGCTGTAATGCCAGCTAAACCGCCGACCTGAAAAGTAACTTCGGGTTGGTATTTGGCATTATAAAACACTATAGTTATGGGACAGTCTTTACAATTTGGCAGTTTAGGGTTCAATTTATGCTCAAAGCTATAGAGTATTTGATCACGCATTTTTACCTGTACAATCTGTTTTACACCAGCCTTGTTAAGCGAATCGTTTTTAGCTATCACTTTATCAATCTGGTTGGATATGTCTTCTCTTTTAATTCCATACGTTACCCTTTGGGCGCCAGACTTACCAAATTCTGCTAAAGTATAACCATCAGCTACAAATCCCGTTGGGCCTCTGGAGTTCATAAAATAAGCTACCATATTACAATTGGCATCGTAGTAAACAAGTCCTCTTGGGCAATGGATGCAGTTGGGGATGCTTTTTACGGAAAACTCATAAACCGTTCTATTTCCGCTAAACTGTAAAACCCGCTCAAATTTGGTAGTAGTAAGATTATCTTTCTTATTCATCTTTTCAATACATTTTGGCAGGTTTTGTGCCTGGCTACCGCTTCCAATCACGAAAAGCAGTAGACTAAATATGATCCAGTTTTTCATAGTTTTTAATATTGAATTGTATTTGCAGATACTATTGTTGTCACCCTTATTTATTTGATTTTAAAGGCATTTTAACAGTTTCCATCATCATGGTTAATTTTGGTGATGCCCAGTAGTCGATGTGTTTACTCGTATAGGTATAACTTCCCCAGATCTGATTAACAAAAACAACTATTCTTCGTTCTGTTGTTTTACTATCAAACATCACTTCTATTAAAGGACTTTGCCATACGCCATTTGCATCTGCTTTAGCATTAAAATGTTGACCTCTATGTTTAGGTGTACTTACAACCAAAATTGGTTTTCCATCAGGGCTTTTCGGCAATGTATATGAGGGAGTAACATATATATTGATAGCCGTATTTGGCTCTGCCTTACCAACCATCACAAAGGGGCCATCTATTGTTGCACCAGCCGCGGGCGATGTAATGATTGGCTTAACCTTACCAGCCATAGGATCTTCTGACTTGTGTCTAGTTAGTTTTTTACCCACCTGAGCATCGGTATTTATACTGCAAATAATTAGTAGACAAACTGCTATACTAGTCTTAAATAAGTTTATGATATTCGTTTTCATAATGCAATTTTTTAAATGAATTTCCGATTTGTTTAACCAAACTTATATTCCTGGCGAGTTGTATTTTGACCAAATGATCAGGATAGGGCATACAACGAGTGAAGCATCCTTTAGGATTAGGGAAGGAGAATTTAAATTCGAAAGGTAATAACTATATTTGATTTGAGCGGTTTATCTGTTTTGTAATCAACAAAAGATAATAGAGCTAAGCGGAGAATAATAGATGTCAATAAAAATAACAGTATGTTTTTTAAGCAAAAATTACAAGGCTTTATATTAATTCTGGCTTGTTCTATGATCAATTTTGGTACTGTACTGGCGCAGACCAAAAAGATTGATTCCCTGCTCAGACGTGCTGCATCCTATACAAAACAAGATGATGTAAGAGCGAAAATTCTATTTGATCTGGCAACGCATACTCTACCACATAGTCCAAAATCCGCATTAAAGTATCCAGAAGAGATTTTATCTTTTGAAAACCAAATTAAAGATAAAAATATTGTTTCTGCTACCCATCGGATCAAAGGGCTCATTCATTTTCATTTAGCTATGTATACAGAAGCGTTGACTTCTTTAAACAAAGCTCTCAGCTTATCTATCCAATTAAAAAATGATTTACAAATCGGAGCCGCTTTATCTAATATCGGTGCAGTCTACTTGGTACAATCTAAATTTCCAGAGTCCTTAAAATATTTACTAGATGCGCTAAAATCGTTTGAAAAAAACAAAAATGAGCAACAAGCTGCAAATGATTTAGGCACAATTGGAATAGTATACACCGAAATGGGAGATTTTACGCAAGCAATGAAATATTATCAAAAATCACTTGCATTACACTATAAACTAAAAAATTATGTTGGTCAATCGAGTATCTTAGCAAACATTGGCATTATACAATTTAAAAACAAAAACATTCCTGAAGCCATAAAATATAGCCAGAAATCCCTTAAAATTGCTGATTCTATAGCTGATTTACGTGCAACTGCGAGAGAGAACGGAAATCTTTCAGCATATTACAACGAACTAAAAAATAATGATTTAGCCTTAATGTATGGATTAAAGGCTATTGAAATTAACACCAAGACCAATAACAAAAGGAGCTTGGGTATTAACATGCAGAACGTATCTGCAGCCTATCTGGGCAAGGGTAACTATCAAAAAGCTAAATCATACGGACTTAAAGCATTTCAAACGGGTACCGAACTGAATATCACTGAAATTAAACGTGATGCCAGTCTAGGTCTCAGTGAAGTTTATGAGGCCTTGAGGATGCCCGATAGTGCCCTGCTCTACTATAAACAATACACCAAATTTGCTGATACCATCAGTAATGACAAAAAGAAAAATGAGATCACCAGAATGGGTATCCAGTTTGATTTTGATAAAAAGGAATTCTCTTATAAGCAGAAGGAATTATTGACCGGGGCACAACTCAAACAGCAGCAATTAGAATTAGCCTTAAGCCAGGCTGAATTACAGAAAGGACTACAGTTTCGAGATTTACAAACCGTACAGTTACAAAATGAAAAATTACGATCTGAAGAAAAAGAAAAACAACTTCTGATCGCCAGAAACAAAGAGAAGTTACAGGCCAGTAAGGTGAACGAACTTTCGCAGCAACAAAAATTAAACAAGTTAGAATTAAAGCAATTGTGGCTATACGGAATTTTGGCGCTGGTTGTTTTAATGTCTGTATTAGTTTACCTGTTAAACCTTTACAGGATTAGACGATTGAAATATAAAAACGAACTTCAGTATGAGCAGGCAGCACAAAGTGAGTTGAAACTGAAACATCAATACCAACTAACTGAGAGCGAATTGAAAGCCATCAGATCACAAATGAACCCCCATTTCATCTTCAATGTACTGAATTCTATTGAAGCCTATGTGATGGACAATGAGAAAAAGAAGGCTTCACGTCTTATCCAAAAATTTGCTTCCCTAAGCAGGTTAATCCTCGAAAATTCCACCAAAAGTTTAGTTACAGGAGATAAAGAATGGAAAGCTTTAATGCTATACACCGAGTTAGAAGCCATGCGTTACGATGATGCTTTTACTTATACATTTACAGTAGCTGATGACATTCAGCTAAGAACATTGTACCTCCCGCCAATGCTGATCCAACCTTTAATTGAAAATGCCATTCTACATGGGCTAATTGTAGATCCAAAAGCAGATGCCCATCTCTCTGTAACACTTAAAACGAAGGGAGATGGAATTTCTATCATCGTAGAAGATAATGGTGTTGGTTTAGAAAATGAAAACATTAAAAATGCTAAAAACCCCGTGAAAGAACAATCCTTGGGTTTGGCTTCTATTAAAGAAAGGATTGATATGATCAACAAGCAGCAACCAGCCCACCAGGCTAGCTTTATGATAAAACCTAGCGCAAATCAGCAAGGAACCATTGCAATTATATGTTTGCCTTTTTTTGAACGGGAGCTCGGTGACAAAACTTAAGAAACAATACAATATTGACATAAGGAGGGATAAACTATTTTGATGACTGAAAAAATAAAAGCAGTAAGATCATCGAAATTATGACATGGATATAAATCTAATTTAGATTAATCCCATCTGTGCGGCCATTTTAACTAGTGATGCAATATTGCGAGCCTGAAATTTGGCAAGGAGATTTTTTCTGTGGCTATCAACAGTGGTTACGCTAACAAAAAGTTTAACCGCTATTTCATTATTGGTCATGCCATCTGCAATGAGTTCCAGCACTTCTTTTTCCCTTCGGGTAAGCACAATGGTTTTGTGCTCCTGTTCACGGAGCATCTGAAAAGCATCGCTGCTCAGGTAGGTTCTTCCAATGCTTACCGTGCATATAGCTTCTAATAATTCGTTCTTCGTGGCATTTTTGAGCACATATCCTGAAGCCCCATTTTCTATTATTTTTTGAATAAAGCTTTGTTGGTTAAAGGTGCTTAAACCAAGAATTTGAATAGCCGGGTATTTTTCCTTGATCGTTTTGCAAAGGTCTATTCCACTCTCTTTGCCTAAGTTGATGTCCATTAATATTACATCAGGCTGATGGTGCTGTAAAAAAGCAAGGCATGATTCTAAAGAAGTGGCATGTCCAATCCACTCAATACGGTTTTCGTTTTGCAATAGTGAACGAACACCCTCAATTACAAGGTAATGGTCATCTACAATAAAAACAGTTACCGCATTCATACCTTAAACTCGATTAATACCGATGTACCATGGTCAGGTTCGCTTTTAACATCTACCTTTCCCTTTAAAAAGTCGACACGGTTTTTAATGTTAGCCCAGCCTATTCCATGTGTTTCAGTTAATAGATTAGGATTAAACCCTTTGCCATCATCTTCTACTGTAACCGTAATAGTTTTTTCAGCTTTAGCCAATTGCACAATAACATGAGTTGCGGCCGCATGTTTCACAGTGTTGTTAAGCAGTTCCTGCACGATCCTAAATAGGGTAATAGCTGTAGTATCATCCAAACTCACATCCTGCATTCCTATCGACTGGTAATTAACCTTTAATGCACCAGATAAATTAATATCAGTACAAAAATCTTTTAGCGCCCTATCCAATCCAAATTTTACTAAAGCTTCCGGCATCATGTTATGGGCAACCCTGCGCATTTCTTTAATAGAGCTATCCAGCATATCCATACTTCTGTTAAAGGCCAGAGAGTTTTCTGGCGTCATGATTAAATTCCCTTTCATGGTACCAAATGAGTGTTTTATTCCAGATAGCATTCCACCCAATCCATCATGCAGGTCTTTAGCCAAACGTGTTCTTTCTTGTTCTTCGCCTTTTAATACAGCTTCGGTAGCAGTCAATTGTTTTTCAGTTTCTAACTCGGATATCCGTTGCTGTTGCAGCTTTCGTTTGTTGCTATAATTGCGGTAACTGAGCAGGGAAATGATGAGCAATGCAGCTGCGCTGCCAATTAAAATGGCATTGAGAATGTTTTTTTGTTTGATGGATGCCTGCTGTAATTTTATTTGCGCTTCTTTTTTTTCGGATTCGTAATGTTTCTCAAAATTTGCGGCATTTTCTACGTAAGTTTCGTTTGCAATTTCTTCTTCCTGAGCCAAAGCCTTCCGGTAATAGCGCTCGCCGGAAACTACATCATGCAGCGCATAAGATATATTGGATAGTATCCGAAAACAATTAGCATTTTCCTGATTATAATTTTCTGCATTTGCAATAGCCAACGCATTTTCTGCATATTGTTTTGCCGTACCATAATTCTTTTTTTGAAGGTTTGCCAGCGCAAGTCCCTGAAGAGACAAACATTCTCCATCTTTTGATTTGACCTCCCTGTGCAACTTTAATGATGTAGCTGCATATAGTTCTGCATTGGCATAATCTCCCTGTTGTAAACATAGGTCGGATAAATTGATAAGGATTGCTCCTTTTGCAAAGTGATCGTCAAGCTTATCGGCAATTGCAAGTGCTTCGTTAAGCATTTTTTGTGACGACTTTAGCTCATTCACTCTTTTGTAAGTCATTGAGATGTTTGACAATGCCCGCATCAAAATTTCGTTATCTTTCAATTGTTTGGCCATTTCTATTGCCTTTTGGCCATATTCAATGGCCTTCTTATAATTGGGTAGGCTGTGATAAAACAATTGAAGGTTATTGTAAGTATTTGCCACCATCGGTTTACTGCCAAATTTTTCGATAAGTTTCAACCCTTGTTCAAAATTGATAATTGCCTCGTTATTCATCGATAGCTTCCGATAGGTGCTGCCCAGGTTGGAAAAAGCAATTCCCATTTGAAGCGAATCAGCTTTCTGCTGCGCTTTATGGAGATTGTCCTTGAAGAGCACAATGGCCGAGTCGTTTTTTCCCAGGTTTGAATACAGGTTAGCCATACGACCGTTACTTTTTAGGCAACCGTCAAAATAACTGATCTCACTGCTAAGGACATGAGCTTCGCGATAAATCCTCATGGCGGTATCAGGAAAATTGTTTTCATACAATTTTCCTAACTGAAGCATCAACTTCACTTTGTTAGAATCTTTTTTTGCAATGGGCAACGCCCTTAACAAGCTGTCTTTATTTATCGTTGTCTGGGCGCTCGCTGATAAGCTAGTTACCAATGCGGTTAAGAAAAGTAGTAGATGCCTCATTTAGTATATCATTACGGGTTTTAGAATACAAATTAACTAAGTATAAGAAATCTTTTTTTCCCCCTTTTCCATGATTTTTTCGATAGGGAATTAAAAATTGACGGCGAAGCATTAAAACCATTTGACTTATTAAATATAAAAATAGTTTTTCATCATCTGCTCACTATGAAGCAGTTAAATTCAAAATCCTGTTTTTAGGGGATAGCGTTCATCAAATTTTCAGCGCAGTTTTATCTCATCAAATTAAAAATCATAGTTATGAAAAACTTAAGCTTATTATTCATCCTCTTTATCAGCTTAGTAGCTTGTAAAAAAGATAAAAATACCGAAACGCCTATTGTTGACGAAGGTGTTGCAATTGTTTTTACGGCAGGCACGGTGGTAGACGCAACTGGCAAAAGCAAAGCCTGTTATTGGAAAAGCGGTACACTTACCCTACTTAATATGCCCGAAACTGCCTATGGTGTTGCAAACACGATTATCCAAAAAGATAAGGACATTTATGTATGTGGCAGTTACAACAATAACGGAAGTTTTGTAGGTTGTGTATGGAAAAATGGCGTGAAACAAGATTTAACGCCTGTTGATGGTTATCCTCGTGTATCTCCCGCAAAAATGTTTATTTCTGGTAATGATGTGTATGTAACTGGCTCGTGCAGTAATGGTTTTGATAGTAAAATTTGTTACTGGAAAAACGGAGTATCAACCGTATTAACTGATGTGTATGATGCAGGCGCTATTAACGGTACTTCTTCTATTTGGGTTAATGGCAATGATATTTATATTACAGGTTTAAGTGTAAAATACCCAAGTATAGAGGTGGCAAGCTATTGGAAAAATGGCACTCGTAGTGATTTAACGATTACCCACACCACTAAATGGAGCAGAGGCAAAACCATAAAATTTACCAACAATACACTTTATGCAGGTGGCTACGCTTATAACGCTAACAACACCATGAGCCAAGCCATGATTTGGAAAAACGGTATGGGACAGGTACTACCAACATTGGGCGAGGCTAGCGTAGAAGATTTAGATATAAACAACACCGATGTTTATGCCGTAGGCTGGTATCAGCGTAGTCTTAATGCAATTAATGAAGCTTGCTACTGGAAAAACAATGCCATTGTACCGCTAGAAACCCAACAAAGCAGTCAATCGCAGGCAAGCAGTATCCACATAGATAATAGCGACATCTACATTGCTGGCACAATTCGTAGTGCAACAACTAAATTAAACACTCCTGTGTATTGGAAAAATGGCACGTTGGTGCAATTGTCTGGCCCAAATGGAAATCAAGAAGGTGGTGCAGCCGATATTTTTATTGGCAGAGAATAGCAATTTCAGCGCAAGTTTATTTCATCAAATTAAAAATTATGGAAACGATTAAAATAGCATTGATGCTTTTACTGTCCTATACGGCTGTTTTTGCACAGCAGTATAATAATTCGGGATGGCTTTCAGTAACCTTAAACAGTGTGGCATGCCAAGGTAAAGCAACAGATGATGCTTTGAATTTTGATGGCTGGGGAAACGAAGTTTATATCGTTACCTTTTACTCCATTGCTAGTGCAAATGGCGCTACCAAAGCATCCTGGAGAACTGTTTCTAAAGTTTATGGAGATGTCAACCGTTTCCCCGACCGCATTAAAGCCGGCGAACTAAATCCGGATAGAGTAAGTGGTGGCTTACAAAAAGGAAGTCAGTTTTTTCCCGGTGCAGAATATTCGCACCTTAAGAAAATGAAGGTAGAATCTACCGATTTTTTAACCGTTATACCCACCATTTGGGAATGGGATAACAATAGCAACAGCAGCGTACAAGCTAAGTTTGAAGAAAGAATGTTGTACGCTTTTCATGCTATTAATTTAAAACTGCCCCAACTGATGCAACATTGTTATGGCGATTACAAATGTTATGATATTACCAATGGATTAGGCGCTGCAAAACCTTCTTTTAAGGATATTTTGGAACCTGTAAATGGCACTACAGGCAGCAGGCCAATAGGCATGTCTACAGATGGCGAATACTACCCCTTCGCATTTACCATAAGTGGCAAAATGCTTCAAGTAAAAGACAACAGTGGTTTTAACAATACCCATGCAATGAGCAATCTCGAATTTGCTGTTAATGAAGAAAGCCTGGGCAATACCAGAGATAAAGGCGCTTATTGGTTTAGGTTTAATACCAGCTATGAAATAGATGTTACAAAACCAAATGTACCGCCGCCAGCACAAACTCAGGCACAAGGTACATTTATACGACCGGTAAATGCAAACCTACCAATTTCTAACAGGGCAAATATTAATCATATAGTTCCCAATTATTTAATAGGTAAATGGCAAGGCATACAAACTACCGATAGTGGGCAATATCCACAAGGTATACAGTTTGAGCTAACAGCTAATAAAGAATTTATCATAATGGCTGGCTCAGCTTTAGCGGCAAAAGGCAATTACCAATTTACAAACAATCAATTTACAGGCAGTTACAAATTATTAAGCAGTGGCGAAACCATATCTTTTAATGGTAATTATGATACCGCAACCAAAAAACTAAGTTTTACACTCGGTTCTGGTACAGCTACCACAGGACAAGGAAAAGCAGAAGTAAGCAAGCAATAAAAAAGGATTAGAAAAGCAAGGCCCGGTATTTCATTGGTGCCGAAAGCCCTGCCTTTCGCTTTACTCGCCAGTTTTATTCTTCAAAATAAAAGCTACCAAAAATTATCCTTTTAGGGGATAAGTATAAGCGGTGTTAAGCTTTGTTTTACTAAACAAATATTGCGGATTTAAAAAGAATATCCATGAAAAAGCTACTACTTACAGCCATAATTTTGATGCTTAACATTATCGTTATTGCACAAACAAAGCCAAAATCTAAATCGGCTGCAGAAAAACCACCTACGCAAAAAGAAATGCAGGATATGCTGAAACAGGCGCAGAAAGAAATGGACAATTTGAGCCCGGAAGATAAAAAGATGATGGAAGACATGGGCATCAAGCTTCCTGATACAAAAGTGATTAAAAAAGCGATGGATGGCATGAGCGATGGGCAGATTAAATCATCAGTAGAAAACGATAACAGAGTTGTGCCCTTAAAAGATATAACGAGAATTAACAAGGCTTTAGCAGTAAAATTAACCACTGCACAAATGAGCCAATACATTAGCGAAACACACCAGACGGTTTTAACAAAATTATCGCCTACGGTTAAGGCTAAAGCGCTAGAAATTTACCAAAAACTCAATGCTTCAAAAAAATCGCTTGGCAATACAGCCGTTGCATTTTGGATAGAGGGTAAACCAACATTGGCTCTTTACCTCATGGGCGAAGCCTGCAAAGCCGACATCACCGATGATAACAACCTAAACAATTATGCTTCCTTTTTAACCATGTGCGGGGCAGAGCAATTAGCGATCCCCATTTTAAACAACTTAAATAATCGCTATCCAAAAAACACAAGCATCCTTAACAATATAACCCAGGCTTGGCTGGGATTAGGAGATGTGGCAAAAGCCGAAAAATATGCGGATAGCACACTTCGGTTATTCGCCAGCCATTCGCAAGCCAATATGGCTAAATGTTTAATCGAAGAAAGTAAAGGCAATATTCCTAAAGCAATAGAAGCCGCTAAAAAAAGTATTCGCAATGCCTACAGTAGCGAAAAAGAAAGAAAACTTAAAAAACTGGGCTACAAACTGAAAGCAGAAGATATAGATTGGAATGCACCGATGCCACAAGATGCCTTAGGTTTAGCAAAATTTACATGGCCAGAATATCCGATGAAAGTAGAAGATAATGCTTTTTTAGAGAAAGAATGGAATGATTTTAAAGCCCTTCGTCAGGCTCAAATTGACCAATTGAGAGCCAAACAATCGAAATTAGAAAAGGAATACACGGACCAATTGGCCTTGCGCAACCAGCAATTAATTCAGGCAAGCCAAAAAGGGCAATATGCACAACCTGTGCCAGTTTTTATGGCAAAAGCGGTTATAAAATTAGGTCCAAGTGTAAGCGATGTATTTGGCAATACCTCATTTGTGTTTGCCAACGAGTTTAACAAGGTTCTGCAAGCCAAAGAAAAGGTTACAGAATACGAAACCATTTTAATTGAAAAACAAAAAGGTATTGATGAAAAATACAAAGACCTCATTGGCGAAGGAAAAGCCAACCCTTTTGAGGCTGTTTGTAAAGATGAAAATGGAATTAGGTCGGAGTTTTTAGCTAAGGCTAACGACAACTTAAAAATAGCTAATCAAACCTATTTAAAATATGCCCAAAGAAAAATAAACGACCTTTTATATTACTATCAATATACTACCTGGCCCGAACAATTTGAACTGTTTAAAGTGATTGCACAAATTGCCTGGCTAAAGCAAATAAAAGATCAACCTGTAGCTTTTAAAACAGAAAGCCGTTACTGCCCAAAACCAATTGTAAAACCTGGCAAATTGAGGTCACTACAAAATTTCGATGATGTGGCTTGCCAATATATAAGCGTACTACATTTAGGTGTTTATAAAATTGTATCGAGCTGTAGCAATTTAACCGGCGCTTTTGATTTTGGTGGTTTAAAAATAGACGTAACCAGCAATGTAGAAACCGGAATATACTCAGGCTCAGCAGAAGTGGGTGTGAGTAAAGGCTATAAAGGGCCAAGGGGAAGCAAGACCGAAGCCGAAGTTTCGGTAACCGGAACGGTGGAATGGGATAATACGGGTATGACCAATGTAGGTGCGGTTGTAGGCGTAGATGGCAAAATAAATGGGGTGAACATTGTAGGTGTAGAGGTAAAAGCCACCATAAACAGCGGTGTAAGCACCACCGGAAAAGGAATATTATCAGGTATTAAATAAAATAGAGATGAAAAAATTAATAGTATTATTAGCTGGTGTATTGTTTTTGCAAACCGCTAATGCGCAAATTTTTAAGAAAATAGGCGATAAAATAACAGATAAAGTTAACCGCACCGTAAACAACACTATCGATAAAAAAATTGATAAGGCGGTAGATAAAACTGCCGAAAAAATTGAAGGAGTAGTTACAAACCCTGCTAAAAAATCTGGCAAGGATAAATCAAAAAGCGATACAGCAGAAACATCATCAAGCAAAAATATTGAAGTAAATGAGAAAGCTGAACAAGCAGATGTTTCTATACAAGATTGCGACCCTGAATTGTTAAGGAAAAAACCCGGAACGTGGAAAGAAGGCTTAAAAGGCTCCATAAAAAATGTAAGCGCAACAGACCTCGCCAAAGAAAAAGCGGTAATGGCAGGCGTACACAACATGCTTTTTACAAATTATAAGCCTGTGGGCAACCAAAGTAGCTACAGTACATCATTTGGCAAACATGTTGTTGCTGGCGATAATTGGTTGGCAGATCCTTATTATTACACCATTTATATCCTGAGCTATCTTTGCGACCCTCAAGTAAAAAACAAGCATTACGTTCAAATCAGTACCTCCACAAAACTTACCATAGGCGCCAATGCTTTCTTTCCAATAGATTTATATCCGGTATTGCCTGTTAACGGTCCACGGGGTTATTTAGGTTTAAAAACAATGCCAGTAAAAAAGAATGGACACTATTTCACGGGCGAAGAAATTGATATCGACAGAAAAATAAAAACAACAAGCTGGTTAATTACTTATGATGACACAATGCCCTTTGTTTACCTTACCCGAAAGGAATATTTATTGATACAGAAAAAACGCTTAGAGCAAGATATTAAGGATAATCCAAAGGAAAAAGAATATTACACCTCATTCATCAATAATGTAGATAACTACCTTAAAAAATCTGAAGCAGAACTCAATAAAACTGCCATTTACAATCCACAAGAAGAAGAGCGCTTTCAAGCATTTATGAATGAAGGCGATAAATATTCGCTCATTGCAGTTAAACCCAATCCTGCATATTACAATAAAAAATTACCAATGTCATCGCCACAATTCTTTTCCGTGGAGTATCAGGTTGCTTATGGTAGCCCCAATCATGTAGATAATATGGAAGCTATTAAAAAAGCTGTCGATTTTAATAAGCTGAAAAGCATGTTAGGCAAGTAGAAATAAAATTTTATCCATACCAAAAAAATAAAACCTATGAAAGGCACCTATATTTTTATCATCGTTTTGTTGGTAGGACTACAAGCCTGTGCGCAAAAAAAAGAAAGTTTCGACCAGGTTTCTTATAGTCCGCCAAAGGGCTGGGCAATTGATAGGAAAGAGCAAACGGTAACATTTAGTAAAGAAGAGGGCAACCAATTTTGTGTAATCTCTTTAGGCAAAAGTATAGATGCCACAGCCGATGCACAACAGAATTTTGATAACAGCTGGCAAATAATAGCCCAAACAAACCTGGGTGCAGGTACAGTACAAATGCAACCTGGCAGTACCGACAAGGGCTGGGAAACAAAAATTGGTTCGGCTCCATTTAATAAGGAGGGTTTAAAGGGCTCGGCTATTTTAATAAACAGCAGTAAAAACAACAGGCAGGTAAACATTTTAATTATTGCCAATACAAACGAATATCAAAAAGAAATGGAGGCATTTTTAGAAAGCATTGATTTAAAGGAAATAGTTACAACAAATAACAATACCTCTACAACAGCACAATCTTCCAATAAATCAACCAACAAGCCTGAGTTATGGGTTAACTGGCGAGCATCGCAAAAAAATATGTTAAGCCCAAAAACTAGTAGCAATATCAAACAGGTTATAGACTTTTATGCCATTTACCCTAATGGAGATTACTTTCCAGAAGTGCCATGGCAGGGATTAACAAACTTCAATAAATCGTACAATACTCAATCTTGGGGCAAGTTTACTATGCAGGGGACAAAAGGAAAATTTAAAAGTAAATATCAGGATATAGAAGTGATTAAGGTGTCGCAAACCAAGATGGAACAGACGGGATTTTATAATTATGGTTTTTACAAATGTTTGCCAGTAGACGGATTGCGGATAGATGGCGCATACAATGTAGTGTCAGAAAACTGGGGTAAAGACCCACAGTTGGATTATCTTAATGGACCAGGTTGTCAATTTGTGATTTATTTCAAGAAAGATGGAACATTTGATGACAAAGGCATTTTTTACACAGGTCCTATGCCGAGTTCAGGAAATTGTAGCGGCGGAAAAGGAACTTATAGCATTGACAATTATACCATCATTTTTAAATATAATGACGGCCGAGTAGTCTATAGGTTATTTACATTACCTGGTACCAGAAACCCTGCTAGCTACGATGAAGCTATATATTTAGGAGAAACAGCCTATTATAAAAAGCGGTAGCAAATGTATTATATTTTCTCTTAAAATCATCTTTTTAGATGATACCAATTGAACTCATGGCTATATAACTTTATATCAATAAATTTTACATAAAATGAAGAACAACACCTTAATTTTCGTAGCAATAATATTGGCAATGTTTGCCAATTCATGTACCAGCAATAGCGATAGTAAAGAACAAAGCGTGAGCATCGGCTTCGCCAAGGGAGCCAAAATAAGTTCATCGGGCTTAAAAACGGTAAACGATGGGCTTACATTTAAAGAAAGTTATTTTATTGCCGATGGTGTAAAAACCGAAAGCAACGAAGTACAAATAGGTCAGAAAGTAGCCATTGTTTTTGAAGGCATTGAAGGCTTTAAAGAAAAGAGCGGTAAAGTTTTTCCAGCACTTAGCATTTTGGTATTGGATGCCAAAAATCAAGTTGTGGTTACTTACGATAACTTGTTAAAATCTGAAACAGGTTATGATGTAAAAGATGCTACCATGCTAACTGGATCATTAACTATTGGCGAGCCACTAAAACACGGCGAAAGCTACACCCTTACCGTAACCGTTGGGGATAAAGAAAGTGCAAATGGTATTGTAGGTAACATTACACTAAAAATAAAGTAAGAAGAGGTCTTATCATCATTAAAAATTTAACTATGAACACTCCGCAATCAAACCCAAGTGAAAGCAAAACCATTGCTTTGATTAGCTACCTCACCATAGTTGGCTGTGTAATCGCATTCGTAATGCATGGAAATAACAAAACCAGTTTAGGTGTTTTTCATTTACGTCAATCGGCATTTTTAATGTTGCTGGCAATTGGTTTATATACCATTCAATTTTTCTTACTGTTTATTCCGCACATTGGGTGGATGTTATCTACTGTATTTGGCATACTAGGTTTGGGATTGTTTATCCTTTGGATCATGGGTTTACTATCAGCGGTAAATGGAGAAGAAAAGCCATTGCCTGTTGTTGGTGATAAAATTCAGCAGCTTTTAGGTTCAATTTCTTGATGTAAGTTTCTTTATGAAAGCCCTGAAAATATGTACCTGTTTGCTAACGGTTTCTATTTTGATAGCATCCTGCAGAACCGTACCCATCACAGGGCGCAAACAACTAAACTTAGTGCCCGATGTATTGATTAGAGAAATGGCCTTTACACAATATGACCAGGTGCTAAAGCAAAGTAAAACTTTGCCAAAAGACGATGAATTGGCTAAACTGGTTACAAAAGTTGGCACTAAAATTCAAATGGCATTAGAAACCTATATGAATGCCAATGGAATGCAGAAAGAGATGAAAAAAATGCAATGGGCTTTTAACACTGTAGATGAGAACATTGCAAATGCATGGTGTATGCCAGGTGGCAAAGTAGTTGTTTATGCTGGCTTACTTCCAATAGCTCAGTCTGAAACTGGTTTGGCGGTAGTAATGGGACACGAAATAGCACATGCTTTAGCCAGACATGGAAATGAACGAATGAGCGAAAGCCTATTGGTAAGCTTGGGCGGAATGGCTTTACAAGAGGCATTAAAAGAAAAAAAACAAGAAACTCAAGCGCTCTTTTTAGGTATGTACATGGTAGGAAGTCATGTAGCTTTATCATTGCCCAATAACCGTAAACAAGAAAGTGAAGCTGATAAACTAGGTTTGATCTTTATGAGCATGGCGGGTTACAATCCCGAAGAAGCTATACCGTTTTGGCAACGTATGAGTATGTTAAAAAAAACAAAAACACCAGAATTTCTTTCAACACATCCCTCAGATGAAACCCGAATAAAGAATTTGTCAGGTTTAATACCAAAAATAAAAGCCGAATATTATAAGTAAGGCACATTAATTGACAATACCAATATGGTCTATTATTCATTATTTTAGTGTGATAAATTATGATAAAAGGTTAATAATGCTTATATTTAATATAGCAATTGCATCTAAAACGTATTAAAAAAAAATGGTGAGCGATTCGGTGAGTCGAATTTAAAAACCCTGCCAAATACTTTTTAAACGCTGATATTTGAACAAGGTTCGAATCCCAGCGGGATCACGTTACCGGAGTAAAATTTCTTGAAAAATTTTACTCCGGTTTTTTTATGTCTTAACTTATTGTTAATGTGGTAGATAAGCTGAGCTGCTTCATTGATTTCAGGGGTTCAATGTATTTCCCCGTCAAAAACCCATTTTTCTGGATAGATCGAACTCACAATCGCCCTTTTTACTTCAGAATCTGCTGTTGCGTAGCATTCAGTAAGGTTTTTTAGGTTTGCAACTGCTAAATCAGCTAAACCAGCTATGTCAAGATCCGGATTACTCCGCTGATTCTGCTTCACATATTACGATGGTATTGTCGCTTTCTTTTCTGAGTTTCTGATACTCTTCGCCAGTAATTGTTTTGGAGATCAACAGTTCTAAAGCTCTTGTTTTCCGATTATTTTGCTCTGCAATCTGAGCAATTTTTTGATTTTGGTTCGATAAGGATATTTCGCCATTTTCCATATAGGAATCGCAGATGACAGCCTTAAAAAGTTCAGCCATTCCAGGTTTTGGAACAAATTGACTGAGATTGCGTTCAAACAGTGTATTTACCATATCTGCCTGAAATCTTACGCCGCAACTGGATTTACAATGGTAATATGGATAATAGACACCTTTTTTTCCCCTAGATGCGCTACCGGTCATAGTGTGACCACATTTTGGACAGATCAGAAATCCCCGTAGTGCCAATGAACGCGGTGATACGGCTTTAGTACCTTTTTTCTTAAAATTTCGTTTCCTTAGTTCCAATACTTCCTGCACCCTATAAAAGAGTACTTCAGAAATTATTGGAGTATGTTGTCCGTCTGCAAGGTGCGCTGGTTCATCTTTAAATGCCGGAATCGGTATTTTACCCATATACCCAGGATTAGTGAGATGTTTCCAGAAAGTGGTGCGGCTGCTCCTTAATCCTTTTTCTTTGGCCTTCATCCAGACATGATCTATGGCCAATGCACCTTCTGCTACCTGTTCAAAAGCCCATCTCATGTGGCTGGCTTGTGGTTCGTCGATAGCAATATACTTTTTACCGTTTTCCGTGATCCTATTTTTATAGCCTGCTGGAGGTCGTCCCATCCATCGACCCTCTTTCTTTGCTCTTCTCATCCCATAGGTTACGTTTAAAGCCCTTCTGTCATTTTCTACTTCCGGCATGGATAAATAGACCGCCAGAATCGTTTTGCTTTCGGGTATAGTTAGATCCAAGGGCTGTTCTATGGCAATTGGTTCAATCTTTAAGTCCAGGGTAAGGGTACGAATCATCTGATAAGCATCTGCCGTATTCCGGCTAAATCGATCCCATTTTGTAAACATGATATAGTTAAGGTCGTTACCTTTTGATTTTTTCAATTCAGCCAGCAGTTTTATCCATTGGGGACGGTTAAATGTCTTTGCTGAATAATCTTCAAAAATGATCTTCTTGATCTCAATATTATTCTTTTCACAATGAGTCTGTAATCGTTCTGCCTGATCCCGTTGGGAAAAGCCTTTGTCTGCCTGTTCATCGGTACTTACCCTGATGTATAAACACGCTTTTTTCATAGAATTTCTCCTTTCATTTTTTGTAAATTGATCTTTGTCTGAACAGCTTTCTGGGTGTTTGTTTCTCCGGTGAAATTTTACCAGAATCCCTATCAGTTAACTGTTTTACTGATAATTTAGCAAATCCATAAAGGAAGTCCAAAATAAGTTTTGCACCTTCCAGACTGACTTCTGTGCCATATTCTTTTAATAATTTGGCGGCTTTTATTGCGGTAATACTTCGCTTATCGGTAGGAATGAAATTTTTCATAAAACCGAAGTTCAGGCATTCTAAAATTAAAACTACACTAGTAGAGATAAATAATATTTACTTGCAGTGATCTGAAAAAGCAACTTGTCGCTACTAGTGATGAACAGATATTTGTGATTTAGGTTGGATAGTTAAATTGGATTACAATTTTCTCGTATGTGAGAAAATTATATATTTGAATAATTTATATGAGTGAAATGCCTAGAAAGACATATCAGGGAGCATCCAATGACAAGGGGCGATCAATCCAAAAACTTATTGATGCTGTAGGAACGATTATTAAGACAAAAGGATACACAGGATTAACGGCAACCAACATTTCCCGTGCTGCTGGTTTAAACAGGAAGCTGATTACGCTTTATTTTGGTACCGTTGAAAACCTGATTGAAACCTATGTACGCGGCAAAGATTATTGGTTGGCTGCGTCGGGAAAGGCGGCTGAGCTGATTAAAGCCAGCAAAGGGGAAAACACAAAAGATATATTGGAAAGTCTATTGCATAACCAGATGGAACATATTTTCAATGATCAGGAAATGCAGAAAATAATCCTGTGGCAGATCAGCGAAAGTACCAAAATAATGAAAGAGGTTTCTGAGGAAAGAGAACTGCTTAGCCAGCAGTTTTTTGCCCTGTCCGATCCGGAACTGCAGGGAAAAAATATAGATCTCAGAGCGGTAACGGCATTGTTGGTTGCAGGTATTTACTATTTGGTACTCCATTCCAAATCAACCGATACACGGGTCTGTGAAATAGACCTCAATACCCCTGACGGAATGTCCAGGATTAAAAATGCAATCAGCCTGATATTAGAAAATACCTATCAAGAGAAATTACTACACAAATAAAAGAAATGTCAAAAACAAAAGCTTACCAAATGACAACCGGAAGAAAAAAGTATTTAAGTGTATAACGGTTGTAGCGAATGATTCGCAGTTTCCGTTTTCCAGTTAACCAAAGAATATAAATTTCTAAATACCAATTATGATGAAAAAGTCAATCAAATATTTATTAAGCGTAACTGCCATTCTGATACTTTCAGCCTGCATGAAACAACCAGAGGATGAAATTATTGGTTGTGATCCTGTGATCTCAGTAGCAGGCTTTCAGCTGGTAGACAAAACTTCAGGTGCAGATTTATTCTTGGAAAGTACTCCGATATATAGGCCTGCCGATCTCAGGATTTACCCTGTCAACTATAAAAATGAAACAGATACCTTAGCGTTAAGATCCATCGTTTCAGGGACGCGACAGGTTTTTGTGTTTGAACTTAAACAAGCCAAAGTTAAAGACACGGTATTGTTAAAGATTGCAGACACGCGAATGGATACCTTGGCATTTACAGTCAAAATGCCGTCTAATCCTTGTTTACGTTCTACCGTTGACCAGGCCTGGTTTAATGGCAATCAGATCATTCGGGACACAGACTTACTTATCTTAAAAAAGTGAGGAATATCAGACATCAAGCCTTCCAAAAGGCTGATTATAAAACACTGAAACACATCAATTACAAAATAGAAAACCGATTTGAAATTCAGAACAGACATGAAACTTTTACCTTACTCTTCATTTCCTTATTTACGTTTAATATTAATTTTTAGCTTCTTTTCACTCATCACTGTATCCTGTAAAAAAGAAAAGCAGGTGGAAATCAAAGAACTGAAATTTCCGCAATCCACCTATTATGTACCAGAAGGATCAGAAATAGAATTATATATCCAGGATGGGAACCGAAAGTATACTGTGAATGCGGGCGATGGGAGTCTGATAGAGACTACTATTTTAGCTACGGAATGGCCTGCTGGATATATTCACCTCAAAGGATTAAAAAAAGGGAGTACGGAACTGACTGTTACCGATGAAGTCACCGGGCAGAAAGCTCATTTGGATATCCATGTGGTAGATCCCTTTTTTGTGATGAAAGTTACTGATCTAATCCCTGGAATACTGGGATCACCTTTAAGTAATGTTAAATCCATCAGAGATAAATTGAAGACTGACCCTAAATATAACTCGGATTTTTTTAAAAATGGTGAAATTGTGATACTGCGCCGCAGTACAGATGAGCAATTTTTGGTTTTCAGGAATGAAGCAGAATTAGAAAGGGGTGTGATTTATAAATCAGGAAACTACAATCTGGATCTTACTGGCAACAGTTCCAGCAAATTGACATTTACCTTTGATGAAAGCAATAAAACAATCGAATTCCTGATCCATCCTGAAACCACAAGTTATTCGATATTGCTTGATTTCTCAAAAAATAAGCTTGCTGGTCCTGGACAATTCAATCCTCAAAATCCTTATCCCTATGTTTATCTTACTAAGGATTTCACCAAGGAGTTTCAGTTAGTCGATGCCGATCTTGAACGTGTTGAATTAAGTCAGGGCATGTTTACCTATCCATATTTTCTTCCAATGAAATTCGCTGAGGGCATTTTGAAATAGCATAGGTGAATGTTGACTAGCATAAAGAGGCATAATGCTATTTTTTTCTTGTCGAATCAGGCATAGTAAATAACAATTTATTGAAAGGCAGTTTTCCTGTAGCAGGTAACTCCTTTTGTATTTCGAGTTCCTCAGGCGCTGGCTTAACGAGCATGTTTTTGCGAATGCAGAATGTCCGCTAAATAAAGTAAATTGGAACTCTCTTGGTTGATTACGTTAATTACCAGCGACATTAAATTCTTTAAATGACCTAGCTAAATTTTTATACTGTTATTTTTGAAGAATGTATCAAATCGTTTTCGAATGATTTACTAAGGTTCTTCCAACAACTTTTGAGCTATATGTAAAGTCTCAGCATCCATTGCGATGCATTTCAGCGTACTGATCTCATTTTGGATCAGGATGACTGATTTTAATTCTTTTCCTATCCATAATTTAACGGGATAGGAGAAAGGGTTAAAAAACTGGTTCCAGTGCTTTTTTATGGGAACATACATCGCATATCCCTCAAGACGAAATTCGAGTTTGCTGTCAGTATTTTCTGTTATCCAATGCGCATATTCGGTGAGGAGCAGTGTAGTCAAACTGAATTCATAGGATTCCCATTGTGCTTTGATTTTAATGTATACCATAGAATCATCAGCGAATAGGTGATCTTTGCTGACCATAAATAAATCTACAGGCCGGTTGTTGAGGATGAATTCGATGCTTGATTCGCTTTCTTCCCAGTGGGCAAGAAATGGATAGACGTTATCATTAGGGGATGCTACAAATGGAGAGAGTACCTCAAAATAATTCTGCTCAACTTCTTGGTTAGCTAAAGGTTCTTTGGGGAAGAGCGTCTGGTGTAAGGTTTGTAGCTTTTCTTTAAATTCGGGAATGGTCATAATTGTTGTTTATTCTTTTACACGCTTAAAAATCCTTTGTTGCTGCTGGTCATGATCTGATTTTATCCTATTCCCTTTTTCATCCCATTGAACAGGTAACGACTTGAAGTACAGTTTTCCTTTGATGATCTCCATTTCTATATAGTCGTTTTGATTTCTGACTGCTGGAAAGACAAGCAGGTTTCCTTTCAATTGAACTTTAAATGTTTTCGAGGGAGCGACACCTGTACCAATATCGGTAAACAGGGCATAGGGTTTCCCAGGCTCAAAATGTATCTTGATAGTTAAGGTAAAATATTTTTCCTTGTATTGCCAGGTTCCTTCAAAGGCTGATCTGATGTTTTCCGGGATTGGGCGTGTTTGTGCAATAGCGACTTTGGCTAACAGCACCATCAAAACTATAACAAGTTGTTTCATTATTATATAGCTAATTTGTCAATAAATGTCTCAAATCCCATTCTTTCCTGTTATGCCCGGCATCTATTCCACCACCAATCGTATGTATCACATCACGGGCAGAAATGCTGTGATAATTTTTAATGTCAAATGAAGCATGATTTGCTACTAGTAAATTAATGATTTTCAATTGTTTTTCTTCACCGCGATAATTCATTACTGCAGTCCATAAAGGTGTATTTCCATTTATTTCCTGAATGTCAATTTGGGCTTCTCTTTTCAACAGGTGTTCAACTATTTTATAATTCTGCATTGCCACAGCTTTATGAAGTGCGGAAAGTTCATTTCCTCGTTTATTTTTTTGGTGATTGATTGCTATTCCACAATTTAACAGGAAGTCAATCAGGTCTTGGGGTTGATATTTGTTATCATAACCATAGCCCGCATAGGCAATTAGCAGATTATTTTTATCGTAATTGTCAGTTTTACAAAAATCAATACCACTTGATTTGAAGTTTTCCAAACTCATAATGTCGTTTTCGTATATAAGTTTTATTAGGTCAGTAAATTCCATAGTTAAACTTTATGTTTGCGGTTCTTATTAATTAAACCTGTTTTATTGTCAATCTCTTATTAAATATCCATTCTGGAAAGCCCTTCTTTTAGTCTTTTGATGAGTTCGGGTGTTTCAAGACACTCCAAAGGACTCAGGCCATCAAGAGCTGGAACTTTGCGGTGTATCCATTGCAGGCTCTCTTCTCCTAATCTTGCGTACATCACTTTGGCTATATCGGTATGGTTCTTCAATGTTTGTTCCAAAAGTTTTTGGCTTTCTGAATTCGTCCAATAAGTTTCCGTTGCCCAATTTACCAATGTATCCCAAGCCTGGCTTCCGTTGCTGTCAAAGTATTGTTCAAGTCTGTTCATAGTCTGATAGGTTATGGTTTATATGCTTCAAATAATAAAAACTTATTATTTGAAGGGTCTTTAAGTGCTATACTTTTACCCAGTGGATATTCAAAGACTGTTGTACTTAATAAGCGCCCTGTAGTTTCAAATTCTTTTTGCTTTAACTTATCAAATGTAGCAGTACAGTTGGCTACTTCCAGTTCAAACAAGTATTCATCTGTGTCAGTAACCGTACCTGTTGTCAACAAAAGTATAAAGCTGGAATTGTCTTTGGCAATTAATGAAATGGTTTCCATACCGTAATCCTGGTAAAACTCAAAAAGCTTCAGTTCTTTACAATAAAACATTTCCGAATCTTTTATGGAGCTGGTTTTTAATCTCACAATTACTTTGTTCATAATTTAGCAATAGGTTAGGGGTGACTAATAATCATCTATTAAAACAACAGAAGGACTGTAAAATTCCTTGTAATATTTCTCGATCAAACCAGTTACTCTTGTTCGTTCTTTCTGACTCATTTTTTTGCCGGTACTGTCCCACTGTTTTATTGACCTTGTAAAGATAGCACCATGTGCTGCGTTAATGGTACAGATCAGTCCCTTTTCGTTTTCCATAAATAGTAGATTATCACCTCTAAATAGCACACATATGCCATATCGGTTGCCTGCATGGTCAGTAACCCGATGTACATTTTTACTGTTCATTTGATCTTCTAAAAAACTTCCCATATTATTGAATTAGTTTGGTTGTTGTGATGATTTTGCCCGATTTATGTTAAACGTATTTTTTAGTGTATCCTCCATTAATTTCCTGGCAGAGCCCATGCCATGATGATCTACGTCATTTGCTAAGAACAGCAGGTCTTTCAGATGCTTTGCGACAGCTATTTTATGTTGAAATCCTTTTTCCACGCAATCTCTTAACGACTGTATCCAGTCCCTGCTATCTGGACCCAGATCCAATAGAATGTGCAGGATAATATTATCCCTGAAATCTGTATCATTATCACAGTTGGTTAATAAGGTGAGATGGTCTTTAAGGGTCACTGTCTGCTGGATTTGATGGAGAACATCTTTTCGATATGCTTCGGGGATGAGGGGGAATTCCTGAACCAATAACCGGGTACAATCGATGATAACCGATTTGTTTCGCTGAAAAAAGACTTCATATTTTTGCATGGCAAGCTTCCGCCAGTCTGGATCATTGAGGTCAATTTTCTCATCCAAAATCCACCGGTCGGTATTTAGCCTCTCATCGGTTTCATGGATAGTATTCATTAATCTTTTATATTGTTCATTTTCTTCGGGTACCATTATTCAATGTTTAGATTAATTTTTTTTTAAAAACGCTTGTTTCACGACAATAATGAAGTGGAAACAAGCGCTAAAGACTTTGAAGCTGATATTAAGCAATAGCTAACAGATCCCACAACCAAGTTAAAAACTGTACTGCACCTTAAAAACCGATGAAGTAAGATAAAATAAAACCTTACACCGCTTTAGAATTTTATATAACGGTGTTTAATTTTCTAAAACTCGCTCCGTAAACATTAATCATTTTTTGTTCTTTTTCTAGCTTTTCAAAAAAGTTCAAGATGTCACTAAACGGATTTTTGAAATATTTTGCCAAATGTTTCAAATTATCTGTCGTTTCGAGGAAATTATAGAAGAAATAAGGATCAAGGTTAGCAATACTTTCTTTGTCTCCAAGTGAAACCTCAAGAACTTGTCCTGTTGTCAAATTCTTAAACAAACAATGTTCGCCGTGAACATCAAACCACCAATTGTTAGATAGGTTTTCTTGTCCATTCAATAAATCTGCATTTTGTATTTCGAAATAATGTCCTGCTTGAATTTTTGCTTTTTCAGGTTGGTCTGTTTCGGTAATTAACTTGTCAATAAGCAATTGAGCAATGGTTTTGTAGTTGTCCATAGCTTTTAATAATTCTTGCTCAATGTCGTTAGTGAGTTCTGTCATAAAATTACTGCCAACAATTTGGCTATATCTGTTTGGTTATCTAATGTTTGTTCCAGAATTTTCTGGCTTTAAGAATTAGTCCAGTAGGTTTCTGTCGACCAATTTACCAGATCGTTCAAAGCCTGGCTACCGCTATCATCAAAATATTGTTCAGATCTGTTCTTTGTAATATAGTAATTCATCTCCTTTTTATTTTCTTTAAGCCATTTTAGAAAAACCACGGTATCCACCTTACTCAATCTTACTGGCGTTTCACAAGAATCTAAGTAGGCTTCCATATAATACTCATCTTGCCATAATAGCAAGATATTACTACCATCATTTCCAATAATTATCTGAAAAGTTTCCTCAGAAGTAATGGCGCTAAGAAAATTCTTCTCTCTTTTTAAATAATCTGAGTTTTGAATATTTTGCTTTTTCATCAGTATATAATTTGATTTTTTAATGGTTATGAAGCTTGCAAAGCTTATTCATTATGTTTTAAGCGGTAAGCTTATGCAGGTTTCATTTCAATGCATATGCTTAATTAGTGATGAACCTTAAATATTCCTATATTATAGGTTTATGTTTCCAGATCGGGGAATTCAACCATTTTGTATCGATCTTCATAAATCGAAATATCTAGTTGAACTTTTGACTGTAATTGTATTAACAATTCTGATTGAAAAGCAACTTCCTTTTCTAATAATTGATTCCAATACTCCGGTTCCTCTGAGAAATTTTCGTAATGGTCCAGCGTGTCTATCATACCAAGAAACAGCGCAACTACGCTTGCCTTTTTTTTGTTGTCAGCCACAGCATTATCAAAAGCATCCAATATGAAAATTGATATCTGTTCCAGTTCTTCATAGTCATCCGCATATTCGTCTACTTCAGCAGTGCTTTTTTCCATAATTTCCTGATAGTTGGTTGTTGATTCATTAATAATATCGTCTATCAGCTTTTCTTTGTCAATAGGAGATTTTATATTCTGCTCGATCACCATTTGCCATCGAGGTAATTTAAAATAGAAAACCAGCGCCATTAGCTTTAATTGCTTGACTTGTTCTACGGAGAGATTATTAAAGCCCTTTTGTAAGCTTTCCGTGTGTTTTTTAATGTGTTTTACGATATCTATCATTTTTGTTTTTTTTAAAAGAATTATAACGAATAGTTTCTAGCAGGGAAGCCACCAGTGCATAAAAGATACTTTCTCATCCCTGAAAAATATTTTGATATGCCCGTCAGAAATTCCCTCGCTATCCTCTCTTAATTGAATAACCCACAGTTTTCCTTCTTTGTCCATACCCAGCCTCCCGCTTACAGCGGTTGGAAACAATTGTTTGAAATCATTCATGGTCGTATTGGCATCTATCCGGATACCTTTATAGGTGATAAAATTTCCGCTTTGAAACCGAAATTCAGCAACAGCCACACTGTCCTTACTGGTTTCAAAGCAGGAACCATCTTTGTACAGGTATTTATCATCTGGGGCTTCGGTGCCAAAGATGGTAACACATGGCGTTTCATCTTTCAGCAACTGTATGCTGTCGGGTTTCCCAAATACTTTTTTAAACTCAGCCATGGTAAAAAAGCGTTTCAGCTTACCATTAAATCTGATATCTGCTTCCTGCATCACATCTCTTTGTTCATAACCTGTTCCAGGTTTGGCAATAGCTGTTTGAGTGCCACACAATGTATATAGATCATGCTTTTGCAAAAGGGTGGTATCATATTGTAAAACCAATGGTTTATCGGGGTCATTGGTAATGTCTGTCAAGCGCTTGGTTTGCCTGTTGAGTTCTAACCAGCCTACGGCATTTTCAGTTAGCTTTTTATGGGCCGGATCGTCCGAAATATCACTGAGTACATACAATTTAATTCTTGCTTTTTCAGCAGTCAGGTATTCAAGACGGACTTTTACAAGGGTATCGCTAAAATATTTCAGTGCAACTGCATTGCTGGATTTTACGATGGCTGACAGGAGCCCGTCGCAGGACATTTCTTTGTTATCCCTGGTCATAGTTTTATTTGTTGTGTCAGATGTACTTGTTGGTTGCGATTTATGACCAGAAGGTCTCTGGCATGAAAGCAACAGCAATACCATAAATAAGGTTGAAATTCTTAACATATAATAGGAGTTATGGGGTCATTCTTTTAAAATTTCACTTATACCAAAAAATCTTGCCTGGTTCTGGTAAGGAGAAGTTACCAAACATTCAAAATACCATCATTGGGAGAAATTGGGAAGATTTCTTTTACCTGGTTTTCATGCGAACCAAACTTGCCTAACCAGCCTACAACTACATTTCCCTTAAAATAAATGTTAGCTATATCAGAAAAAAAGATCGGAAAATTTTCTATATAGCTTTTAAAGTACAATTCGTTTAAAGTCTCAACAAAGATTCTTCTTAAGTATAAATCAACTTGTACTCCAAATTTAGAATTAAATTTTTGCTGTATTTTATCAATATCAAGTTTATTATTTGATATATACGCTTTAACAATGGTGTCGGTTAACTTATTCCATGTATTCTCAATTTCATTCTTATGATTTAATGAGAGGAAAAGTTGCTTGCGGCGACCGGCTTCAATTAGCAAATTGTCTAAAGTTACAAAACCGCTAACATCCCTTTTATATGCAAGTTTCTTTTCAGCTTCGTCTATAGTATGTACTAATTCTATTCTATATTGTGTATCGAAAGCTGAGCTGACACCACAGTTTTCAAACCAATTATTTCCAATCATTTTTTCAGCAATGCTCTTCATTTCCGGTGTCAAGATGATCTTTTGTCCAAATAAATTATCTAAAAATCCCATATTTAAATTTAATTGATGGTGTGCTAATCTTCTAACATTAACACGGACTACTTTATCCCCGATGTCGCGGATTTGTATTTTGTAGGAACTACACACCTGCGCAATCGGGATTTGGGATGCTCTAACGGAACATTGCGAACAGCTAATTGGTGATAACACCAGCAACGGCGAAAGACACGCACCACTATGAAAATTATGTGGATTGCCCAAAATATAATCCACAAGATTTATTAATTTGTATATTTTTTTCGATAAAAATATACCCTATGGCATCTGCCAAAAAAAGTATATTTTTATACCCGCTTGGGAAATTGCCTCCATAGAATTGCATAAAAAAATCAAATTCTTCAAAAGCTAGTTCTTCCTGTAAAAACTTGGGTTCTCCTCCCAAAAAAGTTTCTTTATCTGTACCATCAGCAACTGTAATTTCGTAAGCTGGTATTTCGTACTTTGAGAGGTTTATGGAATCATTTTCCTTTCTATGAAAAATAATTTTTGTATTTTCTTTTATAATATCTAATTCATCTGCATCATCAACATTATAAATAACCTTATCTAAAAAATAATCTCCTTTTTCTTTACTGTATGTACTAAAAATGGAAAAAAAAGTATTTTTCTCTAAATCAATTTTCAAGACTTTAGATACAATCTCTGATGGTAGACTCAATATTAATGTCATAGGATTCTCTGAACCGTCTTTTGGCCAATAATCACTAGAAATAAATGATTTGCCTCCAATTCTTGGTAAAAGTGAGTTGCTCTCACTTGTTTTATTGAATTCAATATATTCCATAATATTATTGCTTTTTGCTTTTAGTTGTTTATAAAATTCCCGGATGTCGTAGATTTGCCTTCCGTGGCTTTATCTATTAAAAGTCCGCACTATCGGATATTCTTAAGTTCTTGTACATTATTGTTCAGCTCGACACTGTTTAATATTCCCAATTCTTTTGCTGTATGTTTTAATTTATCAAGTTTCATAGGCTGTTTTTTTTTTGAAATTCACACCATAAACATTAACCATTTTTTGTTCTTTTTCTAGTTTCTCAAAAAAGTTCAATGTGTCACTAAACGGATTTTTGAAATATTTTGTCAAATGTTTCAAATTGGCTGTTGTTTCGAGGAAATTATAGAAAAAATAAGGGTCAAGGTTAACAATACTTTCTTTGTCTCCAAGTGAAACCTCAAGAATTTGTCCTGTTGTCAAATTCTTAAACATACAATGTTCACCGTGAACATCAAACCACCAAGTGTCAGATAGATTTTCTTGTCTATTCAATAAATCTGCATTTTGTATCTCATAATAATGTCCTACTTCAATTTCAGCTTTTTCAGGTTCGTCTGTTTCAGCAATTAACTTGTCTATAAGCAATTGAGCAATGGTTTTGTAGTTGTCCATAGCTTTCAATAATTCTAGTTCAATGTCGTTAGTGAGTTCTGTCATAAAATTAGTTTTTCATTTTTTCAAACTTCCCGGTTTTGTCTAAAACGTAGGTTTCGTCTTTAAAAATTGGCTTTTCTGCATTCATCCAATTTGAACTGGTTACCACTATTTTGTCTTTCTCTATTTTGCTCGTTTTCCCGAATGCGGATTCCGCAATTTCATCGTAGGCAATTTCCAGTTTATCAATTATTTTGTCGTTCTTGTCTACAGTAAGCAATATTGTGAACAGTTCGTTTTCACCGCCCTTATAAGTAAGCACAACCGAGGTAAAGTTTTCGGAGAAAGGTATTTTGTAGTTTAACCTGAAATTTGTTGCATCCTTACGTCTGGGGTCGAACTTGATCCTTTTCAGAAAACCCTTGTCACGCATCCCAAATTTTTCAAAATTGTCGAAAGTGGTACTGTCTGTTATTGGAAGATTCCGTTCAATAAGACTTCCCGGTAAGTTTGTCTCAACATTGGAAATTTCTTTGTCTGTTTGTGTATGACTACTGTCTTTCGCAGTGCCTGTCGTTGTTAGTGATGTTTTTGTAGTTTCCTTTTCATTCTGGCTGTTGCAGGCCGTGAAAAGAAATATGGTTATCAAAATTAATATGGATCGTGTGTTCATCTTATCGAATTAAATAAGGGTTGTATTATCTATTTTATTTGAAGTATTCCCAACTTCCCATTATAGAAATAATTTCCGTTTTCTGTAATTAAGTAACACTCGGATGTAGACTTAAACTTCTTTCCACCAAACTGGTAGTAAAACATTTCGTGCATGGTTCCAAGCCTGCCGGTATTTGTCCATTTGTAAATTATGCTTTCATCAAACTCATTCAGTTTTTTTAATTTTTCATCCATTTTTACATCCGCAATGTTCCTCGCTGCAGTAGTGTCAGCTTTTATTTTTGAGTTGTAATCAGGTGCTAAAAACATGATATCATTGATTATTAGGTCATTATTTTCGTTTATCGACAACGATGATTTTGAATCTAACGTTTCTGAATGATACGTTTTGTCGTTAAATACATTTTTAAGCGCAAAGCTGTTTTTTATGCTCACCTCAGTCGCCGTTTTTTCATTACTGCCTGGATTTTTAGTTTCGGAGTAATTATGATGAGGCATTTGCGTTAGATAGACCGAGTCGCTTAAAAACGTGATGAAAGGAAATAGTGAAACTGAATCTTTTTTCTCGATGAAAATAACCTCTCCGTTTTCAATTAGTTTTTCCAGGGTTAAAACATCAGGATGTTTATCCTTATTGGTACAAGAATGAAAAAGAAAGGCTGTTGCCAAAAGTAAGGTGATTAAATTTCTCATTGTTATTCTATTTTCGAAACTACTTAATGATTAAACATCAAATTCTCTTTAAAATCTTCTTTTTTATCAATGCATATGATTCAAAACTGGATTTCAAATGCGTTTTATATCGGGTACTGGACATGCTGTGAAAGGAATGTTTTTAGTACAATTAAACTGTAAGGATAGGAACAAAGGTCAAATGTGAATCAGGTGCATGCTCAATAGCAACTTTAAAATTTTCTGTACAAAAAATATGTCCTAATTGTGGTGTTCTGAATACATCATTCCCATTCCAGCTGGCCAGATCTAAAGTGATATGGTTATATTCATCAGGAACTTTTTTAGCTTTGTCAATGACTCCTTTTGCTGTGTCTGTTGGAGAAACGATCCAAATTTCATCCATTTCCTTGGCAAGTAGTTCGTCGTGCTTTCCTTTCAATATGAAGTCTTCGGGTTCACCAGATTTAGGCTTATGAGGTATTTGTTCTGCTATTGCCCAATCCTGCCAGTCAAGAGGTATTATTTTTTTCTTTTTACCCTTCGAGAAATTCAGGCCTTTAAGCTCATATTTTTCCAAGGCTTGTTTTACTGAATCAACAACAGCAATATATTTATTATAGGAGTAAGCAGACGGTAAAAATGGCCCTATCCGTTCTATACTTATTTGATCACTTTCTTTGGAAATAAATCCATACAAAAGAATATTTCCGTAATCTCCCCATGGAGCTTTTCTATTTCTTATTAAATAAAAATTCATAGTCAATGATGTTTTGGGTATAAACTTTTTCTTATCCTTTCTTAAAACCGATGCTGTTTATTTTATTATCCTCCAATATTTTTTTGAGCTGCCCGGACACAACAATTTTATTATTTTCTGCCAAACGGACGATATGGTATTGGTAGCCGTATTCCTCCAAAGGACCTGTTTTTAGAACTGTTTTGGAGAATTTATATTTTGTTTCTGTTTTTCCATTTATTGGGCATATCTGTTTTTGTAGATATCAGCAATTACAATGGGCTCATTTTTTTTTATGGTTTGCCCGTCGTTTTGCGTAAATTCAATAGAAGTATTATCGGAGATATATTTATGATTTTCAAATTTTGCAGGAAAATCAAAATCTGTGATACAGTTTATATCCAAATCGTTTTTCTTGCTATCCATTAGTTCTTTGGTGATTTTTTTGAATTCCTGGACAAGGTAACATGCAAACATATCGTACACAATTTTGGCATAATCTACAGGCGAGATATTTTCGTTGAATAGGGTTGAATTACAAGCTATCTGAGTATCCTTATATTCCTTCCTGTTATATTTTGATATACTAAATTTTGAATCATCCGAATGATAAGGGTTTTCCTGGTGGAATTTGTGTATTTCAGGGTTATAAATACCAAAAGCCAAACAAAAATGATGCTTTCCTTTTTGTAAAACCCGATTCGGTTGTAGTATCTCGGTATCTATAAATTGAAAAACATATTCACTAACCCGGTAATCGATTCGGGGCCTTTTGAACAGCAGCTCAATGTCCGGCTCAATGGATAGAGGTTTGTCAAAATCCCAAAGCCTGGAAATATTAATTTCTCTTGTGTTTGTCATTAATCTTGTATCTGTTAGTTATTAAATAATTCCCTGTTACTATCCTCATTTGCATAGCTTTTTATATGCGTGCTCACTTTTTCAAATTCTTCTAAACTGCAACTGAACACTAAATTCTTTTTGTTCTTGAATATAAAAATTAATCTTCCATTGCTATATTCCAATTTGGTGTCTTCTATAACCACCATTCCCTTGAAGAAGTATCGACCACTGATATTGAAATTGATCTTTTCCGAAATAAAATCAATAGATCCGCAGGGCAGGTTATCTTTTTCAATATTTAGCCGAAGGTAGTGCTCCGTTATATTTTCGTGTGATGCGATTTCGGGAATTGTTGTCATATGATCAGTTATTTGTTTTTGGATTCATCAGCTTTTATGGTTCAGCGCCTAATTTTTAAAAACAGCTAAATCATCCTTGTATGCTTTCTTGTACAGTTCAATGATCTTTTCTAATATAAGGGTCCGTTCTTCATCAGAAATCTTCTTCCCGTTGTCCCATCTACGAATAGTCTTGGGATCAATCACAGCATGTCTGGCAGATATTTCACAAATCAAGGCATCATCACCTTTTTGAAAAAAGAGTTCTTCACCTCGGCCTAATATTTTAATCTTATAAGTCATCCCGTCTTGCTCCTCAAGTTCATGGGCTCCTATAATGGTTGATTTTATTTCTTTTACATATTTCATATATCAAAATAGCCTACTTCTACTGTGGCCAGCTCCGGTTTTACTAAGCTGGTTTTGATTACGCTGTCTGTTATTGGTTCCCGATTATTTTTCCATTGGGCAAAACCTCATACGTTTTCGTTTTCTTGACCGGCCGGTTCTCCATCCAGCTGATTTCATCGACTATAATTTTATCTATTGTCAGCAGGCTTTCTTTCCGAAATTGTGATTCTGCAATTTCATCATAGGCGATATCAACCTTACCAAGAATATGATAATCCCTATCATAATTAATAAGTGTAGTAATCAACTCATGTTCGTTGGGATGATAGCTAATGACCACAGATTTAAATTGAGTGGAGAATGGAACGGTATATCTGGAATAAAATCCCATGACTCCACTGTATAGGGTATTTAGTTTTAAAATACCAGCCTCCTGATTTGTCAATTTTCGGGATTCCTTAAAATTATCAAAATTTGTAGAGTCTTTGAAAGGCAGCCCGACTGACTCAATCGAATGGAACAGAGAGTTGGAAGGAACAACTATTGAGGCTCTAACTTTGGTCGCTTTTAACCTGACGATTGTTGTGTCTGTTTCAATAAAGTTGTATTCAGTTGTTTCACCTGCCTGATGCCATACACTTGCAATGGTGTCAGTTTGATATCCATCCTTGATAAATATTAATCTTCCCAGCCAATCCGGACTTCTATCCAATTTAAAATAGCCTTTTTTATCTGTTGTGGTCTGTTTCTCTTTACTGTCTTCTTCAGTTACAATCACACCTTCAATAGGTTTATCGCTCTGGTCTATGACCTTTCCCTGATAAAAATTATTTACCCTCGGTTTACACGAAAGGAGCAAAAATAAGAAGAGGGTATAATGCAGGTTTTTCATTTAGTTTCTGTTCTTTTTATAGTTCATGAGTGATCTTGACTTTATAGTATTCATACACATTGCCTGTCTCTTTGAATTGGATGACCTCTCTAAAGTAAAAGGTATTATCGTCTGTCCAGAATCCCTTTTCAATGATGCAAAGCCATTTATTGAAGTTCTTTTTAAAGGTTTTATCTAGCTCAAATACTTTTTGAAACCAACCATTTTTCTTTTCCTGGATGAAATGATAAAAACATTCCTGTCCTTCAAAGACTCTATTCAATCTGTATTTTCCACTGGGGGAGGTGATTACCAGGTCAGGATTGCCGGCATCATAGGTCTTTTGTCCGGTTTTCAGATCAAAGCTTACATCTGTAGTATGGCCCCCTTCGAGCAATAGTATGTCTTCGCTAGGAAAATAGGCTACAAATGTGCACTCCTCTAATTGATCCTTATTTCCCGAAGATGTTCCGTTGCGGAAATTGATTTTATTCACTAATAAATAGCCATCCAGTTCTTTAAAATCAACCACTCCGGCCAATTGTTTTACTACGAGCTTAAAATCGGTGATTTTCTCAGTTTTTTTATTTGTTTTTTCTTGTTGTATGGCTGACTGGAAAGCCTCTGCATTTATTTTTTCAATTTGTATTTGTGCGGGTTTGGAAGTAAGGACAGTTGTTTCTTCAACTGTTTTTACTGTTATGGTTTCTTTGGATGGATGATCTGTATTGGGTTTTACTTTCTGCTCACAGGAAATGATGAATATAGATATCAAAACAATAGCGGGTATTTTTTTCAGGAACTTGATCTTCATTTTATAGAAATTTTAAAAGGCTGTTCTTTTTTATATCCATCGATTGTACAATTTGTTACCCCCCAGACTTTGCTTTCTTCATCCTCCGGGAATTTTACTTACAGTGGGCACAATTACCTGCTTTTTATCATTTAAATGTGGTGCCCGGTTTATTTTGGTTCTTTTGCAGCTGATTGTTTTCCTTTCTGAAAACACAATCCAGCTACAGCTACTTGATTTGAAGCGATCAAAACACGAGCCATTTTTTGCTCAGGTTCTGCTCATTGCTGGATTCGATTTGAAAAAATGCTGAACCAGGGAGCCCGGTCTTTTAGCTTTTTATAATAGCGGAGGGTGGGTTGCAGACGCTAGTAAGAAATGTACAACAATTTTCTACAGATAGCTTGTCAGATTAACTAAAGAATGAAGGATAGTCAAGGGGCTATCCACTTGTCAATATCCGGCAACTACTAAGGAGCTTCGTCCCATTGAAATAGTTCAAACCACCTCGAAGAAATGAACAGATCATCTAGTAAATAATAGCCAATCCATTCATCCTAGTTCGATCACTACAAGATTTTAAAGATATTGTTCTAAGGAGTTTATTGTAGCTTGAGTGGTCTAAGCAAAGATATATTAAGAGTAAACATCTGCCAGCTGAAATAGTTAGTCTAAATCGTACACTATCTTGAAAGCTGATGGGCTTTATCTGCTTGTTGTGTCTAATTGATGGTTTATGATTTCGGGGCACCATTATTGGAAGGTTATAGGAAAAACCTATGATAGCGATTGATAATGTACAACCCTTAAGCCCTGAAAGTTTATTTGAGCTTTTAAAAACGGAATTTCCTGCTTACGTGAATGAACAGCTTGGTAGCAACCTGGCTGTGGAATTTGCACACGTGGCTGATATTGTGAATATCGGTTTCCCGGAAATTATTGACGGAAATGCTTACACGATTACAGTAGGGGAGAATAGTCTCGAACTTACTGACCATACTACTGGTGGTACTTACAATACCGAGTTGCTTGAACAGCACCTCATGGAGTTTTTGACATTAAAGGCAGGTTAATTACCTGGTTTTTTTTGTTTTATCCAGGCTGGGTTTTATGGCCTTGCCTGGATATGCTGGAAATCAGGCTCCGGCTGTGAAATTCTGAACATCTGTTTCCAGTACCAGCAGATAATAAATTTCTTTATAACGTTCGCTTAAGGATTCCAGTCCTGATAGTAAAACATCTTTAAGGTCATCTTTGTTGACCTACCCGCTTGCGCGGACTCCCAATATATGGTCGGGTAGGTGTTGAATAACGGTCAGCATACTCAGATCTTTTTTACTTTAGTAGCGTTGACGCCTTTCTTTCCGTTTTCAATTTCATAACTTACCCGGTCGTTTTCTCTCACTGGGGCACTAAGCGCGCTGGCGTGTACAAATAATTCCGGATCTCCGTTGCTGGGTATAATGAAGCCAAATCCTTTTGACTCATTAAAAAATTTTACTGTTCCTTCTGGCATGGTGTTTTTATTAAAGATTAGGTGTTCGGTAAACTTTGGTTTGTCCCGTTACGGGGATTACAACAGCAGGAATTGAGTATTTGTTTAATAAGACATTAAAATAATTTTTGTGAAACAATCTGTTTAACAATGTGTTGAATTTACGTTGACTTTAAACCTCTGGGAGGGACCAAGCGTATTTTACCGGTTGGGAAAGCAACAGATGCGTGGAAATAGTTTTACAATTCAATCAATAGATCATGAAGAATATAGCTGAAGAATTGCCGGAAGATCCGGATCAGTCGGCGATCATTAATAAAGACGCTGAGTTTGAAAATAGTGCTGTAGATCCTGGATTTGTGTCAGGGAAAAAGCAGGAAGATAGTGATAATGCTGTTGATCAGCGGCAAGATGATCAATCAGCTGATATGCAGGATGAGCAAGGCACTGAGCGAGGAGCTGAGGGACTTGGAGAACTGGATGGAACGAATCCTGGTTCTAATCATCATCCTATGGATAGTTAAACTTAAAAAAGATGGACATGGCTGTCAAAGCGCTGTCAACGCAGCTTGGGGAGCAGCTGGAAGATTATTTTAATAATAAACCTGTTTAAATTAATGATTATGGATCCTTTTAATATCATTATCAATGCCGGCGGCGAGCAGATTGACCTGAACATTCACCCGCAGGAATCCGGTACTTACAAAATTGTATACCATGGTGCTCTGATAGGTGAGATTTTCTTAGGCAGTGATGGTGAAACGTGGCGGGCTTTAACTGCTGATGAGTTGCAGCCGGGCGGGTTTCCGGTTTATGAATATGACGAAACTTCTGGTCATCAGGACATTCTGCTGGCTGAGGATATGGTGCAGGAAATTGGAAGACAGATACCTAGATAATCTTACTGTATCGGATAATCATCTGATCTATCTGGGGATAGTTATGTAAAATAATAAAAATTTTAACACTTATTGGATACTAAAGAAAATTTTGGTGTGCAATTGGTACTTAATTATTACAACATATGGAGGAAACCACTACAATTCCCAAGGGTAGCGATGAAGGAAATATATGGATTTTGGAAGATGACCCGGATATAGGATATATTTTACAATTGATATTGAACGAGGAAGGATTTGAGACAACATTGTTTAACTCTGCCGTTACTTTTCGCATTGCAATTGCTCGTGAACTGCCGGATTTGTTGTTGATGGACGTAATGTTACCTGATGGAAATGGCGAAGAGTTATGCGCTGAAATCAAAAATGACCGACGGTCTGAACATTTGCCTGTTCTGATGATGTCCGCACATGCACGATTAGAACAGATCACTAAACATTGTGCCGCGGATGGGTTTATTTCAAAGCCTTTTGATTTAACACGCCTTTTGGCTATTGTACATCAGCAATTATCTTAAATGATGTCATCTAAATAACACAGGCGTAAACAACAAAAAATCTATGTTAAGAACTTTTGCGGAAAAAATAATTGACTTCAATTTCCATTTAGCTTACTCTGGAGCATTGCCTCCAGATTTCGGGGTGATAAATCCCTATTTGGACAATCCTGAAACGATAAATGTAATGAAGCAGTTTTATTATAAGTATTATAATGACAGCAGTCCCAGAAAATTTGTGATCGGTATCAATCCAAGTAGACATGGGGCTGGGGTAACGGGTGTTCCCTTTACTGATACAAAGAGGCTGAAAAGTGTTTGTGGTATTGAAATGAAGTCTGCTTATACACATGAACCTTCATCTGTATTTATATATGATATGATCAACACATTTGGTGGCCCAGTCGATTTTTACAAGCGGTTTTATATCAATTCACCCTTTCCGCTTGCCATTGTAAGACAGACAAAAGAAGGTAAATGGCTGAATGCAAATTACTATGATGATCGGACGCTTTTTCAGATGGTGAAAAGTTTTATGATCACTTGTTTGGAAAAACACATCAGTCTGGGATTGGAGACCGATGAGGTTTTTATTTTGGGGAGGAAAAATGCCAGGTTCATTGAAATATTGAATAAGGAAGCAAACTTGTTCAATAAATTGACTGTTTTAGATCATCCGCGTTATATACAACAATACAAATCAAAAGAAAAACAACAATATATCGATAAATATCTGCTGGAATTAAACAACTGAGAAATGAACAGACAAATGTAGTTTTGTTGCTTGTTCATAGCCAGGATTAACGACAAAAAACCAATTTATTATGATCAAAAGAATTCATGTGCTTGAGGATGATGAGGATATCAGGTAAATTATCGGAGTATTGTTAAAAGATGAAGGTTATGTGCTGTAGCTTTCTTCTTCAATTTTTCTTTCTTACAAACCCAGTTTGACTGCTGTATTTGTTGATTCTTTCATGATTAAGTTTCCGAGGGATTCTTGGTTTCGAGATATGAAAGATTATCAATTTTTTTGCATTTATTATTTGCCAAATGTGCGTGATTACTTCACTGGGAAGCTACACCATATAATGTGATTTGCTGATTTTTTGTTTAATGTTTCTTTAAATTATTGAAACATTTTCCCAAGTAAGTGGTTATTCTCTGGCAGTCCTATCGCAAGCTTATTTTTTATCTGATAGATTTTGAGGTAACAAGTTTTTATGCGCCTAACAGAATAGATAATGGAAACAAATAATTGTTGGATGTGAATCGGTGGACAGAAATTGCTGGTGGTGGAATGTCGGATTTCTTTCTTACTGACGAAACTGGTAATCTGGTGCAGCGAAAGCGACAGGTGGAGATCACATTAGGATCGATATTCCAGGGCTTGGCTAATTACCGGCTGAATTGAAACGTATAAAATGTTAACTATTTAAAATACTGAATTATGAAAAATCATTGGATATGTTTATTAGTTATTTGCTTTACCAGCGGGCTTCTGGCCTGTAATAATGCCGATCGTAATGGTCGGGATGAGACTGCAAAGGAGATGGTTGATTCTTTGAGTGACACTTCCGACAGGGCGCAAGCGCTAACTGCAGACGTTGATCTTAATGGTGACGGTAAAGTTTTCATCTTAAGTGCGGCCAATGGAGGAATGATGGAGGCTGAGGCTGCAGGTATAGCCATTAAACGAAGTAAGAATAAATTGGTTAAGGATTTTGCTGAGCAAATGTTGAAAGATCATCGTGCCGCTAATGCGGAACTAAAAAGAATTGCAGAGGGAAAGGGGATTGGTCTGGGCACTTCCTTACCGGATGAACTGGCTGCTCACCTGGCTAAACTAAACAGCCTTGAGGAGCGGGCTTTTGATTTGCAGTATATGCGCATGATGATTAATAATCATCAAAAAACGGTTGAATTATTTACATCTGGTACCCGTCTTGAGGATGCTGGATTGAGGGCTTTTGCTGTCAAAACGCTTCCGATTATCCAGGATCATTACCAAACTGCTATAGCTATTGGAAAAAAACTGAACATTACCAATGCAAATAACGGTGATGATGTTTTGGGAATTAGTCCTGCCAAAGTGGAAGATAAATAAGGTTGAAATTTCAAAAAGATTGTTTTCCAGTATACTCAATAGCTGTAGCAGTGTTTAAATGAAGAGCCAGGAGTTATTCTTGGACATATGTAAATATACTATGGAAACAAATCAAGAAATCATTAGTGACCTTAAAGGATTGGTCATTCTTGCTGGTTTAAAATAACCGTTTGTAAGCCTCCCGTTGCTTTCTGTTGGTGGTAATCTTTTGCTGGTGTTTTCATAATGTCTGGAGTGTTGCGGTAAGTGAGGGAAATCTATTTTTCTTATGTTGAAAATCATGATGATCAAAATTACATTTATAAGATCAGGGTAATATATTTATTTATACAACAAAGGCGCTTATTAAAACCAGCGCCTTTGTTGTATAGTTATAAATCACTTCCAGGGGTTGTTCCTGGTTCATGACTTGATCCAAGTGGTTTGTGTTTTCGCTCTGGTCTGGAGATTAAATCCGTTCTTCCCAGATCGGCTACCGATGAGGTTTCTCCGCTATCAGGCTGTTTTTCATTGATACGCTCTTCTGTTTCTTTATAAACTGTTTTTTTTGGCGTTTGCTCTTTTCCGTGGTTATCTTGTTTATTTTCCATAGTCTTAGGGATTAATGAAAATTGTTCCTTTAAAAGAACAACCAATTCAGGTATATGTTTTCTTTTTCTATAGTGTGACGCTTTAGATATCGTGCTTGCTCAGGAAATCGTTCAGGAGAAACGAGAGTGATATTGATATCCATATATTTGAGCCAAAAAAAATATTTGGGCGCAATGCCTTACAGTATAGGGGATGTGATGAGCACATTACCAATGTTTATGATAATAAAATCCCTGTCATAAATACTTCTATCTTGTTTTATCCTTTTATACGCTTGAAAACCCTTTGCTCCAGGCGTTCTTGAACTGAGCTTATCCTATTTCCGTTTTGATCCCATTGGACTGGCTTTGACCTTAAGTACAGCTTTCCTTTGATAACTTCCATTTCTAAATAATCATTTTGGTCCTTCACTGCCGGCAAGACAAGCAGGTTGTTCTTTAGGGTTAATTTAAATGTTCTGGAGGGGGCTACACCTGTACCGATATCGATAAACATGGCATAATCTTTACCTTGCTCAAAGTGTATTTTGAGTGTAAGTTATCAAGAGCGGGAACTTTTCTGTGTACCCATTCCATACTAGCCTCTCCAAACCTTGCATATACCACTTTGGCGATATCTGTTTGGTTTTTCAATGTTTGTTCCAAAAGCTTTTGGCTTTCTGAGTTCGTCCAATAAGTTTCTGTTGCCAAATTTACTAACGTGTCCCAAGCCCGACTTCCGTTGCTGTCAAAATATTGTTCAAGTTTGTTCATAGGTGGATATCATATCGTTTTTTGTTTATTGCTGTTTTATTTTGACTGCATCATCGCTTTGTGTTTGTAGTAGAGTTTGGAGCATCTTTTAGAAAAATCAAAATATACTTTATCGCTAAAGCCAGCTAAGTAGGTTTTATTAAACCACATTTTTGTTTTAATAGTGGGGATTTTTACCAGGTTTCCTTTTTCATTATTGGCCAGGTTATCATAAAAATTCCAGTTACCTATATAATCCCCGGTGAGTAAATTGACACTGGATTCGCCACTGCCATTGTTGTTGGCAGGGCCAAACTCGTAACGGCTCATACCAATTAGCTGGATCTGTTTTGTGTTTTTATCGTAGCGAAACTGGTTGTGATATCCGGCACGCATCCAATGGTTTTGAAACTCAAAGCCGTTTTTTGTTGCACTAACTCCGCTTTGCTGGTTCAGTATTTCTATGGGCTGGCTTTTTATGGGCTTGTACTGTCTGGAGGAAAGAAGGCACACAATAACTGATTCACCTGTATGTACATAAACGGTATCGTTCTTTCCGTCAAAATCAATGTCTTTGACCAGTTTTTGCTGTGCCTTGGATTGGCCAAAAGAAAATAGGATAAGGAGCAGGGGAGTGTATATTTTCATTTGTATCGTATATTCCTATATTATAAATTTATGCTTTTTTAATATGTTTTACGATGTCTATCATCTTTCTATTATTGGTTCCTAATTATTTTTCCATTGGGCAAAACCTCGTAATTTTTCGCTTTCTTGACCGGTCGGTTCTCAATCTAGCTGATTTCATCGACTATAATTTTATCCATTATCAGCAGGCTTTCTTTCCAAAATTGTGATTCTGCAATTTCATCATAAGCGATATCAACCTTACCAAGGATATTATAATCACTATCATAATTTATGTAATCAACTCATGTTCGTTGGGATGATAGCTAATGACCACAGATTTAAATTGAGTGGAGAATGGAACGGTATATCTGGAATAAAAATTATTTACAATTGGTTTACACGAAAATAGCAAAAACAAGAAGAGGTTATAATGCAAGTTTTTCATTTAGTTTCTGTTCTTTTTTATATCCATCGATTGTACAATTTGTTACCCCCTGAGTTTGCTTTCTTCATCCTTCAGGACTTTTATTTACTTATAGACAATGGAAGAACATGCAAAAGATTCCAGTTTGATGGACTTTCTACTGAACTTATTGGATTTGTTACCGCCCTGAGCAGTTTCAATTTCGATCAGATTCTCTTCAATGGCTAGTAAGTTAAAACTGATGTTGGATTGTGCAGTATGTCTGTCTACTGCTTTATTGAGCTGGTTAATTTGTTTTAGGCGATAATTGAGTTTTTATTGATCTGACCACACTGCCAATTCATTTCCTGATGGATCAACGAATTGAAATCTTTTTCCTCCTGGGAAGCTGAAAATATCTTTTGATAGTTGTCCGCCTGCATGGATAACATTGGCTTTCGCCACGGTAAGGTTTTCATGGTAAAGGATCACAAGGACTCCGTTTTTTATTTCCTGATCACTTTTGTAAAATCCTCCATCTAAACCGCATCCTGAAAATGCAATATAGTTCGGTCCGTAATCGGTAAACGACCAACCAAAAGCAGCGCTATAGAATTGTTTAATTGAAACAAGTTCTTTTGCCTGAAACTCGATGTAGTTGATGTGATTGTTTTGCATGTTGTCTAATTTAGTGATTATTCCATAAATAGGATAGTCTATCAAAATTTGATTAGCATGTCATAGTGATAAAATTCTCAAAAGTATTTTCTCATCATGCTATCGACAACTTCGTTGTCTTCTACTATAAAAACTGTATGTGCCACGTGATTTGTCTTAGTTATTAAATGGATTAGTTTTTGGATGGTGTAAACAGGGGAATGGTGAAATGGAAGGCTGAGCCATTTCCTTGTTCACTTTCAACCCAAATCTTTCCACCGTGGTCATTGATAATTTTTGAGGTGATGTACAGCCCCATCCCGAGTCCCGGGTGGCTGTCTGTGATTTCTTTATTCCGGTAGAATTTCTCAAATATGCGCTCAACATTTTCTGTGGACATGCCGACTCCCTTATCAATGACAGCAATTATGATCTGTTCCTGGGCTATGGTGCCTGTGATTTTTATGACTGAATTTGGTGTGGAATACTTGGATGCATTTCCGATCAGATTGGTCAGTACCTGTTCCATGCGTAGTTTATCGAGATTGACTTCAGTTTCGTCGCAACTGCTCCACTCCAATTCATTTCCCGGATAAACATGTTTAAGTACAGATAGCACCTCAGCTACAAATTGATTAATTTTAGTTGGTTCAAAGTTGTACTGTAGCTTACCGTTTTCAACTTTGGAAACGTCCATGAGTTGATTGGCTAAATAGCTTAGTTTATTGGTTTGCCCGTTTAGCCTGTCTATGATTTCATTGGCTTTTTCGCTGCATTCAGATCGCAGCATTTTGAGCATTTGCGCGTAGGCTTTGACGATGGTGATCGGGGTTTTGATTTCGTGACTGGCAATGGAGATAAATTCGTTTTTCTTTTCGTTGATTTCTCTTTCCCGTTTAATTTCTATTTCTTGTTCCCCTGTGATTTTATGGAGTACGCTGTTTTTGTGTTTGATTTGTTCATATGCGTTGATGGGTTCTTCTGTTTCAAAAAACGTTTTGATTAAATTGATTTTCAGCTGATCCAGTTTGAGGAATCGGGGAAGACCGATACGCATGGTAATTAAATGATCTGTACCGGAGGTATTCATTTCAAATTCCGGAACCAGTTTTTGAGCGTAGTAAAACCCTTCGTCCGATTTGGTTAATCTGGCTTCGCTGCTGAAGATAATTTGGGCCATCAGACTGAAGCGGGGGATGGCACCGTCGATATAAATGTTCAACAGGCCGTTGTTGGTATAATCTATGACAGTTCGGGCGACTTCTGATACGGCGGTTGCAAAAGTGGTCTGTGTAGCGATGGTGAGGCCGAGTTTTTCGGCGGCTTTCATGGATCTTTTATGGGCCAGTACCAGGTCCATTTCGTTTTCAAGCGATATGGTTATAATCTCGGTCATCTCTTAGTTGATTTTAATGATAATGATGGACATGTCATCTGTTCTGCGTGCCTGGTCTTTATAAAGTGCTGCGCAAAAAATTGCAGGGTCACATTTTTGGATCATTGGATATTTATTCATTTCCCAGCGGGTTTTGATTCCATCTGAGCATAAGATCAACTGGTTGTACTCTTCACTGCTATATTGCTGATCGTTCATGCTGCCGGGTATGTTGTGTCCGACTATTCCGTTGTAGCTCATGTGATTTTTGCTGGTACCTGGACCTAGCCATCTTGCGGCTATGTTTCCGATACCCGCTGAGGTCCATCGTTTCGCTTTAAAATCGTAATGGACAACATTTGCCACCATACCTCGCGTTTTTTTAATAGAATTATGGATGAATCTTAAGGTTTCCGTTGGGCTGATGTCGGGGAATACGCGGAATGAGGCTGCTGCTTCATTAATGGCTTTATTGGCTTCAGGTCCATGACCGAGTCCGTCGCATAGCATCAGCTTGATCCCGTCTTTGGTCAGTTTATAGGCGATACCGTCACCACTGGTAGTTTCTCCAGGTTTTGAAAGGACAAGTGGACGGATGGTCACTGGTTCCTTTTTTTGTGGTTTGCCTTTGACGTAGATTCGGCTGAGTATGATTGTTCCCCATCCGACTTGGGAATAAATGTCGAAAGTATCGGATAGTCGTTTAATGCTGCCCAAACCATGTCCCATAGTGTTACCTGTGGACACACCGTCGACAAGCATTCTGGATGGGTTGTGCATTCCCGGGCCTGAATCGATACAAATGAGTTCAATATAAGGCGCCTCCCCGTTTTGAAATGTACCAAACAGGATTTCCCCACTTTCTCCGTATTTGAAGAGGTTGCTCGTCAGTTCTGCTACAATAATGTCCAGTTCTGAAATACGCAGTTTGGTTAGGCCTGCAGTTTCAGCCAGGCGGTGTATATCTTTTTTGAGTAAAGAAAAATAGCTCCTGTCATTTGCCGGGAAGCTGGTATGTGTTGCATCAACCATTGGCCCATTTTAAAATCATCACTATCGTTCCTTCTCCTACTTTACTTTTTAAATCAAATTCATTGACGAGTCGTTTAGCGCCCGGAAGACCAAGTCCCAGGCTTCTTCCTGTTGAGTAACCGTCTTTCATGGCAAGCGAAAGATCTGAAATGCCGGGACCTTTATCGGTGAACGTAAGTCTGACGCCGTTGTCGCGGCCTTTTGAAACAATTTCAATAAGACAGAAGCCACCTCCGCCATATCTTAACATATTACGCAGCAGTTCGCTGGCAGCAGTAATCAGTTTGGTTTGGTTCACAAGGCCCATTTTGATCTTAACTGCGACTTCTTTTACACGATTCCGCAATAACACGACATCCTGCTCTTTTACGACCTGGATATTATCCTTACTCAGTGAGATAATCATCGTCTTCTTCTTCAGGTTCTTCTTCGGTGGTACCGATCATAGATTTAAGAAGATCCATGCCACGTTCCACATTCAATGCAGTATGGACGCCTTTTAAGGGAAGTCCTAGTTCAATCAGTGTGATGGCTACAGCAGGTTGCATGCCGACCACTACGGTTTCAGCATCCATAATTTTTGACATACTTGCGATATTCCCGATGATGCGTCCCATGAAAGAGTCCACTATAGAAACAGCCGAAATATCAATTAAAACACCTCTTGCATTGGTTTTGCTAACCATTTGTACCAAATCTGCTTCCAGGTTCAGTGCAAGCCGGTCGTAAAGGTCTACTTGTATGGTAACCAGCAAGAAGTTTCCCATCCTAAGAATAGGAATTTTATCCATGGCGATATATTTTAGTTTTTAGCGATTGTTGTTCTTTTAACTTCCAGTTTGAGCACTTTAAATGCATACGCAAGGGCTGTTGCCAAACTTGCTTTGGTGATGATGTTGGATAGATCAATACCAAGATGTACCACAGTTTGCGCGATTTCTGGTCTGATGCCGCTAATGATGCATTCTGCGCCCATTAACCTGGTTGCACTTACTGTTTTAATTAAATGTTGCGCAACTAATGAATCGACTGCAGGGACACCTGATATATCCAGGATGGCGATGCTTGAGCCTGTTTCTACGATCTCCTGAAGAAGGTTCTCCATTACGATTTGCGTTCTGGAACTGTCCAGAGTTCCGATGATGGGTAGGGCAAGTATACCGTCCCAAACGCGGATGACTGGGGTAGATATTTCGGCAATTTCATCTGTTTGTCTGAGGATTACTTCTTCACGACCTTTGATAAATGTCTCAAATGTAATGATGCTCAGGTTGTCCATTACACGGCTGATCTTGCTGGATTCTTCAAACAGTACTTTAGGATCTGAGATCTCTTTTTGTAAGATAGACAAAAGTGCATCTTTCAGGGAGAAAACAAACCGCCCAGTTTCTCTAGGACTGAATCCCTGTCTTGCCCTTGTAATGGCAATTCCCCCAAGTATTTCAATCACAGGATTCCAGTTGTCGCCATCCAGATCTTCCATGTCGTTAGAAGTCAAGTTATTAACTAATGAGGAGATGAGTTCTTCAGATTGACCTCTTAGGTCTTCATTGCTGATCAGATCTTCACGAAGACCTTCATCTGCGAGTTGGTTTTTCATCCAAAGTTCAAGGATGTTTTTTTTTTGTTTTTGTAGCAATTTGTGCAAGTTAAATGACATGTTGAATGACAGGTTAAGGGTTTAATCTAGACTCACCAGACGTGATAATTTATTAGGCACGAAAGGTATGAATATGGTTTTGTAAAAGAAAATATTTAAAAAAATAAACAAACCTTTAGTTTACTTTTCTTTTGATTTCGATTTTATCCTTTCCCACGATATGAATGGACCAATGCTTTTTTGTTTTCAAGATAAATGGTCTCAAACATCAGGCCCTAAGATAATTGGTTAGTGCTTCAGTTATCTCAGTCGAAAAGGATTGTCCGGTTTTGTTATTCAGTTGATGCTGTCCGGAGTTGAATTTTTCTATATAAGTGCCTGTTTTGCTATTGAACTTGAGGTAGCCCTGATCAAAGTATCGTTCCTGTATTTCCCCTGAAGAATCCATAGAACGGAAGACTAACTTTTGAACATTTCCGGATTGTTTTTCGAGGATTAACCATAGGTAAACATCAGCAATATCAGCTTTTTCATCCAGGTCATAGCGTTTGATTTCAATGACGGCATGTGTTTGGTTTTCCAGAAAGTATAGGCAGGTAAAATCAGGTTTCATTTGTTTCAACAATAGGTAATGTTAAAGGCGAAAATATAAAAAAACATTGATGCTTGTTAGTGATATTTAATTTAACAAATGATTTTAGGAACGGTTTTTATTAGAGGTTTCACTTGAAGAGATAGAAGTAGAACATGGCTTTTAAGATCTGGCTCATGGAGCGATTGCCTGTTACCCATTCGCCCTGAGCGGTTTCAATTTCGATCAGATTCTCTTCAATGGCCAGTAAAGTAAAACTGATGTTGGATTGTGGGGTATGCCTGTCTGCTGCTTTATTGACCTGGTCAATTTGTTTGCTGGAACTATAGCTCTTTACTAAGCGCTGGCTTTGAGCCTGCTTTGTTTAGCCTTTTTCCTGATTAGTTTTATGGTGCTGCCTGCAAACCGACCTTTGGATTTCAATTCCTGGGCAAGCATTTCTTTAGTAATGGATTGATAAAGTGCCTTTGTCGAGCTATCTGCTTCGGCAAAACCGGGTACCGAGCTGATCACTATGGCCAGTGCATAGTCTAGGACTTGAGGTAATTTTTTCTTGAATAATCTTGCTTTCATGGTAGACCATCAGCAGTACAATATTTGTGCCTGATTTTGCTGGAATAGGATAGTTTTCAATAGCTTGACATGGCGTTTTATTCTGGAAGGTTTCAAACCAGAATTCTGCCTTTGGGCTTCCTGTCCACCTCTTCAGCTTTATCGAGTTGCTTTGATTTTGCAGATTCAATCTCGCGCAGGGATATTGTCAATACGACATATAAGGCCATTTGCAGAAATTCGCTTTCTAAGTTTTCAAATGTGGCTGAAATGAAGTGCCCGCTTTGGAGGTATGTTCCCAAGCCAATCTCCTAATCTCAGTGTTCCCCAGGATGATAGGTTTACGTTTACTACTGCTAAGCAGTGTTGCAGGTGATTGTTCTTATTTGACCAAATACTAGTCAGCCCCTTTATTCAAGGGGCTGACCAGATTTTTAGGCTGCCTTTCGGATCACACCCAGTACGATTTGATAGGCTATTACTTTAGTCTGGAATATTTGCTCGCTGGCGTGCAGTATTTTAATATCATTGAGTACTGACGGTTTTGCGGTTACTTTGTTTAGCATAATTTGCTCCAGTAAAGGTAGATCAGTATTACCAGTAGCACCAGTTGCTTTACGGTTTAATAAAGCCAGGCATTGTTTGATGCGTTCCTTTTGTTGTGGTAGATCAGCCGAGGTTAATGCCAGCGCTTTTTTAAGTTCATCCGTAAATACTGCTGCAGTTAGTTTTTCTATAACCTTACCGTATTTCTTTTCTGAGGTAAGAAACCCGTTGAGTTGCTGAAGGTATAGCTCTGCTAAATCAGTGAGGACTGGTTTCATAAATTATACGGATAAGCCTGCGTATTGTTTAAAATCAGTTTCCTCCGCGTAGGTCTTAAAGCGCTGGATATCTTCCCGGATCATTCGCTCGAATATTCCATTAAATAAAGATGCTATGCCTCTGCCAACACTGCCAGCTGGTGGAAAGTAGTCGATTTCTATGTGCAGTTCAGTTCCTGTGCCGTTTAATGTTTCGCGGAATTCTATTTTGCCTGCGTTGTCTATCATTGATCCTTCCAGGGATTGCCAGCCAAGATAGGTTCCTGTTTCTTCTCTGGTAATTTCAGCATTCCAGTTTAAATCTATTAGTCCACCCGGGGTATTGGCCGTCCAGAGCGAAACTTTCTCACTGATTTCCTCCACGCTTTTCAGATGTTCCATAAATTTTGGGAGGTTTGATAGCTCGCGCCAGAAGGCATATACTTTATCTATTGGGGCATTGACGGTGATGTCTTCGGTAATATTGATGGCCTGGGGATCTGTGGTGTCTTTTCCGAGTTTTTGAGAGAGGGGACAAACTCCTGTAGCTCCACGGTAAAGCATCAGTGCGCCAGCAGCAGTGCCTTGTAGACCAAGGAAGGGATGTTTACCAATTTTCTTTAAACTTTTGTATAGTAACCAGCTTCCTGCCAGTACGGAGACAATTCTTTCTCCCTGGTCGATGTTTTCTTTTCCCGTGGTACTCAAACTGAAGATATCCAGACGTTCTAAAATTTGATTACTCAATTGGTTTTTCATAAGTAAATGTTTTTAATAGTTAATTGGGATAGGATTTAGATGCTTTGGGATAGCCTTTAGCAAAATTAGCTAAAGGCTATATTTAATGTCCTGGTTATTCTGCTGCTGCCTGGTCGTTGATAGAAGCAACCGCGATTTCGGTCAATGCCACATCAGTTGCTTTTTCATTGTCCAGGGTGAACTGCAAGAGTTCCGCAACATCGTTATGCCCCATGTTTTGTGCGAAAACTACCAGTGTTCCATAAGTGGCAATTTCGTAATGTTCTACTTTTTGGGCGGCCAGGATAAGTCCCGCGTCACGGATTAGTGTGCCTGCATCCGTATCTTCAATAATACTGTCTGCTTCTTTTAACAGGCCCTCCATGGCATTGCATTTTTTAGCCTGAGGTTTCTCCTCTAATAATTGAAACACTTGTTCCAGCATAGCGATGTGATCATTGGTTTCCTGAGTATGTTTATCAAAAGCTGCTGCCAGTTCTGGGCTGGTTGCTGCTTTTTTCATTTTGGGAAGTGCTTTTGAAAGATGCTTTTCTGCCCAGTAAATGTCTTTTAATTCGTCTACAAAGAATTCGTGGAATTCCGAGTTTTCCATTTTCCCTGTTTTTGATTTGCTAGCGGTCTTTGTGCCTGCTTTTGTTGTAGTTGCCATAATTTTTAGTTTTTCGTTAGTTATATGTTTTTGATACTGCGATATTATAATCAACTGCGGCTAATTAACCAGTGGCCTCAATAATTGTTTAAACTTTTTAAAATGAGGTGTTAAGATTTCTGATCGCTGGCTATCAGTCGTTTCTCGGTTGGTATTAACATTCGGTTTGATATTTTGTTTAAGAATGTTTGAATAAAATTAAACTTAAAAAATTATTAAACAATCTCAATTTCAGGTTGTTCCAATAATTCAACTATAAATGATATGATGATAGCAGTAGTGTTTTACAAATCAGGATATAAGTTATTTAACTAGAAAACAGATGGTTTTGTGAAAGTAGTTTTGAAACCATAATTGATAAGATGATGAAAAAGAAGGAAAATAAAGCTGGTGACAAATCGGTTTCTGCTGAATTGGAGGATCCGACAAAGAAATATCCTAAACCACCTTTTAAGAAACAAAAACAACCCTGGCCAGGACTGGCCTGTAAGATGGATCCTATGCCTGATCATGGGGAGATTAGTTATGTCGGCTCAGGCCGATTGACTGGGCGTAAGGCGTTGATCACCGGTGGGGATTCCGGAATGGGACGTGCAGCAGCGATTGCCTATGCACGGGAAGGAGCTGATGTGGCTATTAATTACCTGCCGGCAGAAGAACCGGATGCAAAACAAGTTATTGAACTTATTAAAAAAGAAGGACGAAAAGCGGTGGCTATTCCGGGTGATTTACGCGAAGAAGCCTTCTGTACACGACTGGTTGAAAAGGCAGTGAAAGGCTTAGGTGGATTAGATATTTTAATCAACAATGCAGCTCATCAGCAAACCCGGCCGTCTATTTTGGACATTAGTGCTGAGGATTTTGATTCGACGATGAAGACCAATGTTTATGCGCCATTTTGGATTACAAAGGCTGCTTTGCCGCATTTGAAGCCTGGGTCTGTAATTATTGTCACAACTTCTGTGCAGGCTACCGATCCTTCACCCGAATTATTTGATTATGCGCAGACCAAGGCTGCCAACACCAGTTATGTAAGGTCGCTTGCCAAACAACTGGGACCAAAAGGAATTCGTGTGAACGGTGTTGCACCGGGTCCAATATGGACGCCTTTACAGGTGAGTGGTGGTGCTACGATGGAGAAGTTGAAAAATTTTGGTGGCCATACACCTTTAGGCAGACCAGGCCAACCTGCTGAATTGTGTTCTATTTATGTACAGTTAGCAGCAAGCGATTCCAGTTATACCACAGGACAGGTTTATGGAGTGGCAGGTGGTGATGGACAACCTTAAGTTTTACTCCTTAGTTTACGGTATTTATAGTGACCTTTAATGAAATGATTAAAATACCTGCCTTTTGACCCCGCGGCTTTCAACATATTAGCAATATCGACTGGAACTGATTTGTATACATAAGTAATTCCCGAGACAAAAGTAATGTACAACAAACATTTTGTAGGTTCATATTTATAGCTTTTGATGACAGAAGAGGGCATTTTAGTATGGGTTTCGTGTAGGAGAAATAGAATTCGCCATCTTTACCAGGGATTTAAGCCCTAACTAATCAGCCTGTAATCCCTGGCTTTGCAGATGACGATTGCTACTTTGATGTGATTCTCTTCTTATGAAGATACGCTATCTCTAAGTGCCTTAATCTGATCGTGTGAGTTTCTCAAATCAGTTTTTTGCTCAGAAATGATGCTTCTTAAGTTTCCCGAAAGTCCTTCGGTCTCTAAAGCCATTTTGTAGGCTTTTTGGGCGGCGTCTTCACCGAATTCACAGTTGTTTAAAACAGTTTCACGGTCATGACCTGTAAACATTGCTTTTACGTCCATCCAGGCACGATATATTTTTCCAGATGTGGTTGTCCCGGTCTCTGCAGGAGCCCCCAGTACCTGTACTTCCTGTGTTAGGGTCGCCTTGTGCTGGCCGCTTTGACGGATCATTTGTAGAAATAAGGGTTTCAGATCGCTGTCTTGTACCTTTAATTCTTCAACTGCTCTTTCATAACCTGTAATTCTGTCGTTGTTGATCTGTATCAGATCGTTTAAGATTTCTGTGTTTACTGTGTTGTTTTCCATTTTTGTTTTTTGTTGATGTCCTATTTAAACATTCGTGGTAGAGAATGGTTTAGAGTTTTTTCAGTCACAGTAATCTGATAACCATTTACCAGGTTCACCTCGCGCCAACCAAGACTTGAGCCGGCTTCTGGTCAGAATGTTTTGAGCTGTGGGACCAGTTCTGCTATGGCACTTCATGATGCTGGGGTACTTTCGTTGGTAGCTGTTGGGGATGATAGTGAGGTTTTGCCTGTTGATAGTGGTGGGATAAACTATGTATATACTGATGATTGTGATCAAAAGGTTAAAGAGTATTATCAAACCTTTATTGACTGCGTTGGTCAGCCGCCGCTGGCTTTTAAAGATTTTCCATTTCAGTCGCTGATCGATAAGGGGTGGTAAGTCCGGCCAGACTCAGGTTTCGCTCGGAGGAGATTGGGGCTGAGGAGTTGGAAAAAGGGAATGAAATAGTGGATAGAGATCAAAAAGGACAATATTTTATGATTGTACCTGGGGTTACGATCAATGACAGTTTTCAGGTCATCGATCGTAACGGATTGGCTAACCCAAGGATATATATCATGGCAGTCCCTTATATAGTTGGATATAATCCAGATTATTCTGGTATTGATTTCAGTGAAGCTGCTTCACGGGTTATATTTAATGGTTTAATTACAGAAATGTAAAAAAATAAAATAATACAGATGCAAACGATACTTTTTTACTGATTTAAAATAATTCTGCATTCTACATCATGAAATTCCTTAATTAGATGAAATGGAAATAAGGTGCTGACTTCTCATGCAGAAATGGAGCTAGAAAAGTTTTCGATTTATCCTATAAATTTTTCAGGCGACTTTAATGGGATAGATACAGTTATTTCAGTGCCATTGGTGTTTGAATTTATCTTAATTTCACCATTAAGATATTGGACACGGCGGCGAATGGACTGCAAGCCTATTGTTGATCTTCCCTTGTCAGGTTTCTTTTCATCTAAGCCTATTCCATCATCATTGATGGTTAATAATAAATTATCATCTTCCTCATAAATCAGAATATCCACCTTTTTAGCTTTGGCATGTTTGATAATATTGGTGATGGCCTCTTGAATGATGCGGAGTAATGCTATTCGTGTGTCCATTTCGACGCCTGATAATGCGCTATTGTCTATGTGAATATTTTTGTTGTATCTGCTATCAGGCAGAGAATTATCTGTCAATAATATGATTTGCTTTTCAAAAGACTGTTCTTGTTGTTCATCAGCAGCACTGAACCATTCATGGCTTTTGTTTCGGGCAGCTTTATATGCATTTTCCGTTTCCTTTTGGAGCATATTCAATTTTCTTTTCAGGTCAATATCCTTGGTATCCATCTTTAGTATTTCTAATTGATGTCTGATAGCGGCAATGGACGATGAAAGGCCATCATGAAGGTCTTGTCCAAGGCGTTGTTGCTCTTCCTTTACAGCTTGGTGTTTAGCCTCTTCCATAGTCATGATTTGCATATTTGCCATATCATTGAGCGATTCTATCTGTGCTTTCGCTTTTCGGTCCCGATGGAGCATCATTAAATAGATGCCCAGTACAATCATAACTGAGGAAAATGAAATGACCAGCAACCATATGGTTCGTTGCTCATTTTTTTCGCTTAGTAACTTATTGTGGTCCTGTACAGCATTGTATGCAACATAATCATTGATAAACTTTTTTGATTTTTCCCATTCTGCTGTTATCGACTTGTCAAGCTCGAAATAAACTTTGATGATTTCATCTTTATCCCCTAGTAGTTTTGCCGTTTCTAATGCATTGTGTAAAATGTAAATTTCTATGGAGCTGTCTCCATTTTTTTGTGCAACCTCATAAGCCTGGTAATAATATTCTAGCTGTTTTTTAGGATCTTTATCATGAAATTCTGTCATTATAAAGAGTGCGTTGATCACTAGGTCTGTGTTGCCAATACGCCTTGCATCAAGTAACGCCTGGTTTGCAAGTGTTAAAGCTTCCTGTAATTTACCTTTTGAAATTAACAAACGTCCTTGCCATAGTCGATTGTAAATCAGTACAGCATTATCTTTATAGCGGCTTGCAATTTCATTGGATTTGCTCATGTAGTAATGAACACTATCTTCTGGAAGATCTGATTTCCGGAGACAATAGTGCGCATATACCTTGGACATAATACTATCTTTTTTCAGCTTTTCTCCGATTTGGAAAGTCTTTTGCAAGATTGAAATAATCTTTGACCGGTCGGAGACACCCTTATTCATAACAGCGGTCATATCCAGGTATACGGTAATGATTTTTTCGGTATCGTTAAGTCGCTCATACTGGGATAATATCTTTCCGAACAGTTCTAATGATTCCGCATATAACCCTCTTTTATAGAAAGCGAAGGCAATGGAATGGCTGGCCTCTATTTGCCCCCTCTGATAATGTATATTGGCTGCCATACCTTTGGCCTTAACTCCATAATAAAAACAGCTGTCTGCATTTCTGCTTCGGTAAAGTGTCCCGAGTCTGTTTAAGCTGTTGATCAGGGCAATGCTGTCTTTGATTAAAGATAATCCTTGTAATTCCTGCTCGATTTGCCGGATTTGTCCATGTGTGGAGTTGCTACAAATATAAATCAATAAAATAAGGAGCAAAGATCTTTTCATAAGTTTTGTCTAATGCAGCAAAAGTATAGACTTAGAATCATCATTATAACATTTTTTTGGTATTTATTCTTGGCTAGCTCTGCAGCTTAATCTATTGTAGTCTAAATGGTTTAGCTAATTTCCTGGCTTCATATAGAAAGATATTGCTATTCCATTAATTATTATGGTATAACTGAACTATTGGACACAATCGGATCAGAAAATTTGAAATCATATATTTTGAATAGTTCGGGAAATATGTAGTGAAAATAAATTTCTTCTACTACTTTTGGGGCAGTTAATAAACCTATGCGTATGAATAAATTAGCTGCCAAACCAATCAGCTTTCTGAACGATTTAGGTTATACTAATGTAATTTATTGTATTAACCTTAACAGTCTAAATTGTGAATTTAACTTCTTGCAGGAAAGTTTTTCCCAGGAATAAGCTCTTCTCATCTAGTATTTTGTTAGCAACTAAGCTAACTGTACTTATGTTATTTATTGGATCCCCTTGGGTTTCTGCTGAGGAATTCGCCAAGCGAATTACGCAATCTCAGAATTATATCTCTCATAGCCATATTTTTAATGAGATACGTGGTCTTGTTACAGATGCAGAGGGGCGACCGTTATCAGGTGCTTCCATTCAAATCAAAGAAACCAAGCGTGTTACAGTAAGCAATACCTCTGGTCAATTTACTATTGATGCCAAAGTCGGGGATATCCTTATTGTCAAATATATGGGTTATGTAACTAAAGAACTTGCTGTAACCAACGCTTTTGATGTCTTGAAAATTGTTTTGGAAGCGACTAAAGAAGACTTGAAAGAAGTTATGGTAACTGCATTAGGAATAAAACGGGCAGAAAAGTCTTTGGGTTATGCTGTACAAAAAGTTTCAGGAAATGCAATTCAGACTGTTAAAGGTGTTGATTTGGGAACTTCATTAACTGGACGAGTAGCTGGTATGGTGATAAAAAATTCAACTGAATTTAATGTTAGACCGGCTTTGGAACTACGCGGCGAAGATGCCTTGTTGGTAATTGATGGAGTACCATACCAAAACATGACTTTAAGGGATGTTCCTACTGATGACATCGAGAGTATGGATATACTTAAGGGATCAACCGCTTCGGCATTGTATGGATCAAGGGCAGCAGGGGGCGTTTTATTAATTACTACTAAGAAAGGCGCTTCAAGTAAAGGACTTTCTGTTGAGTTTAATAGCAATACTATGTTTCAACTGGGTTATCTGGCTATACCAAAAGTGCAGTCTTCTTATGGACGTGGGCAAAATGGAGAGATCGACAATGATTATGTATGGGGGCCGAAGCTGGATGTTGGTAACACTGCGAATGATTGGAACCCGGTTACAATGCAATTTGAAGAGAATAGGCCTTTGGTTTCTTTGGGAAAAGATAACCTGAAGAATTTTATGAATACAGGTTTAATTACCAATAATAATATTTCATTGGCACAAACCGGAGAAAATGGCAGTTTCAGGATTGGCCTTAATCATGTTTATAATAAAGGGCAATTTCCCAATCAGAACCTCAATATCATGAACTTTACTTCTGGTGGAGAGCTTAAAATAAGTGATAAGTTCAAAATAGAAAGTAGATTTGGAATAAGTAGACGTACTGCACCGCAAATTTGGGGCGGAGGATATGATACTCAGGGTTATTTATATCAGCTCATCATGTGGACAGGTACAGATTACGACATCCGAGATTATAAAAATTATTGGAAAGAACCTAATAAAATTCAGAATTGGATGTACACCAGTTGGTATGATAATCCTTACCTGATTGCTTACGAGAAATTGGATGGGATTGTCCAAAACACGGTAAATGTGAATGTGACTGCTAATTATCAGCTTAATCTGGATTTTAATTTGATGCTGCGTTTGGGCTATGATAATTATAGCAATCAGGAAACCATGACCAATCCAACTGCAAACATCTTTTCTACTCGCGGCGCAGATATCGGTGGATGGGACGCAAAAGGTTTGTACCGCTTGTATAGCAAGACAGGATTCAGTACAAATGATGATTTGATATTAACTTATCATAAGAAAGTTAGTAAGTGGTCATTTGACGGCTTAGCAGGGGGTACATTGTACTACTATTTAAATGAAAGCTTAAATATGGCGACCAAAGGAGGATTAATTTCTCCCAGATTCTTTTCATTGAAAGGTTCTGTGGAGCCAGCTACAATTGATCAGGGTAAAGATGGCTCTTCGCAACAAATTAATAGCCTCTATGGTCGGGCTTCAGTGGGCTGGAATGATGCTGTTTTCTTTGATTTTACAGGGCGGAACGACTGGAATTCTGCACAGCCTAAAGCGTCCAGATCATTTTTCTACCCTTCTGTTGGTTCTAGCGTGGTGCTTTCTGAATTGGTAAAAATGCCTGATGTGGTAGATATGTTTAAATTGCGTGGATCATGGACCCTATTTAAATATGCATCTGATCCTTATCACATCAACAGTCCTTACACCACAATTACTTCGGCATGGAATAACTTGAATTCGGCAGATTATTCATCCTACCTGGTTGCAAATAATGTTTTACCAACTTCGGCCCGTACCTGGGAAATTGGTGCTGCAGCTTATTTTTTGAAAAAACGTTTGCATTTTGATGTGACGTTCTTCAATAAATATTATTATAACCGCCAAACAGATTTAAATGATGTGGGGAATACAGCCTTTCTACCTCCTTCAACCGGTTTTAAAAGGGTCATTGTAAATACCAAAGAAACTTTTGAAAGAAAAGGATTGGAAATTGTCCTGGATGGATCACCAATCAAAACAAATGATTTTGAATGGCAAAGTATCATCAACTGGTCTACTCAGCATCGTTATTATGTGGATACGGATCCGGTTTATACGCCAGACAACCTTTGGGCAAAAAAAGGAGAAAGAATGGATGCTTATGCCGGAACTTATTGGCTTAGAGATCCGGAAGGGAATGTTATTTATCACAATGGATTTCCGGTGGAGAGTGATTACGACAGACAATATGGTTATGAAGACCCCGATTTCAGTTTTGGTTTTATCAATAACTTCAGGTATAAGAACTGGAACTTAGGCATCAATATAGATGGTCGTATAGGTGGCTTAATGTACAATTACATGTATGATAAGATGTGGGACACGGGTACAAATCCCGATACAGATAATCAGTACCGTTACGATCAGGTGGTTAAGGGATTGAATAATTATGTAGGTGAGGGTGTTAAGGTGATTTCAGGTGAAGTTATTTATGATAAATATGGCATTATTACCAGTGATACACGTAAGTATGCAAAAAATGATGTCCAGATAGGATACCAAAGTTTTGCACAGGAGTTTAGAGGCGGAGATATGGGAATCCAAAGCCAATCTTTTGTTAAACTTCGTGAAGTTTCCTTGTCCTATTCTTTTCCTGCCAATGTTGCTACTAAGCTTGGGCTAAAAAGAGCTTCGGTTGCTTTGACTGGACAAAATTTATTTCTGTGGACCAATTTTAAACTCTCTGATCCAGATATAGGTGCCGAGGATCTCAATTCACCTTCGCAGCGTATGCTGGGTTTTAACATCAAAATAGGTATTTAAATACATTTAATTATGAAAAGTAAAGTGTTAATATATATAGCGATAATACCAGTACTGGCAATGCTGATTAATGGCTGTAATAAATTTGATGATATCAATACCAATCCGAATACAACAACAGAAGTAACCTCTGGCTTGTTAGCTACTTCTTTGATTCTGAACATAACAAAAACAGATATAGGCAATACAAAAGAGTTTATGCAGCCTTTTCTTTTAGGAAAATACCTGACCTGGGGAGAAGGACAGGAAGATTTTCAATACAATATATTGGGGCGTTCGGATTTTGATAGATTGACCACATTGAGAAATATAGGGCCAATGGAAAATTATGCAACAAGCGATGCGCTTAAGAAATCTTATCAGGCTTTAGGACATTTTATAAGAGCCTGGCAATTCTTTATCTGTACGATGCAAGTAGGAGATATTCCATATACTGACGCAGGGAAAGGCTTAAGTGATCAGGTACTTCAACCCAAATACGATACACAAAGGGAGGTTTTTTTAGGAATATTAAATGAATTGGATCAGGCTGATTTGCTGTTTTCTCAGGGAAGCAATTTTGAGGGCGATCCGGTTTATGGAGGAAAAGTAGACAATTGGAGAAGATTAACTAATAGTTTTGAGCTGCATGTATTGATGAACCTTTTCAAGAAAACTAATGATATAGAGCTGAAAGTGGTAGAGCGGTTTAAGAATATTGTTTCGGGTCGACCGCTGATGAGGGATTATAAGGACAACTTTGCTTTGGCATATAACAACGTTGCGGGCCAGAATTATCCTTGGTCTGATGTACCTGCCGGGTCGAGAAATTCTTTTGTGAAATCTAATTATACTATGCTTAGCAACACGCTCATAGATCCGTTAAAAGCCATGAGCGATAAACGCTTGTTTTATTATGCCCGCCCTTCGACCGTTAAACTCAACGAAGGAATCTTGCACTCAGACTATGCGGCATATTTAGGTGTTGAACCTTCAGATGTTTTTTCGACCTTACAGACTATCCGGTTAACTAAGGACTATGCAGATATCAACTACCGTTATGTGGAGCTTGTTGATGCAGAGCCAGTAAGTGTTTTTAGTTATTGGGATTTACAGTTTATTTTGGCAGAGGCCACAGTAAGGGGCTGGATTACCGAAACGCCTGCACAAAAGTATTACGCGTCTGGGATTTCAAGTTCAATGAATTTTGTTGCTGCATATACCCCCGATCTTCCTGATTATAATCACAATATGAAAATGGATGAGGATTATATTGCTACTTATCCATCAACTGCTGCAGTGGCATTAGCTGGGACAAATGAACAGCAGATTGCTCAGATTATCACTCAAAAGTATTTGGCTAATTTCTTACAAGGTAGCAAATATCAAGCCTGGTTTGAAAATCGCAGAACGGGTTACCCGGTATTTGTCCTAAATACTTCAACAAACCTTAATTCCTCATCTTCCAATTTTCCATTGCGCTGGCTTTATCCATCCAATGAGCTGGACTATAACGCTGAAAATGTGGCACTAGCTATTAAAAGCCAATATGGGGGCAGCGACGATACCAATCAAGTAATGTGGATTTTAAAAAATTAATATTTGCATGGCTATCCTCCAGTCATAATGCTTGTTCTAATTGGCATGAGTTACAATTCGCTTTATCTTTTCATCTAATTCATCAGTTGCTTTTTCCAGTACCTGGAGTTCTTCTTTAGTTGCTTTATAACCTTCAGCTTTAAATAAATTCATCAGGCCCATGATAGAGGCAACAGGTTTGCGCAACTGATGAGATTGAATATTTGCGATTTCACGAAGTGATTCATTTTGCGTCAATACTTTACGTTCTTGTTTTAGCCTTTCGGTAATGTCTGTTGCATTATAGGATACGCCAATGATTTCAGTATCTGTATTATAGGCTGGTTCGAAAGTAATGTGCCAACAGATCTTTTGTTTTGTATAGGTTAGTTCTCTTTCAATCTCAACAGATGCGCCGGATAAAGCCTTAAAATAATTGCTGCTGAATTCTTTTAAAAAGGATTTTTGAACGTAATCAGTTATTGTTGCTCCTTGTTTTACATCTACACCATGAACTTTTTTGATGAATTTAGCCAGGGCTTTGTTGAACGCGAGTATTTCGAGATTTTTGCCGATAAGCAGGTGGCATGAGTTAGAACTTTCAAAAAAGGAGCGGAGCTTGATTTCTGCACTTTTAGTTTCTATAAACTGTTCTTTTAGAATTTTTAAGCTGGATTCAAACTCAAGAATGTTGATGACCTGCCGGGATAGTATTTTTAATGTCTTTTGCTGGAGGAGAGTTAATTTTTTAGGTTTTTGTCCGATCACACATAAACTCCCAAGTATATGTCCGTCTTGAGTGGTCAACGGAGCCCCGGCATAAAACCGGATACTCGGAAACTCTGTAACCAGCGGATTATTGACGAAACGATTATCTTGCAAGGTGTCAGGAACCATTAATGTTTCTTCCCGCTGTATAATGTGGTTGCAAAATGAGACTTGCCTGCTGGTAGTTTCGAGATTTGTTCCTGTTTTAAATTTGATGTATTGCGTGTGCTCATCAATAAGTGTAATGAGTGCTGTGGGTACTTTACAGATGTTGGCGGCAAAGTTAACGATATCCTGCAGATCCTGTTCTTTACTGAAATTGAGGTTTAAAAAACGGTGAACAGCCTGTAATCTTTCGAGTTCTTTTTGAGGCATTTTTTCCAGTTTAAGATTTACACAATTTGAGTAATGTTATTTTAGTTAAACAAAAGTTTATAAAATTAGTTTTAGATAATATACTGATAAATGTCAGTTAAATAATTTTTTTTCATGAAATCAATTGGTTTAATATGCCTTATATGTTCTATTATGCTGATTGCTTTCGGAACTAAAACCATCCAGGCAGATAAGACATAGGTTGGGGCTATACATACACTAATTAATGCTGCACATATAAGGATAAAGCAGATGTATCGTTATTTACGTTGTTCTTTCAGTTGAAACTGTACGTCATTTTTTAAAACTTAAATCAATTTTGGCTTGAGGTTGTTGTTTTAATTAAGGTAATAGGTCATGCTATGGATGATAACCTTCGGAGGCTGTTTTTGGTCTGCTTTTTTTTAAAATAAATAATCATTTGCGATGTGTGATTTTTCGATTGAATACCCCAAATCCAAGGATGATATGGTGGGGCAGTTAAGGGCTGCTATTGAAGGCCAGACTGATGGTGTTTTTAATGGCGATGTTTCTTCTGGTGCGTTCTCTTTTTCTGCCAGGGGATTTGAATTGGCTGGAGGGTACAGTATCTCTGGTGATCTTGTAGAGGTGAGAATTGCTAAAAAGCCGTGGCTACTTTCCTGTAGAAAGATTGAAGCTGAGATTCGAAAATATCTGGAGCAGGCTGATATGAATTCATCGCAGGATTGATGAATGGAATTGTAAACAGATTTTTTTAAGATAGATACTAGCCTATGAATAATCAAATGCCCAAAGGATTCAAGTCAATTTTGTCGGATTTTAAGCATTATCTGGAGATAAGGGTTGAGCTGATCAGGTTGAATGCCATTGAAAAAGGAGCTAAGCTTGCTGCTGATTTATTAAGCAATGCTATTGTATTATTTTGTTTGATTATAGCCTTTCTGGCCTCAGCAGTTACGCTCGCTTTTTATCTGTCAAGCCTATTACACAGTTATGTGAAAGGGTTCGGTTTTGCAGCCTTATTTTTTATGCTTTTAGTCTGTCTTGTGCTTTGGAAAAAGGATGCGCTGGAAAAAATAGTCGCAGGATTAGCGATAAGAAGATACTTTGAAAAACACTGTGAAAATGGAAAATGGGAGGATTGTCTGGATGAGGAAGAAAGTGGGGTTAATGCCAGGAGTTAATTTAATGTTGAAGAAATGGAGATAAATCAGAAAGCTGAACACTTCTACGATAAGTTTTATGATTGGTTGCTGTTAAAGGGACCGCTGATTTTATTGGGTATAGCTGTTTTACTGGTTGGGCTTTGGCTGATCAGGTTATTTTCACGCTGGATGCAAAACCGGATGATGCGTAAAAAAATCAATAGTTCACTAAAACCTTTTTTTCTTAGTGTAACGGTGGTTGTGTTGCGGATATTGCTGGTTTTTCTGGTGATGCAGATTATGGGTATTCAGCTGACCATCTTTGCTGCTTTAGTAGGTGCAGTGGGTGTTGCCGCAGGTTTGGCATTATCTGGTACAATGCAGAATTTTGCCAGTGGTGTGCTGATCTTGTTGTTGAAGCCTTTCCGTGTTTCAGATAACATCATTGCTCAGGGGCAGGAAGGTACTGTAACTTCAATACAGCTTTTTTATACAGTGGTCACTACTTTTGATAACCGTACGGTGATTATCCCGAATAGTAAACTGTCTAATGAGGTGATCATTAACATTAGTGCAATTGGTAGCAGAAGGCTGGATCTGGAACTTAAATTTAATTATGGGATCGATCTTTCAAAGGTCAGAAAGGTAATTGATGAGACTATTGCAGAATCAAAGTCGATATTAAAAACTCCTGAGAAAAGGGTTGGTATTTCCTTGTTGGAGGAGAATGGTTATAAAGTGATGATCAATGTCTGGTTGAATTCTCATGGTTTTCACGATGCCAGGATGATCTTCCAGGAAAATTTGCTCGAGAATCTGAAATCTTCTGGTATTAAGCTACCAGGGATGGATGTAAAATCATAATGTTATGGAACAGAAACGGATTACATTAAAGGGAATTTGGAATGTCATTAAAGAAACTTTTACAGGATTTAGCGATCATAAGGTCACTAAGCTAAGCGGATCGCTTGCTTACTATACTGTGTTTTCGATGGCGCCGCTTTTGGTGGTGATCATTTCTTTATGTGGCATATTTCTGGGCCAGGAGGCTGCTCAGGGCGAGATTTATAAACAGTTAGCTGGTTTTATGGGCAAGCAAACTGCCCTGCAGCTCCAGGAAATTGTTTCAAAAGCGGCGATAGGCGACAAGGATAAGGTTGCCTTTATCATTGGTCTTGTGACTTTGCTTGTTGGTGCAACTACGGTTTTTGCAGATATTCAGGAATCGATCAATACCATATGGGGACTTAAACCTAAACCAAAACGGGGCTGGTTAAAGATGTTGCAAAACCGCTTCATTTCTTTTTCCGTAATCGTTAGTCTGGGTTTTATATTATTGGTTTCCTTGGGTATAACCACTGTGCTGGATGGTTTTAGTACCCGTCTTCAGGCCAGGTATGCCGATGTGTCTGTAGTTTTGTTTTATATCCTGAATCAATTGCTCACGTTGATTGTGATTACACTTATTTTTGCGGTCATCTTTAAAGTATTGCCAGATGCGCTTATTAAGTGGAAGGATGTATTGTCTGGAGCTGTAGTTACTGCAGTCTTGTTCATGTTGGGTAAATTTGCTATTTCCATTTATATCGGTCAAAGTGATGTTGGTAGCACCTATGGAGCGGCAGGATCACTGGTTATTTTATTACTTTGGACTTATTATTCCTCAATTATTTTGTATTTGGGCGCGGAGTTTACTAAAGCCTATGCAGTTGCCTATGGTTCGGAAATTCGTCCGGCTCATTATGCGGTTACTACTAAAGAAATTGAGGTGGAAACAGGAAATGCCTCTGTGCAGCATAATGCTTCTTCTTGATTTTGTTACAAGCTTTCAGCGATGCTATTTATCGTCATGATTTGTAAATACAGGCTATATGCAGCACATGACACTGGTGCTTACATTCGTAAGCCTTATGATTTATAATGAAAGTTATTGGACATATTTATACTTTATTTTCGTTCCAATAGTAGCTATCAGGATAAATCCTTTGTCCGAAAATAGCCGTACCCACTCTTATAATTGTTGCTCCCTCGGCAATTGCGGTTTCCATATCGTTACTCATTCCCATTGATAATTCCTGCATTTCTACATTAGGAATTTTTAAGGCAATGATTTGTTGCTGAATGTTTTTAAGTAACTGGAAGCACTTACGCACTTTTTCGGTTTCTGCACTGAACAGACCTATGGTCATTAATCCTTTTATTTTGAGGGTGTCCAACTGTGCAACTCGTTTTACCAATTCAATAGCATTATCAGGGCTTGTACCAAATTTGCTTTCTTCGAAGGATGTATTTACCTGTATTAAAACTTCTATGGTTTTGTTTTCAAACAGTAAGCGTTGGTGTAATTTTTCTGCCAAATCCAAGCGGTCAAGAGATTGTATGCAGGAAACATCACATTTCAAAAGGTCTTTAATTTTGTTGGTTTGCAAATGCCCTATAAAGTGGTTTGTATGCGGAACTTCCTGTAAAGTCTTGTGTTTTTCTTTAAGTTCCTGCACTTTGTTTTCAGCTATAAGAGTTTGTCCTGCCTGCAATGCAATTTTGATACGCTCGGCTGGTACGGTTTTAGTCGCCAACAGCAATTTAACTTCATTCGGATTTCTATCGTTTTCTTTACAGGTTTTATTTATCCGCTCTCTTATGATGGCTATGTTTTGTAGGATTTCTTCGTTCATACTTCTACACTTTTTTGTTTTTCTTCCAGTTCTTTTAGCAATACCGATTTTAATAATGTAAAGGTGTGGTCTTTAGCTTCGGCAAATGAGATGTTGTATTTGCGTTCTATGTTCTGTAATTCTGTCGGAAATCGGGATAATACCTTGTTATAATATTCATTTAAAATTTTGGGTGAGGGCATTTCAAAATTTATTCGCAACTGAAACCTCCTTAACAAAGCTGCATCAATAATTTCGGGGTGGTTGGTAGCACACAACAACAATGCTTTTTCGGGGTAGTAGTCTATGAGCTGTATTAAAGTATTTACTAATCTTCGCATTTCGCCTACGTCTTTATCATCGTTTCCTCTTGCTTTTCCGATTTGGTCAAATTCATCTAAAAACAAAACGGCTTTTTCCCTGCCTGCTTTGTCAAATACCTGTTTGATGTTCTGCGATGTTTCGCCAATGCGTGAACAGACTACATTGCTCAAATTGAGTATCAAAATGTTTTTACCTAATGCTTGTGCAATGGCCTTTGCGGTCATCGTCTTGCCACAGCCCGAACTACCATGAAGCAATATTTTGTTGTTTACAGGCAGTCCGTATTGGCTCAATTCTTCAATATATTTATGTTCCTTAATAAGTTGTTCAAACTTTTGTCTGTTAGCTTCATCAAGGAATACATCGTTTAAAGCAACCTGTTCTTTATCGTTTATAATGAGGTCAAATACATTCATAGTTATTTATTTTAGAATATTCATTGAAAACAAAACATCCCTTAATTCAAAATCCGGTTTGTTGTTACTGTACATTTTTAGGAGAACTGCCGAAAGTATAATTCGGGATAAAGTGGAAATTCCTGCATAAATGATAATACTTCTTTTCTAACAAGCTTAATTTCTGTTTCATTATCCGCATTTGTTAAGACACGGTCAACCAAGTCAACAACTTTGAGTATTTCCATTTCTTTTAAACCACGAGTTGTAATGGCAGGTACTCCTAATCGAATGCCTGATGTTATAAATGGTGATTTATCATCAAAAGGAATTGTATTTTTGTTTAGCGTTATATTGGCTTTTTCCAACGCTTCTTGTGCTTTTTTTCCTGTTAGATTTTTATTACGAAGATCAACTAACATTAAATGATTATCTGTTCCTCCGCTAATTAAATTATATCCTCTCTCTGTAAATGCACCAGACATTGTTTGGGCATTGGATATAATTTGATTGCTATATACTTTAAAATCATTCTGTAAAACTTCCTCAAAAGCTATGGCTTTTGCAGCGATTACATGCTCTAAGGGGCCACCCTGTACACCGGGAAACAAAGCAAGGTCAAGCAATTGAGACATGGTGCGAAGTTGTCCTTTATTGTCTTTAATTCCCCAGGGATTTTCAAAATCATGTCGTAACATAATAACCCCACCACGTGGGCCACGCAAGGTTTTATGGGTTGTTGAAGTTACTATATGGCAATGTTCAAAAGGATCATTTAATAACCCTGAGGCGATTAGTCCGGCGGTGTGGGCAATATCTGCTAATACCACGGCTCCAATTTTATCTGCTATCTCCCTGATTAACTTATAATCCCAATCTCTGCTATATGCAGAACCTCCGCATATAATCATTTTTGGCTTTTGTTGCAAAGCCGTTTGCTCTAGCATTTGATAATCTACCAACCCTGTATCTCTATTTAAACCATAAAATAGGGCTTGATGATTTTTACCACTAAAATTGGCTGGGCTGCCATGTGTAAGATGCCCGCCCATAGTTAAATCCAACCCCAATATTTTATCACCGGGTTTAATGCAGCTTAAAAAAACAGCAGCATTCGCCTGTGAGCCGCTATGAGGTTGAACATTAGCCCAATTAATATTAAAAATTTTCTTTAGGTTTTGAATTGCAATCGTTTCGATTTCATCTACAACTTCACAACCTCCATAATATCGTTTACCAGGATAACCCTCTGCATATTTATTTGTAAGGACTGTACCCATTGCCTGCATTACCTGTAAGGATGTAAAGTTTTCGGATGCAATTAATTCAATGCTATTGCGTTGCCGCTCTAATTCCTTGTTTACTAAATTGAATATATGATTAACATTTTCTTTCATGTGATTATTATTTAAGTGATGAGTTGGACTAATAGAAATTAACTTAAGTTTATGAAAACGGCGAACATATTTAGTCCGCCGTTTGTGCTACTTCCACCAATAATAATAATTGTGATTACCGTCATATTCAAAACCGCAACGTGGATAGAGCTTGTTGCCAATGTCGTTGGTCTTTTCTGTTTCCAACATTAATCCACAAGCTCCTGTTTCTTCGCACCATTGTTTACTTCGGTCTATCAATGCTACCGAAAGTCCTTTACCTCGATAATCGGGATGAACGAATAAATCGCTCAATAGCCACTGTTTTTTTAGTTTGATGTAATGATAAAGTTTGTATAACTGAACAAAGCCTACTGCCTTGTCTCCTACATAAACAATGAAAATATTGGATTGCTCATTGTCTAACCGCTCTTGTATAAACTGTTTGCATTTTTCATAATCCTCCGTTTGACGGTAAAAAACCCTGTAAAGATTGAATAGTGTTGCTGCTGTGTCTAAGTCTTCCAGACCTACTTTCTTGATATTGTATTCCATTGCTTGAAATTATTATGATTGAGACAGCAAAATTACCTCTAAGTAGGACTATCTTTGTAGTCCAGTTTAAACATAAAAGGTAGTCCACTATGTTTCCATACGAACATATTATACAAATAGATAAAGAAAGTAAAGTACCTGTTTACAGGCAAATTGCAATTTCGATAATCAATGCGATTAGAAATGGTACATTGAAAGCTGGTACGCATTTGCCAGGTAGCCGTGAATTAGCCAAAACCTTAGGTGTACATCGCAAGACGGTAATTGCTGGTTATGAGGAATTGGATGCGCAAGATTGGATTATGATTGTTCCACGAAAATACGTTGCTGTATCGGAACATATTCCTTTGTTTACACCTCAAAAATGGAGCGAACCCAATATACAGACACCTTATGAAAATAACTTGAATGTACCTTTTAGGATGATAGAGAAAAATGCTTTTAATGAAAATGGCATTTTCTGTCCCGATATTATTATAGATGACGGACATCCTGACGTAAGAATATCCCCGATAGATGGTTTATTAAGAACCTACCGCTCACTCACTTCCCGAAAATATGCCATTAAAAATGCCAATATCGGAACATCCCAGGGAACGTTGAAACTTAGGGAAGAACTGGTCAGCTACCTGTCGGTAACAAGGGGATTAAACATTTCTGTTGCTAACCTATTAATTACTCATGGTGCGCAAATGAGTATTTATTTATCTGCCCAGCTACTTTTAGGGCATTCATCAAAAATCATTGTTGGAAAGCCAAATTATCCGGTTGCGAATAAAACATTTGAGGAAACAGGAGCGAAAATTATTGAGGTAAATGTAGATGAAAAAGGTATTGATACAGACGCTATCGAGAAGATATGTAAACGAAAAAAAATTGATGCTGTGTATGTAATCCCTCATCACCATTATCCTACAACTGTAACATTAAGTGTAGAAAGACGAGTAAAATTATTAGAACTTTCCAAACAGTTCTCCTTTACCATTATTGAAGATGATTATGATTACGATTATCACTATACGTCTGCTCCTTATTTACCTTTGTCAAGTGGCAATCACAACGGGAATGTGATTTATATCGGCTCTTTTTCTAAAATATTAGACCCATCTTTACGGATTGGGTTTATGATAGCTCCGAAGAATTTTATTGAGCAAGGCACTGCTTTGAGAAAAATCATAGATGTTGGTGGTGACGGGTATATGCAGAATGCTTTGGCTATGTTGATAAAAGAAGGCGAACTGAAAAGACATCTGAAAAAAGCAAAGAAATGTTATCACGAGCGTAGGGATTTTTTGGATGTGTTGTTGAAAGAAAAGTTAAGCGAATATGTTTCCTATATCTTGCCCACGGGTGGAATGGCGATTTGGTTAAAACTGAAACCTGATTTTCCTATTGCCCAACTTGCAGCAACCGCGCAGTTTAAAATTATCCGATGGAATATGGAACAAAATGCATTTAGGTTCGGGTTTGCCTCAATGAACGAAACAGAACTGGTACAGGCGGTTGAGGCATTGAAAATGGAGTTGCAAAAGATTAAAAGAAAAGTTTAGATTGCAACCAGTTTTTACCAAATTCCATCGATAAACTCAAGCCAGTATTTAAAATACCATTCGACATATTCATTCGCAAATTATTTTATTTTAAGTGAAAAATAATCTCTTGGTTATCCAAAAAGATAAAGGTAAGATGTTGGTTTATTGCTGGTTATTTTATCCATCAACTTGAATGTTGTTTAGTATTTTGGTAAATTCTTTAAAGTCACCTTTGTGTCTGCTTGCCCCGGTTGTCATTTTTAAATACCATTTTTCGGTAAAGTGACTTTTAAACCAATAAAAAACGGGTATCCAATTTTTTGATTTTACAACAATGCAAGAATAATTTTCCAATTCAGGTCGTTCAATAGTTAAATCATCAATGTTTTTTTTTAACCCTGTTTCTTTTACCCAAAGGTCTATCCAATACTTGTCGTTTTCAAATTGTTTTGCTGGAAATGATGTTTCTAAGCTTACAAAACATTCGATCCCTTTACCTATTCGAAAGGTATAAAATGGTGGTTTGTTGTTTGAAACAGTTTCTGTTAAAGTCCAGGGAGAAGGAATGTTGTCCAAACGAAATCCGCTGGCCGTTTTCAAACTGTTTAGTTTCTGTTTGTTAATCTGTTTTTTGTGAATAGGTTTTGATATCGGAAAATTAAGTTCTGAGATATGGTCAGCTATTTTTTTTACTTCTCCTGTTTCGTGAAACCAAGAGAATATCTCGCTACTCAAATGTTGTTGGTTTTCTTTCGTTGGCAAAAGTAATAAGAAGTCGCCAGAGCCATTTGATGCTATTGCTATTCCGTTAGCAGGAAAATTACCCCAATTTCTAGCTTGTTTGGTTTCTAGAACAATATGATTGGAAGTCCTACTTATTCTTTTTTTATCTGACTTGTCAAAAAATGGAAAGATTTGCCAGTCATCGCCCTTGGTGGTTAGTTCTCCACCATTTTCCTTCTGCATTTTAGCTTTGAAACTTTCAGGAAAGAGAAGTCCAAGCTCTCGCTCAGTTTCTGAGATATATTTGATGTCTATTGGGAATGGCATTTGTCAATTTATTTTTAGGTTTGGCTTTTGTGATTACTAACCTCGGGTGGAAAATTTACCACAGCAAAAAGGTAGTGTTATTTTACATCACTTCAATAAATCTATATTTTAATTAGTAATTTTTAATACCCAAATTACGTAATGTTTATATGTAATGTTAATTCGGTTAATCCATTTTGTGTTTCTAAATCACTTACTATGCCAGTTAATTTCTTCATCAACAAACCTTTCCATCATCTTCAAGTGGCTAAGTGGTAGTACACAGATTCGTAATTTTTACCAGCATAGCTTTTTAAATAGCTTTGACTAAGAGTTGAAGTATTTAAAATAGGAAGATTCAGCAGGCTTCAAAAAATCTTGCTATTTTTGCCTTAGTTTATTTAACTCCGGGTAAATTCCTAATTGATTCCTAAATCAGAGTCTATATTAAGCCCAAATAATTGTCCTTCACATTATGAAAATTCTGATCATTGAAGATGAAATAAAAATTTCCGAAACCATAAGACGTTTTTTGGAATCTGAAAAATATATAGTCGAATCTGCCTTTGATTTTGATTCTGCGATAGGAAAAATAGCTTTATATCAGTATGATTGCATCCTGCTGGATATTATGTTGCCAAATGGCAGTGGAATGGATATTCTCAAAGAAATAAAAAAAGACAAAAAGGAAGATGCAGTCATTATTCTTTCTGCAAAGGATTCGGTGGAAGACAAGGTTTTAGGACTGGATCTGGGCGCAGATGACTATCTTTCAAAACCATTTAATCTTTTGGAACTACATGCACGGATCAAATCTGCCATCAGAAGAAAAAATCGTACAGACGAAAATAGCATCAATTATAAAAATGTAATGATTATTCCCGATGACAGAAGGGTACTTGTTGATGAGGTGGAAATAATACTTAACAGAAAAGAATACGACCTACTTTATTATTTTATGATCCGTCCAGGGAAAACATTGCAAAAAACAACGTTAGCCGAACTGGTCTGGGGAGATTACATTGTTCAGGCAGACAGTTTGGATTTTATTTATTCCCAGATAAAAAACTTACGGAAGAAACTTAAAGACAATAATGCTGAAATTGATTTTCAGGCGGTTTACGGAATTGGTTATAAGCTTATATAGATGAATGTTTCGCTAAAGAATTTTATCCTAAAACATCTGGTAATTGCCCTTTTATTTATCATTGCAATATGGGCGGGGCTTTTTTATGCTTTTATTTTAGATGAGCTTTACGATAATACCGATGATGGACTTAAGAATCTTAAAATTCAAATTATACGGGAAGCCTTCCTTGACGAAAAAATTCTGGAGACCAAAGAATTTGATTTTCAACAATTCCGCATTACCCCCATCAACGAAACACAATATAAGAAAGGTGATTTTTTCAGAAATGAGCTATTTTTTATGGAATACGATGGGGAATTAGAACCTTATCGTGTTTTGGAAACTTATTTTACCGACAGTAATAAAAATTCTTACAAACTCGAAATACGGACTTCTACAGTTGAAGAGGATGATTTTGGCGAAGATTTATTCCTGGCCCTTATTGCTTTATATCTTTTTTTGGTGATAAGCACTATTATAATTAATCATCTGGTGTTAAAAAAGGCATGGAAACCATTTTACGGTACTTTGAATAATTTGGGGAAATATGAATTTGGAACCACAAATAAAATAGATTTCCCAGCAAGCCGTATAAAAGAATTTAGCCGCCTCAATAACGAGATTAACAAAATGATCAAACGAAATGAAGAATCTTTTTTACAGCAAAAATATTTTATAGAAAATGCCGCTCACGAACTGCAAACTCCACTTACCATTGCGATCAACAAGCTTGAGTTACTACTTGAAGATGAAAGTATTTCTGAAGAAAATTTGCTTGAAATTAACCTTACAAGAGAAGGTTTACTACGTTTGGTAAGGCTCAACAAGTCTTTGCTTACCATTTCCAGAATTGAGAATAACCAGTTTGGTGAAAGGCTGGAAATGAGTTTTAATTCGGTTTTAGAGAATATATTGGAGGGCTTTTCAGAAATGGTACACTATAAAAATATTGAACTTTCTTTATCGGATAAAGGTGTTTTCAAAGCTAATATGAATCCCGACTTAGCTTACATTCTGCTTTCTAATCTGTTGTTAAATGCCATAAAATACTGCAACGAAGATGGAGAAATAGGCGTTGAAATTACTGAAGATAAAGTTGTTGTGAAGAACACTTCAGTGGCTAATTCTCCGTTAGACAACGATTTAATTTTTAACAGATTTTATAAGCAGTCCAAAGATAATACTTCGACAGGGCTAGGACTTTCTATCGTTAAATCGATTATAGGACAGCATTCGGATTTATTTGTCGAATATAATTTCGAGAACAATTTTCATACTTTCTCCTTGAAGCATAGAGATTCCTAATTTTTTCCTAATTCGTTAAAGAGCTTTGTTCTATAATTTAAATCATATTTATGAAAAGCTCAATAATTAAAATCGGATTTTTTGGATTAGTGATATCTTTTATTGCAATGAATGTCACTGCACAAGAAAAGCTAATCAACAGGAACGAATTGCCTAAAACGGCTCAGAAGTTTATTTCAGACTATTTTAAAGATCAAACGCCGGATTATATCATAGTTGATAAGAAATACTTTTCTACCGACTACAAACTCCAATTTGCAGATGGAACAGAAATTGAATTTGATGGTGAAGGTAACTGGACCGAAGTAGATGGAAACAAAAACATTATCCCTACAGGTTATCTCCAAAAAAACATTCTGAATTATGTGAATGAAAAATTTCCCAATGCAAAGATCATCCAGGTTGAAAAAGGAAAATTTAAGCAAGAGGTTAAACTCTCTAACGGGCTGGAATTGGAATTCACCTCTAAAGGGGTATTTAAAAGAATAGAAGACTAAATAATAACATTAAAATTAAAGAAGATATGAAAAGAATATTTTTTGCAGCCGCAGTAGTTTCATTAGCTTTTACAGCAATATCCTGTTCAAAAGACGATGACCATTCAGAGAGTTTAATTCAAAAAAGCGAGCTAGCTTCAGAAGCCAGGACATTTGTAGATACTTATTTTTCCGGGAGCCAAGTGTTACGAGTAGAAAAAGATACTAGAAGCACAGACGAATATTATGAAATTTATTTTGAGGGTGGAATTGTGGCCGATTTTAATCAATCAGGTAAATGGACAGAAGTTGATGGAAATAATCAACCTATTCCAACAGGATTTATCCTTCCTGCTATCGTAGACTATGTTACGATGAATTATGCAACTTCAGCTATCGAAAGTATTGACAAAAAGCCATATGGATTTGATGTGGATTTGCTGAACAATACTGAGTTGCGTTTCAGTTCAACCGGAGTATTTTTAGGATTGGAAAACTAATCATAAGAAGAAAATCAGTATTTTCCCTTTTACTATTTTCTTCTACCAGTATCATACTCATATACTAATTTACTACATCATAATGTAGTAAATTAGTATATGAGTATTTAATTTTCACCATATCTACTATCAAGACCGCTTTTGCCTTTCCTTCATGTGTCATGCATTTTATTGCTATTTTGTTGAATGATATAGCATTTAATTGCTATAATGACAGTATGCGTATTATCACTCTGCTGGAGTAGCATTACTTTTATTCGCATTAAGTAAGACTCAAAATTTAATTTTTTTATAAAATGCGTTTGATTATAAAAAATGCCAAAACTGTCTATGTTACTCCAGCCTCAGAATCACACCATTTAGATATAGATATTGAGGAAATAGAAACGGATGAACTACTAAGCCATATTGATATTGTTACAGCAATTGAATATTATGGTATGACAGAACTATTGGATACAATAGGAGAGGCTCATCTGAAATCACATTTGGAAGGTCTTAAAGCAGGACTTACCTAAAAATACCTGCTAAAATAATATTTAACGTCATTTGATTTGTATTTCTACAATTTTTCTGAGTATTTATTGTTTGCAAAGCGATTGCTTTTAGTAGCTCAATTAAGTTACTACATATTTTAACAAAGGATGGATATACTTACCCTGTAAACAATAATGGCCTTTATTTCACTTTTTTGGTGAATAACAATGGTTTTCTAAATCAGACTACACAAGAACCTATTTATAAAAGTTTAAATACTTCAAAGGATTTAAGTGGACTGTAGTTGAAATTCTTGAAGAACTAGTAAGGATGATGCGTGATAATCCGACTCTTGAAATTGAATTGGGCTCCCACACAGACTCTAGGGGATCTGATATTTATAATCTCGATCTTTCTCAACGACGAGCTAAATCGGTAATGAATTATCTGATTAATCGAGGAATTTCCAGGAATCGGTTAAGGACAAAAGGATATGGTGAAACCCAATTGTTAAATCGTTGTAAAAATGGTATAAAATGTTCTGCTCAGCAACACCATATGAATAGACGAACAGAGTTCAAAATAATTAAATACTAAACGTTTGGTAAGATTTTAATGATGTTAAATCGCTCCAGAGCAAACTCAGTACCGTAACGCTCCTGGATTCGAGTAGGGGCGAACAGGAAGCTAGGTATGAGAGTTGAATGACCACCTGAGGGTGGTCATTCTATAGTTTAAAAATTAGTAAATGAATAGAATATATTAAAAATTGGGCCTATCGTATAAATTCTGCAGCGATGTTTAGATTAGTTCCTGCTCACGTGCATATGACAATAACTCAGTAATTGAATTTACATTTACCTTAGCCATCATGTTGCGCCGATGTGCTACAATCGTATGTTTACTGAGATACGCCTTCTCGGCAGTGTGAGCAATGGATAATCCTTTTGCAAAATACTGTAGGATTTCCAACTCCCGCGATGTAAATGATATTTTTCTTTTGTTATCTGTATGATCAACAATTTTACCGATTACTGGGCATATATACTGATGACCATATGCTATGGTGGTCAGGCATTGGATTATAGTATCAAATCCGGATGACTTGGAGATAAATCCCTGTGGCTTATAATCCAAAATACTAGTTACCACCGAAGGGCTGATTGTTGAACTCATTATAATTATCCTGAGCTGTCGATTCAAGCGCTTTATCTCATTAATAAGCATAAGACCATTCTCATTTTTAAGATAATAATCAAGAAATAGGTAAATGCTTGTTTTTGAGTGTTTAATGATAAATTTTGTTAATTCTCTTTTATCATTAAGTGTGTGAACATCGTTAAAAAGTTCCAATCGTTCTATTAATGCTGCGAAAGAATCCGCAAATAAAAGATGGTCATCGAAGACAATAGCAATAGCGTTGATTTTCTCCATAAATTTTCCTAAAGTAGTAAAATTTAAAAGGAAAAATAGATAATTTTTCAGCTAGTTCACTTATAAGATATTGTTTTACCGATTGATGCCTAGTAATTGTCTAATTGCTTAATTCTTTTTGTGTGTTTGTTTTTAGGCGTAGCGAATTGCTCTTCAAGTGTCTATGAAAACAATAAAAAATATAAACGGAGATCAGATTAGCTCCTGCTTACGTGCATAAAACAATAGTTCTGTGATAGAATTAACTTTTACCTTTGCCATCATTTTGCGACGATGTGCTACAATCGTATGCATGCTTAGATGCGTTTGCTCAGCGGTTTGAGCAATAGATAATCCATTTGCAAAGTAATGAAGCACCTCGAGTTCGCGCGCAGTGAATGGTAACTTTATAGTTGAGTTTGTACTTGAGGCAATATCACTAATTGTAGGAGAAACATATTGCTTTCCCTGAATTATTGTCGTAAGACATTCAACCATGACATTAAAACCTGATGATTTGCTTACAAAACCATCGGGATTGTAGCTCAGAATATTTGTAATTGTAGTGGGACTTATTACTGAGCTTACTATAATTATTGTAATGTGTTTGTTTAACCGTCTTGCTTCGTTAATTAGTGGCAGGCCATTCTTATTTTTAAGATAATAGTCTAAAAACAGATAAATAGGGGAATCATAATGTTTAACTAAGAAAGAAATTAATTCTCTTTCTTCGCTAATTGTGTGAACGGAACGGAAGAGGTCTAGCCGCTCAATAAGTGCTGAAAATGAATCTGCGAATAGAAGATGGTCGTCAAAGACAATTGCAATTGCTTGAGTTTTTCTCATAAATGGTTCTAATACTGCAAAAGTAAAGGATTGGATGATTGTAACTTATATATAGATGCTTTAATAGCTAATTAATGTTATTTGTATATCATACAATAGCAAATTCTTGTTTCTTGTTTTCTAAACTGATACAATTTTTAACGATAAATAGTCATCTCTTTTTCTTCTTTATTTTTAAGGGTATTGAAATAATGCTTCTTTCTTTGCTATTAGACATAGCATTTTTTTGCTATTGTCCTAAAATATATACCATTTTTTTGTAAAAAAACCATATTTATGACGTTGGCTCAATACTTTGATGTTAATTTTATTTCACCATAACTATCTAAAACGTTCATCAATCGCATCTTTTATGAAGATAAAATTACAATCTCTTCTGTCTAAGAAAAAAGGACATACTCATCAAAAAAAAATCATTGGTTCATTGCCAGGATACAACCTTGAGCTAAGTGTAAAGTATAAAACCAATAGTTTTAAACAATTTTTTAATCACCGCCTAGCTAGTACGATGAAGAAAGTCATGTGGATAGGTTTGATATTTGGATGCCATGTAATGGCATCAGCTCAGCAGAAAATAAAAGATGGCACAGTGTCGGGTAGCAATTTACCTAATAAGGATGCATTGTTAGAGTTAGAAAGTAAGAATAAAGGAATACTTCATACACGAGTTAGCTTAACTCGGACAACCGAGGCGGAACCACTCACAGCTCATGTTGCGGGTATGATGGTTTACAATACTTCAACCGTAAATGATGTTGTGCCAGGAATTTATTATAATGATGGTACAAAATGGGTGTTCGTACGAAGTTCAAGTTCTATTCTTGTTGAAAATCAGCCTGGAAAAACCGGGAGTCCTGGTACCCCAGGTGCCGTTGGAGGCCCGGGACCAGGAGTTGCTATTGTAAATAATGATAGTGGAACCTGGGTTTTTAATCCAACAACAAATAGTTGGACAAATATTAAAGGTGCTAATGGTACAAACGGTACTTCAGTAACAAGTGGTACTACAACTCCAACAGGTACAGGAGCCGCTGGTGATACTTATATCAATACTACTACAGGAGAAACCTATGTTTACAATGGCACGACCTGGATTCCGACTGGAAACATTAAAGGTCCAGCTGGACCTCAAGGTGTTCAGGGGCTTGCTGGCACTAACGGTACAAACGGGATTGATGGTAAATCAGTTACTAGCGGTGCAGGTGCTCCAACAGGTACAGGCGCTACTGGCGATACTTATATCAACACGACAACAGGTGATACTTATACTTATAATGGTACTACCTGGGTTCCAACTGGAAACATCAAAGGTCCTGCTGGAACTAACGGTACAAACGGTACAAACGGAACCAATGGTACTTCAGTGACTAGCGGTGCAGGTGCTCCAACAGGTACAGGCGCTACTGGCGATACTTACATCAACACCACAACAGGTGATACTTATACTTACAATGGTACTACCTGGGATCCAACTGGAAACATCAAAGGTCCAGCTGGACCTCAAGGTGTTCAGGGGCTTGCTGGTACTAACGGTACAAACGGTACAAATGGAACCAATGGTACTTCATTGACTAGCGGTGCAGGTGCTCCAACAGGTACAGGCGCTACTGGCGATACTTACATCAACATAACAACAGGTGATACTTATACTTACAATGGTACTACCTGGGATCCAACTGGAAACATCAAGGGCCCTGCTGGACCTCAAGGTGTTCAGGGGCTTGCTGGTACTAACGGTACAAACGGTACCAATGGAACCAATGGTACTTCAGTGACTAGCGGTGCGGGTGCTCCAACAGGTACAGGCGCTACTGGTGATACTTACATCAATACAACAACAGGTGATACCTATGCTTACAATGGTACTACCTGGGATCCAACTGGAAACATTAAAGGTCCTGCTGGAACTAACGGTACAAACGGTACAAACGGAACCAATGGAACCAATGGTACTTCAGTGACTAGCGGTGCAGGTGCTCCAACAGGTACAGGCGCTACTGGCGATACTTACATCAACACCACAACAGGTGATACTTATACTTACAATGGTACTACCTGGGATCCAACTGGAAACATCAAGGGCCCTGCTGGACCTCAAGGTGTTCAGGGGCTTGCTGGTACAAACGGAACCAATGGAACCAATGGTACTTCAGTGACTAGCGGTGCAGGTGCTCCAACAGGTACAGGCGCTACTGGCGATACTTACATCAATACAACAACAGGTGATACCTATACTTACAATGGTACTACCTGGGATCCAACTGGAAACATCAAGGGCCCAGCTGGAACCAATGGAACCAATGGTACTTCATTGACTAGCGGTGCAGGTGCTCCAACAGGTACAGGCGCTACTGGTGATACTTACATCAATACAACAACAGGTGATACCTATGCTTACAATGGTACTACCTGGGATCCAACTGGAAACATCAAAGGCCCTGCTGGAACTAACGGTACAAACGGAACCAACGGAACCAATGGTACTTCAGTGACTAGCGGTGCAGGTGCTCCAACAGGTACAGGCGCTACTGGCGATACTTACATCAACACCACAACAGGTGATACTTATACTTACAATGGTACTACCTGGGA